>Ga0081455_10004849_pt1 | contig 14928 bp, 12 predicted proteins | sample TabmetS3T2R1_FD_70207 | JGI IMG/M metagenome (GOLD analysis project Ga0081455, IMG submission 70207) | Tabebuia heterophylla rhizosphere microbial communities from the University of Puerto Rico - S3T2R1 | ecosystem: Host-associated > Plants > Roots > Rhizosphere ... | reverse complement strand
GATGGCCCCATTCCGGTGAGGAGGGCGCACAGAGCAAGGCAACCAATCAACCGATATCGGAACATGACCATCACATGACCTCCCTCTCGAATTTCTGCCGGCTTGGTCTTGGAGTCGGCCGGAATCGACGCGGTTTGGCGTACGCTGGTTCACTCGGGTCCACGGGCAAGCCGCTCGAGGCGCTCCCGGGCGAGCGTCGAGCCGAGCGCACCTGCTCTCTCGTACCAGCTGTTGGCCAGCACAACGTCCGCTGTGATGCCGCCCCTGGTGCCGAGCTTCTTGAGCACCAATGGGTCGTAGGTTTCGGCCAGCGCGAACGCGGCGACCGCGTCGCCCGCCTCGGCCGCGGGCTGAAACATCAGCCGGGCCGCGCCGACATTTCCGTTCGCCATGAATTCCAGTCCGCTCTTGACCATCAGCTTGATCTCGGTGGCATCGAGCTGCCGCGGCGGAAACGAGGAAGTGGCAATCCTGCTGTTGTGCGACCATTCGAGCAGCACGCCTTTGCGGTCGATCACCGTGTTGTTGGCGAGGTGCAGGTCCATGATCAGGTCCATGGTACCGACGAAACCTTGTGGCGGCGTGATCGCTGCGCGATTGAGATCCTTGAGCGGCAATCGCCATCTGTTAGAGCCCGCAGAGGTTCCAATGGACACGGTCGATCCCGGGGCGAGACCGCTGATCACGACATCAACGTCCAAGTTGCCATCGGTGGGCGAGACGATCACCCGGGCCGGCGCATCGACCTGCCACAGCCGCGCCGCCTTGATCGTGAGCTGTCGCGCGCGCTCGCGCGCGCCCGCCTCATCGGACTGCGAAAAAAATGATCGCAACGCGGAAGCTGGGGCGGGCGACGCCTGGGCCGCCGGCGCCGGCACGGCGCGTGTTGCCGGCTGTTGTCCTGAATCCAAGGAACCGGGCAGCTCGCCTGCGGCCGACGCGACATCCATGCGATCCGGAGCGTTCGGGGAGCTCCATAGATATGCAACAGTGCCGGCCGCTGCTGCTGTGGCTACGATGATCAACCCCTTCGCGCCGAGCAACATGGAATTGGATATCGGCGGCTTCGGCGCTGGCGGTTCGCTCATGTCATCAGGCACGTCAGCAAGATCGTTCCGCAATTCCGCCATGGCGACATCGCCAGAAAACGCTCGCGGCGGCCGCCTGTGCTTCCATGCCGGCTGCGATGGCTCTGGTGCTGCTGTGCGAGCGCCTGCCGGCGGAGTATTGAGACTCTGACGCGTGGGCTCTTGTCTTGGCTCCGCCTGTCGCGCTGTTTTCGGCGCGTCGAGGGTGGGGCCCGAAGCCTTACTCCCTGACGCTGCATCCCCCCGATGGGCATCCCCCTTCGGGCTGCCATCGGACGGATCATCACTGACTGGACGCGGGCTCTCGGGCTCTCGAGCCGATGCACTCATGTTCCCCCTCCACGCAACGCCACATGCTCGTCCCGAGACCGTCCCCCTTTCAGCAGAAATGGAAATTGTTGAAGTGCCGCGCGTCGTTGTTGAGGCATGCGCGTGTTACAATTGACATATACATCGTGTGATTGTTTGTCGGAATTATGGTGGTACGAGGTTTTCTTACCCGCATAGGTTATAAGCAGTCGAAATAGAACTTCCTTGAGCTTGCATGTGGCCTGAGGCGGAACGACAAAGTCATTTCGGTTAAGGAGAAGACCATGCGCCTCATTGTGGTGGTCGGTGTTGTCCTCGTCCTCGGCTCGTCGGCGGCACGCGCGCAGGACGTCGCCGCCTTCTATCGAGGCAAGCAGCTACGCTTCGTGGTCGGCTCGGCGGTGGGCGGTGCGTACGATCTCTATGCGCGGGCGCTGGCGCGCCAGATCGTTCACTACATCCCGGGCAACCCGACGATCATCGTGCAGAACCAGCCGGCGGCGGGCGGCATGGTGATGACCAATCAGATCTACAATCAGGGTCCCAAGGACGGCACTGTCATCGGCGTGCCGCTCAACGGCATCCCGACTGCGCCGATGTTGCAGGCAGGCGCGCAGTTCGACGCCGCCAAGCTCAACTGGATCGGCAGTGCCAACCGCGAAGCCTATGTGGGCTTCATCTGGCACACCGTGCCGCTCACGCGCATCGAGGATGTTGCCAATCGCGAGCTGCTGGTCGGCTCCACCACAGTGGGCACGACCATGAACGACTTCCCGCTGCTCTTGAACGACCTCTTCGGCTACAAATTCAAGATCGTGCGCGGCTATCAGGGCACGCCGCAGATCAATCTCGCGATCGAGCGCGGCGAGATCGAAGGCAATGCCGGGGTCGGCTGGGCTTCGGTGAAGGCGCTGGTCCAGAACTGGATCGACGAGAAGAAGATCAGGATTCTGTTGCAGTACAATGCTGAGCCGCATCCGGAGCTTCCCGGTGTGCCGCTGGTGATGAGCCTGGCAAGAACCGATGCCGACCGTGCCGCGATGCGGCTCCTGTTCGCGCGCACCGAATATGCGCGGCCGTTCTTCCTCCCGCCCGATGTTCCCCCCGAGCGTGTCGAGGCGCTGCGGCGCGCGTTCGACGCCACCATGAAGGATCCGGCCTTCCTGGCGGAAGCCGCAAAGCTCCAGCTCGAAGTGTCGCCGATGACGGGGGAGGCGGTGCAGGCGCTGGTCGGCGAGATTGCCCGCACGCCATCCGCGGTCGCAACCCGTGTGCGCGCGGCGCTTGAGGCGCCGGCGGCGAAGTAGCACGAGCGGGCCTCAGCACACGGCCGCATTCGCGCCATTGGCCATCCATGCCTGTTCGCCATGGAGCCTCCCGCCGTCATAGCGTTGCGCTATCGAAACGATATCGCCTCGGCATTTCCGCTTGCCCTAGTTCCAACCACAAACTCCCGGCCATCCCGTCCGTCTGGATGGGTCAATCGACACGCGTCGCAGATGATCTGCGAGCACCTTGCAAGGGAGACCCCACATGCGCGCACTCGTTATTGCGGTTACGGCCCTCGCCACGGTCAGCATGACCGGCGATGCTCTCGCTCAGCGGAGCATGAAGGAAATGATGGATCAGATGAAAGCAAAGTATCCACGCAGCTTCGCCGCGTGCCAGTCGCTGGCAGCGTCGCGCGGGTACCGCGTCGGCGACAACGAATATGAGGGCCGGGCGGTGATGATGTTCATCGAAGGCTGCGTCATGGGGCGGCAGCGCTAGGCCGTCATTCGACTTGGGCATGGCCCGGTCTGCCCCGACCGGGCTGTGCTTTTCGCAAATGTTGCTCCCGCCGCTACTCGGCGGAATGCGGCTCCTCACCCTCGATATCGTCTTCATGAAGAATCGATCGCGCGGCCTGCACGGCGAGGGCCGGCTGGCCAATCCAAGTCATCCGCATCGCCTCGCGCACGAACGCTCCGACGCTGGGCGAATGAGGTCTTCCCCGCACAGTGACCAGCGCGACCTCGCGCCAGATTTCCGGCGCGATGAGCGGCCGAGCCGTCACATTGCCCCGGTCAATGCATAATGCCGGGATGAATCCGAACCCGATTCCGGCGGCGGCCATCGCCAGGATCCAGTCGTCGCGCTCGCTCTGGTATACAGTCGGAGTGTCCACATGCTGCTCGTCGAAGATCTTGTCTGCGGCTCCGTTGTATTCACAGTTGACGCGGAACAGATAGTGCTCGCCGGCAAGATCACGGACGCGTATGGCGCTTTGCCTGGAAAGGCGATGGTCCAGTGCTGTCACGATCATGAACTGCTCACGGTAAAGCGGCAGGTAGTGCAGGCGCCGCTCGGTCGAGAGATCGGGCAAGGCATAGATCGCAACGTCGAGGTCGCCGGCGATCAGCCGCTCCTGCAAAGCGGTGGCGACCGCATCGAGAATGTGCAGCTCGACGCCGGGATGGCGCGTTCGAATGGCAGACATCAGCTCTACCAGGCAGCCGGGAGCAATCGTGCACATCAACCCGAGCCGAAGTGGTGTTCTCTGCAGGCGCACGAACTCCTGCGCCTCGCGTTTGGCATCCTCGGCGCGCCGATGCATCTGCTCCAGATAGGGGCGCACCGTGCGGCCAAGTTCCGACAGATGACTGTGCTGGCGCTCGCGCCGGAATAGCGGCCCGCCGAGCTCCGCCTCCAGCATCTTGATGGCGCGCGTTAGCGAGGGTTGACTCACATTCACCCGTGCGGCTGCACGCGTGAAGTTGAGCTCCTCGCAGAGCGCCAGGAAATAACGTACTTGATGCATCTCCATCGGAAAACCTCTGCGCATGTTAGGCATGCGCGCGCCGATGGCAATACGCAGTCTGAATTGGAACGATAGCGCTCAGCTATGACGGCAGCTTGTCAGTCCGCGAGCTTCAGGTGGTTGTTGTCCTTGAACACCTTGGCCCAGCGCTCGCTCTCGCTGCGGATGAAGGCGTCGAACTCCGCGGGCGTGCTGGCAACGGGCGTGATGCCGGCCTTCTCCAGCCGATCCGCCATGGCTGGATCGGCATAGATGCTCGCGACCTTGCGGGTGAGCTTCTCGACGATCGCTGGCGGCATGCCGGCAGGGCCGGTGAGCCCGATCCAGGTCGCGCTTTCGGCGATATCCGGCAAGCCGGCGGCCTCATTGACGCTCACCAGGTCCGGCATCTGCGGCAGCGGCCGGGTCGAGTATTTCGCGAGCGCGCGATACTGCCCGCCGCGGATCAGCGGCAGCGCGGTGCCGGTCGAGTCGAGCGCGAAATCGACCGTGCCGGAGAGCACGGCCTGGCTGATCTCGGCGGAGCCCTTGAACGGCACCAGCTGGGCGTCGAAGCCAGCCTCCTTGGCGAACAGGAGCGCGCCGAGCCGCGACGTGATCGTGCCCGCGCCCATGTTGAGCTTACCGGGATTGGCCTTCGCCTTGGCGATCAGCTCCTTGATCGTCTTCGGTCCGTCGCTCGCCCGCACGACGATCAAGGACATGTTCTTGGTGAGGAGCGAGATCAGCGAGAAATCCTTGAGCGGGTCATAGGGCAGATTGCTCATGACCAGCGGGTTCATCACCATGGTTGTGTCCATCGGCGTGAACAACGTGTAGCCGTCGGGAGTTGCACGTGCGACCGCTTGCGCCGCTGGCGCCGTGTTGCCGCCGGCGCGGTTCTCGATCACGACCGGCTGGCCGAAGTCCTCGCTCATCTTCTGGCCGACGAAGCGCGCGATCAGGTCGGCTGGCCCGCCCGGCGGGAACGGCACGACGATGCGGATCGTCCGGTTGGGATAGTCGCCGGCATTCTGCGCCAGGGCCGGGACCGCCATTGCCAAGGCGAGCAGGGCAAGAGCAGCGCTGCGAAACAATGTGACCATCCGTTTGGCCCTCGGCGCCCGTGGTCTTCGATTACGCGCCTCCACGCAACCGTTGCAGCAGCTCCGGCGTCGGCCAGGAATCCGCCGGCTGGCCGAGCTTGACCTGGATGTCGCGAACTGCCGAACGGCTCTTGAGGCCGAGCACACCGTCGATGCGGCCGACATCGTAGCCGCGCCGTTGCAGGAGCTGCTGCAGCTCGCGGTTTTCATCGATTGTGAGCTTGGGAATGTTCGGGCTGCCGCGGTACATCGCGGGCGCGCCCTCGAGCCGGGTCGCATAATAGCCCGCCGTCAGCGAATACATCAGCGAGGCGTTCCATTTGAGATAAGCCTGGAAGTTGTCGTAGGCGAGGAACGCCGGACCGAGCCGTCCCATCGGCAGCACCAGCGACGCCTTCAGGTTGTCGGATTGCAGCGCGCCGTTGGCGCGGGTGATGCCCCAGCGCGCCCATTGGGAGCGCGGATGCTGGATCGTCAGATCGGCCTCTTCCCACTTGAGGGTGGCGGGAAGGCGGACCTCCTGCAGCCATGGCTCGCCGCGCTTCCAGCCGAGATGCACGAGATATTTCCCGGTCGAGCCAATGACGTCGGGCACGCTCTTGATCAGGTTGCGGTGGCCGTCGCCGTCGTAGTCGATGGCATGCGCCATGTATTCCGACGGCATGAACTGCGTCTGCCCGAGCTCGCCGGCCCAGGAGCCGATCATCTCCTCGGGCCGAAGATCGCCGCGCTCGACGATGCGCAGCGAATCGAACAGGTGAGCCCTGAACATATCCGGGCGGCGGCAATCGTACGCCAACGTCGTGATCGATCGGATCGAATGGTCCTTGCCCTGGCCGGCGCCGAAGTCGCTTTCGAGCCCCCAGAACGCGGTGATCACCGGCGCCGGCACGCCGAATTCCTTTTCTTCGCGCGCGAACAGTGCCTGGTGCTGCTTGATCTTATTGGTGCCCCCTGGCAGGCGCCCGCCTGCCAGCATCTTGTCGGACATCTCCAGGAACGTTTGCGCGAAGAAGCGCTGTCCGCGGTCGATGTTGATGATGCGCTGGTCGAGCACCATGTAGGGCGCGGCAGCATCAAGGGCGCGCTGCGAGATGCCCTGCGCCAGCGCCTCGCGCTTGAAGTCTGCGAGCCAGCGGTTGAAATCAGCCGTGTTGCGGCAGTTGGGTTGGGCCAAGGCCGGTGCGCTTGCCATGAGCACCGCCACGATCGCCAGTCCTAATCGTCGCATTGTCAGGATCCATTGTTGTCGAGCCATTGTCGGTCGAGGACGGGTGCGGCTGCAAGCGCCCCGATGGGTTGTCCCAAGGCGGGGCGGCGCGCCTTGCCGATCTTGTGGTATCTTGCCTATCCTGGCGACGGTTCGCCGGCAGCGGGAATCGCCCGAGGTAGGTGCATCCGGCAGCGGATTTTCGACAACATGATGACGCCGGCTAGTGCCGGAGTTGAGAGAGATCGCAACACAGCTTGATACGAATTTCGGGAAGCAAAGGGGCACTAGCAACTTTATGATTCTAGTATCGCTTTTCGATTTGAAGTTCCTACCGAGTTTGCTCCAATTGTTGTAGGAACTTCAAATCGGCGGGCACTAGCGTCAGTCATGAGGAGCCTTGAAGATGCGGACATGCGCTTGGATCATTTCGGCCTTTGCGGCGGCCTTTATGCTCGTTGCGAGTGCCCACGCCCAGTTCTCGCCGCCGCCCGATTATGGGACGCCAATCAGCGTTGAGCAGGCCAAGGAGGCGGCTGCCGCGGCGGCGGCCGAGGCCAAGCGGAACGGCTGGCGCATGGCCGTCGCGATCGTCGATCCGGGCGGCTACCTGGTCTATTTCGAGCGCGCGGACGGCACCCAGAATGCGTCGGTTTCCTTGGCGCAGGCGAAGGCCCGTACCTCCGCGCTGTTCCGGCGGCCCAGCAAGGTGTTCGCGGACCAGTTTGCAGCCGGAAATACCGGTTTCATGAGTTTTCCCGACGAAGCTCGCCCGATCGCTTCCGAGGGCGGCCTGCCGATCGTAGTTAACGGGCGGCTCATCGGCGCTATCGGAACAAGCGGCGGCACTGGCCAGCAGGATGGTGTTGCTTCCGCGGCCGGGGTGAGTGCGATCAGCGTGGTGAGGTAATTGGCGGCGTCTGGCAACGCTCGCCCCGAAGTCACAAGCATCAGCATTGATGGGTATTTGGATGGCTCTAGGCGGGCCGCCCAGCCCATGCTTGCAGGCGCGCGTGCACAAAAATGTGCACGCCAGGGAGAAACTTGTTCCCTGTCTAGTGCGTATTATGGGCGGAGCACTACATAACTCCTGCCGTTTTGCGTCCCGCAACCCCTCAAGGCCTGGAACTGGGCATGTCGCCCGCATATTCGTCCTCCCCCACCGTTCGTCATCTGCATGATGGCAGCGTCACTCCGATCCGGACCGTCGGATCTGTGCAGGGCGATCTGCGCTCGATCTGGACTGCGACATTCCGCGCAGTCCGCGCCGAGACTGAGCGGCGCGCGTCACCGCTTGGGCCCGAGGATCAAGTCGTGCAGTCGATGCCGGACGCGAGTCCGACCAAATGGCATCGCGCGCACACCACCTGGTTCTTCGAGCAGTTTCTGCTCACGCCGCACCTTGCGGGTTATCAGGTCTTCGACGAGGACTTCGCCTACCTGTTCAATTCCTATTACGTCGCCGCCGGCCCGCGCCACGCGCGCCCGCGCCGCGGCATGCTCACCCGGCCGGAGCTTCCTCGCGTGGCGGCCTACCGAGCGCATGTCGACGCGGCGGTCGAGCGGCTGATTGCGAGCGCAGACGAGGCGGCGCTCGTCGAGGTGCTGCGCATCCTGGAGATCGGGCTCAATCACGAGCAGCAGCACCAGGAGCTCTTGCTTACCGACATCCTGCACGCATTTGCACAGAACCCGCTCGCGCCCGCCTATGAGGCGCACTGGCGCGCACCGCAATCGCAGCAGAAATCAGCGCCTGGTTTCGTCGAGCTGCCGGCGGGGCTGCACACGATAGGCCACGATGGCCAAGGCTATTGCTTCGACAACGAAGGGCCGGCGCATCAGGTCTATCTGCGCCCCGTGCGGATCGGCCGCGGCCTTGTCAGCAACGCGCAATGGCTCGACTTCATCGCCGATGGTGGCTACGCCACGCCTTCGCTCTGGCTGTCCGACGGCTGGGCGACGGTCGAGGCGGAGGGGTGGGATGCGCCCGGCTATTGGCGCAAGGCCGACAGCGTTTGGATGCAGTTCACCCTCGCCGGATTGAAGCCGGTCGAGCCGGACGCGCCGGTCTGCCACGTGAGCTATTACGAGGCCGACGCATTCGCGCGCTGGGCCGGCAAGGACCTGCCGACCGAGGCCGAATGGGAAGTCGCAACGCGCGCAGGCCTTATCGACGACGCCTTCGGCATCGTCTGGCAATGGACCCGCAGCGCTTATTCGCCCTATCCCGGCTACCGTGCGGCTGCCGGCGCGCTCGGCGAATACAATGGCAAGTTCATGATCAATCAGATGGTGCTGCGCGGCAGCTCGCAAGCCACGCCGGCTGGGCATGCGCGCGCGAGCTATCGCAACTTCTTCTATCCGCCGGCGCGCTGGCAGTTCAGCGGCGTGCGGCTCGCCGACTACGCGACCTGACACCGAACGCCGGAGGAACCAATCGTGAGTATCAAGACCAACGCCGCCCGCGCCAAGCGGCCGGCGGAAGATGGATTTGCGAGCGACGTGCTGTCGGGGCTCTCCGCACCACGCAAGTGGCTGGCACCGAAGTATTTCTATGACGAGCGCGGCTCGCAGCTGTTCGAGCAGATCACCGAGCTCAAGGAGTACTACCCGACCCGCTGTGAGCTGGCGATCCTGCGCGAGCACAACGCCGACATTGCGCGCGTGTTCGGTCCGAAAACTGCGCTGATCGAGTTCGGCACGGGCTCGACCCGCAAGGTGCGCATCCTGCTCGAAGCCGCGACCACGGTTGAGGCGTATGTGCCGGTCGACATCTCCGCCGAGATGTTAAGACAGGAGGCGCAGCAACTGCAGCATGACTATCCACGCCTGCGCGTCCTGCCGGTGGCGGCCGACATTACCTTGCCGTTCCGGCTGCCGAGCGCGATCGTGGGGCTGGCAAGGGCCGGTTTCTTCCCGGGCTCGACAGTCGGTAATTTCGAGCCGCACGATGCGGCCGCGTTCCTGCGTCACGCCGGCCGCATCTTGGGTGCACGCACAACCCTCATCGTCGGCGTCGATCTCGTCAAGGACGCCCGTATTCTCAACGCCGCCTATGACGACGCTGAGGGCGTAACGGCGCAGTTCAACCTCAATGTGCTCGTGCGCCTCAATCGCGAGCTCGCCGCCGATTTCGATCTCGATGCATTCAGCCACCGGGCGTTCTACAACAGCGAGCGCCGCCGCATCGAGATGCATCTGGTGAGCTCCCGGCAGCAAAAGGTCCACATCGCCGGCCGTGTGATCGAGTTCGCAGCTGGCGAGACCATTCACACCGAGAACAGCTACAAGTACACGATCGAGTCGTTCGGCCTGCTGGCACAGAGCGCGGGCTGGACGCCGACTACATATTGGAGCGACGGGTATTTCCTGGTGCAGGCGCTCGCCGCCAGGGCATAGCGCATTCCACGGCCGGTGCGACCGCGGAAAGCTTATTGCTTGCCTCCCTGAATTGTTGGACCATGTGTCCGGCGCCCGAGCTCGGGGCGACAACAATTAAAAGGGAGGAAGTCATGTGGCGTAGCATGAGCTTGGCGTTCGGCGCTGCTTTCGTGGCGACGCTGGTGTTGGCGGGTGGCCGCGGCCATACCCAGGGAGGCGTCGCTTACGGTCCCAACGACGCGCCGAATCTCTACAAGTTCACCTACGGCTGGGCCCAGCTTCCGGATCGGCGCAAATGGGGCGCAGTCGTCAGCATTGACATCGATCGCGATGGCAAGAGCATCTGGGTGTTCGACCGTTGCGAGCACGCGCGCTCGTGCGCGAACTCGAAGCTCGATCCGATTATGAAGTTCGACGACAAGGGCAAGCTGGTGAAGAGCTTCGGCGGCGGCATGATCAACTTTTCGCACGGCCTGCACGTCGACCCGGACAACAACATCTGGGTGTCGGACGCTGCTGCTGAGAACAACGGCAAGGGCCACACCGTCATGAAGTTCAATCAGGACGGCAAGCTGCTCATGACGCTGGGCAAGCCCGGCGTCGCCGGCACCACGCAGGATACGTTCAACGCGCCGTCCGACATCTTGGTGGCGCCCAACGGCGACATCTTCGTCGCCGATGGCCACGGTGGCGATACCAACAACCGCATCGTCAAGTTCAACAAGGATGGCAAGTACATCAAGGAATGGGGCAAGAAGGGCAAGGGGCCGGGCGAGTTCGACGTGCCGCACAGTCTGGCGATGGATTCGGCCGGCCGGCTGTTCGTCGCCGACCGCTCGAACAATCGCGTCCAGGCTTTCGACCAGGATGGAAAATATCTGCTCGAGTGGAAGCAGTTCGGGCGGCCGAGTGGCTTGCACATCGACAAGAACGATATCCTCTACGTGGCCGACAATTCGCCCGACGAGACCAATCCGCCCTACAAGTCTGGCATCCGGATCGGCAGCGTGAAGGACGGGAAGGTATTCTCCTTCATTCTTGAATCGGTCGAAGTCACCGGGCTCGAGGCCGTCGCGGCCGATGACGCCGGCAATGTCTATGGTGGCTACACCAACACGCTCAACTTCCGTCGCTGGGCGAAGAAGGAGTTGACCCGGTAACCGGCTTGGCCATGGCGCGCACTCACCCAGGTGAGTGCCGCCATGGCCGGCATTTCGTTCGAGTTCGCATCACGACGGCCCTCGTTCCACAAGCACCGCCGTCAAGCCAGCATCGACCGGATACAGACTCCGGTCACATAACTTTAGAGGCCCGCCGCCAGCTGCACGCACTGCGGCACCGGCACTCCCGTGCGGTCGTCCACCTGCGTGATGTAGTTCTTGCCGGCCTCGACTTGGACCGATGCGGCTAGAATTTCCGCGCTGTCGGGATTGAGCACGTTGTCGAGGTGATACCAGTCGGAACGGGCGCGGTAGATGTCGATGTCAATCACGACATAGCCATTCTTCTCGAGATCGACAAAGCGGGTGTGAGGGTTGGTCGCCCGTGCGATGCACTCAAAGCCTTTGACGACCTGAGGGTTGGGGTTGGTGAAAAACGGTGAGGAAATCCCTGGGCAGACGAACTCAACCGCGAGAGAGTCGCGGGCGGGATTGTAATCGGCCGCGTAAGGATTGCGCGCGATGTTGTTGGCCCACGACGAATGAATATCGCCGGTCAGCACGATGACGTTCCTAATGCTGTTTGCCTTTATGAACTGCAGCAGACGCTCACGCGCGCCGGCATAGCCGTCCCACTGGTCGGGATTGAGCGGAAGGCGAACGCCTGCGGGCAGAGCCGCGTTGGCAACTGTGAGCTGCCCCATCATCACCTGCTGGCCGAGCACGTGCCATGTGGCCGCCCTGGAAGCGGGCTCAAGCAGTTGCTGTGCGAGCCATCTCTCCTGCTCCTTGCCAAGGAGCTGGCGGTCGGGATTGTTGTAGCCGGCGATCCGCCTCGAAATTTCGGCAAAAACCTGCTCCGGCGTGCCGTCGAGGTGCACTAGGCCCAGCGTGTTGAGGTCGATGAGGCCCGGGATCTGCTGGTCGCGCCCGGCGTGGCGCGTATCGAGCATGTCGAGCTGGACGAGATTGCCGAATCGAAAGCTGCGGTAGATGCGGCCCGGCGCATCGGCGAACAACTGCGGATCGCGAACCGGCTGCCATTCGTACCAAGCTCTGATCGCTCTGCGCTTGCGCACCTGCCAGTCGCCTTCACCCAATTCGGGATTGTGGTTTTCCGCGCCGTTAAGCCAGGCATCGTTGGCGATCTCGTGGTCGTCCCATACCATGATCCAGGGATGCAGTCGGTGCGCAGCCTGCAAATGGGGGTCGGTGCGGTACTGTGCATAGCGCGTACGGTAATCGTTCAGTGTCACGATTTCTTTGTTCGGCGCGGGAACACGGCCGATGCTCGTGCCATTGCCGAAGGTTCCGTTGCCATACTCGTAGATGTAGTCGCCGACGTGGATAACAGCGTCGAGATCCTCCTTGCGGGCGAGGTGACCGTAGGCGGCGAAGAAGCCCGCGGGCCAATTGGAGCACGACGCAAGGGCAAGGCGAACACGGTCGGTGTAGTGTGGCAGCGTGCGCGTGCGACCGACTGGGGACGCTTCGCCGAGCGCGACAAACTGATAGTAGTAGGTTTCGCCCGGTATCAGGCCGTGCGCCTCGAACTTGACGGTGAAATCGCGCTGTGAGCCGGTGAACTCGGTGTGGCGGGCGATGACGCGACGCATATTGGGGTCAGTCGCGACATGGCATTCGACCGGGACGATACTGTCGTGCTTGGGCGTGACCCGAGTCCAGAGAATAACGCTATGGTGGTGAGGATCGCCGCTCGCCACGCCGTGACGGAAGACCTTGCCTTGCTGGAGGTCGCTCGGCCGAGGCGTCCAGCTTTCATTGTCAGGGAAGCCGAACCCGGTCGCGAGCACCGGCGTGGCCTTACCCATCACGGCTCCGGCCAGAGCCATCTGGAGAAATTCTCTGCGCTTGATTGTCATTTCGGCACCCCCCGTAGCAGCAACTCGCCGCAAACAGGCCCACTATCGCGGCGGTGTTACAGAGGGATGGCGAGCGTGTGACGAGATGGCTGTTGAGCGAGACGCCTCTTGGAGTTGGGCAAGCGCACTACCGACCAGGCATGCCAATAGAGCGCGCAAGCAAGCGTGCGGCTTCCAGTGGCGAGACCTTGTCGGTGTCGCGATCGACCATGAAATTGGCCTCTTGCATGCGTTGCGGCGTGATCTTTCCGATCAATGGCTCGAGCGCGCGGAGAATAAGGGCATCGTTGGCTCGGCGCGGCGAGACCAGCACGACCGCGTCATAGGCTGGAATGGCGCGCTTGGGGTCACCGAGCAGCTCAAGGCCGAGGGCGGCAATCCGCCCGTCGCTCGAAAAGGCGGAAATCACGTCGACATCGCCGGTCTCAAGGGCGCGATACATGAAGGTCGGGCTGTAGGAGCGTTGCGCCGCGAAATTGAGCGCGTATGCTTCCTTGAGCGCCGACCATTCCGGCCGGCTCAGAAATTCGAGATCGGTCCCGAACGAGAGCCGCGGTGCGTAGCGCGCGAGGTCTTCAATGCTGCGCACACCGAGCTCGGCCGCTCGTTCGCGCTTCATCGCGAGCGCATAGGCGTTTTCGAAGCCGAGGGCACCGAGGACCCGGACCTTGTATCGGTCCGCCATCCAGCGCGTCAGCTCGTCGAGCATTGCCTGACGCTCCGGTGAGTCGCGGCGCTCCATGACGTTGGTCCAAAGCGTTCCGGAATAATCGACATAGACATCGATGTCGCCGCTGGCGAGCGCGCGAAACGCGATGGCCGAGCCGAGGCCTTGCTTCCGTTCGGCGGTCGCGCCCTCGCGCGCCAATCGCTCGGAGATGAGCTCGGCCAGGATGAACTGCTCGCTGAAATTCTTGGCGCCGACGAGATAGATGTGCGGCGCGCCCAGCGCGAGCGGTGTCAACGCAACGCCGGCGCCGATCACGATGCCGGCGAGACCGATATGGACGCGCAGCCGATCGCGCCGCGCGACGCCCACCTCGATCAGGCCGAGCAATTGATCGACGGCGAGCGCAAGCAGGGCCGCGACAACGCAGCCGAACAGCACGAAGATCCAGTTTTCGGTCTGCAGCCCCGAAAAGATGTAGTTGCCCAGGCTGGTCTGGCCGACCGAGGTGGAGAGGGTCGCGGCGCCGATCGTCCAGACCGCGGCGGTGCGAATTCCGGCCATGGCCACGGGCGCGGCGAGCGGCGCGTCGACCTGCACGAGACGCTGCGCCGGCGTCATGCCGACGGCGTTGGCGGCTTCGATCACCGCCGGGTCGAGGCCCGCGAGCCCCGCGATCGCGTTGCGCAGCACCGGCAGCACCGCGTAGAGCGTGAGCGCCATGACCGATGGCAGGAAGCCGAGCGCCGGCAGGCCGATGCCGACGATCGATTGCGTGAGCGCCGACAGCCCGAGCAGCAGCGGATAGAACAGCGCCAGCAGCGCAAGGCCTGGAATGGTCTGCACCAGGCTCGCTGCCGCGAGCGCGGCGACCCGCAGGCCGCGATGGCGCGTCGCGACGACCGCGAGGGGTAAGCCAATCAGGATGCCGAGCCCGAGCGCGACCAGAGAAAGGAGCACGTGTTGGGCGAGATAGTTGGGCAGGAGGCTCAGCGCGTTGGCGGTCCGCTCATCCATGCGCGTCCTCTCCATGCGCATTTTCTTGCGGCCCTCCCTCCGTGAGGGCGCGGATGCGCTCGGCCTGGCGCTTGGGCATGGCCATCAGGTTGGTCACCTCGGCGGTCGCTTCAATCGACAGTAATGCGCGCGGGGTATCGTAAGCCAGCACATGGCCGGCGCTCATGACGGCAATCCGATCTGCGAGCAGCACGGCCTCCTGAACGTCGTGGGTCACCATGATGGTGGTCAGCCCAAGCCGGCCATGCAGCGATCGGTAGCTTGACCTCACGGAATCGCGCGTGATCGGATCGAGCGCCCCGAATGGCTCGTCCATGAGCACAATCTT
>Ga0081455_10004848_pt1 | contig 14928 bp, 11 predicted proteins | sample TabmetS3T2R1_FD_70207 | JGI IMG/M metagenome (GOLD analysis project Ga0081455, IMG submission 70207) | Tabebuia heterophylla rhizosphere microbial communities from the University of Puerto Rico - S3T2R1 | ecosystem: Host-associated > Plants > Roots > Rhizosphere ... | reverse complement strand
AATCGCAACCTTGCCCAGCACGCCCGAGCTGCGGCGTGAGCAAATCATCCTGCAAGTCGCGCTTTTGAACACGCTCATGCACGTCAAAGGATATGGCGCGCCGGAAACCAAGGCTGCTGTGGTTCAGGTGAAAGCGCTGATCGAGCGAGCCGAACAGCTCGGAGAAACTCCCGATGACCCTTCGTTGCTGCTCTCAGCCCTCTTTGGCCAGTGGATCGTCAATTTCATAAGCTTCAATGGTGATGTTGCGCGAGAGCTCGCAGCGCGATTTCTTGCCTTGGGCAGGAAGGAGGGGAGCGCGGTGCCGCTCATGGTCGGCCACCGCACCATGGGGAGTACTCTTGCGTTCATGGGGGACTTCGTTGGAGCCAGAGCGCACTACGATGAAGCGCTCGCCCTCTACCGCCCTGCCGAGCACCGGCGATTGATGACGCGATTTGGCCAGGACCTCCGGGTAACGTGCCTGGCTTTTCGTTCAATGGCCCTGTGGCTGCTCGGTTATCCAGCGGCCGCGCTCCAGGACGCAGACCACGCGCTTATGGAGGCGCGGCGGATCGACCATGCTGCCACTTTGATGTTTACGCTGAATTTCCCCATCCTCGTGAATACCTATTGCGGAAATTACGAGGCGGCAAACGAGCACCTCAAGGAGCTTGTCATCCTGGCCGAGCAGAAGGCTGCCCCGTTCAGAAAGGCGGAGGGGGTGTTGCGGCGGGGCTATATCCTCACTCTCACGGGGGAAGCCACGGAGGCGGTCGAGACAGTCGCATCCGGTATTGAATTGTGGCGATCCGTCGGATCGACGATATTTACGCCGGAGCAGGAGTTCATGCTGGCGATCGCCCATTCAGATGCGGGCCAATTCGACGATGCCTGGCGCTGCATCGGCGAGGCGATGACGGTGATGCAGGCAACCAGGGAAAGGTGGTGCGAGGCCGAGGCTCATCGCGTTGCCGGCGAGATCGCGCTCAAGTCACCGCAGCGGGATGTGGCGAAAGCGCAAGCGTATTTCGAGCATTCCCTGACCGTTGCGCGCGCACAGCGGGCAAAGTCGTGGGAATTGCGGGCCGCCACCAGCCTGGCGCGGCTCTTGAGCGATCAGGGAAAACGGCAATCGGCGCATGACCTTCTCGCTCCCGTCTACGACTGGTTCACCGAAGGCTTTGAGACGAGCGACCTTCGAAAGGCCAAGGCCCTGCTCGCCGAGCTTCATTGACGAGCGAGCCGTCGCCGGCCGACTTGACAACCTTCCTTACACATCTGCGCGGTCGATATCGGAAATTTGCACCCGCTGATGTGAGCCAGTTCACGTCGCCCCCGAACGTTCGGTCCCACCGTCAAGCGGCGCACCTCAACGTGGGAGAGAAAAATGCGTACTCTCTTTCTGGCCCTCGCGGCATCCGCAACCATCCTGGCAACTGGCGTAACCCCGGTCGCAGCTAACGACTATCGATATTGCCTGCATGGCGATGACTACGGTTTCGCGGGCGATTGTGCATTCACCAGCTACCAGCAATGCCACGCTACTGCATCGGGTCGCACGGCCTACTGCGAGGTCAATCCTTATCTCGCAAACGCCGCCGTCCTGACAATTCCTCATAAGCCGCGTCGTCACTGACACCGCCTGCGCCATGAGCAATCAGATGGCTTGGGCCGCTATGCATTTGCCGACGAAGGAATGCGCCAACCACATTCGTCAGTGAAAGCCCGCCTGCTCCGGCAGCAAATCAGCGAGTAGTGAAAGGTGTTGCCACGTGGCGGCGTCGTTCAGTTTTCGACTTTTGCAACATGATCGGGGGAAAGGGGACCTTGCGACTTTGGGGGCCGATTTCAGAAAATGGCCTAGGCAGACGAAGGTCAAGACATCGCGCCAGGTCCGCGCCACGGGTCTCCGAATCTTCTATGCACACCGAAATTGCTAGCTTTCCGACTCCCCATTGATAGTGGTTTCGCGTTAGGTCAGAACTGCTGATGCCCCAGAAACTGGAACTCTCCCCGGTCATTTGAGCCGAATGCCAATGAAGCGCTCCCTTTGGCGGATCTTGTCTCTGGTATTTGTTGCAATCACGTTTCCCGCTTGGGGACGGGAGCCCATTCCCTCTGGAAATCGCTGGCTCGATCATCTGAAGGAGGATTTGCTTCCATTTTGGACCTCAGAAACGGCACTTGGTAAGCCGCTGGGAGCCTTTCCTTCGATAAGATGCGACGATGGGACGCTCTACAACGACAAGACACCCTGCCCCGAGGTCGGAGCTCTAAGGCCGCCACACGAACGTTACCTGGTGGCCCTTTCTCGTCAGTCCTTTGGATATGGCGTGGCCTTTCATTTAACGGGTGAGCGGAAATATCTCGATACAATGAAGGCGGGAATTGATTTCATTCGCCTGAATGCCATGGACCGCGCGAATGGTGGCATGGCGACGACGCAGGACCTTTCGAAAGACACGTGGGGACCTGCTCCCGGCATTCGTACGCCGCAACAGTTGGCCTATGGCCTGCTCGGCATGGCATTTTACTATTACCTGACGGGTGATCGGGATGTCTTGCAGGACGTTGTTTCAGTGAAGAACTATATCTTCGATAAGTATTCGACCCCGGGAGGAGCGCTACAGAGGCAACCAACTTTTCGAGCCGGCGTTCGAGAGGACAAGGCGCTAGTTGACCAACTCGATCAGATGAATACCTACCTTGTCTTGCTCACTCCCTTGCTCCAGGAGCCCGCTCGTAGCGAGTGGAAAGAAGCCCTTGTCCAGCTTTCCAAAGTTATGATGGATCAGTTCTACGCGCCAACCGACAAACTTTTTTTCCTAGCTGCCAATAAACCCTCAGATAGGGATCTGGCTACGACGCCAACAGATTTTGGTCACAACGCGAAAGCTCTCTGGATGATTCGATTCACGGGATTGATAACCGCTCACACTGAGCTGGTTGATTTTGCCCAAGACAACGCGCAGGCCTTGCTTGCGAGAGCTTATCTTGCAGATTGTGGTTGCTGGGCCGGTGGGGTACTTCCGGGAGGAGTCTTGGATTTGGACAAGGTGTGGTGGGTGTATGCAGAGCTCAATCAGCTAGCTGGCACTTTAGCTTTAAGTGATGTGAAGTACGCACGATATCTTCCACGAGCATACGACTATTGGTTCAGTCGCTTTGTTGATACTCAATTCGGCGAGGTGTGGACCGCCATTGACGGAAGAACGCATGAGCCTGTACGGAAAATGCCCAAGCAATGGGAATGGAAAAATGCGTATCATTCGCTTGAACATGCTCTGGTGGGCTATATTGTTGCTCAGGCTCTCTACAACAAAGCGGTGACGCTCTATTATGCCTTTCCCAGTGACGAGATGGCGAAGTCAGCACAACCATATTACTATTCAGGCAAGGCAATAGACATGGAAGTGGAAACGATTGGCGACGGAAAGCGAACGCAGAAGTTGACCTTCAGCAACGTGCACTGACGGGGAATTGCTAAGTAATCGATCCGCCTGATGGTCACGCCTCGCCGTCTTCGCCAGCACGCGCTTCATTAAGGTGGTATCGCTATAAGCGCTGCGTGGCTACAATAGACGTGGTAATGGCAGCGCATCGCAAGGCGCTGGCGATTGAGTGTCAGCGCGGGCCGACTGGCGCAAGCGCGAGCTGGCTGCGAGCCGCTTCTCGCGGAATGTGATCATCTCGATGCCGCGCGATTGCCATACCTTGCCCCAGAATGGGTGCCCTAATCAGCGACATCTAGGATCGGAAGGTACGGCGGACGTACCCGGCCCGATGATCCTGAGTGGCCCCGACGTGCAATGACGTCGGGGCCATTGCCTCGGGGCACTCGTTAACGCGCAGATGTCCGATCGTGGACGCGAAGCGGAATTGGCGGCGGGATTGGCAAGGGAAATCCGGCTAACTGTTCGCTTGGGGAGTGTCTTTTGGGATCCCGTCTGGACCTGTGACCAACTCGAATATGGCCACGTGGGGTCGTCCACCCAATACTCTAGCGTGTCGCCGCAGATCGCGCAGGATGCGTGACCAGTGTGCGGCACCAGGAATTTCGCGTCGTCCAACCGGCGAACTGCTCGCTCGGCCCCACCTACTCATTACGAGCCCTGCCGAGAGCAATGCTATCCAATCACTCTGCCGTGGCCGTCTCTCTGCACGTTCGGATTATCGGCGGCCGGCCGGCGGCACCGGCCATGGAGCGTATTGTTGAGCGAGCCGCCGGTTTCGCTTGGATAGGTTCGCGCGGAAGTAATAACCGGCTGCAAAGCCTACGGCGAGCGGAATGCCAAAAATAAGCAGCAGGTCCATGGTGGCCCTCGCAAGCTTTGTTTTGTCGATCATTGCGCAGAGGCTAGCGTACGGCCGACTTGTGACAAAAACCCAATCGTCATGATGACAGATCCTAAGACCGAAACCGCGGTCGCTCAACCTTACTGCGGTCTTCGGCTTTCGCCTTGCCACACCCAAGCATCCGATGGCTTCCAAAGATGCACCTGTCCGCAATGGGACACAGGACCGGAATCGCCAGGCGTGGCAGAGTCTCGAATTTGACGGTTTCTGTATCGAGGCACGTTCACTGGGCAGCAAGTCAGGATCGCCGGCACAATAGTTATAACGCGCGCCGAAATCCGCGGCTCATCAGGTCAGCAGCGTCCTGTCTGCGAGGCCACAGGCAGTACACCGTCCACACTCCTACGACGACGAGATTGGCCGCTATCCAGCACAAAAGGCAGAACAGCACGGTTTGCATCAGAACCCCCCGGTCTTCTCCGGTTCTGCGACTCCGGATTGCAAACCAGCATGCGAGCGAAAAGGGCTGGAATGAGATCACTGCACCGCGAAATGTAAGTAAGAGCCGCTGTCATTTGTGGTTGCCGAGGCCGTAGCTCATCCACAACACAGGAATCCGCTTGGCGTTCGTAGCGAAAGGGCTGAAACATGCACCCGGCTGATCGATCGCCCGCGGTTAGGGGTTCTGCTGTTCACGCGTGATCCCTCATTTGCAGGAACAGTTCTTTCACGTCAGCTAAACGCAGCTTCTTAACGCCGCCTCAGTAGGCCATTCGCGTCGCTCGACAGGGCTTGGCCATTTTTTTATCACACCGAGATGGCACTCTTTCTGCATCTCCGGAGCGGAACGGAGGCTGCGATGAGGCAGGATGATCTATTCATCTTGGGCTGCGGGATTATTGCCGTAGGACTGGCTATTTGGGGCTTGTGGCGCAGTCCCGAGCATAGTCCACCGAGACCGCACGTCGCGCAGGAATTGAACGTTGATCCCGACCTGAAGCGCATCACCGAGTTGAACCCGTACATGCGGTCGGAACGTTAGGCGGTCGTGCCCATCTTCGCTGGCTCGAAATTCGGCCTCACATCGGCACTGCGCTTGCCGCAGGCCCCGCAGACAAACCGCGGTGCGCGCAGGACAGGATTATGAGATCGCGATGATCTCAAGCTGTTGATTGCCGGAGCCCACGACATCCCCGATGGCTCTGCCGAGCAAGGACTTTGCAGCCGGGGATGCGAAAGAAACCGAGCCGGCCTTTGGATCTGCCTCGTCTTCTCCAACAATGCGATACTTCTGCACGCGACCATCGGCCCGGGAGAAGGTTACAGTGCTGCCGAATGCCACAACATCTTTCGAAGTCGGATCAGCAACCAGCTGGGCCGTTCGCAGACGCTCGGTGAAGTAGCGCGCGTCCCGCAAAGGGATGGCAGACAGACGCCGCCTTTCGTTGACGTCCTCGGTCTTCTGCGCGGTCTCATAGGCTTGGCGAGCCTGAAGCAGCTGAAGCTTCAGAGCTTTCAATCCCGTTTCAGTCACCAAATTGGGGTTGGATGAAATCGGACGATTAGGCAACAGTGTTTCGGATGCGGTCTCGGCGCTCTCTTCCTTTGTGAATGCGACGCTCAAAACTACCTCCAATGACGATCGGCGGAGCAATTTACAATCGGAATGCTAACACGACGCTGGTAGCGAGGTTCCAGATTATTGCGGCACAACACAATAGGGCTGTAGCGCGGAGCGGTCTCCGTGGCCGCTGCGTGCCAATCTATGGGGTCAGATGTGCCTTTTGGGCTCGAAATTGCGCCGGGGTAAGCCCTACCGCTTTGCGGAAGGCCCTGGTGAAGTTCGCTTGCGACGAGAATCCTGCGGCCAAGGCGATCTCGCCAATCTGACTATCTTCGTCGAGCAGGCGCATCTTCGCCACGGCGAGGCGTTGATGGCTGACAAATTCGTGCGGCGGAAAACCCGTGGCGAGCCTGAAGCTGCGTGCGAAGTGGGCGGCGCTCATGCAGGCGACCGACGCCATTTGGGTGACGGTGAGTTCAGCATCGAGGTTGCCGCGGATGAACTCGACCACACGCGCTACCCGACGCGCGTCCAGGGGCTTGTCGGCGCTTCGCGCCGCCTGCTGGCGAATGTCGGCGGCAGAGTATTTGTGGACGAGGTGCGCAGAGAGCGCGTGTCCAAGCGCCTCCATAAGAAGGCGTCCTGATGAGCTTTCGCTATCCAGTTCCTGAAGAATCTGGCTCGCGATCTGATTGATGAACACGTCTTGCGCGATGGCTTCGTAGCGCAGTTCCACCCGCTTGGGATCGATATCGAGGTCGCGCAGCATCGTTTTCTCGAACGGCTGGCCGGGTAGGAAGATATGCAGACAATCCTGAATCGGCTCTGCGACGTTGATGAATTCCTCGGTGATGCCGGACGGGCAAAGCCACACAGTACCCGGCTGACCATGCGTTATCTGACGCATCCCGCTGCCGATGCGGTCAACCAGGCTGTGTCCGTTCAGGAGCACGGCAACCTCGGTATCGCGAGGCGTCAGCGAAGGCAGTTCGCCGGCTGCGTGGGTCCAGCGTTCGACCAACAGGTTTGTCCAACGCCGTTCACTGGAGGATTGGAGCATTTTTCCGGTGACATATTTGTCGGCCGAATGCCCGAGTACCTGGCCCATCGCACTCTCCTTTTGAGTGTAGGCACGCCGGTGAAAAAAGACCGAGGCACGATCGCGAAGCAATTTCCGTGCCCATTGTTGGCCGCGGGCTACAGGCCGTCAAGTCCGGCGAAGTCCGCAGGATAGGAATAATGTTCCGCAGCCCAGGACAATCGCGCGCTTCGGCAATTTGGCAGACTGCGGTTTCCGAGACCCGACCGCCGAGGAGAGCGCACGTGGCCCAGAGCATAGTTGTTGGTGCATGCCCACATGACTGTCCCGATACCTGCTCGATTCTCACGACCGTCGAGGACGGCAAGGCCATCGCCGTTCGGGGCAATCCCGATCATCCCTTCACCAGGGGCAGGCTCTGCGTGAAGGTGAACAACTATGAGGAACGGGTCTACAGCGATCAGCGCCTGCTTCACCCGTTGAAGCGCACCGGTCCGAAAGGGAGCGGCAGCTTCAGCCGTATCTCGTGGGATGAGGCCATTGGCGAGATAGCGGCGCGCTGGAAGGCGATCATTGCCGAGAGCGGTGCCGAAGCGATCCTGCCCTACAGCTATCTCGGTACGCAGGGCATCATCAACGGCCTCAACGTGGGAGATCCGCTGTTCAACAAGCTTGGCGCGTCGGTGTCCGAACGCACCTTCTGCGATTCGGCTTCCTGCACCGCCTATATGATGACGATCGGGCATACACCGGGCGTCGATCCCGAGAGCTTCGTTCATTCCAAATACATCGTCCTCTGGGCCTGCAATACGCTGAGCACCAACTCGCATCATTGGCCCTTTATCGAGAAGGCGAAGAAGAGCGGCGCGAAGCTTGTCGTGATCGATCCGGTACGGACGCGCACGGCAGCTCTGGCCGACTGGCATCTCCAGATCCGCCCGGGCACAGATTGTGCGCTGGCCCTGGCGATGATTCATATCGTCATCAAGGAAAACCTGATCGATCGTGACTATGTCGACAAGCACACCATCGGTTTCGACGAGCTCGCAGCGCGAGCTGCATCCTACACGCCTGAATTCGCCTCGCGCGAGACCGGCATTCCGCCTGAGGATATCGTCAAGCTCGCCCGCGAATATGCGACGACGCCGCCGGCTGTCGTGCGCATCGGCGTGGCTGTGGAGCGTCACGCCGGCGGCGGACAGACGGTCCGTGCCATCGCCTGCCTTCCCGCGCTGATCGGCGCCTGGAAGCATGTCGGAGGCGGACTCCTTCAGCTTCCGATCTGGGCATTTCCGGTCAATTGGCCGACCCTGATGCGGCCGGATCTGCAACCCGCGAAGATGCGCGTGATCAACACCTGGCGTCTTGGCGCGGCATTGACGGGCGAACTGCCTGATGGTCCGCCGATCAGGTCTCTCTTCGTCTACAACGCCAATCCAATGGCTATGGTCACCGAGCAGGACAAGCTTGAGCGGGGACTGGCGCGAGAGGACCTGTTCACGGTCGTCAGCGAACACTTCCTGACCGACACCGCAAAATACGCCGATATCGTCTTGCCCGCGACGACCCAGCTCGAGCAGAAGGACATCATGTTCTCCTGGGGCCACCTCTATCTTTCCTACAACAATCCGGCCATTGCTCCCATTGGCGAGGCGGTCTCGAACACGGAGCTATTCCGGCGTCTTGCCGCGGCCATGGACATCGATGATCCCTTCTTCTTCCGGTCCGACGATGAGATGATCGAAGCGTCGATGGACTGGAGCAATCCCGCGCTGCAAGGGATCAGCCTGGAGCAGTTGAAGAAGACCGGATTTGCCCGGCTCTCGTTGCAGCACCCGGACGACTGGGCGCCACATCGGGATGGTAATTTTCCGACGCCTTCCGGAAAGTGCGAGTTCAAGTCAAGCATCGCCGAAGGCGGCAACTTTGTCGTGCCGCTGTTTCGGCAGGGCTATGGCGGCGACCAGGCCGGCGAACCCGTCGATCCTCTGCCGCGCTATATCGCGCCGAACGAAAATCCAGCTACGGCTCCAGCGAAGGCACAGCGCTATCCGCTCAGCCTGATCTCCCCGAAGAGCCACGCGTTCCTGAATTCGAACTATGGCAATCTCCCGGCGCAGCAGGCTCTGGCCGGGGAGCAGCAAATGGTCATTCTACATCCCGAGGATGCCGCATCGCGCGGCATCGTGGCTGGTGCGCCGATCCGCGTCTTCAACGAGCGCGGCGCGTTCGAGGCGTTCGCGACGCTGTCGCCTGACGTCATGCGTGGAGTGGTCGTCGCGCCGGCGGGATACTGGCACCGCTCCAATCGCAAGGGCGCCACGGTACATGCAGTCACGCCGCCTGCCTACGCAGATCTCGGCCGCGCGCCGACGTTTTCTGACATCCTGGTTCAGGTGGCGACCGCTTAAGCTCGCGTTTGGCAGGCGGCGAATGGCCGTGTGTTGGCTCCACGAGAGGAGAGACGATGCCCTATGTCGTGACGGATCTGTGCACCGGCTGCCGCTACACCGAGTGCGTCAGCGTCTGCCCGGTCGAATGCTTCCATATCGACGATGCAATGACATACATTGATCCGCAGAACTGCATCGACTGTGGCGGTTGCGTGCCGGTCTGCCCTGTCGGAGCAATCAAGGCCGCACACAAGCTGCCGCCGGACAAGATGGAGTGGATCGAAATCAATCGTCGCAGGGCAGCCGAGACGCCTCTCGTCACCGGCAAACTCGCGCCGCTCCCGGGTGCCGACGAGCGCAAAGCGATGATCCTGCGATGATCCCCAGGGCGTCCTCACCCCGGCGCGCGGCGGGTCGCTATCGTGTCGCGATTATCGGGGGAGGGCCAAGCGGCTTCTATGCTGCGGAAGCGCTGCTCAGATCAGAGCAAGCCGTTGACGTCGACATGTTCGAACGGTTGCCGGTGCCATATGGCCTGGTGCGCTTTGGCGTCGCGCCGGACCATCCGAAACTGAAGCAGGTGACGCGTGTCTTCGACCGCATCGCGGAGATGCCGGGCTTTCGCTTCTTTGGTGGTGTCGACATCGGAAAAGCCGTTTCGATCAGCGCGTTGCGATCCTGTTACCACGCTCTCGTCCTCGCCACTGGCGCGCCTGTTAGCCGCCTCATGGATGTACCCGGCGAAAGACTTCCGGGGAGCTACCAGGCCGGGGATTTTGTCGCCTGGTACAACGGTCATCCGGACTTCCAGCATTTGCAATTCGATTTCGGCGCGGAGCAGGCTGTCATCATCGGCCACGGCAATGTTGCGCTCGATGTTGCCAGGATCCTCGCAAAGACGCCGGACGAACTGCGTCATACCGATATCGCCGCGCATGCGCTGGATGCGCTTGCGGACAGTCGCGTGCGCGACATCTATCTGGCTGGGCGACGTGGGCCGGATCAGACGCGCTTTGCCGCAAAGGAGCTGCAGGAATTTGCGGAGCTTGCCGATTGTGATCCGGTCGTCGAACCGGATGATTTTCCCCAGCTCTCTTCGAACCCGCCGGACACCGAGCCAGCAGCCGCGCTCGCGATGCTCCGTGAGTTCTCGATGCGTCCCACGGCAAAGCGGCGGCGATGCGTGTTCCTATTCGGTCTCACTCCGATTGGCATCGAAGGGGACGGCCGCGTCCAGCGAATGTTGTTCAATCAGCGCCAGGAACAAGCCCCGGCAATCGCTCAGGGACACGTTGCTCTCGATTGTGGTCTGGTATTCTCCAGCATCGGCCGGCGGGCTGCGCCGATCAGTGGCATCCCCTACGACGAGCCCGGAGGTGTTCACCCCAATATCGGCGGCCGGCTTGCCGCTGGCGGCTGCGCGTTGCGAGGGCTCTACGTCTGCGGCTGGGGCAAGCGCGGCCCGCAGGGGACGATCGGCACGAACCGGGCGTGCAGCGTCGAAACGGTGGCGAACGTGCTTGCCGATCTGCCGCAGCTCGATGAGCCGCTGCGTCATCCCGATAGCCTGTTCGCAGGCATGTCGATCCGGCGCTATGTCGATTATCGATCCTGGGGACGCATCGACGCGGAAGAGATTGCGCGTGGCGGAGCGAAAGGCAAGCCCCGGGAGAAATTCATCACGGTTGACGAGATGTTTGCTGCAGCCGGCGGAGGCGTCGCATGTTGAACCCCGATGGTCAGGGTAGCTCATATAGCAGCCCTTGCGGATTGATCGACCTGTTTGGCCGGCATGTCAGGTACCTGCGCCTCTCGGTCACGGATCGCTGCGACCTGCGCTGCGTCTACTGTATGTCGGAACACATGGCGTTCATGCCGCGCAAGGATCTGCTGTCCCTGGAGGAACTCGAGCGCCTCGCGAGTGCATTCATCCGCCGAGGTGTCACCAAGATTCGTATTACCGGCGGTGAGCCTCTGGTTCGCAAGGATATCATGAGGTTGTTTGCGGCTCTGGGCTCCCAGATCAACGCTGGGCGATTGCGTGAGCTGACGCTCACGACCAATGGCACACGCCTGGCACATTTCGCACATGATCTTGCGCAGTATGGCGTAAGACGCGTCAATGTTTCGCTCGATACGCTCGATCCCGACCGCTATCAGTCGCTCACCCGCGGCGGTGCGCTTGCGAATGTGCTTGAGGGGATCGATGCCGCCCGTTCGGCGGGTCTTGCCGTGAAGATCAACGTCGTTGCCTTGCGCGATGGCACCGAGATGGAAGTGGATCGGCTGCTGCGTTTCGCCCATGATCGCGATATGACCTTGACATTTATCGAGACCATGCCGCTCGGCGACATCGGCGTTGACCGTGTCGACCAGTATCTTCCACTCGATCGATTGCGCCGGCTCGTCGAAAGCCGCTGGACGTTGAGCGATCTTGCGTTTCGGACGGGAGGACCGGCCCGCTATGCCCGCGTCGCCGAAACCGGGGGCCTGATCGGCTTCATTACGCCGCTTACGCATAATTTCTGCGAAGACTGCAACCGGGTGCGGATCACTGCATCCGGCATTCTCCACACCTGTCTTGGGCAAGAGGATGCTGTCGATCTCAAGGCCGTGATGCGTCGGTCCCGCGACGAGGCGGAACTGATGCGCGTCATCGATGATGCGATCCGCGATAAACCGCGCGGACATGACTTCGTGATCGGCCGAAGCGGCGCTCCGCCGGCGCTTTCGCGACATATGTCGGCGACGGGAGGATAGGTGTAGATGCAAGCGGGAGGTGGGTCTGATGAAGATTTGGAACACCGAAGAGCTGCCGGACCATGAACAGTTCGCCTATTGGCGCGAGGTCCTCTGCGAGGCATTCGTCACGCTAAGGCCCGAGCGGCCTCGTGAACCAAATGCGGGTCGTTTTCCGAGCCGCGTGACAGCTCACCCTCTTTCCACGATCAACGTTACGACTGTTCAGTCAAAAGCCCATCATGTCATCAGGGGCGACACAGAGATCCGGAAGTCGCCCCAGCAGGTCTATTTCCTCAACCTTCAACTGGCCGGTCGATGCCGCTATGAGACCGAGGGACGGGAAACCCTCGTCGGCCCCAACCAGTTTGCCATCGTTGATTCGACCCGGCCCTATTTTCTGGACTTCATGGATGACTGGCGGGTTTTTTCATTTCGAATTCCGCGGCACATGTTGCGGCCATTGCTGCAGGCGCCCGATTGCTCGACTGGCATATGCGTCTCGGAAAGTCATGCGTTGGGCGAGATCACGATCGCCTTCCTGAAATCCATTGCAACGCGCATGGACGACTTGCCGGCGGAGGCCATGGAGCCGCTGGCCGGCGATCTCGTCAACCTGGCCGCGCTCTCGCTCGGCGCCAGCGAGGAGACGCGGATCGGCCAGCGTCACTCCGCGCGGCGCGGATTGTACGCCGCCATCGTGGCGTTCATCGAGGCGAATCTGGCCGACCCGCTGCTGTCGGCGGCAACGGTCGCCGCGCATTTCGGCATTTCCATTCGCTACCTGCACAGGGTGTTTGAGGAGCGGGACAAATCCTTCGGGCAGGTCGTGCTGGAGCGCAGGCTGGCGCGGTGTGCGAGAGATCTCGATGCGTCGGTCCACTCGCGAATATCGGATGTGGCCTTCCGCTGGGGCTTCGGCGATATTTCGCATTTCAACCGCAGTTTCCGTCAGCGCTTCGGCTCCTCGCCGCGCGCGTATCGGAGCAGGGAGCGGATGGAGTAGAGACCGGCGCTGCGGCGCCGGAGAGTGCGCTAAAGGCCAATTATTTTGTCACTCCTCGCCAAGAACGCGGGCCCGCGGGACGCCAGAATGATGCCTCGTCGTTCTCTGAGGAGGCAGCCATGGCCATCGATTTCAGGCTCAGCGAAGATCAAATTGCGCTTCGGGATGGCGCACGTGCGTTCGCAAGGAGTGTCCTGAAGGACGTGCGATCAACGATCCGCAACTACGCGAGGCCCGATGAGCGCTTCTACGCCATCAGGCGGTTCCACCAGCAGGGCGTCGACGCGGGATTCGTCAAAGGGCTGTTTCCCAAGGAAGTCGGCGGCACCGACATTTCGACGCTCGATTTTGCCCTCGCCGCGGAAGAATTGTGCGTCGTCGATGTCAATGTCCCCAGCGCCATGCTTGGCACCGGCCTTTGCGTCAAGCCCGTCATCATGTTCGGCACCGAAGAACAAAAGCGGCGCCTGCTTTTCGATTTCATCAAGGACGGCTCGCTGCTCGGCGCGCTCGCCTTCACCGAGGTGACGGGCGGCGCGAATTTCGATGCGCCAGATCCGCGCTTTGGCGTGAAGACCTTTGCCGTCCGTGAAGGCGATGAATGGGTGATCAACGGCGAAAAGCACTACACCACCAACGGCACCGGCTGGGACGGCAGGAATTGCCATCTCTACGCGGTGGTCTGCCGGACCGATCCGAACAAGAACGCGAAGGAATCCCTCGCCGTGATCATGGTGCCCGGCAGCGCGCCCGGCGTGAAGGTGACCGGGATTCTGGATACGACCGGACACCGGGCGACGATCTCGCCGCGGATGAAATTCGAAAATGTCCGCGTTCCCGCCGGCAATATCATCGGCAAGCCGGGAGACGGGATAGAGATCGTTTCGACGAACTTCGCCTGGACGGCCGCGCTGATCGGCGCGGCCTGCGTGGGCGTTATGCGTGCCGCCTTTGACCACGCGGTGGAGTTTGCAAGAAGCGACGCCCGCTCCGGACCGCACCCGATCATCGAATACTCGACGGTCGGATACATGCTCGCCGACATGAAGATGAAGATCGAGGCATGCCGCTACATGACCTGGAAAGCCTGCCAGCAGTACGATCTTTCCGGGGGCCGGGAACACGAGCTTGCCGTGATGACGAAGGTGTTCTGCTCGGAAACCTGCGTCGACGTTGTCTATGATGCCATGCGGCTGGTCGGGGTCGACAGTTACACCGACATGCACCCGCTGGCAGAACTCATGAACGATGCGATGTGCTTCCCGCTTTATGACGGCGGGAATATGGGGGCCCGCCGCAGGAACTTGCACAATATCATCAAGAGCCCGTCGTACAGTTCGCTGACTGCGCCCTATGGCACGTTTGAGGGCCAAGGCAAGGCATAGCGACAGGGCTGGATGGCTTATCAAGTGAGCTGCAGCATGGCCGACGTGGTGAAGCGCCGTCAGACGATGAGAATCAAGGCCCTTGCACGAGCGATAAGTTCGCTGGCAACCAGGCCTGCGCTGATGGTTTGCCCAAACCTACGTCATCGGCGAGTAGCGTCACTTACAGGCGGCGACAGAAGGTGATGAGGTTAGTGACCTGATGGTGATAGGGCTGTACCTTGTCTTGCCATCTCTTTTCGGATTTCAGGTCTTAAGAGGCACGCTGGTTTAGTCCTTGGTTACCTGAGATAAAGCATCGCGGTCATCGGTTTCGTTCATGCAATGTCAGCCGTACGCCGCTGCTGTGGGGGTAAGCGGAGATCGCGGATTTATAAGGACAGGCCCTAGCCGGCTTCCGCTTTATCCCTGGTTATTGCCAACGTATCCCTGATTATTGCTAACCCGATCCCTGCTCCTCGGTACAAAATACCCTGATGGGTCTCTCAGAGATGTCCTCGAAAAAACACTGCAACACAAGGCTC
>Ga0081455_10004847_pt1 | contig 14929 bp, 15 predicted proteins | sample TabmetS3T2R1_FD_70207 | JGI IMG/M metagenome (GOLD analysis project Ga0081455, IMG submission 70207) | Tabebuia heterophylla rhizosphere microbial communities from the University of Puerto Rico - S3T2R1 | ecosystem: Host-associated > Plants > Roots > Rhizosphere ... | reverse complement strand
CAGACTTCGCAACCTTGAAGGCGAACGAGGTCAGCATCGAGGAGGCGAAGGCCTGGTTGAATGCCAGGGTTGAAAAGAGTCCCGATCATAGCGCCTTCGTCTTCATCCATGGCTTCAACAATCGCTTCGAGGACTCGGTCTATCGCTTCGCGCAGATTGTCCAGGATTCCGGTGTGCGCAGCGCTCCCATTCTTGTGACATGGCCGTCCCGCGGCAGCCTTCTTGCCTACGGATACGACCGTGAAAGCACCAACTACACCCGAAATGCCTTGGAGAGACTCTTCCAGTACCTGGCGAACGATCCGGAGATAAAGGAGGTCTCCATTCTTGCGCATTCGATGGGCAACTGGCTTGCGCTCGAGGGCCTGCGACAGATGGCGATCCGCAACGGCGGCCTGCCATCCAAGTTCAAGAACGTGATGCTGGCATCTCCCGACGTGGATGTCGACGTGTTCCGCTCCCAGATCGCCGATATGGGAGGGCAACAGCCGAGGTTCACGCTGTTTGTGTCGCGTGACGACCGGGCGCTCGCCTTCTCGCGCCGAATCTGGGGCGACGTCGCCCGACTGGGCTCGATAGACCCGGAACAGGCCCCCTATAAGACTGAGTTCGAGGCCGACAAAATCGTCGTGATCGATTTGACCAAGGTGAAAGCGGGGGACCGGCTGAATCATAGCAAGTTCGCGGAGTCGCCGCAGATCGTTCAGCTCATCGGCAGGCGCATTTCGGAAGGACAGACCCTTACCGACAGCCGGGTCGGGGTTGGCGATCGGCTCGTCGTCGGCGCCGCGGGCGTGGCGACGACCGCGGGCACTGCAGCAGGCTTGGTCATCGCAGCTCCCGTCGCATTGGTCGATGCGAACACGCGCGAACACTACGCCGAACATCTGAACGCCATGGCGGGGCAGACGACAGGTTCGACTAATGCGGGATCCACGGGCTGTGGTTCTAACAAGGCGACAGCGCAGAGCAGCCGCTGTCGCGAAGTGCAATCGCGATCGTATTCAAGGTGAAGGTAAGATCGGCGAATTCGAATTCGACGCCGTGCAACAGGGGGCCGTTCCAGGTGCCGCGGTGCGGTTCTCCCCGTTCATCGAGACCGCCAGGCCCGATGTACGGGGAGCAAATTGCTTCGCGCGGCTCGAATCCCATCGCTCTCACCACGCCACCGGAAGTAAGGGCGGCGACCTTGCGCTCATGAGAGCCTCGGTCGCCAGCTCATTTCATTTTGTTGGAAATCCTAACAACGGACATGCCCATTCGGCGATCCGCGCGACGGCCATATCGGCCTCTGGTGCTCGCCCTGCTGCCATCTGAAAGGAGTGCAGCATCTCGGGAAAGACATCGAGTTTCGCATCCGCTCCGGCGCTCTTTGCCCGGTCGGCGAAGGCGATGCTATCGTCAAGAAGGCATTCATCGCCTCCGACTTGGAGATAGACCGGCGGAAGACCACGAAGATCGCCTGCCAGCGGACTGATCCGCCTTGAGTACTTCTCCACGGCGTCGGGCAAGCCAGCCCTACATTTCCCGACCAAACACTTCCAGATATTCGGAAGCACCGCCGGGCCGATCATCTTCAAATACCCCGATGACCAGCCGCCCCGTCTTCCAGGCCAGTCCGTCCAGATTGGTCTTGTACTTGCCTGCGATCGGCGCGCGCGCGTCGGCGTGGTGACCGTGTACGACGTATCGGCGACCGTGCCCGATGTCGGCATCGCGGGGATAGCGCTTCCACAACAACGTTTCCTCGTTCTGCTGGTCGAGCGGAGCTTTCGGATCGACCGCAGCATGAACGAATATTCTGTGTCGATCGACATGCATCAGCGGAAGATTGACCATCCAATCAAGGTGATCGGCCGGGATCGCTCGCAGATCGGGAAGCGCCGGGCTCTGGCCATATGACGCCAGTGTCTCGCCTCCCCCGTTCCTGAGCCACCAGTCGAGTTCTGCCCGGTTCTCACAGACCGCGCACATCATGGCTTCGTGGTTGCCCTTCAGATTGACGACCTTCGCTTCGTCCGGCCTCCAGTTCATGAGACGCTCGATGACCTGCCTGCTCTGCGGCCCACGGTCGACGTAATCGCCCAGGGTTATGATCGTGGAAGCCGTCCCCTCTGCATGCCGCATAACCGCGTCAATGGCGCGATCGAGGAGATCCAGTCGACCATGAAGGTCGGGTATGGCGTACGTTCGGCTCACGGCAACCTTGGTGCTGGTCCTGAAAGGAAACGAGCTTAGCAAGTGTTGCACAAACCAGCCACCTCACGGAAAGCGCCCGCGCCCCCGGCGGGCGATTTCACGAGGGGCGGTACGCGTGATCGAGCTTAAGCAGGGGTCGCCGACGCGGCGCGCCCGCGCACCCGGCGCACAAGCGCAAAGCACAGACCCAAGAAGGCATCGAACAGGAACAGCAGAACAACCGCGACGACAAACAGGCCGATGCCAGTGAGATCGTGCAGAATTCCATCGAGCATGTCAGGTCCCAGGTAGTACGCGATCAGGACGAGGGCGAAAACGCGGAAAAAATTTGCAATAATGGTAATGGGTATGATCGCCGCGAGAAGTAACAGGCTGCGAATTTTCTCCTGCCAGCGAAACGCATAGGCGTAAAAAACGCCGATCGCGGACAATGCGAAAATCGAATTCATCCCGGAACAGGCATCCTTTACCAGGAGCTGATAGGTCCCGATCATGATCATGACGCCGTTCTGAGCAACCGGAAAACCCGCCGCATACAGGACATCGGTTACGACGTTCGAAATAAAGACTTTCAACGGAACCGTAGCGGCGTCGACCAGCCAGTCGGGCATCGGCACGGCAAAGATCAGGAAGCCGATCGGAAACGCGAGTACCCGCAGGGCCGGCCACCCGGCGGAAATCAGGACACATCCGACAATGACGGGAATCAAGGAGAAGGTCTCGAAGGTAACCAGCCCCTGCTGGATGCGGGCCAGATAGAGCAGGATCAGGCCAGCCAGGAGAGCAATCCATCCCACGACGGGAGCCGGAGAAATTTCAACAGCCCGCAACCTCTCACGCGACTGCCAAACCAGCCAGAGCGAGGCCGCAATGATCAGCGGTCCGTGCCCCTCCTGCTCCGTCTGCCAGGGCCCATCGATCAAACCGAGAATGGTCTGGACATAGGCGGCGATTACGGAGGCGCCAAGCAGCGCCGGCCATAGAAAAGGGCCGAGAAAACCTGTCTTCGCCGATGGCATTACCTGCGAATATGTCATTTCAATACCAACGGGTTCCAAAACTCAGTTTACTGATAGCATTAAAAGGAACGAGCCGCTTATCTCCGGGCTATCAAAACCGCGTAACCGGCGCCAGCGAGAATCAAGATCAGCGCAAGATAGAACGACCCGGCATTTCCGACCTGGTTCGCGACGGCAAACACGATGCCGGCCAGCATGAAGTGCAACAACGTCCGGTTGTCCCGCTCGGTGAACTGGAAGAACGCGATCACCAGGGCCACGAAACAGGTAACCGTCAACACGTCAAAAAATGTTGTCATTTCACATCGATATCGCGTCAAGAAGCTTTTGGGCCGTTGCGATCAGATACTGTGCTCAATTTTTCTTGCCGTCGCCCGGCTGCATGATCTTTGCATAATCACCTTCATATTTTGCTTCGAGATTCGCGGAATAGGCCGCAATTCCCATTTCGGCTTTGACTGCGTCCGCGCGCATCAATTGCCGCGCCAGATTGGCCGCGGCCTCGCCTTCGAGCGGACGCCGCTCCTCACCCTTGACCTTGAAGAACATTCCGTTCTGGCCAGAGCGAACGAAGAACACATCGTCCGCCTTCTTAGCCTCGATCAATCCGTAAAACTCCGGCGGCAAATCGCCGCTGTTCAGCGCGCCCATTTGTCGGCCGTGGGGAATGCCGGCCGCGGTAAGCTTCTGGTCGATCTCGTCGAGCGATTTGGCATCTTTATTCGCTTCGACGAAGGACTGAGTAGATGGCCCGATTGGAAATGCGATCTGTTCGACGCTGAGCAGCTTTCTGCCGGAGAATTTTGCGGGGTTGTTGGCGATGTACCTGTCGATATCCGCCTTGCCGGGCGCCTTGGCCGCCGCCGTTCGCTGCAGATACGCATTCTCAAGAATCTGTTCGCGCGATCTCAGCAAGTCCAGCAGCACGCCCGGTTCGCGATCGAGCTTCGCCGCCATAGCCTGACGCAGCAGATATTTGCGCACGACCAGTTCGCCCAGGACGCGCTTGACGATCTCGGGCTCCTTCTGTTTGTCCGGCGTCACGTTCGCCCAGCGAAACTCGTTCTCGAGATCCTGGATGGTCACGACTTCGTCGCCGACACGTGCAACGACCTGTCCTTTGGAAGCGGCCGCCTGATCGCTTTTCTTGCCGCACCCAGCCAAGGCGATCGCGCAACAGGCGAGCAAAACGGCAGGCCGAACGATCTTGATGGACATACCCTTCATCCAGGAACTCCGTGCAACCAAATAGGCCAAGAATCAAAATACAACGGGCCAACCGTTCAGATGCCAGTACGACTAACGAGCCTGCCGCTCCGGGTCGAGCCCCTAACGCTTTTCCGCTGCGATTTCCGTTATTTATGTTAATTTCGTTGAGGGAGCCAATTATCTCTTTCTTTTGACTGCAAATAAGCCGGTTGGAGTATATTCTTATCCCAGACAGCTGATCCAATTAACTCTTTAAAGGATTGTGCGTGACTTCAATGAAATATCCTCGAATTCAGATCATATTGGCATGCGTTGCAATTGTGGGATGTGCGGTGCTTGCGACCGTGCTGGCACCCCGCCAATTGATGGCCCGGACACCGGCCTCCCCCAGCCTTGAAACGGTTATTCCTCGACAGTTCGGAACCTGGACGCTGGTTCCGGAAATCAGCCCGGTCCGGCCGGCAGATCCCGACGCGTACGTTCAGCCGGACCCGCTCGCCGGAAAGATCTACAGCCAGGAAGTTGGTCGAGGCTATACGGACGGACACGGCAATATCGTCATGCTGATGGTCGCGTACGGTCCAGTGCAGAACTATAGGCTGAAGTCTCACCGTCCAGAGATTTGCTATACGGCCAACGGGTTCCGGATTTCGGATAAAGCGGATGGCGCAGTCAGCTATCGCAACGGTGCCCAGCCCATCAAGATGACTCGACTGATAGCAGCAAGGGAATCGCGGTTCGAACCGGTCACTTACTGGTTGCGGGTCGGCAATGACATCGCCAATGGCGTCGTCGATCATCAACTGAGCCGGTTGAAATATGGCTTGCGCGGAATCATTCCCGATGGTGCCCTGATCAGGGTCTCCACGATCGGTCTGCCGAAAGATGTGTCGTTCAAGCTCCAGGACCAATTTATCCGCGACCTTCTTGCCGCCATTCCGCCTCAAGAACTCAGGTTCTTTACCGGTGCGAGCTGATGGTCGCGGCGCGCAACCCTGGCAGGTGATTTTTGGCTTTCGCTCGACTTACTGCGAAGCTGCTGCGTGCACCATTATTCTATGGCGCACTTCTTCTGATGACGCCGTGGCAGCCGGCATGCGCACAAGGCGCTGACGATACGCTGTTGCCCTACGCGGTGAGCATCCATCAAACGCCGATGCAGAGCTGGGGACCAGGGGCCGGCATCTATCTCGGAAAAGGCCTGTTCATTACGGCAGCGCATGTCGCAGGCCGGAGCTGGCTGACGCGACCCAAAATCGCAATTGCCGGGGCGGAATATCCAACCCGCGTCATCAAGGAAGGCAGTTTCGAAGGAACCGATCTCACGTTGTTGTCGGTCGAGGAAGAGCTTCTTCCGTCGCGCTTGCGACTTCGGCGAAACTCGATTTGCACCGATCCGCCCAGCCCCGGACAACAGGTGGTGACGATTGTGCCGGGATCTGCCGTGCGCTCGCACATCCTTGCGCCCGATCGGCTGCCGATCGGAACCCGCAGCCGGTTCAGCACAGTCATCGCCGACGTAGCGCGCACCGGCAATTCCGGATCGGGAGTGTTCGATGTCAAACACAAATGCCTGCTCGGCATCATGAGCCGAAAAATTTCGCAATCATATTCTCGACCTGGTACCAGAAAGACGGAAACACGTGATATTGCCAAATACTTTGTTCCGGCCTCAGAAATTGCGGCCTTCTTACCCGCCCATTTGCAGTTCTAGTCGCGCCCCCTTCTCTGTCGATCGCTCGCGCGTCAGCGCGTTGGAAGAAGGCTGAGGCTGGCATGACGAATGAACATTCACAGCGGCGCGTGGCGCTGATTACCGGCGCGACCGGACAGGACGGCGCCTATCTCGCCGAATATCTGCTTGGCCTCGGCTATGAAGTCCACGGCATCAAGCGGCGGTCGTCCTCGTTCAACACCGCGCGCATCGATCACATCTACCAGGATCCGCATTCGCGCAAGGTGCCGTTCCTGCTGCACTACGGCGACATGACCGACTCGACCAACCTGATCCGGCTGATGCAGCAGATCAGGCCGACCGAGATCTACAACCTCGCCGCCCAGAGCCATGTCGGCGTCAGCTTCGAAAGCCCGGAATATACCGCCAATGCCGACGCCATCGGCGTGCTGCGGCTCCTGGAAGCGATCCGCATTCTCGGCATGGAGAAGGCGACGCGGTTCTATCAGGCCTCGACTTCGGAGCTCTACGGCCTGGTCCAGGAAGTGCCGCAGAAGGAGACCACGCCGTTCTACCCGCGCTCGCCTTACGGCGTCGCCAAGCTGTACGGCTACTGGATCACGGTCAATTACCGCGAGGCCTACGGCATGTTTGCCTCGAACGGCATCCTGTTCAACCATGAGAGCCCGATCCGCGGCGAGACCTTTGTCACCCGCAAGATCACCCGCAGCGTCGCCCGCATCGAGGTCGGTCTCGAAGACACGCTCTATCTCGGCAATCTCGACGCCAAGCGCGACTGGGGCCACGCCCGGGATTATATCGAGGGCATGCACCGGATATTGCAGGCGGACGCCCCCGACGACTTCGTGCTGGCGACCGGCGAGACCCGGTCGGTGCGCGAGTTCGTCGAGGTGGCGTTTGCCGAAGTCGGCCGCCGCATCGAATGGCGCGGCCACGGCGTCGAGGAGACCGGCGTCGACGCAAAATCCGGCAAGACCATTTTGCGCATCGATCCCGTCTACTTCCGCCCCACCGAGGTCGACCTTCTGGTCGGCGATGCCAGCAAGGCGCGCGACAAGCTCGGCTGGAAGCCCAGGACGTCGTTTGCCCAACTGGTCAGGGAAATGGTCGCGAGCGATCTCGACGAAGCACGGCGGGAGGTCGCCAATGGCAAGCCTGCCGTTTGAGCTGAAGGGCAAGAGCGTCTACGTCGCCGGCCATCGCGGCATGGTCGGCGCGGCGCTGGTGCGCCGGCTGGCACAGGAAGACGTCGAACTGCTGACGGTGACGCGCAACGAAGTCGATCTGCGCGACCAGGCCGCGGTCAATGCCTGGTTTGCCGCCAAGCGTCCGCAGGTGGTGTTTCTGGCCGCAGCCAAGGTCGGCGGCATCGTCGCCAACGACACGCTGCCCGCCGAATTCCTCTACGACAATCTGGCGATCGCTGCGAACGTGATCCACGCGGCGCATGCCCACGGCGCCGAGAAGCTGATGTTCCTGGGCTCGTCCTGCATCTATCCCAAACTGGCGCCGCAGCCGCTGCGCGAGGATTCCATGCTGACGGGCCCGCTGGAGCCGACCAACGAGCCCTATGCGATCGCCAAGATCGCCGGCATCAAGATGGTGGAGACCTATCGCAGCCAGTACGGCGCCGACTTCATCAATGTCATGCCGACCAACCTCTACGGACGCGGCGACAATTATCACCCCGAATACAGCCACGTCGTCGCCGCGCTGATCCGCCGCTTCCACGAGGCCAAGCTTGCCGGCGCCAGGGAGGTCGTGGTCTGGGGCACCGGCACGCCGCGGCGTGAATTTCTCTATGTCGACGATCTCGCGGACGCCTGCATTCATTTGATGAAGACCTATTCCAGCGACGAACTGGTCAACATCGGCACCGGCGAGGACATCACCATCGCCGAATTCGCCCGCGTGGTAGCTGCAACCGTCGGTTACACCGGCGAGATCGGTTTCGACAGCTCACGCCCCGACGGCACGCCGCGCAAGCTGCTCGACGTCAGCCGGCTGGCCAAACTTGGCTGGCGCGCCGGCACGTCCCTTGAGAACGGCATCAAGCTCGCGTATCAGGCGTATCTCGACGAAATAAAATGAACGCTGGCCGCGGCCCCCTTATTGGCTGCGAATGCGCAGCGCGGAGGGGGCGCGATGGATGTCATTTTGCTGGGCACTGGTACGCCGATGCCCCATCCGGATCGCGCCGGGCCGGCGACGCTCGTAAAGGCCGGTGGGTCCAACATCCTGATCGATTGCGGCCGGGCCGTGGTGATGCGTCTCGCCGCCTCCGGCGTGGGACCGCAGGCGATCAGCGCCGTGCTGATCACGCATATGCATTCCGATCACATCAGCGATCTCAACGACGTCATCACCACGCATTGGGTGATGAACCCCGGACCGGCGCGGCTGCAGGTGTTCGGTCCGCCCGGCATCCGCGGCGTCGTCGATGCAACGCTGGCGATGCTGGCGCTCGATATCGGGTACCGGATAGCGCATCACGCCGATCTCAATGCCCCGCCGGATGTCGTGGTTACGGAATTGTCGCCGGGCACAGGCTTCAGCGTCGGCGACTGCCATGTCACGGCGCATGCGACCGAGCATGCTCCCGCCGCGCCGAGCCTCGGCTATCGCATCACCCATGACGGTGCTGTCGCGGCCATCGCCGGAGATACCATTCCCTGCAAGGGGCTGGACGAGCTATGCCTCGGCGCCGACGTCTATGTGCAGGCAACCATCCGCGACGACCTGGTCAAGCGGGTGCCGTCCAGGCGGCTGCAGGATATTCTCGACTATCATTCGACCGCGGAGCAGGCCGCGCAAACCGCGCAACGCGTCGGCGTGAAGACGCTGATGCTGACCCACTACGTTCCGCCGCTGCAGCCGGGCCAGGAGGAGGAATGGCTGATACGGATGCGGCCGCATTTCAACGGCGAGATCGTGCTGGGTAACGACCTGACCTCGGTTTCGGTCGCCGCGAAGCCGCGCTGACCGATCGCGGCATTCATCAAGTCCGTCCCGGCGAGACGAATTGACGCGGCGGACCTGCTGTCCGGCGACCGAGAATAGCTGTCGGCTTCGCGACGCCGCGCGGATAGGATGCGGGCGCAAGGCGTGCCGCAAAGAGCCGCCAGCGCAGGTTCGTTGGAGGAAGCATGAAAAAATTTCAGCGTCGTCAATTTCTGCAACTGGCAGCAGGCGCGGCTGCGGTTCCGCTCACATCTGCAAGCGCGAGCGCGCAGGCCTATCCGGCGCGGCCGGTTCGTCTTGTGATCGGTTATACCCCCGGCGGCTCGGCGGACCTCACCGCGCGCCTGATGGGGCAGTGGCTGTCGGAAAGACTCGGGCAATCCTTTGTGATCGAGAACCGGCCGGGCGGCGGCACCAATATCGCTACCGAGCAGGTGTTGCGCGCCACGCCCGACGGCTACACGCTGCTGCTGGTCGCGCCGGCGAACGCCATCAACGCCACGCTCTACGACAAGCTGCCGTTCGATTTCATGAAAGAGATGGAGCCGATCGCCGGCATCATTCGCTTTCCCAACGTCGTGGTGGTGCATCCGTCACTGCCGATCAAGTCGATTCCCGAACTGATCGCCTACGCCAAGGCCAATCCGGGCAAGCTCAACATGGCATCGTCAGGCAACGGGTCGACGATCCACATGTCGGGCGAACTGTTCAAGATGCTGACCGGCATCAACATGCAGCACGTGCCCTATCGTGGCGGCGCGCCGGCGCTCACAGACATGCTCTCCGGCCAGATGCATGTCATGTTCGACAACCTTCCGACCTGCGCCGAGCACGTCAAATCCGGCAAGCTGCGCGGGCTTGCGGTCACCAGCACGACGCGCTCGGACGTGCTGCCGGATCTGCCGCTGGTCGCCGACTTCCTGCCGGGCTACGAGGCGAGCGCCTGGTACGGCCTCGCGGCGCCAAAGGGGACGCCGGCGGACATCGTCGACCGGCTCAACAAGGCGGTGAACGAGATCCTTGCCGATCCCAAGGCGAAGGCCCGCTTTGCCGAGATCGGCGCCATCCTGCTGCCGGGCTCGCCATCCGACTTCGGCAAGCTGGTGGCTGACGAAACCGAGAAGTGGGGCAAGGTGGTCAAGTTTGCCGGCGCCAAGGTGGACTAGGATGCGAGCAGAGCTTCGCGCGTATTGATCTACGATCAATGTAAAGAGGCGGCTGGAAGCCGCCTCTCGTTGCGAAGTTTCATTGACACCGATGCATCAATCCGTCGTCTAGTTTGATCGCGGTGCCTGGCACGCATAGGAGGCCGTTGCGAGTCCGGTAGTCGTCCCACCCGCTGTAGCCATACCAAGGGCTGCCCGCATAGCAGGCCGTCACTGCGTACTAAGGCGTGCTACCAATTTGAACGGGAGACCTGACGCTATTGCACCTTGATGGTCCCATTCGCGTTGAAGTCGTTCTTTGGGTTGTACCCTGAGTCGCGTAGATTTTTGATATACTGAGCGCGGTCGCTGTCACTCACACCGCCCCACGCCGCGGATGGGTAACCGCCGTAGTAGGCCGCCCTGGCGCCCCTAACATTCGCCCCGTAGTAAGGACCACCTGCGTAGTAACCTGCGCCTGTCTGGTAGGGACTGCCTCCCCATCCCCAGTAAGGTGAGGTGGCCGCGACCGCGCCAGCCGTGCCGATCGCGGCAGCCGTCCCGACCGCTGCGGCGCCTGCGCCGACCACACCGGCGCCAACAGCCCGCCGGTTCTGCCGGCGCGCAACACCGGCAGCGCTCACTGGGGTCAATGGGCGACCGACCCGTGCCTGGGCACTCTCGACTGACAGCGAGACGCCGCGTTGCTCAGACCATTCGAAGGAGAGCAGCGCAGCACACGCGACAGTCGAAGCTGCAATTGCAACTTTCGTCAGACTTATCCGCTTCATCGCCTTTCCTCCACTCTGTGCCCGCCCCATTCATTCGATGACATCCGTGAAGGTGAACATCGCCCTCGGCTGTGGCTGTCACCAGATGCCGTAGCCAAACCAGCCAAAGGGCGGCGCTGGCCGCGCCATCATGAATTCATGTGGCGCCCTTCGCTTCTTTGCCGACTTGCGATGTTGCTGCTGCCTTGCCTCGCGCTTTTTCGGTTCCGGCGACCGGAGTTGAACGGCGTCAGATGGCCGCAATTGCGCAAAAGCCTCCGGCGCTTTGCTCGAGACATCGGCGACCATCATTGCCGGATCGGGAGCGGTTCGCTCCGTGCTCGCAATCGCCTTAGGGGCGATGGTCGGAAGGTTGGTGTCGTAAACCACGCGCTCCGGCAATTTCTGATCGGAGTGGATGCGGATGGTGACCGGATTTGAATTGGCCTGGTCGGCAGCCGGCAGCATTGGCAAACAGGCGTTCGCAATGAGCAGCAGCGCGAGCAGCGCTCCGCCAATGAAGAGGAAATATCGGGCCAGGGGCATGCATCGCTCCGTGGCCCCCCTGGTCGTTCATGTTTGAGGGTTTTGCCCTGCGCCCCTTGATCCAGATCAAGTCTCGGCTTGTTACGCGCCGGTTTGCCGCCAAGGAGCGGAACGCTGCGCAAGGCAAGCCTCAGTCATCCAGGCGGTGACGGCACCCCTGTCATGGGCTCGTGCCCATCGGCTGATCGTTGCAGATGACAATCAGCCCCGGGCAATGCCGGGGCTGATGTTTACGTCAAGATCGGCGACCAATCAGTAGCGGGCCGCGACCGGTGCGCCGTAACCGCCGAAGCGGTAGTTGACGCGCAAGGTAACCATATCCACGTCCTGGCTGACCCGGTTGTTGAGCACAACACCGGCTAAAGGTGCGACAAAGTTGAACGTATTATTGGCATCGCCCATGAACAGGTGGTCGTATTCAAGACCGACCGACCAGTTCGGTGCAAAGCCGTACTCAAATCCGACACCCACGACGCCGCCCCAGCGGGTCGAGCTTGCCGTGGCCAGTTGAGCGCCGAAGTTAAGGTTGTCGAGGATGCTAAAGCGGTTGCTGGTCACCGCCGCGCCGCCCTTTACGTAGAACAGCGCTGCATTCCAGGCGTAGCCGATCTGGCCGGTAAAGAGGCCGATGCCATCGGTTTTGGTGCGAAGCGAGAGCGTCGGATCGAACAGGCTGACGCGCGTGCTGCTGAGATCCGCCCAATCGCCCTGGGCTTCCACGCCAAACACCCACTGACTGGCTTGCCAGCGATAACCGATCTGGCCGCCGGCGACGCCTCCGGACCGCGAGTTGCAGCCCTCAGTGAAGGTGCCCAACACGAACACACCGTCGTTAACGAAATCCCAACAATTGCGGCTCTGGGCCCAGCCACCGTTGGCGCCGATGTAGAAGCCGGTCCAGTTGTAGATCACCGGCAGCGGAGCGGGCGGCGGTGCCTTGACGGCCATGTCCGCGGCTGATGCGGGAGTCCCCAGGCAGAGCGCCAATAAACCCGCAGTACTGAGTAGCAGTTTCCTCATGATACGTCTCTCCAATGTATTTTCGTCTATATGTTCGAACACGCATCCGTCGCCCGTCTGCGTGTCCTAGTCCCCCAACTTCCGACTCGAAGGCTATGCGCGGGTCTGCAGAACCCCCGTGCCAAAATGGCAACACTCAAGGGAATTGGTGAGCGGATGACGACTTCATCCGTGGATTTGCGGGGGTGCACGTTCTGGATCAGGGAGGTGACGGGCTACTCCTCCTGCTCGTCGGCCAACCAGTCTGCAATGTCATGCGAGGAAACAAGCTGTCGCGGAACGTGAGGATTGATGGTGCCGGCAAAGACAATCAGTCCCTCATGCAGCCTGGCACGGGCGAAGTCCTTGGCTTCCGCTTCCGTCTCGAAGGTGGTGGTGAGGCGAGGGCTTCGCCGCTTCGGGAGCACGCCGCGCTTATGCACTTCATAGGTCACATACCAGGTAGGCCGCATCTTCCACCCATGCACGTCGCCAACCGCGAGCCTGAGTGAGATCAGGCGGCCCTCGGTGTCAGACGCCAGGCGCAGGGAGCCCAAATCCGCGAACCCCGACTACCGGCAACGCCACGATGCGTCTGATCTCGCCTGATGGGACTTCCCGCCGCAGCGGCGGCGTTGATCTAGGTCAATCCATTGCGGTCGCAATTCATCTGCGCTGCATGGGATCTCGGAGAAGGAGAAGCACGTGATCAGATTGATCGCTGTTGCCGGCTTCGCGATCCTGATTGCGACATCGGCGCACGACACGGGTCGCTGGTGTGTGCGTGGCGAGAACGACGGTCCGGCAGACGCGCCGGGCTGTCCGCAGGTGCGTGCGTTGGCAGGCAGGTGTTTGCGCGCTGTATCGGTAAAGACAGCCAGCAGCATTCTGGATGCCTTGTTTCAACTCGGGAGGAGGTCCAATGAAATTAGCTCGTCCAAAATTTATCGTGCTTGTTGCGGCCACGCTGGGCTGCGGCATCTTCGGCACGATCGAGTGGTCGCGGGATGACGGCCTTGCGTTGTCCGTTCAAAGCGCCGAGGCCAGAGTAGGGCGACCGGCAACGCCAATGAGCGTCGCGGGTGTCGCCCGTCGGACAACAAGGCGCGCTGTCGTCGGCGGCGCGGCTGTTGGCGCGGCTACAGTAGGCGCGGCCTGCGTGCGCGTGCTTGTGAACGGCAGGTACGTTTGCCGCTGATTGCATTCTTGCCGACGCCCTCAAGGGCGGCGACGTCGGTGCAAGTATGATGCTGCTGCGCGCGTCAGTTTCTCGCTGCTGCGCGCGGCGGATTCTTGCCAAGCGCCGCCGCCATCGCCGAGATCAGCGGCCGCATGAAGAACGCGTCCTCGGCCGGATAGATGTCGGTGCGCAATCCGTGAGATTTCAATTCATCCGACACGGCCGGACCGACGGACGCGATCGGCGTGCGCTCGAGTCCGTCGCGTAACCGGTCCTCGCAACCTTTTGCCCGCGCGACTTCCATCAGGCGGCGGATCTGGCCGAGATTGGTCAGCGCGATCGCGTCGATGCGGCCTTCCGCCATCTCGTCGATCGCGGCGATGATATTGGCGTCCGCGGCCTGCGCGTCATAGGCATAGGGCAGCACGGTATCGACCTCGGCTCCCTGCGCCTTGATCGCGCCGATCAGGACGCTGTGATCCTTGTCCGGGTAGAGTTGCAGGCCAAGGCGGTGGCGGCTGAGGTCGAGGCGCGACAGCATCTCGGCGACGCCTTCGGAGGTCGGCTTCTCCGTCGTCATCTGCGGCTCCAGCCCGATTTCCCGCAGCGCCTTGCCGGGCTTGGGCCCGCGAGCGAATTTGCGCGCCTTCCCGAGCGAGGCGACGAACGCCTGTTCGGCATCGATGCGCCGCACCACCTTCATCAGCCGGCGCAGGCCTTCGCCCGTCATCAGGACCAAATCGTCAAAGGGCTTTTCGATCGAGCGCCTGATCCAGGCTTCGACCGGCGCCGGGTCGGGCGCATCGTGGATGGTGAACATCGGACATTGCAGCACGTCGGCGCCCTGTTCGGTGAGCAGGCGGGAAAACTGCGCTTCCTCGCGCGTTTCCAGGATCAGGATGCGGTAACCGTTCAATCTGTCAGCCATGACCTCACTCCAACGCTTTTGCTTCGCGCTTTGTTCATCCTGACCCCGGTTTCCGGATTGGCGCAAGCGCATCTGCGGTGATAGAGCAGGGCGCAAATCCGCAGTTTCACCCTTCTGCCTGAATTGTAGTCAACGCCGCCATGCCCGATCATCAATTCGTCCTGACCCTGTCCTGCCCGGATCGCCCCGGCATCGTTTCCGCGGTGTCGACCTTTCTCGCCCATAACGGGCAGAACATCCTGGACGCCCAGCAGTTCGACGACATCGAGACCGGGAA
>Ga0081455_10004846_pt1 | contig 14930 bp, 10 predicted proteins | sample TabmetS3T2R1_FD_70207 | JGI IMG/M metagenome (GOLD analysis project Ga0081455, IMG submission 70207) | Tabebuia heterophylla rhizosphere microbial communities from the University of Puerto Rico - S3T2R1 | ecosystem: Host-associated > Plants > Roots > Rhizosphere ... | reverse complement strand
CATGGATGATCTCCTGCCGGAACTGGTTGGATTCCTGCAGCTCCTGGCGCGCCCGCTTTCTCTCGGTGATGTCCTCGACGACGCCTTCGTAGTGGAGGAGGCGGCCCGACCCGTCCCGCACCGGGCGGGCGCCCTTGCGGACCGTGATGATCTGTCCGCCGTAGCGCTTCCAGCGCAGCTCCATGTCGTGCACTTCGCCTTCGCGCTCGAGCCGCTCGAGAAACTGGCGGCGCGCCCGGGGCTCGACGTAGACGTCGCGCAGGTTCATGGCCATCAGGCTCTCGCGCGACGGGAAGCCCAGGAGCTGCAGCAGGGCCGGGTTCGCGTCGAGCACCTGGCCCGAGAGCGTCGCCCGGTACAGGCCGACGGGCACGCCTTCGAAGAGCGTGCGGTAACGCGTCTCGGCTTCGCGCGCGATGCGTCTCCGCGTCGACTCGTCGAGGGCCGAGCGGATCGCGGGCACGAGCCGGGAGAAGTGATGGGGGTGCTTGAGGACGTAGTCGTCGAATCCCGCTTTCATCGCGGCGACGGCGAGCTCCTCGCTTCCGGTGCCGGTGCAGAGGACGACGGGCACATCGAGGCTCTTCTCGCGGACGCGGCCCAGAAGATGAAACGCGTCGACCCAGCTCGGCCGATGATCGGTCACGACGACGTCGACGAGGCCGCCGTCGAGAATCCCGCCGAGGTTCGCGGGATCCTCGAGCTCGACGATGCGGCAGTCGGGGAGACCGGACTTGATCGACTCGACGATCAGCGCCCGGTCGCGCGGATTTTCATCGACGACGAGCAGTCGCAGCGCTTCGCCGGTAGGCCCGGAGCGCCCCGTCGGGACTCCGCCGGCCGTTGAGTCGGAAAACATCGGTTAAGTGTGTATGGCTCAATGATTATGCCCCAGCTCGGGCAGACGCGGCCCAACTTTGCGACGCGAGTCGCGCGATCCGTCAGCGGCTGTGCGCTCGATCACCACGCGATGATGCCGGTCGAGTGTGCGAGTCAGGCGGGGGAAGAAATTGGTGGAGCTGAACGGGATCGAACCGTCACGCGACTGGGCCGCGGCGGTCGCTTCGCGACCGGCGGCCAGAAGGTCTGAGACAGGAGCCCGCTACCCGTAGACGACTCACGCAGTGCGGCTAAATCGAGTCGCTGACAGGGATAGGAACTGGTGGAGCTGAACGGGATCGAACCGTCGACCTCCTGAATGCCATTCAGGCGCTCTCCCAAACTGAGCTACAGCCCCACACCGGAAGAGGGCGCGAAGGATAGCACGGGGTCCGCAAGGCCGTAAAACCCCTGAAAACGGGCACGGAGGTTGCTGAAGGGGTCGAGCACCCGCTGGCGGGTTGTTTCCCATTCCGGAGTATCGTTCGCGGCGTTCGACACGGACGAGACGACGATTTCGCGCGAGAAGAGAAAACCTCTGTGACGCTTCCGATCGCCTACGTGCTCGGCGTCCTCCTCGTCGGGCTGATTCTCTTTGCCTGGGACTACCTCTCCGTGGACGTCGTCGCGCTGCTGCTGCTGCTCGCGCTGACGGTCCCGGGCATCCTCACTCCGGGCGAAGCTCTGGGGGGTTTCGGAAACGACACGCTGATCGTGCTGATCTCCCTCTTCATCCTCACTGCGGGAGTCGTCCGAACGGGAGTCGTCGAGCGTCTCGGGCTGCGCCTGGCCTCCTTCGGAGGAATCGGGCCGGCGGGGCTGACCCGCATTCTTCTGATCGCCGTGACGACGGTCTCGTCGTTCTTCTCGAACACCGTCACGACCGCCGTCTTCGTTCCGATCGCGATCGGATCCGCCCGCCGCTCGAAGATCTCGATTTCGAAGGTCCTGATGCCGGTGGCGTTCGCGTCGATCCTGGCGAGCCCGGTTACTCTGATCGCGACCTCCACCAATCTGCTCGTCTCGGGCATGCTTCCTCGCTACGGCCTGGAACCGATCGGATTCTTCGAGATGACGTCCATCGGCTTCCCGATCGTGATCGTCGGGATGCTCTACCTCCTGTTCCTGGCGCCGAAGCTCATACCCGACCGGGCCGAGGGCGAGATGACGGAGCGATATGGCCTGCGGAAATTCTTGACCGAAGTCGTCCTCATGCCGGGATCCCGTCTCGCCGGGAAGACGATCGGCGAGACCCGCCTCGGAGACGCCTTGAACCTCGGCGTCGTCGGAATCCTCCGGGAGGAGCGGAGGATTCTCGCGCCCGGACGGACGACGACGCTGCGAGAAGGCGACATCCTCATCATCGAGGGAAAAGCCGAGGACATCCTCTCGGTCAAGGACGCGGCAGGAATCGAGATCAACCCGGATGTCTTGCTGTCGGATCCCGATCTGGTGTCCGAAGACGTGCGCATGGTCGAGGCCATGGTGCTTCCTCGTTCCAATCTCCTGGGGCGAACCCTGCGCGAGTCCGAATTCCGGGAACGCACGGGCCTGACCGTCCTGGCGGTTCACTCCGCCGGCGGCCCCGAGCTTGCGGACAAGATCTCCCGGAAGAGACTCCGGGTCAGCGATGTGCTGCTGCTGCAGGGCCGCGAGGACGATCTCCAGAGGATCGACCCGGAGGACCTTCTCCTCCTCGAAGACGTCTCGGCCCATCATCCCCGCCGGCGAAAGGCCAGTACCGCGGTCACGATCTTCCTCGTGTCCGTGGCCCTCGGTGCGTCCGGCCTTCTTCCTCTCGCGATCGCATTCCTGGCCGGCGCGGTGGCTCTGGTGCTGACTCGCTGCATCACCACCGAGGAAGCCTACGAAGCCGTGGACTGGAGGATGATGGTCCTGATCGGCTCCATGATCGCGTTCGGCGTGGCGATGGAGAAGACCGGTACCGCGGCGCTGCTCGCCGGCCAGATCGCAGAGCATTCGAGCGACTGGGGCCGGTACGGCGTCATGGCGGCCTTCTTCGTTCTCACGGTCATCCTGACGCAGCCCATGTCCAACCAGGCCGCGGCGCTCGTCGTGCTGCCGGTCGCGATCCAGGTGGCGCACCAGATTGGCGTCAACCCGCGCACGCTCGTCATGACGGTGACGCTGGCGGCTTCGTGCTCTTTCCTGACGCCGCTCGAGCCCTCGTGCGTGCTGGTCTATGGGCCGGGCCGGTATCGGTTCTTCGATTTCGCGCGCGTCGGAGCGGTCCTGACGCTGATCGTCTTCCTCGCTTCGATGCTGTTGATCCCGGTGTTCTGGCCGCCGTCGGGGTGAAGCGGCGCTCCGCGGAGGGGAGCCTCAGCGGGACGTCGTGGGCTTCTCCGGGATGATCCAGAGATAGACGGTCTCGGTCCCGATCTCCTTCTTCTGCACGGGCTCCCAGTCGCCCAGGTCGTAGTTGTGCGACACGATGCGGGTGCCGGGCCTCAAGGCTTCCAGCCGGGGCCTCAGCCTCAGGTTCACGGACGGCAGCAGATAGAGGGTGACGACCGTGGCCTGCGACAGGTCGACGTCGAAGAGATCTCCTTCGATGAACCGCACGCGGTAGGCGACGCCGCTCTGCTCCGCGTTGGCCCGGCTCTCGGCGATCCGGACCGGGTCGATGTCCACTCCGACTCCTCTCGCGCCGTATTTCCTGGCCGCCGTGATGACGATCCTTCCATCGCCGCAGCCGAGGTCGTAGACCAGGTCCTTTTCCGTGACGGCGGCCATGCGGAGCATCTCGTCCACGACGTCCTCGCGGGTCGTGACGTAGGGGACATCCTTGCGGACGGATGGCCCGGCGGGGTCCGGGGTGTTTGGCGACCCTCCGGGAGCCCGGGTCCCGCCCACGTTCGCGGCAATTCCGAAGATCGCGAGCGCGATCCCGAGACCGACGGCGGGAGATTCGCGATTCAGCGGCACGGCCAACTTCGCCGAATTCAATCCCGCGGCCGCGCGACAGGAGTCGGGCGCGCAAGCGGAACGGTGAGGACCGGCCCGCGGGGTGCGGCCGGAACGGCGATCACGTATGCCTCGTGGACGCCGGTCGTCCCGAGGCCCGCCTGCGTCGCGCCGCCGGGAAGGTAGACCACGGCGCCGCGCACGGCCGCATAGATGCCGTGCCGGGCGGTCTGCATCGGAGGCAGCTCCGTCCATGCATCGGCCGCCGGATCGTAAGCCTCGACCTCGTGGAAGATGCCGTTCGGATCGGCGGGGTTTCCTTCGCCGCCGAAAATGTACAGACAGCTCGCGACGACGGCGCCGGCGACGCCCGAACGGCCCGTCGGCATCGGCGCCTTCGTGGTCCAGGTGTTCGACACCGGGTCGTATTCCTCGAGACAGGACTGGTTCCCCGGCCGACCTCCCGCCACGTAGAGCTTCCCGCCGATGAGGCCCCCTCCCATGTGGTTGCGAGCGCAGCTCATGGACGCCAGTGTCGTCCAGCGGTCGGCGGCGGGATCGTAGGCCTCGAGCTCGTTTCCGGCCATGCCGCCGCCGGCGCCTCCCGCCACGAAGATCCGGCCGTCGATGACGGCGGCGACGGGAGTCCCGCCGTGCACGAACGCCGACGGCGCCAGTTCCGTCCAGGCGTCGGCGGCCGGCTCATAGAAGAAGACGCGGTTGCTGGTGCCGCCGCCCGCGTAGACACGCCCGTCGAGAGCGACGGCCCACGCGTGATCGGTTCCGGCCGGAAGATCGGCGCCGAGGGCCCAGGCGTTCGTCGGGATGTCGTAGATCTCGGTGGCGTTCGCGCGGCCTCCGAGGCCTCCGACCGCGTACACCTTGCCGTCGAGCTCGGCGGCAGCGAGCTCCTGGCGCGGCTCGTTCATCGGCGCAAGGCTCACCCACGTTCCCGCGGGACACTGCGCGAGGACGCATCGAGCCTCGAAGACGAGAAGCGCGAGAACGGAAAGGGAACGGACCATTGGCGGGCGCGCCTCCGCCCGCAGAATAGTTCAAATCACGATGCAGCGCGGGGCGCGCGCGGGCGAAATGATGCGGCGCGAGGCGCGCGCGGGCGAAATGATGCAGCGCGGGGCACGCGCGGGCGAAATGGAGTTAGCGGCGCCGCCGGATGTCGATGACCCAGTGAAGCTCCCAGGTCTTCCCGCCGTCGGAGGACCGCGAGCTCTCCCAGTGCGCCTCGTCCTCGCGGATGTCCGACCAGGTGAGGCGGGAGAGGACCGGCCGCCCGGCTTCGGTCCATTCGCCGAAGAGATCGATCTTTCCGTTCTCGAAGGTTCCCTTCCACACGTGGAAGTGGCCGGGCGAAAGCGTGTCGGTCCAGGTGTGCTCCCACTCCTGCGAATCGCGATTGAAAGCGCGGAGCCCGAGGCCCTTGAGCCGGCCGCCGTGGTAGACGCCTTCGAAGAGCTCGACCGAGACCAGCCCGTCGAGCGTTCGCGACGCGGTCATCCGCCCGGGTGCTTCTTCCCAGCCGTCCTTCGCGGGCACGCGGCAGATCGCGTCCCAGTCGCCTTCGAGAAAGTCGAACTGCCGTTCCGGATCGGTCACGGCGTCCGTGTGTCGGTGGCGATCCAGTTGACTTCCCATGTCTTGCCTCCATCGGCCGAGAAGGCCTGTTCGAAGTGGCACGAATCCGGCTGGATGTCCGAGATCACGAAACGGACGAGGATGGGGCGGCCGTCCAGCTCCTCCTTCGAGGTGAACTCGCCGCGGCCGTTCCGGAACTCCCCGACGGTGGGAGGAAACATCGTTCCGCCCCGGCGGTTCGCGAAATTCAGGCTCCACTGGCGGGTCTCGGGGTTGTAGAGCCGGAGACTCAGGCCTTCGATGCGTCCCGCCGGGCCGCTCACGTCGAGCTCCACGAGGTTGGCGGCGCCGTCCCAGACCTTCCGGACCACGGTCGTGCCCTCGTACTCCACCCAGGTCTTCGATCCCGTCAGCGGCTTCTGGAGACGCTTCAGGTGCGTCTTCCAGTTGCCGATGTGAAAGTCGAAGTCGCGCTGACCGTCGCGGCCCGTGGCCGGCGGATCGGATCCCCGGGCGATCGGCGCCGCGGCGAGCAGGCCGCACACCAGGAGAGCCCCGACGCGCTTCACGAGATCCTCCGGCCCGGCGGTCTCCACCACCACGAGGCGCCGTCGCGGGACTCGATCTTCAGCTGCACCACGGGGACGGGCCGGCGCGTCGTGGAGATCCAGAACGTCCACGGAGCGCCCGCGTCCACCCGGACGACGTGACACTCGACTTTCCCGCGCTCACCGAGGTCGATCGTTTCGCGTCCCGCAACCTGGAACGTGATGCGCCGGAGCAGCGGGGCTTCGGAGTCCGAAGTCGTATGCGCGACGAACTCGGCTTCGTATCCGTCCTCGAGCGGGAACGACGAGAGCAGCACGCCCCACAGGTGCCAGTCGAAGACGGGCTTCGGGAACTCCACCGACAGCGTCACCGGAACACGCTCGGTCGAGGGCAGGCCGGCGGGAGTCGTGATGTCGCGGGCCGTCAGGCGGCGGCCGTCCCACGTGGCGTCCGAGACCACGTTCCCGTTGGCTTCGTACCGCGCCCGCAGGGGCTGGAGCGTCTTCTGGTCGACCTCGTCGAGATGCGCGCTCGTGCCGGTGGCGGTCTTCGAGTTCTGGATGCGGCGCAGGACCGGACGTCCGTCGCGTTTGACGATCTCCACGCGGTCGTCCCAGGTCCCGAGGATCTTCTCAGACCCGTCGGCCTGCACCTCGACCACTTCGAAGAGATTCGTGTATTCGGGGATGCCGCTCGCATCGACGCCGGGCGAGCCCGGCGCGAGCGCGGGCCGTTCCGCCGAGAGCAGGGGAGCGCTCACGACGAGCGAAAGGCAGCACGGCAGAAACGCGCGGGCGACGCTCATGGCGCCTTCCGGAAGTCGGTGATCCAGTTCGTTTCCCACGTTTTTCCGCCGTCGGGGGAGAAAGCCTGCTCCCAGTGCGCGGAGGTGGGCGTAATGGCCGACCAGACGAAGCGCACCTTGATCGGTTTGCCGCGCAGCGTGTCGTCGGCGTAGAAGGTTCCGACGCCGTTGATGAAGCGGCCCTTGACGGGCGGGTCGAGGCTTCCGAAGGGGCTCCGTCCGTCGAGCCACCAGATTGCCCACTCGCCGGTGGCCGGGTCGTAGGCGCGCAGCGTCACGCCCTTGTATTCGTTCCCGGGAATCCGGAAGAGGTTCTCGTCGACGTTCGCGAAACCGTTCATGAGCTGCCAGCAGGTCTGTGTTCCGTCGAACTCCACCCACTCCGTGCTGCCGGCGAGCCTCTCCTTGAGCCGCTTGTGGTGCGCCGTCCAGCGGCCGACCTTGTGATCGAAATCGTGCAGGCCGCTCAGGTTGGGGACGGGCGTGGGCTTGACGTTGTCCTGTGGGGCGCGGGCGCTGGCCGTGGACAGGACGGCGAGACTGGCGACGGCGGCGGCGGCAAAACGGCGAAGGCCCTTCATGCCCCGAGTCTGGCTCCGAAAGCGGTCAGCGCCAATAGCCAATTATGGTTCGATTCGGATGACCACTTTGCGTATGATCTTCCCGTGCGCCAGGCCGCGCCGGGCATCGTTCCCTTCCTCACGCTCGACCGCAGGTCCACGGTGCCCCTGTACCGGCAGCTCTACGAGGGCTTCCGCAGCGCGATCCTCGACGGCCGGCTGCGGGCCGGCCAGCGCATTCCATCGACCCGGGCGCTCGCGCAGGAGCTGCGGGTGTCGCGCCTGCCGGTTCTCAACGCGTTCGAGCAGCTCGTCGCGGAGGGCTACTTCGACAGTCGCACCGGCTCGGGGACGTTCATCGCGAAGATGTCCTCGGAGAGCCGACCGGCGCCGAGAGATCTCCGCGCCCCGGAGCCCGCGAGAGGCCGGCGCCGGGTGCCGCGCGAAACCGACTTCCTGCTTTCGAACACCGGCGATCCCTGGCTCGGCGGGTGGGGACCGTTCCGCGTGAGCGAGCCCGCCGCCGACCGCTTTCCGCACGAGGTCTGGTCGAGGCTCCTCGGCCGGCACGGCCGGGCCGCCCGGCGCGATGTCCGGACCATGCATTACGGGGATCCGATGGGGTATCGCCCGTTCCGCGAGGCGGTGGCCGAGTACCTGAGGACGTCGCGCGCCGTCCGCTGCGAGGCCGACCAGGTCATGGCGGTGAGCGGGTCCCAGCAGGCCCTCAGCCTGGCGGCCCGGGTCCTGCTCGAGGTCGGAAGCCCGGTCTGGCTGGAAGAGCCGGGCTACCGCGGCGCCCGCGACGTCTTCCGTCTCCGGAACGCGAGACTGGTGCCGGTGCCGGTCGACGAAGAAGGCCTCGACGTCGCGGCGGGAATCGAGAAGTGCCCGGACGCGTCGGCGGTCTACGTGACTCCTTCGCACCAGTACCCGCTCGGCATGGTCATGAGCGCCTCGCGCCGCCTGCAGCTGCTCGACTGGGCCCGGCGGAGCGGCTCGTGGATCATCGAGGACGACTACGACAGCGAGTACCGATACGAGAGCCTCCCGATCGCATCGCTCCAGGGGCTCGACCGGGACGCGCGGGTGCTCTACGTCGGAACATTCAGCAAGGTCCTCTTTCCGGCCCTGCGCCTGGGCTATCTCGTCCTCCCCCGGGACCTCGTGGGCCGCTTCGTCGCGGTTCGCGACGCGACCGACATCTTCCCGCCCACGTTCCCGCAGGCCGTCGCGGCCGACTTCATCCGCGAAGGTCACTTCGCCCGGCATGTCCGCAAGACACGAGCTCTGTATCGCGAACGGCGCGCGGCGCTCGTCGGTGCCCTGCGCGACGAGCTGGGGGACGCGGTCGAGGTCCAGGGGGACGAGGCCGGCATGCACCTCGTCGCGAGCCTGAATCGGCGGCTCGACGACCAGGCGGTCGCGGCGCGCGCGTCGCGCCGGGGACTCTGGACCATGCCGCTCTCGTCCTGCTATCTCGGACGAGCCCCGCGCCGCGGTTTCGTGCTCGGGTTCGCCGGCGCGGACGAGGGGAGAATCCGTGAGGGCGTCCGAACGCTACGCGCGGTTCTGCGCGACCAATCCTTGGGAAAGGATTGACTCTCGTTTCGGGCTGCCGTATTAAGGACGCATGAAGGCCCGCCCGGGCCTCTTTTGATTCGATCGCGGAAGGAGGGCCCACATGGTTCGACTTCGGATCGCCTCAGTGGTGGCCATCGCGCTCCTCGTCTTCACCTTCTCGGTCCTGCCCGCGGAAGCGCAAGTGATGGGAGGGGCCAAAATCGCGGGCACCGTCCGCGGCGTCGACAACAGCGCCATGCCGGGGACCGCGGTCACAGTCCGAAACACGCTGACCGGAGACTCGCGCACCGTGCGCACGAATGAGACCGGCGCTTACGAGGTCGATGTGCCTGCGGGCACGTATACCGTCACGGTCGATACACAGGGCTATCTGAAGGCGACGCAAACGGGTGTCGTCGTGACCGCCGGGAGCCGGCAGACCGTCGACCTCACCCTGGAGGTACGGGTCGCCGAGCAGATTACGGTCACCGCCATGAAGCGCGAGTCGACCGTGCACGACACTCCCATTTCCATCGTGGCGGACACCGAGGAAGAGCTGCAACAGAACGGCATCCGCAATTTCGAGGAGCTCGCGGCCAACACCGCGAACGTGTCGGTCCAGAACCTGGGACCCGGCCAGAGCCAGGTCTCCATCCGCGGCGTCTCCTCCGGCCAGATCGCCCGCGACCAGCCGGGTCCCAAGGAAGAAGTCGGAACCTACCTCGATGAATCGACGATCTCCTTTCTGCTCTTTACGCCGAACATCGATCTCTTCGACATGAACCGCGTCGAGGTCCTGCGCGGCCCGCAGGGCACGCTCTACGGCTCCGGCTCGCTGTCGGGCACCGTCCGTTACATCAGCAACCAGCCCGCGCTCAACACGACGCAGTTCTTCGGAGAGGCGACGTTCGGTGGCATGGACGGCGGCAATACCGGAGGCGGTGCCAAGTTCGGCTTGAACGTTCCGATCGGGGACAAGGCCGCCGCGCGGCTCGTCGGTTACTTCGACCACTTCGCCGGCTACATGGACGCCGTGCAGCCCGATTTCTCGATCGACAAGAACGTCAACACGGGCCAGCGGGCGGGCGTACGGGCCGCGTTCGAGATCGCCCCGACCGACGCCCTCACGATCACACCCCGCTTCATGTACCAGAAGAACCAGTCCGACGGCTGGAACCGGGTCGACAACTACAACATCCTGGCCAATCCCTTCACGACGACTCGGCCGGCGGTCGAGCTCGGCCCCCGCGAGCTCTTCACGCAGGTCCCGGAGCCGATGGACGACAGCTTCTATCTCGGCGACGTCGTCGCGAATTACAGCTTCGGTAACAACATGTCTCTGACCTCGATCACCTCCTACATCTATCGCGACATCCTGGTCACGCGCGATGCGGGAGCGTTGACCTCGAGCATCACGGGCGGCTCGATCGGCTTGCCCGAAGACGTCTACACGCTCGACGCGCCGCTCGACGACTTCACGAACGCTCAGGGCTGGACGCAGGAAGTCCGGATGAACGGCGTCAACGGCAACCTGCAGTGGGTCGGCGGCGGTTACTACGCCTACACGCAGAAGCACTACGCGCAGAGCCTGGACGTCGCCGGGTTCACCGAGCTGAGCGGCATTCCCAATCCGGGGATCCGCGCCGCCCCCGACGAGCTCTTCTACTCGAACCTGACATACAAGACCCGCCAGTACGCGTTCTTCGCCGACGGGACCTATACGTTCGCTCCCTGGTTCAACCTCACGGCGGGCCTCCGCTATTACAACTGGAAGGACGAAAAGCAGCAGATCTTCTCCGGCCTCTTCGGCGTAGATACGGCCGGCAACGCTCAAATTACGGCCGGCACGACGACGGCCGACGGCGTCGCGCCGCGCTTCATCGCCACGTTCGTCCTCAGCCCCGAGTCCAACATCAACCTCCAGGCATCGAAAGGTTTCCGGCTGGGCGGGCTCAACGACCCGCTCAACGTCACTTTGTGCAGCGAAAACGACATCGCTGTTTACGGAGGCCGCGACACCTTCGACGACGAAACGGCCTGGAACTACGAGATCGACTTCAAGAACCAGATCCTGGGCGGCAAGGCGTACATCAATGCCGCCGGTTTCTACATCGACATCAACGACCTGCAGACCGTCGTGACGGCGGGACAGTGCTCGTCCCGAATCGTCTTCAGCGTTCCCAGCGCGCGGAGCATCGGCGGCGAGCTCGAGTTCGGCGGCGTGTTCGGCGGCTTCGACTTCAACGTCTCGCTCGGCTACAACGACGCGACTCTGCGTTCCACGATCTTCGCCGAGAACGCCGACGGCGACCCCGTCATCGTTTCCGGCATCCGGACGGGAGCCCGGCTTCCGAGCGTCCCGACGTTCCAGGCGGCCGTCCAGACGACCTACCAGCAACCGATCACCAGTCAGCTGGTCGGATACATCACCGGCACGTTCCAGCACATCGGCTCGCGCTACACCCAGGTCGGCGACGACGTGCCCGGTTTCGGGACCATCCCCCTTCAGAATCTCCCAGGCGCTCTCCCGAACACGATCGGCGGCCCGTTGACGCAGGACACGTTCGTTTTCGATCCGCTGCTCCCGGCCTACGACATCCTCAACTTCCGGCTCGGCGCGCGCTTCGATATGTTCGACATCGCGCTCTTCGTCAACAACGTGACCAACGAGACGGCCTTCCTGGCGCTCGATCGGGAGCGCGGACTGCTGGGCCGCCAGGGTTTCCTGGTCAACCCGCCGCGCAATTACGGGATCACCGCCCGCACTACCTTCTGATGAGTCGAATCTCTCGCCGCACGCTGCTGGCCATGGTGCCGGCAGCGTCGGCGGCGAGGGCTTTCTCCTCCCAGGCCGCGGCGCCGGTGCGCCCGTCGAGCGCCGCTCCGGCCGCCGGTCCGCCCGTGGGAATTCCGGCGTCGTGGACTTTCGCGGCGTTCGGCAGCGGCATAGGACTTTCGGGCTTCGTCGTGGCACAGGCCAACGGAGGTCCGGAGATCTATTGCGGCGGATCGAGCCTCACCTTCGGCGGGGACGAGTACTGGTACGCCCTGCGTTACGCGTCGGCGACCGGACAGTACGACCAGATCTTCGTCAGCGAGAGGATGCCGTCGCCGATCGTGCGCATTCTTTCCGGCGACCTTTCGGGAGACGTCGGATACGAGATCGTCGTCGTTCTCGAGTCGGGCGAGGTCCGGCTCTACGACGAAGACACGAAGAGATCGCTGCCGGGCTTTTCGACCGCGGCCGGCGTCGCCGGCGCGACACTGGCCGACCTGAACGGCGACGCCAGGGCGGAGCTCCTCGCCGTCACCGCGGCCGGTCTTTTCGTGTCGGACGGGTCGGGCGCGCCGCTCTGGAACCTTCCGGGCGCCGGCGGCGTCGACGTCACCGTCGGGCAGATGGACGACGACGCGGCGCTCGAGATCGCGACGACGAGCGGAGACGTCGTCGACAGCGTCACGCAGGAGTCGCAGTGGCACTGGCCGGCCGCCTTCGGACGCCGGGTGCGCGCGGCCGACATCGACGGCGACGGCCGCGACGAGCTGATCGCCGCCGAGGAGTGGTATTTCGTCTGGTCTTACGACGTAGAGCGCGAGCTTCCGAAGTGGTCGATCCCCATCGATCTCGACATCGGCTCCATCGCCCTGCACGATGTGGACTGCGACGGGCGTCCGGATCTGCTGGTCGGCCAGGGACAGTGGGGCTACCTCCAGATCTTCGACACCGTGACGCAGCAGGAGAAGGGCTCCTATCCCAATCCCGAGCACGGCGTCACGGACATCGCCCTCGGGGACGTGGACGGCGACGGGCAGGTCGAGCTGATCTGGGGTGCGGGCGCGACGTCGACGGGTCCGGATTACATGTACGTCGTGGATCTCCAGTCGCACGACGTCGAGTGGAGCAACGCGGACCTCGTGGGACCCTTCGTCGGAACGGCGACCGGAGACATCGACGGCGACGGAAAGCCGGAGATCGTGGCCATCGCCACCTACTCGGATGCGGGGTACTCGGGCGGCCGCATCCTGGTCTTCGATGCCGCCACCCGCGGCCTGAGGGCGGTCTCCGACCCGGTCGGCTTCGGCTTCTATCCGATCGAGGATCTGAAGCTGCGCAACGTCGACGCCGATCCGGCGCTCGAAATTGTCGTCGCGATGAACTATCTCTACGACGGGGTCGTGCGCGTCTACGACTTCGATGCCGGGCTCAACGCCTTCAACCTCGTCTGGGAGAACCCGGAGCATCCCTTCGGGTCACCGTTCACATCCGTGGAGATCGCCGACGCGGACGGAGACGGCGGCCTCGACGTAGTGGCCGGCGGCAGCCGGGCGCACACGGGCGCCGACGGCGTCTTCATCCACCTCTACGACTACGCCACGCAAGAGCTGAAGTGGCGGTCTTTCCAGCTCGGCTCGTACTGGTCGGCGATCCGCGACGTGGTGGTCGAGACGGCGGGCGGCGGGCATCCCGACATTCTCGCCATCGACGAGGGATCGCTCTACGGTTTCGACGGCGTCACGAAGGAATCCCTCCAGATCACGCCGGGGTCCTTCTCGGCGCTCCGTCCCGATCCCTTCGCGGCCGGCCGGTCGGTGATTCTGGGCGACATGGACGGCAACCTCTCGCGTTACGACCGCGGCGCGACGAAGTACGTGCCGGGCGACGCGTGGAGCCTCGGCCTCGAGCCCATCGACGGCGTTACGCTGACCGGCACCGACGCGGGTCTGGTGGGCGCCGGAGGCCGCCTCCGCATGTTCTCGACGTTCGATCAGCCGCCGGCATGGGAATCCGTCGACTTCGGAGTGCCGGCGGGCCGTCTGGCGAGCCGAGGCTCCGGGGCGCACGCCCGCTTCTTCGCGGGCGCGCTCTTCGGCATCGTCGAGGTCGCTCCGGAGACCCCGTTGACCTCGATCGCGCCGAGCTCGGGACCCGCCGCCGGGGGAACCTCCGTCGAGGCGACGGGTTCGGGGTTCCAGCCCGGAGCGCTCGTTTTCTTCGAAGACGACGCCGCCGCGCCAACCATTCCGGGCGACGACGCGCACATCACCGGCGTCGCTCCGCCGCTCTTTCCGGGGCGCCTCTACGACGTGACGGTCCTGAACACGGACACCTCGTTCGCCGCGCTCCCGGCAGCGTTCTTCGCCGACTTCCTCGACGTCGACGGCGGACATCTCTTCCACGGGCCCGTCGAAACGATCCTCCGCGCGCGCGTGACGGCGGGGTGCGGAGGCGGACAGTATTGCCCGGCTCAGCCGGTCACGCGCGCGCAGATGGCGGCGTTCCTGGTGCGTGCCGGTCTCGGGGGCAACGTGGTGCCGCCGCCGGCGAACGGACTCTCGTTCACGGACGTGCCGTGCAGCGCTTTCGCGGGCGCGGAGATCGAGCTCATCGCGCATCTGGGCGTGACGGCGGGATGTGGCGGAGGTCTCTACTGCCCGGCTCAAGCCGTGACGCGCGCGCAGATGGCCGCGTTCCTCCTGAAGATGAGGGAAGGCGCGGGTTATGTGCCCCCTCCGGCCACCGGCGTCTTCGGCGACGTTCCCGTCGACGATCCCTTTGCGCCCTGGATCGAGGAGCTCGCGGCGCGCGGAATCACGGCGGGATGCGGCGGAGGACTCTACTGCCCCTCGCAGTCCGTGACCCGGGGCCAGATGGCGGCGTTTCTCGCGAACACGTTCTTCGTTCCCTGAGTCGCGTCACCGCTCGAACCGGAGTCGCTCTGGTATTCTCGCGTCATCGTGGCGAGGCGAGACTGACGTGGTTTTCCTGATGCCGGGCGAGAAGGAAACCGAGGCCCCTCCGGCCGCGGCGCGGACGCCCCGCGAGATCGTCGCCGAGCTCGACAAGTACGTCATCGGCCAGAAGCGGGCCAAGAAGGCCGTGGCGATCGCCCTGCGCAACCGGTGGCGGCGGCAGCGCCTCTCGCCCGAGATGTCGCGGGAGATCCTGCCGAAGAACATTCTGATGATCGGGCCCACGGGCGTCGGCAAGACCGAGATCGCGCGCCGCCTGGCCCGCTTGGCCGACGCTCCATTTTTGAAGGTCGAAGCCTCCA
>Ga0081455_10004845_pt1 | contig 14934 bp, 10 predicted proteins | sample TabmetS3T2R1_FD_70207 | JGI IMG/M metagenome (GOLD analysis project Ga0081455, IMG submission 70207) | Tabebuia heterophylla rhizosphere microbial communities from the University of Puerto Rico - S3T2R1 | ecosystem: Host-associated > Plants > Roots > Rhizosphere ... | reverse complement strand
TGGCAGCCGGGCCGGTGAGGATCGGCAGAATTGGTTTTAGCCTATACTGGATGCTGCTCGGAGTGACATGCGCGACCTTGGGTTATAGCTCTATTCAAATCGGAATCCTGGCGCGGGTGATGCACCGTTTGCACATGCGATTTGTCGAACAAATCCAGAAAAACTTTACCTACGATCGTTGCATGATTGCGTCCGGCGTCCTCGTCGTCGCCGGGCTGGTGCTTCTGGGCAATCTCACATATCACTACGTGAAACTCGGCTTGAACCTGGAAGCGATTTCGCATCCGGCGATTCTTGGTCTTCTGCTGGTAATCCTCGGGTTTCAAACCTTCGGTTTCACGCTGCTCATGGAAGTGGCGAAGCGGGTCATTTCAAGACCGCGGCAATGAGTAGACGCGATTGCGGTATTACAAGTTCTGTTTGAATTTCTTTGCAGCTGCTAAAAGGGGCACCGCCGACGCAGTATAGCTACCGAAATTGGTCTCACCTCGACTGATCACATTTCAGTCGGCATACTACTAGTTCCTGTGGAGACAATTGACGGCAACCGGGCTCCGAATCTCCTGCCCATCACTCTCATTCTTAGCGCAGTCTTCTGGTTTTTCACCATGACCGGAGGCGGAGACATTCTTGTCAAGGAAGTGCTCGGTGGCGCTTACGACTCGCAGGCGGAACATTTTTTGCGCGGCGACGTGGGGGTCGACTCAGACGCCATCGCACATGAAACGATGATCGTGAACGGCAAAGTGCGGATGTACTTTGGGCCGTTCCCCGCCCTAGTTCGCATTCCACTGAATTTCATCTATCCGCCAGGGCACGGTAAATGGTCGCGGATCTCAGGATTTAGCGCGGGAATCATCGCGCTCTTTGCGTTTGCAGGTCTGGTGCAAACAGCTTTGCGTTCATCGCCGCTTTCGTCGCACGCGCGTAACTGGATCGGTAACGTCTGCGTCATCGGGTTCGCCCTTGGCTCACCGCTGCTGTTGTTGCTGGGCAATCTGTCGATCTACGACGAAGCAATTATCTGGGGATTCGCATGGTCCTTCGCTGCGCTCTATTTTGCGTGGCGATCTCGAATAACTGAAGGCGCAGCTCTAACGCGCTCACTCCTTGCGTTTTCGTTTTGCGCCGGCGCGGCTCTTCTTGCCCGGGCGACGTTCGGCGCGCCTTTCGTCCTGATTGCGCCACTACTTGCGATTCGCTTGTTCCACCGACAGCCCATCCGGAATATGAGCGCGCTGTTTCTGCCGCTGGGGGCTGCACTCGCTTTTTTTCTGTTTCTTAGCTACGCCAGGTTCGGTGCCTTCAGCGGCATGCCCATGAAGTACAACATCAATCCGGTGCAACGTGATTTCGCCGTCAAGCACGGGCTTTTTCGTATCGAACGTGTGCCTTACAGTTTTGCGGACTATTTCGTTTTGCGAAGTCCAAAACTGCAGCGCGAGCCTCCGTTCTTAAAAGCGAACCGGATAGACTACTACCCCAATGAGGCTCTTTATGTAATGCCTTTCACCGAGACATACTCTTCGCTCTTGTGGTCCTCATCCTGGATTCTGCTCGGAGCTGTTATCGGCGTGGTGATGCTACTGCGCCCCGGAGGCGCTGATGGCGTGGATCGCGCAATCGCCGCGATTTTTCTGCTTCAAGCGATCTTGATTCTGTCTTTCATGGGATTGTGCCAACGGTACATTGCAGACCTGTTTCCATTTCTAGTCTTCGCTTTTCTGATCTTTCTGAGGCAGGGCAAAATGGCATTTCAGTTGCGCTACTTGTTTATCGGACTCGTGGTCCTCTCGGTGGTAATCAACTCGTTGACGACAATCTCGTGGCTCGTCGAAGCAGACTTGAACGTGCCCGCGGAAACCCGAGTGAAATGGGATACGTTTCTGGGCAGAACGTCACGAGGCTAACGCGCAAAGGGGAGCGCTGGACAAGCCGCTCCGGTTTTTCCATGTTGGCGTTCCCGAAATGATCATCACGCGTTCTCCATTACGGATCTCGCTGGGCGGCGGCGGAACAGATCTGCCTTCGTATTACCGCAAGCACGGGGGATTCCTAATGGCTGCCGCAATCGACAAGTACATTTACATCACTCTTCATCGCCGGTTTGTGGATGGTTTTTTGCTGAAATACTCTCAGCTCGAGGAAGTAGCCAGGATCGACGAAATTAAACACCCGATCATCAGGGAAGCACTCAAATTGGCTTGCATACAGGAACGGAATCTTGAGATCGCGAGCATGGCCGATATCCCAGCGGGAACTGGGCTCGGTTCGTCCGGAAGTTTCACAACGGCATTGCTTAAAGCCCTGCACGCGCTGCGCAAAAATCTGGTGCACCCGTCTGAGCTCGCCGAACAGGCTTGTAGTATCGAGCTGGAAAAACTGCACGAACCAATAGGTAAACAAGACCAATACATCTCGGCATTTGGCGGGATCACTTGTTTTGAGTTTCTGCCAGATGGCCGTGTGCAGGCATCCCCGCTCAACGTCTCTGAAGAAACTCTGTTGGAGCTGGAGGATAATTTGTTGCTGTTCTTTACCGGCTATGCGCGCTCAGCCTCAAAAATCTTGCAGGAACAACATCATAAAAGTACGCAATCTGACGAAGCGATGCTGGAGAACCTGCATTTCGTAAAAGAACTGGGACGCCAAAGTCAGCATGCGTTGGAATGTAGTAATCTTCGCGAATTCGCCCGCTTGATGGACGTTCACTGGCAACGGAAAAAGGAACGCTCAGCGATCATGAGCAACGAGTTTATCAACAACTCTTATGATGTCGCGATGGCGAACGGCGCTGTGGGCGGAAAATTGATTGGCGCCGGCGGGGGCGGTTTTCTCATGTTCTACGCAGAGGATAAAGCTCGCCTGCGTAATGCGATGCGCGAGAGAGGATTGTCGGAAGTACGTTTCCGATTCGAACCCGAGGGGACGAAGATTCTCATCCAGTGACGGCGCGAACGAGAGACGTGAACTTGGCGGATTGGCCTGTCGCCATTCTTGCTGGCGGCCTTGCCACGCGTCTCCGGCCGGCAACTGAAAAGGTGCCCAAGGCGCTATTGAATGTTGCTGGGGAACCATTCCTCGTTCACCAGTTGCGGCTGCTACATTCCGAGGGCTTTCGCAAGATCGTACTCTGTGTTGGCTATCTGGGTGAGTTAATTGAAGCGAACATTGGCGACGGAAAACGACTTGGCTTGCAGATCGATTATTCGTTTGATGGACCAACGCTTCTGGGAACGGGCGGTGCGCTGAAGCGCGCGATTCCCAAGCTCGGCGAGCGCTTTCTGGTAATTTACGGAGATTCATACATGCCAGTCGATCATGCCGGGATCGTGGAAGCTTTCATTCGGAACGAGAAACCAGCCTTAATGACAGTGTTCGAAAACGAAGGACGCTGGGATGCCAGCAATGTTTGGTTCGAAGCGGGAGAAATTCATCAATATGACAAAAAAAAGCGCACACCGAAAACGCGCTACATCGATTACGGGATAGGGGTTCTGACCGCAGGAGTATTCAGGGGCTATCCTGACAACGCGGGATTTGATCTAGCCGACCTGTACTCGCGTCTCGTATCCGAGAAACAAATGGCTGCGTATGAAGTGAAACAACGGTTCTATGAGATCGGCTCTATCAAGGGTTTTGCAGAGCTTGATGCGCTGTTGCGCAATAACACTGTTTCCATGGGTACATGAGCTATTCAAAACAACATTTGCGCGAGGCGACGGAAATTGTCGCGAAGCTTGATCCGGCGCTTTGCGAAAAAGCGGTGCAATTACTCGCGGCAGTGCGCGAGCGCGGCGGCCGGCTTTTCGTTCTCGGCGTAGGAGGCAGCGCTGCGAATGCTTCCCATGCAGTGAACGACTTCCGCAAGCTCGCAGCGTTCGAGGCCTACGCGCCTACTGATAACGTCTCGGAATTGACCGCTCGCACCAATGATGATGGATGGTCCTCAGTTTTCGCCGAGTGGCTCAAAGGAAGTCGACTCAATGAAAAAGATGCGCTGCTTGTCTTGTCGGTAGGCGGCGGCAGCCGTGAAAAAAATGTGAGTGCGAATTTGGTGAGCGCACTGCGACTCGCAAAGGAACGGCGTACCGCGATCCTCGGTATTGTGGGCCGTGACGGAGGATATACCGCGCAAGTTGCCAACGTGGCGATTGTCATCCCGACAGTCAATCCCGCAAACATCACGCCGCACACCGAGGCGTTCCAAGCTGTGGTTTGGCATTTGTGGGTTTCGCATCCCACTCTCAAGATCGCGGAGACAAAATGGGAAAGCATGAAGTAGCACGATCCGCAGTTTTTCTTGATCGTGACGGAGTAATTAATCGCGTCGCGGTTTGGAACGGAACACCTCGTCCTCCATCTCATCTCGAGGAGTTCGAGCTTTACGAGGATGTTCCAAACGGATGCGCGCGGCTTAAGGCTGCGAACTTCGTTCTGGTTATCATTACAAACCAGCCCGACGTTGGCCGCGGCACCCAGAGTCGCGAAACCGTTGAAGCGATGAATTTAAAAATGCAATCGGCGCTTCCATCACTTGATCGCATCGAGGTTTGCTATCACGCCGGCGAGCGTTACGGCCAACCCTGCACTTGCCGTAAGCCGCGGCCAGGTCTGATTCTCCGGGCAGCTGCTGCGCTAAACATTGATCCTAAAAGAAGCTATGTCATAGGCGATCGCTGGCGCGATGTCGATTGCGCGCACGCCGCAGGTTGTTGCGCGATTCTGATCCAGCGTGACTACAAAGAGAGCTTGCGCGGCGCACCCGATTTTACTGTCGGCAATTTCAACGATGCAGTCAGCACCATTCTCCGAGACGCCGGTCTCTGAGAACTGCTTGCACCTGGAGACCGCCGTTTAATAAGATGAAAGGGATGACTGAACGCTTGCTGGACCTCCGCGTGAAAATCTTCGCGGATGGCGCCGATCTTCAAGCAATCGCGGAGCTTGCCCGCCAGCCATACATCCATGGCCTGACGACTAACCCGACTCTGATGCGAAAAGTCGGTCTGACCGATTACCAAAGCTTTGCCAAAGCAGTGTTGAAAGAAGTTAAATCTAAACCGATCTCATTTGAAGTTTTCTCCGACGATTTTGTAGAGATGCGACGGCAAGCGCTCAAAATCCACGAATGGCAGGACAACGTTTACGTCAAAATCCCAATCACAAACACCAGTGGCGAGTCCTCTGTGCCGTTGATCGAGCGATTGGCTGGTGAAGGTGTGAAGCTAAATATAACAGCGATGCTGACGCCTCGTCAGGTAGCGGCCGTCGTCGCCGTGCTGAATCCGAGCGTCCCATCGATCTTGTCAGTCTTTGCTGGACGAATCGCCGATACCGGGATCGACCCAGCGCCGATAATGAAGGAGTCGCTCGAGATCGTGCGGACTTTGCCACACGCTGAACTGCTCTGGGCGAGTGTCCGTGAGGTGCTTAACGTTTTCCAAGCTGCGGACTCCGGTTGTCATATCGTTACTGTGCCGCACGACATTTTGAAAAAGCTCCTCGAACTTGGCGGCAAAAATCTTGACGAGCTCTCGCTGGATACTGTTCAGATGTTTCATCGGGACGCGGTTGCCGCCGGGTTCAAAATTTAGCGGGCACCACTCATTGGACCCGAAAAAGAAGATTCAATCACACAAGTAACATTACTGATCGGAGCGATGGACACCGAAGCACCAAGGAAGCCGATCCCGAGAGAGATTTGGGTAGCGATTGGACTCTCACTCGTCGCGACGCTCGCATTTTACTTCTCAACCAATCCGACACTCAAAGATCTGGATTACACAGTAAGGATTGCCTCCGCCTTGCTCCACGGTGACCTCGGTCTCCGCGAAAAGCCGCCCGAGTGGCTCAACGAGATGATTCCGTACGGGAATAAATACTATTCCGCGTTTCCGCTGGGCGCCGTAATCAGCATGGTTCCGGTTGCACTGCTACAAAAGGCCTCACTGAGCCACAATTTCCCTTCGCGCACTCTGGGAGCCTTGATTGCCGGAGCCTGCGCTTATTTCTTCTTTCAACTCACGAAAGCATTCGGACCCGATTATGCCAGTCTCAGACCGAACCCACTCTCCCGGCGAATCTTGTTGGCGTTGTTTCCAGTTTTTGGAACCTGGACCTGGTGCAATCTTGGAATGGGTGGTGCGTGGCAAATTGCTCTAGGTCTCGCGCTTTTGGGAGAAACCGCCGCACTCTATTTCGCCTTGGTCCGACCGTCGCCGTACATCGCCGGTGCTTTTTTCGCACTTGCTGCTGGAAATCGGACCGAACTGTTCATCACAGCGCCTTTCTATCTTTATCTTTTCTGGCGCCGCTCGAACGAAAATATTGCCGGCGAGTCGCGCACCACACGAATTAAGAAAGGGCTCCGTGTGAACGCACCAATGGTTATCGACTTTTTAACTCTGCCAGTAGCATTGGCACTGCTTACCGCCGCTTATAATTTCGCTCGTTTCCATTCAATCTTCGATTTTGGTTATTTTCATATCCCTGAAGTGCGCGACGAACCTTGGTACGAACATGGGTTGTTTTCGCTCTACTCGATTCCCTGGAACGTCCATAAGATGTTATTCACAGGTTTTCGCGACAACTCCGACTTTCCCTTCCTGAGTTTTGATCCCTTTGGTTGTTCCATCCTCCTGAGCAGTCCCTTCCTCCTCCTTCTTTTTAGAAACGGCGGAAAATACACAGCGATAGGCTGGCTTGCGATTGGACTTTTGGCGTTCGTTCTGTGGTGCCACGGAAATCCTGGTGGCTGGCAATTCTCGTATCGCTACGCCATGATTCTTCTCCCATGGATGTTCCTTTTGCTCACAGGAAACGGTCCGCCCAGAATAACTGCTGTCGAGATTTCCCTTTTCGCGGTTTCGCTCGCGATTAACGCAAGTGCTACTTGGCTGTTTTTGTGGACCGACAAAATCCAGCCGTAGCAAGACTGTCAGATTGCGGAGCTCCAGCGTTTACGGGTTCATCCTGACGCGGAAATATGGACGCGTTTGACGAAAAAAATCGAGCGCTTACGATTTGCGCTGATGCCTGCCGGGCCAAAGCCTCCTACGAAGTCGAATGCGGGCGGTAAATCGAGGACTTCGGAATGCTGGCTCTGATTTATTTTGCGTTGGCCGCTGCTGTTGGTGACTTTCTTTGCCGGCGTTTTTACCAGTTCGTGTCCGTTGCACACAGGTGTGCGACAGCAATTCTCGTGGGAGTACTGGTAAGCTCATGGTTCACGTACCTGGCTGGGCTGGCGTTCTTCTGGACGTCCCGACCTCTTTTCTGGGGCAATCTCTTCTTCTTTGCAGCGACGATCGCGGTGCTGTCTTGGCCTAGATGGAAAGGCAGAATTGTTAGAAGTACTTCAGGTAAAGCTTTTTCAAACCAATCCAATTTGTATGTCCAACGCCCTCGGGGATCGAGCGTAGCCGATTGGTTATTCATAGCCGGATACGTTGTCCTGGTGTCCTGGATGATGTTTGCCTCATTTAATTCCAAAGAGGGCAAGCTGCAGATCGCCAATCCTGAGTACAGCGATTTCGGACCAAACACGGCGCTCATGCAGAGCTTTGCGGTAGGACACAATTTCCCAACCGAGTATCCGCACTTCTCGGGCGACCGCATTCGTTACCATTTTTTGTTCTACTTTCAGGCGGGGAACCTGGAGTTCCTCGGACTCGATCCGGTATGGAGCTTGAATCTGATCAGCATAAGCACACTTGTTGCGATGCTTGTAATGGTGATGACCCTCGGGGAAGTGCTTTTTAATTCGCGCGCAGTCGGACGCCTTGGCGCGCTGCTCTTTTTCTTTTTCGGGTCGCTCTCTTACATCCCATTTCTTCGTAAACAAGCTTCGGTGCAGGGTGCAATCCAGTCCATCACGCACGTGCGCGAATATCTTCCAACAATATTTCCGTATCGGGGTGAAGCTTGGGGAACCTGGTCTCAGGTGACTTATCTCAATCAGCGACACTTCGCCAGCGCGATCGGGGTACTCCTGCTGGTCTTGATTTTTCTAGTGATCCGCTACCGCGCGGTGACGGCGAAACGGGCTGTGGCAGGAGCTTCTGCACACACGACCATGGCCCAGTCAAACGGATCGCCCGATACCCGGTCCAATCGGCTTTCCAGTAATCCCAGCGCGCCTGAAGTTGTTCAAGAAGCACAAATCGCGGCGCCTTCGGTGTCGGTGGCTACAAAATTGACAGAAGGAACGACGATCACCGCAGAGCGCTTCGTTCCTAGTTTGCCACCGTTCATTTTTACGGCTGTCCTTTTGGGTTTACTGCCGATGTGGAACAGCGCGGTGTTTATCGCTGCTGCGGCAATCCTGGGACTGCTGTTTATCTTATGTCCCCTGCGATTGCACATGCTGGTGCTAGCCGTTACTACAGGGTTAATTGCCTTGCCGCAAATGCTCTATCTGAGCACGGGGACGGGCAGAGCACACATGCCAAAGCTCCTTCATTGGGGTTACACCATAGATCATCCTACTGTAGCAAATGTAACCAAGTACCTTGGGTTCACCTTTGGCTTCAAATGGTTGCTGATTGCCCTAGCGTTGATTCTTGCCACGAGTCTGCAAAGGCGATTTTTCCTCGCGGTTTTGAGTTTAATTGCCGTTGCGTTTTGTTTCCAGTTCACCATCGAGGTTCTTGGGAATCAAAAATTCATCCATATTTGGGTTATTATCGCAAATCTCTTTGTGGCTTTTGCGGCGTGGCGTTTGTGGCATCTTTCGTTGGGCGGCACCACGTTGCCCGGAAAATTCGCAGCGATTATTTGCACCCTGTTAGTCATTCCGGGTGGTGTGATCGATTTCTTCCCGGTCCACAACAACGGTTGGAGCGAGGTAAGGTACAAGAACGATCAATTAATCGACTGGCTTAACAAGAACACGACTCCACGAGAAATCTTTTTAACGGACCGGTTTGTGAATCATCCGCTTCTAATGGCCGGCCGGCGCGTCTTTTACGGTTGGCCCTACTATGCATGGTCGGCCGGTTATGATGCGAGTAAGCGCGACAGAGTTTACACGGAGTTGTTCGAGAACAGGGATCCTTGGAAGGTGTATCGCCTTTTGAAAGAGAACGGCATTACGTACGTGGGATTCGATGGCGCTGTTCGCCAGGCGTCATTCATCAAGCGACCAAACGAACCTGTTTATGCCACTTATTTCCCCAAAGTGTTTGAAGACAAACAAAACAAGTATAACTCACTGATTATTTACAAGATACCAGACACACCGCCTGCCAATCTGAGTTCCCTGCCCGAGGGCGTGACTAACATGTTCGACGGCGGTAGAGGGGGCGATCGCGGGCAATTTGACGCGCCGACAGGAATTGCTGTCGATGGTAGTCGAAACATCCTGGTCGCCGACACGAACAACGGCCGAATCGAGAAATTTTCGCCGACTGGAACCTTTCTCAGCACCATGGGAATCAAGGGAATCGGCTATGGACAATTAGGCGCACCCAACGGGATCGCCATTGATCGAGTGGGCAACATTTACGTGGCTGACGCCTCCAAACACGTTGTGGAGAAACTGACGCCTGACGGCAGTGTCATCAGCGAATGGAAAGGTCCTTCTCCCGGATTTTACGGCCCACGCCGGATCGCTATCGGCCCGGATCAATCGGTCTACGTCGTGGATCAAGGGCGCACACGAATTGTGAAGCTTAGCTCGGATGGACAAGTGCTAAAGGCTTGGGGCAGCAAAGGCAATGGCGACGGACAGTTTGACGATCCTACTTCGGTAGCCGTCGATACCACGACCAACAGGGTTTATGTGGCCGATCCAATTAACCGAAGAATTCAGATATTTGACTCGGATGGCAAATTCTTAGCGAAATGGTCCATACCACAATGGGGACGCACACATGGCTTCGAAGACTTGCTGATCGATTCGAAGAGGAATCGCTTATACGCGTCCAGTGCAAATATGGATGCAGTCCTGATGTTTGATTTGAATGGTAATAGAGTTGGCACTCTCACGCCAAAGCCGGGGGAACGTTTCGACGGACCGTCGGCGCTCGCTGTCGCCAACGGAAAACTGTACGTTTTAAACATGAATGGTAACCGCGTGACGGCCATCGATCTTTAACAAGTACCAAGACATTCTGGACACCTAACTTGAAGTCGATCTGAATTTGTAAAAAACCGGCACGCCGGTTTTGGATTTGCCGCCGCTGAAATTACGATTTGCTACACCGAGACATCTTTTGCTCGGATTGTCATTTTTGTCGGCGGCAATCTGCGCGTCCGCCGCTGCCGCGCACTATTGGAAGTCCTCTTGGGGAGATGTTTGGCAACCCATCGCGTGGCTGGTTAGCATGCTTTCTCTGTCGCTTGCGACCCTGCCAAGCCCCCGCACACTGACTGCGGGCTTAAAGACGTTAATAACACCAAAAGCAGCATTCTTTCTGTTTTGGATCCTGTTCTTTATTGTTTCGCATCTTTGGAATTTTCGTACGGCGCCTTGGAATGGAAACGCGCTATTTGACGAGTCCGGATGGGATCTTTGGTATCTGAAAACCTATGTTATCGGCCATGCGTATCAACCGGCGTGGTTCCATTTTCCAATTTCGCGCGAGACGCTGTTTCATTACTACGTTTGGGGATTTCTAAAGCTGTTTGGTTTTAACATCTTAGCCTATCAAGCAGCGCTCTTCGTCATTTGGCTAACCATGTTTGTATTCACTCTTCTCCTGGTTGATCTGTTTTTCGAGTCTTATGTCGTAACCTCTGGAACTGCTCTAGTCCTAAATTTCCTGCCCTTTGCTTTCATGTACACCTTTGCCGGGTACCGCTACCCAATGGCAACGACGTTAGCTGTGGTGTCTTTGTATTTTTTACATCTAGGCTTTAGAAACACCTGTCGTTTTTGTCTTTCCCTGGGTGGAATTGCCGCCGGGCTTTGTCTGGCCAGCTCGATCTCGGGCAAGCAATATCTGCTAGCGCTCGTAATCGCTGCCCCTCTTTATGCTGCGGTTTATTGGCGCAGTATAATGCGAGCCGCCACATGGACGTCACTCGGCATAATCCTTTGTGGATTTCTAGCGGCTGCTACCCCAATCTTGTTCTATATCATTTTTGACCGGGCCGCCTATACTTACTACGAAGCGAGCTTTGTTCGCGATTTCTGGGATGCACTTCAAACACCTCCGTTTCCGAATGGCATTCGTCCTTACTTCGACCAGTTTCGGAGCTGCTTTATTAGTGTGCCAGCTCAGCGCTTTTTTATCCCCGACAGCTTGCCTATTCCGCTACCGTACTACTGGTTCCTGCTATCGGGCATTGTACTCTCGCTGTGGCAAAAACGGTTTGAGATTTTCTTGCTGGCCATACTTCCGGTTGCCGGCGCTTTTATTGCGAAGGCATACGAAAACCGTTTGCTCCTAGCAATCCCATTCTGGGTAATCCTGATGAGCTTCACATTTGCCGCGGTTTTCAAACAGCGACGGTGGTCCGTCTTGCAGATTGTAATTGGTATCCTAGCAGCGTTAATGCTGCTAGCCGGTTTCGTCCCATCGGTTCGGTACATCTATTCTAAGACAAAAAGCCCGTATTCAATCCACTATTATGCCCAATACGAAGTTGCTGTATCGCGGTTTCTCAAGCATGTTGTAGCCGGTAAGGAACACCCAGATCCACCTCGCCTGGAACGCGACGAGTTTAACCGGGTCAAGGGCATTCCCGAAGCTTCTTACGATACATTAATCTGTCAGAATGATGCATACTCAATCATTCACTTATTCCTAAGCGATTACGACGATACCAAAATCCTCTCATTCTGTTCGGAACGGCCTTTCTTCTGGGAAATGAGCGAAGAGGATGTATGGAATGCTAATAAGCAGGCGATTCTTACGTACACTCCTAGTCTGAAAGACCTGAAGCTAATTTGGGAAAAAGATCCAAAGACCGAGCGAATAATTAGAATGTTTCAATTGCTAGGCGATCTCGGAACAGAAGACACCATCTCCTTGTCCTTTGGCGGACGCCCCAGGGATTTTTACGTCCTAAACATTCCTAATAGAAACATTCGTGAGTTTCAGGAGCGCGTCACCGCGCTGCCGCCTACTCCAGACTTAAGCCCCTCCCGCAACGAAACCGCTAACATGTTCGAAAGCAATGAGGGAATGGCTAACGTAAAATTTAGTTCGCCGACCGGAATTACGGTGGATCCGACAGGAAAATTTTTGGTCGCTGACACTGGTAACCACTGTATCGAGAAATTCTCAAGTACCGGTCTGTTTTTGAACACCATAGGAACCGCGGGAAACCGCCCGGGAGAATCCTCTGAGCCAGCTGGAATTGCAGTTGATCGGGCTGGCAACATTTACGTCTCGGACGCCTCCAATCATTGTGTCGAAAAACTGGCGCCCGATGGCACGCTCATCGCAGAGTGGAAGGGGCCAGCCCCTGGATTTTATGGGCCGCGACGGATCGCCATCGGGCTCAACAACTCAATTTACGTCGTCGATCAGGGCCGAACACGAGTCGTTAAGTTAAGCCCCGATGGCCGCTTGCTGTCGGTCTGGGGCACCAAAGGCAGCGGCGACGGCGAGTTTAATGACCCAACTTCGGTCGCTATTGATCCCATGACCGGCAAGATTTATGTGGCCGATCCACGAAACAGGAGGATTCAGGTATTTGATTCAAACGCAAAGTTTTTGACCAAATGGGCGATCCCCGAATGGGGAGAGCCACAGGGATTCGAAGATTTAGCCATAGATTCCCAAGCAGACCGTCTTTACGCCTCAAGCGCGAATATGAGTACAATCCTCGTTTTTTCTTTGAATGGCAACAGGATTGGCAACTTAACACCAAAGCCTCCGGAACGACTTGAGCAGCCGTCTGGCTTGGCTTTGGCCAACGGGAAGCTCTATGTTCTAAACATGGCTGGAAATCGTGTTAGCGTAATTGATCCATAGGAGTCGGTAAACACGGAAAGAGAACGAATACATTTCAAAGAGTCGATTTCTGAAAAATAGACGTGAGACTGTGTACTTGTCTTACGAAGAATGCCGATGCCCCATAGCGGGTACGCTGCGAGTTTCACGGTCTGAGGAAACTTGGTTGGGTTCGATCGATTCCTTTATTAGGTATCGCGGGCGGCCTTTTACCTCTTCGTAAATACGAGCCAGGTATTCGCCGATAATACCAAGACTAATCATTAGCAGGCTTCCAACGATCAGCTGCAAGAGAATGACCGTAGCAAAACCGCTAACAGCACGGCCTACCAGTTTCAAATATAACGTTTGCACTGCCAGGAGAACCGAGATTATGAGAAAAACAGCGCCCGCAAACGTGACGAGATGTAACGGGAACGACGAGAAAGCCGTAATTCCGACCAGAGCCAGCTTTATGCGTTTCAAGACCGACCATGTCGATTGACCCGCTGAACGTGGCACGACTTCAAATGGAATCTGCACCGTAGTGAACCCCATCCACACAGTCATTCCCCGGAAAAACACGTTGCGTTCATGCATTTGTAACCATGCATCGACAGCTTTACGATTCATCAGCTTGAAATCCGATGCGCCTTTAAAATGAAACCCTGAGAGTTTGTTCAAAATGAAATAGAATAACTGGGCGCCCAGTTTGCTTGACAACGACTCGTGTCCACGTCTGCGCTTAACTGCTTCGACGAGATCTGCTCCAGAATTCTGCCAAAGGCGAACCATATTCGGTATCAGGGGGGGTGGGTGTTGGCCGTCAGCATCCAGGACGATCACTGCGTCGCCCTGCGCGTGTTCTAATCCTGCACATAATGCTGATTCCTTGCCAAAATTCCGGCTCAAGCGCAGGGCGCGCAACAGCCGACCACTTGAGATCTCCGCTTCTATCACTCGCCACGTGTCGTCGGGTGACCCATCGTCGATAAGGAGAAGCTCGTAGGGGAGGTTACATTGTTCCGCAGCGCTACGAACTGTTGAAAGAAAGCCAGCCAGTTGAGCGCCTTCGCAGAAAACCGGCATAACAATTGAAAGGAGCGGGGATCGTTGATCTGTCCTAATCTCTCGAGACTTGTCCATAAGCGGCAACCGTGGTCGCTGGCACCCATACCTCAAGGCACCCAAGCGAAGATGGTATATTGAAACCGAACTTAGCCGTTATCAGACCCAATGGGAAGGCATGAGGGTAAGGCAGCCGGCGAACATCACTCAATCCAGCCTTTTCCAATAGCCGGCTTAAAGTCCTAAAATCGAAATAACCGACGTGCTCTGGCACCTTAAATGATGGCCAACGTCGGCCCATAAGCTTCCGCAATTCGCCTCCTATATCGGGCGTCGCGACCATAACATGCCCCCCCGGGTGCGTATGACGTATCAATTGCTTAACAAAGGTCAATGGCTGGTAAACGTGTTCGATTACCTGAATCGCGAGGATGCAATCGAACTTACGTTCGGCGGAAATCTGTTCGATGCCTCCAACAAATACTTCTGCGCCCGTCGCGCGGGCGATCTCTGCACCTTCTAGCGAAAATTCAGTCCCAACGCGACGATCAAAATATGGCCCGGACTCGTCAAGCAGGTAACCATAACCGCAGCCGACCTCCAAAAGAGCCCCGCCAGTCAATCGGCGGTCGGCAAGATTATGCAGCAGGCGTTTGAACGTTGCGCGCAATGCAAATTCCTGCGCCGCATAGCTTGCGTCCGCGTAACCACAAGCACCGCCCTCGTAGTATGACGGCTGGCGATAGGCTTCTTGCATCGCGCCCTCGATGATCCGCGGGTAAAGATAATAAAATCCGCAGGTTGTACAGCGCGCGATAGTGTACGGGTCGTGCAAACGAAACGGAAACTCACGCCGATCGCTGCCGCATGCGAGGCACGCCGGATACTCAAGTTTGGCAGAAACGCTTGCGGTACTTTCTTGTGAAATCATCTCTCCCAGCGATATGACCTCTCTGTCTCGAATAGCAAAATGACCAAA
>Ga0081455_10004844_pt1 | contig 14935 bp, 16 predicted proteins | sample TabmetS3T2R1_FD_70207 | JGI IMG/M metagenome (GOLD analysis project Ga0081455, IMG submission 70207) | Tabebuia heterophylla rhizosphere microbial communities from the University of Puerto Rico - S3T2R1 | ecosystem: Host-associated > Plants > Roots > Rhizosphere ... | reverse complement strand
AACATTGACCGGGAGAACGTTGCGGACGCGCAGCGGGAGCTTGGCATGCGTGAGGGGTTCGACGTCGGGCTTGAGATGTCCGGCAGTTCAGCGGCGCTGCGCGACATGATCACACAGATGACCCACGGTGGCAGGATCGCAATGCTCGGCCTACCGTCGTCAGAGATCAGTGTTGATTTCGCCGCGGTAGTTCACAAGATGCTGACCATCAAAGGCATCTATGGCCGTGAGATGTATGAGACGTGGTACGAAATGTCGGTGCTACTCGAGAGCGGCCTCGACATCTCCGGAGTGATCACTGATCGCTTCCATTACACCGAGTACGAGAAAGCCTTCGCGGTGGCGCGTGCGGGTCACGGTGGAAAGGTGATCATGAGCTGGGAGGGATAGGAGCAACCATGTACGCAACGCTTAAAGATCAGCTTGCTGACGATCTGGCGACGATCAAGGACGAAGGTCTCTACATAGCCGAGGCGGTGATCGGCAGTCCGCAGTCGGCGCGGATCGAGGTAGGCGACCAGGTATTGATCAATTTCTGCGCCAACAACTACCTCGGCCTGGCGGATCACCCGTCGATGATTACCGCCGCCCAACAGGCTCTTGATCGTTGGGGGTTCGGCATGGCTTCAGTCCGTATCATCTGCGGCACCACAGAGGTTCATAAGGAGCTGGAAAGCCGCATCGCGAAATTCCTCGGAACTGACGATGCGATCTTGTACGGGTCCTGCTTCGACGCGAACGGTGGTCTCTTCGAGACGCTGCTCGGTCCTGACGATGCCGTCATCTCCGACGAGCTGAATCATGCCAGCATCATTGACGGGGTACGCCTGTGCAAGGCCGCCAGGATGCGCTACGCCAACAGGGATATGGCTGACCTGGAAGCAAAACTGCGCGAGTCGCAGGGTGCACGTCACCGGCTGATCGCCACCGATGGAGTGTTCTCCATGGACGGCTACGTCGCACCCCTCGACGCCATCGTCGAGCTGGCCGAGCGCTACCGCGCGCTGGTCATGGTCGACGACTCTCACGCTGTCGGATTCATGGGCCCAACCGGAGCTGGGACGCCAGAGCTGTTCGGTGTCCAAGATCGGGTTGACGTCGTGACCGGAACGTTGGGGAAGGCGATGGGCGGCGCCAGTGGAGGGTATACCGCGGCGCATGCGGACATTGTCGACATGCTGCGGCAGCGATCCCGGCCCTATCTTTTCTCCAACTCCCTGGCACCTGCCATTGCAGCTGCCGGCATTGCCGCCCTGGATCTGCTCGAGACATCAGGGGAGTTACTGCAGCGGCTACGCGAGAACACGGAGTACTTCCGTTCCGAGATGACTGCACGTCAGTTCGAGATTCCCGAATCCGACCATCCGATCGTGCCCATCATGATCGGCGATGCGGTCGAGGCAGCCGCGATGGCAGACCGCCTATTGACCGAGGGAATCTACGTCCGTGCGTTCTCCTACCCAGTCGTACCGCGCGGCAAGGCGAGAATCAGAACCCAGATGTCTGCCGCACACTCCCGCGAAGATCTTGATCAGGCAATTACAGCGTTTGAGAAGGTTCGCCAGTAGGCGTGGAGCGCGTGACCGGCACCTCCATCGAACGGGAGGGCTTGCGGACGATTTGCTTGCCCAACGGCATCAGGGAAACCGGGATCAGCTTGAAATTAGCGATTCCCAAGGGGATTCCGATGATCGTGATGCAGAGCAGGATCCCCGTGGCGATGTGGGTTAGCGCAAGCCACCAGCCGGCGACGATGACCCAGATGACGTTGCCGAGGAACGACCAGATCCCTGCGTTCGGCTTGTCGACAAGCTCACGGCCGAAGGGCCAGGCAGCATAGCTAGCCATGCGGAAGGAGGCAATGCCCCACGGGATGGTGATGATCAGCACGCAGCAGATGATCCCAGCCAGCATGTAGGCGAGCCAAAGCCAGAAGCCACTGAGGACGAACCAGATGATGTTGAGCAGAGTACGCACACGTCAAGGTTCCTACCGCCGCTCGATGGAGGCAATAGGGCGCTTCCCGGGGCTACCCCTCAGAACTTCATGCTTGTGCGGTAAAAGCGTCGTACGCGAGCTGGTCAAAGAGCACGAATCTGACCTCGTCAACACGCGTTTCGCTGCTGCGCACCGTGTTCAGGGCTATGCGCGCTGCGTCATCGACCGGCCAGCGATACACGCCGGTTGAGATCGCGGGAAATGCAACTGTCGCAGCACCTAGCTCGTCTGCAACCCTCAGGGAATTGCGAAAGCAGTCAGCGAGCAGTTGCGACTTGTCCTTGGACTTGGCGTACGTCGGCCCGACAGTATGAATGACCCACCGTGCCTTGAGTCGACCAGCGTTGGTCGCGACAGCCTGGCCGGTCGGCAATCCGTCGGGATATCGGTCTTCGCGGAGTTTCTGGCACTCGGAAAGAATCTCCGGACCGCCTCGGCGGTGAATTTCCCCGTCCACCCCACCGCCGCCCAGTAGCGTGTGGTTGGCTGCATTGACGATTGCATCGACGTCTTGTTCGGTGATGTCGCCTTGCACGAAGGTGATCTTCATTACCCCAACGTAATCCAGCGGCAGAGCCGCCGGCATCTGCGATGACTTTGACCCAAGCATCGAGTCCACTTCTGAAAGGCGATGCTTGTCATCGCAACCCGATCGAGCGACGAAGGAGTGAAGTGATGGACGCGTTCACCACATGTCTGTGGTTCGACACTGAGGGCGAAGAGGCGGCGAACTTCTATGCCGGGATTTTCCCGAACTCACGTGTGGGCAAGGTGACGCCGTACCCCGACGGAGAGCGGGCAGGTCAGGCGATGACCGTCGACTTCGTGTTGAACGGAGGCAATTTCGTCGCTCTCAACGGCGGACCCGCCTTCACATTCAATGAGTCCATTTCCTTCCAAGTGCCGTGTAGGGATCAAGCGGAGGTGGATCGTTACTGGACCGCGCTTACCGAGGACGGCCGCGAGGAATCCATGTGCGGCTGGTTGAAGGACAAGTACGGCGTCTCCTGGCAGATCGTTCCCACGGGGCTTGAGGAGTTGTTGTCGAGTAGCGATCCCGATCGGGCGAAGCGCGTCACACAGGTGCTGTTCCAGATGCGGAAGATCGTGATCGCTGACCTGGAAGCTGCCGCCGCGGCTTAGTCGTAGCCGAGGATGGCGGGTTTGTGACCTCCGCCGGTCCTGATCTCCGGCTGGACGGTCTGGAACTGTCACCGAGGACCGGCGGGTGCCAGCCACAGGGTCGTTCAGCGATCTCGCAGATCGACTCGGCGTCACGTTCGGAGCGCCGGCGATCGACTACTCTTGTTGATCTTGATCCGGCAGCAGCCCGACTCATCCTTGACTGGTATGCGCTCAGCGATATCGCACCACGAGTGCTCGATCCGAACCAACAACCGATCTTGTGGCCGGAGCATTTCGACCTGGCGATCTTGCTCGACAATCGGGCGTACGGTCGTCGCCTGGAGACGACTTCTATCCGGCTCCGTACGCCTATGTCAGCGCAAATGATCATGACGCCAGTGCCTTCTGGAACGTGCCGTTCGGTGCGCTCGGAGATGCCGGCGAGTTCGGTTCGAGTGGGGATCTGGTGACCTTCTGGCGTGAGGGTCAAGCGTTACCGGGCCGGACTTAGCCAGAGCGTCTGTCTGGCGTTGCGGGGTTACAGTGAGAACGCCGAAAGGATCCACGGTGGCCATTGATCTCGAGGGGATCAGTTCCCCTGCCCGGGTTGCGGGTCCCGAGGAGGGCATTTCGCCCGATGAGCTGCAGCTCGCCGCGCGCAATCACGGCATGCCGTTGGAGTCGTTGCGTTGGGATATCACCCCGCCCGGACTGCATTACCTGCTGATCCATTACGACATCCCGGCCATTGATCCGAGCACGTACCAGCTGGTCGTCGATGGGCTGGTCGAGACGCAGCTGTCGCTGGATCTTGACGCAATCCGCAGCCGAGCCCAGGTGTCAGCAGCCGTGACGCTCGAATGCGCTGGAAATGGCCGGGCCCAGCTGCTGCCGCGTCCGGTAAGTCAGCCGTGGCTGAGCGAAGCAGTTGGCACCGCCCGCTGGACCGGGACGCCGCTCTCGGGCGTGCTTGAAAAAGCAGGAATTGCCGAAGAGGCCGTCGACGTGGTCTTCACCGGGGCCGATCATGGCATCGAGCGAGGGTTCGAGCAGGACTACCAGCGGGCGCTCCCCATCGCAGAAGCGATGCGGGATGACGTCCTGCTGGCGTACCAGATGAACGAAGCGCCGCTGCCGCCGCAGCACGGAGCACCGCTGCGGCTGGTCGTGCCTGGTTGGTACGGCATGGCGCATGTGAAATGGCTGCGCAGGATTACCGTCGTTTCCGAGCCGTTCGAGGGATTCCAGATGCGGGCGTACCGCTTGCGCGACACTCCGGACGAAGCGGGCGTTCCACTGACTCGGATCGAGCCCCGAGCATTGCTGGTGCCGCCCGGATTTCCCGACTTCATGTCGCGTAGGCGCATTGTCAGATCTGGTCCAGTGAGGATCGAAGGTCGGGCCTGGTCGGGATGGGCACCGGTCAGCCTGGTCGAGGTCAGTATCGATGGTGGGGACACGTGGGAACCGGCTGAGCTGGAGCCAGCGCAAGCGCCCCACAGCTGGGCGTACTGGACCTGGACGTGGCAATCGGAGCTGGGCAGCTACGTGCTGTGCTGCCGGGCGACAGACGGCAGCGGTCGGGCTCAGCCGGTGGGGCAACGCTGGAGCCGCGGTGGGTTCGCGAACAACACTATTCAACAAATTCCCGTCACGGTGATCAGTTCGGAAATGTCCCTCCCGGAACCCTGAGGTGTTGACCTTCGCAGAGATTGGGTAAGAAAGCATTGACCGTTCCGCTGCAGGATGCGGGGCCAAACCGAGCACTAGAACAGGGAGGTTCTTATGGGTTTGGGTGACAAGGCAAAGGACAAGGCCGAGGAGCTTAGCGGCAAGGCCAAGGCGGCGATGGGTGATGCAACGGACAACCCCGACCTCGAAGCCGAAGGGCGCACGCAGGAGGCCAAGGCGGACATGAAGCAGGCTGGCGAGAACGTCAAGGACACCGGCGATGACGTTGCCGATGCTCTGCGTTCCGCAAGCGGTGCAACGAAATTCGACAAGGAGTAACGGCTGAATAGCCAAGCGCTCTAGCCTGTATTGGGTCAACTGAAGAGTTGCCCACAACAGAGTGCGCGCCAATGCTGGCATCTGCTGCCAGGGGCGCGCACTTTTCTGTCTCGTAACTCCAAGTCCCCCAGTCAGGTGTGCTACAACCCTGCGTGTGGAGCTGATTCGCCAGGGCAAGGTACGCGACGTTTACGCCGACGGTGAGGACTTGATCTTGGTCGCCTCGGATCGGGTATCGGTGTATGACGTGGTGTTGCCGACACCGATACCGGACAAGGGCGCGATTTTGACGCAGCTCTCCTTGTGGTGGTTCAGTCAGGTCGCCGACCTGGTTCCCAACCATTTGCTGAGCGAGGATGTACCACCGGAGTGGAAGGGTCGGGCGATCCGCTGTCGCCGGCTCGACATGGTTGCTGTGGAATGCATCGCCCGCGGTTATCTAACGGGGCTCGGCTTGGAGAGCTATCGCGCGACGGGCTCGATCTCCGGTCTGCAGCTTCCCCCTGGTCTGGTGGAGGCCGAGCAATTGCCCGAACCAATCTTCACTCCGACCACCAAGGCCGAGGTGGGCCATGACGAGTTCATCACGATGGATGACGTGCGCGACGCTGTTGGCGTGACGACCGCAGACGAGCTGGGTCGGCTGACCGTGGCGATCTATTCCCGAGGTGCCGAGATCGCCCGGGATCGCGGCGTGATCATTGCGGATACGAAGTTCGAGTTCGGCCGGGACGGCTCCGGGAAGTTGATCTTGGCCGATGAGGTGCTCACGCCTGACTCGTCACGTTTCTGGAAGCTGGCCGAATATGAGCCCGGCCGGCCGCAGTGGTCCTACGACAAGCAGTATCTACGGGACTGGTCTTCTTCACTGGGCGAGTGGGACCGGACGTATCCGGGGCCGGCAGTTCCGTCGGAGGTGGTGGCGGAGACCCGCGCTCGCTATGTGGAGATCTTCGAAAGACTTACCGGGGAGAAGTGGAGCTCCTGAGCTGTGCGGCACCTTGGGGCCGGCGGCGCAACAACGAGAACGTGTCCCCGGGCGTAGCGCGGTGGATCACCTGGCTACGACAGGAGTCTTGAGTTTCGGAGCGTTACGGAACCAAAGCCACATCAGCGGTGACTGATAGCCAGTGGGCTCCTTCGGCGACAACCCATCCTTGGTCGACGTACGCAGATGCCACCAGGCAAACGCGACGCCGAGAATCAACATGCCAGTGGCCGCGAGCCAGCCGAATTCACCGAGCAGATATCGGCTGCCGGTGAAAACCCGGTCCGCCTCCGCACCCGACGAAGAGAAGTACGACTGGACCAGTGCATTCCAAGATCACGCTGCTCACGACAAAAGTGAGCCGACGTCGCATCAGCGGCCAGAGAAAGCCCCGCCACCCAATCTCCTCGCCGAGCGCACTGATGCAACCCAGCAGGCTTTGAAGCACGGCCATCAGCAGCAAAGCACCCACCTTGTCGATGTGAAATGTGACCACATCGGCAAATGGTGCGACGATCATGGTGATCAGGAAAACCAGTATTGCAGGCAAGAACGAAGCGAGCATCCACAACGACGGCATGCCGAACCGGATGACTCCGGGGCCGAAGATGCACGCCAAGATCGCACCGACCGTTGGTGCCAGCATGACGCCGACCGCGATCTTGCTGAGCTCGATCTCGCCACCGTTGAGCTTTGGCTGAGCGATGATCAGGACGCCGACGGAAGACGATCAGCCCGCCGAAGAACAGCGCAAGTCTGCGCCTATCTCGCGTTGGATCGATCCGCCTATTGATCAAGCGACTACCTGCGCCGTTCGTCGTACTGACCATCGCTGTCCCTCAACATGCTGTACGCGTGGTCCCAACGGAAAGCGTCAATCATGGCACTGTCGCAGGCTGGAGTCACTGTGCGTCGACGCAGTCCGCTGCCATCACGACGCAATCCGTGGGCCGCACGATAGAGCGGCGGAGGGGCTAGGCAGCCTCTGTTCTACAGGCGGCTCGAGCCGCCAACCTGCTGTTGACAAGACCGATAACACCAAACCGGTCTGCGCTCCCAGCCCCTTCTTGCCCTCGTCAGAGCCGAGGTCGCAGTCTGGTCAAATTTGACCTCGTACTACCGCGGCGCTATCCGCGGACAATCCGATCCCAAGTCAGTCGGTGATGGCGAAGTCAGTGAAGTTGAAGCGTTCCGGGTTGCCATTTGTGTCAACAATCTCGACGCCGTAATCAACCTGCCACGTCGTGGTGGCTTTCCAGCCGCGGTTCTGAACATCCTTGAAGAACTCAGACAGTGGCATTTCGCCGGACAGCTGCGGGGTGGTTGACAGGTAGGTGATCACGCCACCGTCGCCAGAACCGGACCGCCACACCTGATACTCATGGCCGCCGAAAGTGACGGTATCGACAACTTTGCCGAGGGGCCGCTGGCCCCAGTTATCGGTCCAAATCATCAGCTCATGGCTGAATCCAGATCCCAGCCAGATGTCGAACGCGATGTTATAGACACATCCGTTGCAACGCGGGCCACTGGCCGCGAAGCGGGCCGATTTGATCCTGGTCAGTGGCACATTGTTGTAGTCGCGGTGGACGTTCGGATACGTCTGCACCGACATATCCGAATGGTTCGGAGTGTCAGAGATGAGATACCAGTTGTCGTAATCACAGGCGGTGATGACCGTGTTGCCGCCAGCATTGTCGTTCCAGTTGTTGTTGTGCACGAAGTATTCGCCGCCATCAGCTTCGGAATAGGTCGCTCCTGCACCCTCTCTGATGGTTTTCCCGTTGGTGCAGGTCGTCGGCGGTCCAGCCGTTGCCGTGGGAGCCGATGTGGTGGGAGGCGCAGTGGTCGTTTCTGCCGGCGCTGGGGCTGTGGTTGTCTCTGCCGGCGCTGGAGCGGTGGTTGTCTCTGCCGGCGCTGGCGCGGTGGTTGTCTCTGCCGGCGCTGGAGCGGTGGTTGTCTCTGCCGGCGCTGGCGCGGTGGTTGTGGTTCCCGGGGCCGGTGCAGTGGTGGGTGTAGTTGTTACGCCATTGGCGACTCTGAATTTCGCCCGACGGCTGGAAGTACTGCCGTCCGACCATGTCAGTACGACCTTGATGGCGTGCGAGCCATCGGCGAGCTGCTTCGTGTCGTACGGAACCGCTGTGCCGTCACTAGCGGTGCCCGCGAAGTCAAAAGGTGCGGCCCTCTCGATTCGAACGGGCGGCTTCGTACGTCGGGAGCTGTCCAGGTAGAAGGCGACCTTGCGGAGGCTCTTGGAGCTCCTGACGAAAACGTAGATCTTGTCCTTCACCGTCGAGCCGGCGAGGCGCACCGCATTGGACCGATCCGGATTCAAGCTGAGAGCCAGTCGGGACCTCGTCGAAGCCGAGGCGGACTCGATGCCGAGGCCGCTCAGTACTAGGGCGATGCTGACCGCGAGGACGACAACTACCTTGCGATGGACGCGCGCGGCCAACCGAGACTCGCGTCGAACTGGGTCCCAAATCGGCCGCATCGCCGGACGGCAGGATCGAGCCACGTGTAATCACTCCCCCGAGCATTTGTGACCAAAACGTTATCTACCGCAGCAGTCTAGGCCAGATTGATAACGAATTGTCAACCGGCCAGGCTTGGACCTCCCTAAGGGAAGCTGGCAGCCGGCTGGCTGCGAGCGATCCGGCTCCACGAACCGCCCAACACATTGGGGATGCTGATCAGCTTGGCGGGCGTTCCCAATAGCCGTCATTCGCATTGCTTGACACGCCACAGCCGCATTCACGATGGCGATCTACGCCTTGGCAGCGGCCTAGCCGGGTACGCCCACGGCCATCGGGATCTCACCGCGCGGTGTGTGAGACGCCTGTGAAACTGACGTCTGAATGAAGCTGCTTCGAATTGGCCGAACATGCCTCTGATTAGGAGCTTAAGAGCTGGCGAGGGGACTCGAACCCCTAACCTGCTGTTTACAAGACAGCTGCGCTACCGGTTGCGCCACGCCAGCATGCGACTACCAGCCCTCGTCGGAGCCATCTAGCCGCTCAAGTTGAAGCTCGCATCAGGCGTCCGCTATTTCGAAAATGTGCAGTGTGTGCAATCAGATTCCGGCACCATCCACGGCCTTCTGGGCGATGGTACCGACAAGGCGGCCGCACACGTCACGATTCGCATGCTCGCGTGGTGGAGAAGCTTGCTCACCACAGCGAGGTCATCGGCGACCCACCAGCGGGATAACTGGGGTCACGACGCCAACATGCGGCGCACCCAGGACTCCCGCGTCTGAACGGCCCTTTGCGACACTGCTGCGGTCGGCACGATGGTCTGGAACCCGTGGAAGCCGCCCGCCCAGATATGGAGCTCGGCACTACCGCCTGCCTCCCAGATCCTGCTTGCGAGGGCGACGGCCTCATCGCGGAACACCTCGGCGCTTCCCGCCTCGATGTAGGCGGGAGGCAGACCCGAAAGGTCGGTCGCACGGGCCGGCGCCGCGTAGATCGACACCTCCGCGGTCCCACGGCGATCACCGAGCAGCGCCGTCCACCCGGTCTGGTTGCTGGTGTGATCCCAGATCCCAACGCCGTCGATTTGCTGCGCTGAGACGGTCTCATTTCGATCGTCGAGCATCGGCCACATGAGCAGCATGGCAGTGGGCATCGGCCTACCACGATCACGGGCGAGCAACGTCGTCCCCAGGCTGAGGCCGCCCCCGGCACTCTGGCCTCCGATCAGCATCCGTTGCGGGTCGAAGCCGAACACCTCGGCGTGGCCGGCGAACCACTCCAACCCCGCGAAGCAGTCCTCGAGGGGCACCGGGTCGGGAAACTCTGGTGCAAGCCGGTAGTCCACGGCGGCCGCGACGGCGCCGTGCTCGAGAACCCAATCGATGAGCGTGGGTGCGAGGGCCCAACGGCTTCCGCCGACCATGCCGCCGCCGTGGATCAGATAGACGCCTGGAGCCGTCGGTTCCTCGTGATCATCGCGCCGCAGCACGGTGACGACGATCTCGCCGCCACCGTGACCGGTCACGGTGTGATCGGTGACGAGGACGGGCCGCCCCGCAATGACCTCGTCGAGCGACGATGCACGCGTGGTCGCCGCACGGAACTCAGCAATGGAGTCCGGCTGGAGTGTAGTGAAGAACGCGGGCGCCGCATCGAGTGCGGATTCGAGCTCAGTGTCGAACGGTGGACGGGCACGCCCGGTCATCTCGATCCTCCTGTCCCGATCACTGCCAGGTGACCGCTGCCATCACCGGTTCCACATCATGGGAGCACTGTCAAAGCGTGACGTAGCACTTCGAGGCTCCGCTCCCAAGCAGCGGCCTCCTGCTCGTCCATCCTCGGGCGAAGTGGCTTGCCCGCACCCTCGGGACCCAGCACGCACGGCAAACTAGCGCAGAGCCGATCGGCGACGCGGACCGAGACGGGAACGATTCGGCCGTGGTCCCGGACGATGACGCGGACCAGCGCCGCGACTGCAAGCCCGATCGCGTCCCACGTCGATCCTTTGAGTTCGCGCACGCGATACGCAGCAGTTCGCACCGTCTCGGCAATCGTTGCCAGCCGCTCCGCGGATAAGTCGATGCCCGTCTGCCCAGCGAACTCGTCGAGCGTGAGGCCGGCGATTGTTGCCGAACTGAACAGCAGCACGGCGGAGTCGCCGTGCTCGCCCACGACCCAGGCGTGCACCGCATTCGGATGTACGCGGCATGCCGCGGAGAGCTCCCCCCGAAGCCGCCAGGTGTCGAGCGACGTGCCGGAGCCGATCACATCGACCGCGCGTCCCGCCCAGCGACGCGTGAGGTACTCGGTGAGAAGATCCAGCGGACTCGTCGCCACGAGACAGACGCGAGGAAGTCCACCTACCTCGGCATGCCCCGCGACCTCCTCGCAGATCTCCAGATTCGCGTTTGCGAGGTCGAGGCGGGTCTGACCGGGAGAGGTATGACTACCGAACGCCATAACGAGCACATCTTCGGGTTCCACGGCAGTCAAGGGTCGGCCGCGAATCTCGCACGGCTGGAGCATGGGCAACGCATGGCTGAGATCGAGAGCCTCACCCTGGGCGAAACTCTCGGTGCGGTCATAAATCGTCAATCGTGTGACGAGTCCGTCACGGACGATTGCGCGCGCACACGACGAACCAACGCGGCCTGCGCCGATAACCCCAACAGTGGTCATGACTGTAGAACCATCCAGACTCGTCCCTCGCATAGTACTGATCGGTACGGGGTGTGGGATACGCCGGAATACGGCAGATCACTATCGCTGAAGGCCGCGATTTGGCGCTCAGCCAGTACGCGAGCATCGGCGATCATGAGACGGAACGGCTGGCTGAAGTCCGAGTCAGAAGACGCCCGGACCACCGACGAATGCTGTCCCGCGACCGGTCAGCACGGCCTCGTCGCCAGCGGACAGCAGGGCCGATTCACCCCGCACTAGGCGAAGACGGGATGTGCTCGATCTGAGCGTGAGGTCACCGTCGGTCACCAGCAGCACTCGTCCTCCGCCTGTCGCGGGGGCTACCACCGGCTCGTCGCGAGGCTCGACACGCCAGAGTGCAAATTCGGGAGCCGGAGTCGGGTAGCGCCACACCCCCCGCGACTCCTCGCTCGGAGTGATCAAACCTCGAAGCCCAGGTGTGAAGTCCAAGATCGTCAGCAGTTCGTCGATGTTGACGTACTTCGGTGTCAGACCACCTCGCATGACGTTGTCAGAGTTGGCCATGATCTCCACACCACCCCCGCTCAGGTACGCGTGCAAGTTTCCCGGCGGCATGAACAGAGCGTCGCCCGGCTGCAGAGTGATCCGGTTCATCAGCAGCGCGGCCAGCACCCCTGGGTCGCCGGGGTAGTGCGCATTGAGCTCCTGAGCAGTACGCGCAAAGGATGCCCAGCCATCGGATCCCGCTACCGCTTCGGCCGCCCCAGCGACATCCCAGATCACCGATCGATCGTCTGGTTGCAGGCGCAGCAGCCGCGCGAACACCACCCGCAAACGCTCACCAGGGGGCAAGTCTGCATCGTCCAATGGGCCGACAAGTTCCAGCGCCTCGGTGACCGCGAGCTTCTCGAACAGCTGGTACGCCTCGCCAGGTTGCCGGAAGCCGCACAAAGCGTCGGTCTCAACCAACGCACACAGCAGCTCAGGCTTCGGCCAGCCGTCGCGGTAGGTCCGGTGTGGCGCGTCTCTGGGAACGCCGGCCGCCTGCTCACGCGCATATCCCGCCTCGGCCTGCTCACGCGAGGGATGGGCCTGCAGGGACAGCGGCTGTGCCGCGGCGATGATCTTCATAAGAAAAGGCAAACGGGGGCCGAACGCATCCACCGATGCCCGGCCCACGACGCCCACCGGGTCCTGGTCGACAACCTTGTCCAGCGGCTCGCCGTCCACAATCGAGGGGGCAAGTGGATGGGCGCCAAACCACAATTCAGCCTGCGGCTCACCGGTGGGTTCCACGCCAAGGAACTCTGGAATGGCCGTCCGCGAACCCCACGCGTACGGCTGAATCACCCCTGTCAGCCGCTCGATCATGAATCCTCCTGTTGTGGCATGGCTTCGCCGACTGCGGCTCGCCAGAGGGCGAGCGTACGCGCAACGCCCAGTGAATCGCGCCAAGGGACCATCGGCGACTCCACCTCGCCGGCTCGCAGGCAACGCATGACTTCCTGGGCCTGGAAGGTGTAGCCGCCGCCCGGCCACTGGGTGACGAAAACCTCGGGTGCCGCATCACGATGATGGCCCCGGTAGACCACCATCTCCTTCGGCAGGATGAAGAAGTCGTTGATCATGATCCGGCCGAAGCTGCCGTACACCTCCAGGCTGGTGGGCAGGTCCGCTTCCAAAGAGCAGATCACCGTGGCGGTAGCCGCTGGGCGATCCTCAGTCGCGGGGTAACTAAGTACTGCAGCGGCGTGGCTGTCCACACCCGTCGCCGCGTGGCTGCCATAACCGACCAGCTCAGCCGGCTCACCCAGGAAGAGATTGACCGCGTGCAACGGATAGACACCGGCGTCGAGGATCGCGCCGCCGGCTTGAGCGGGGTCGAGCAAGCGATGTGTCAGCGGTCCACGAAACGCGAAGCCGAAATTGGCCGAAACATGCCTGATCTCACCAAGATCACCAGAGGCTGCCAGCGCAGCCGCCTTGCGAAGCAATGGGTTCGTCCGGGTCCAGAGAGCCTCCATCAAGAACAGGCCCCGTTCATCCGCCAGATTAATCAGTTCCGCGGTGTCGTCTGGGTTGGTCGTCAGTGGCTTCTCAACCAGGACCGATTTTCCGGCTTCGAGGCATAGCTTCGCGGACGCAAAATGATCATGGTGACTGGAGGCGACGTAGATGACGTCGACATCGGGATCTCCGGCCAACTCGGCGTAGGAGTCGTACGCGCGTGGAATGTCATGATCGGCTGCGAACCCCATCGCCTTCTCCAACGAGCGTGAGCCGACCGCTACCAATCGTGCCTCGTTCGGCAGCAGGGCCAGATCTCGGACGAACACCGAGGCGATGTGCCCAGTGGCGAGGATGCCCCAGCTCGTGAGATCGGTCACAGTCCCATCCAACAACATGGCGGCTTCGTCGGCGGCGAGTAGCCGAACCCGTCATCAGCGGCTATCTTGCTCCCCTATGGCCAAGAGCGAGCAGCTAGAAGCAGGCTGGGCCGAAACCGCTGGCGAGACGAATGACATCGATGTGATTTCGATTTACGATGACCCTATGATCGTCACTTCGAGCCAGCATGACGGTAGGCAGCCGCTGGGTGAGCTGAGCTCGCGTGATGGCGAAATTCTCGCCTTCGAGCGTCAGTGGTGGAAGTTCGCTGGAGCCAAGGAGCAGGCGATCCGCGACAAGTTCCAGATGTCGGCGACCCGGTACTACCAGGTCTTGAACGCTTTGATTGACAAGCCGGAGGCGCTGGCCCAGGATCCGCTTCTCGTCAAGCGGTTGCGTCGCCTTCGGGCGACCAGGCAACGCAACCGCTCAGCCAAGCGACTGGGCATTGATCTTACGATCGAGTGAGTTTCAGCTTCCCGAGAACTGCCCGAATGTTCTCTCCGATCGGCCTAACCGGATAGTCGATGTAACCCCCTGCGGCCAGACCCGCTTGCCGCTCAAAGAAGTTTCGCGCGGCACGGTCACCGGTGCGCAGTACGGACCAGCCCATGAAGATCACGTATGGAATGTAGTAAGGCAGCCCGAGGCAATAGAGGTACTGCCAGGTGTGACCCTCTTCGTGCTTGATCAAGCGTGGGTACCTGGCCAACATGCTGTCCCAAGTGCTGCTGGTGGTGATCACATTGCCGATCGTGAATGCGCCAGCAATGGGAAATTTGAGGTGGTAGCCCTCCCCGAGATACAGCCCGCGCGGGCCGCGCGTGATCTTGGCACGACCGATCTTCGCCACCCCCAGGCCGACGATGGTGCTGAGATTGATGTAGTTGCCGACGAAGCGGACCCACTGCCACCCAGAGGCCGGCCAGCCACTTTTCACGGCCCAATCCTGGCAGTGTGATGACGAGATGCGCATGACGTGGGCAGATCCTGGTCTGACGGTGCTGCGGTTAGCAGTCTGAGGGCCGCTGCGGTTCCGTACTCAGACTGAGCAGACCAACATCTGGATACCGTTCCCAGGATGCGGACGTCAGGTGCGCCAAGTCCGCACTGGCGCCTACGCTGAGCCGTGTTCATCCAGAGGGGACGAGGGACCGGCCCGATGACTCCCCGGCAACCGGCTGACCGATCAGAAACGGTGCCAACTCCGACTCGGCCGAAAGCCGGCTGAGAAAGATGAAGTGAGGACGACGATGACTGCGGTGGTCGACACCGATCCAGCTCC
>Ga0081455_10004843_pt1 | contig 14938 bp, 14 predicted proteins | sample TabmetS3T2R1_FD_70207 | JGI IMG/M metagenome (GOLD analysis project Ga0081455, IMG submission 70207) | Tabebuia heterophylla rhizosphere microbial communities from the University of Puerto Rico - S3T2R1 | ecosystem: Host-associated > Plants > Roots > Rhizosphere ... | reverse complement strand
GCGCCTTCGGCGATGCCCACGCCGCGGGCCGCGACGTTGATGCGGCCAAGCTCAAGCCCGCCCGCCACCTGGGTGAAGCCGCGGCCCTCGACCTCGCCGATCAGGTGATCGGCCGGCACGCGGTAGTTCTCGAAGATCAGCTCGGCGGAATCGATCGACTTGTAGCCGAGCTTCTCGAGCTTGCGGCCGACCCGAAAGCCCGGCCCCTTTGGGGCGATGAACAGGCTCATGCCGGCATAGCGCGGTGACGCTTCCGGATTGGTCTTGACGAGCAGCGCGAAGCAGGAGCCCTCGATGCCGTTGGAGATCCAGGTCTTGGTGCCGTTGAGGACATAGTGGTCGCCCTCGCGCCGGGCGGTGAGCCGGATCGCCTGCAGGTCGGTTCCGGCATCGGGCTCGGTGAGCGCCAAGCCACCGCGCACCTCTCCCGAGGCGAGCCTGGGCAACCACTGGCGCTTCTGCGGCTCGGTGCCGAACTTCTCGATGGCGAGCGCCAGCATCAGATGGGAGTTGAATATGCCGGTGAGCGCCATCCACACCGAGGAGACGCGCATCACGATCTCGGCGTAGGTACGCGCCGGGAGGCCGAGACCGCCATAGGCCGGGCTGACCGTGGCGCCGAACAGGCCGAGCTCCTTCATCTGCTCGACCAGCTCCGCCGGCCAACGGTCGGCATGATCGAACTCCTTCACTCGCGGCGCAACTTCGCGCTCGACCCAGCGGTCGATCGTTGCCAGAAGCTGGGCCTCGTCGGCCTTGTCGATACTGTTCACCGGACTGTCCATCGGCTCCTCCCACGATCCATCATGCCTGATGGACCGCAACGAACAAGACCAGCCAGCCTCAGGACGAAATGACGCCAACAAGCCAAGCGCGGCCTAGGCGGAGCGCCCAGCGTCATGCATCATTGCCCCATGAGGAGACGTCGGTTCACCTTTGGCCTCGCGAGCCTGCCCGCAACGACAACGGCTGTCCTGACCGCGCGTGCGGTTGCGCAGGAAGAGGATTGGCCGCGCCGCACGGTGCGTGTCGTCTGCCCATTCACCGCCGGCGGCTCGCAGGACAATATCGCACGACGGCTGGGCGCCAAGCTGGGCGACTATCTCGGCCAGTCCTTCGTCATCGACAATCGCAGCGGAGCAGGCGGCTCGATTGCCGCCGACAACGTGGCCAAGTCGGCGCCGGACGGCTACTCGGTCCTGCTGGGCGGGATCTCCTCCCATGCACTGGTGCCCAATCTCTTTGCGAAGCCGCCCTATAATCCGTTCACCGACCTGGAGACCGTGGTGTGGATCGGCACACAGCCCAATCTGCTGTGCTGTCATCCGAGCTTTCCGCACGATACGGTTGCCAAGCTGATCGCCGCCGCCAAGGCTGAGCCCGGCAAGTATCAGTACGGCGGATCAGGTGTCGGCACCTCGCCCACGCTCGCCATGGAGCTCTTCAAGCAGAAGACCGGCGTCGATCTGACGCTGGTCAGCTATCGCGGCGCCTCGGCGTCGGCCGCGGACGTGCTGGCCGGCCATATTCCTCTCTGCATCGCCAATATCGATTCGCTGATGGGCCAGGTGAGCGCGGGCAAGCTGAAGCCGATTGCCGCGACCGGCGCCACACGTTCTCCGGTCGTACCGAATACGCCGACTTTTGCCGAGGCGGGCTTCCCGGACATCGTGGTGACGTCCTGGTCGATCTGGGCCGTCCCCGCCGGCACGCCGACGAAAATGAAGGACAAGCTCAAGGCGGCAACCGAGCGCGCCTTGAAAGATGCCGACGTCGTCGAGAGCATGCGGCAAGGCGGATTCGAACCCGGCTTCCTGCCGCTTGCCGAGGTCGATACCTTCATCAAGGCCGAGCACAAGCGATGGGGCGAGGTGATCCGTGTCGCCGGCATCAAGCCGCAATAAGCACCTGGTGCCCGACCTGCTGGCGCCGGGTCTCGACCTGGTGTTCTGCGGCACGGCGCCCAGCCCTGCCTCCTACAAGGCCCGCGCCTACTATGCCAATCCCGGCAACGCGTTCTGGGCGACGTTGAACGCCGTCGGCTTGACGTCGGAGCGATTCACGCCCGATCGCTATCCTGAGCTGCTGTCGCTCGGCATTGGCCTCACCGACCTCAACAAGACCGAGTACGGCTCCGACCATGAGCTCTCGGCACAGGCCATGGATGCAACCGCCTTGCGCGGCAAGATGCGTCGCTTCCGGCCGGCCGCAATCGCCTTCACCAGCAAGCATGCCGCTTCGTGGGCGCTCGGCATCAAGGCGCCGGCCTACGGCCGCCAAGCCGAGCCATTGGAGGGCGCTGTCGCTTTCGTGCTTGCGTCACCATCAGGCCGCGCCCGTTCGTTCTGGACATTGGAACCTTGGCGCGAGGTCGCGATCTTCGTCGCCGAACGGCGACAACAGCGTGAGCGTGCGGCATGAGCCCGCGTCGTATCGGTCGCCGCACCATGTTGACGGGCGCTGTGCTGACGGGTGCGTTATCGGCCCCCGCGGTCGCTCGCGCGCAGGACAATCCGGCGATGTTGCGCGATCTCGCGCGGCGCGCCACGGTGTATCTCCTTCCGGTCTATGAGATGTATCGCACGCGCTGGCGGGCGACCGTGGATGATACCAACCCGCAGCGTCAGAAGCTGAACCGGTTCCATCACATGCCGCAGCTCGCCGACCATCGCGCGCGGGCAGTGACCACCCCCAACCACGACACGCTCTATTCATCGGCCTGGCTCGACCTCTCGCTCGAGCCGCTGTTCCTCACGGTGCCGCCGGTTGGCGACCTCTACTACAGCTACGCCTTCCTCGATCTCTTCACCGACAACTTCGCCTATGTCAGCCACCGGCTCTACGGCGGCAATCCGCCGTCGCACATGATCGTCGGGCCGACCTGGAATGGCGATGCACCGTCGGATGTGAACCTCCTGCGGGCACCGACCAACTCGGTCTGGCTGATCGGACGCTTGCTGGTCGACAGTCCGCAGGAGCTCGACCGCGTGCGCACGCTGCAGAGGCGCGTGCTGCTGGAGACGCCCGATATGCGCAACGAGCGGCGCATCCTGGAGACCCGTGAGCTGATGCGCCAACGCACCCTGGCGCCGCCTGAACCCGTCGCCGATTGGCCGGCGCCCAATCGCAACGATCCCTTCGACATCTTTGAGGTCGGCGTGCGCACCTTGCGCGAAAGCCCGCTCGCCGACCGGGATCGCGCCATATTGGAGAGCCTCGCACCGCTGAAGCTGCGGCCGGGCCGCAAGTTCGACTTGCGGGCTTTCAACGACCTCGAACGGCGCGCCATGCAGGCCGGTATCGAGCAGGGACTCGCCGATATCCGAGCGGGGGCAGCACGCCCCGGCAAGACAGTCGATGGCTGGACATATAGCGAGCACAACCTTGGCAATTTCGGCGACGACTATCTCTATCGCGCCGCGGTCGCGCTTGGCGGTCTCGGTGCGCCGGAGCCCGCCGAGGCCGTCTATGTCGCGTGCAATGTCGACTCGACCGGCCGGGCCTTGTCTGGGACCAACCGCTATGAGCTCACCTTTGCCGCCGACGGCCTGCCTCCTGCCCGTGCATTCTGGTCTCTATCCATGTACGAAGTGACGTCCGAAGGGCGCGCCTTCTTCATCGACAATCCGATTGGCCGCTATGCCATTGGCGATCGTACCGATGGCCTGCAGAAATCAGCCGACGGCTCGCTCACACTGTATCTGCAGCGTGAGCGTCCGAACGGAGGACGTGCGGCAAACTGGCTTCCTGCGCCGGCTGGCGCGATGCGTCTGGTCTTGCGAGTCTACGAGCCTGAGGAATCGCTGCTCGACGGCCGATATCGCGTCCCCGGCGTTCGACGCAACCCTGCTTCGTGACGGTCGTTAGTCGCCGAGTACGTACGTAGCTCGAGATTGGCCTGGAGACTGCCATGCCCGACATCACCCGCCGCTCCGTGGCCGCGGGCGCTGGCCTATTGGTCGGCGCCATGACACTGCCCGCCCGCGCCCAACAAGACGTTCAACAAATGGCCGCCGCCGCTGCGGCACCCAAGTTCCGGGTCCAGCCGCTCAGCTTCAATCCCGAGAGGATCAACGGGCTGTCGGCCAAGACGATCATCGAGCATCACGACGAGCACTACGCCAGCGCCGTGCATCGGCTCAACGCCATCAATGAGCAGCTCGCGAAGGCGGACTTAGCACAAGCATCGCCAGCCGAGGTGGGAGCGCTCAAGCGCGACGAGCACACGGCCTACAATTCCACGATCCTGCACGAGCTCTATTTCGACAGCCTTGGCGAAGCACCGATGCAGCCATCGGGCGTATTTGGCCAGGCGTTGGCGCGCGACTTCGGCAGCCTCGATCGCTGGAAGGCCGAGTTCGCCGCCACGGCCAAGGCGCTCGACGGCGGCTCCGGCTGGGTGATCCTGGTCTACGCCCCACGCGACAAGCGGCTGTTCAATCATTGGGCGGGCGATGACAGCATGGCGCCAGCCGGCGGCGTGCCCCTGCTGGCGCTCGACATGTCGAAGCATGCCTATCAGGCGGATTACAGCACCGACGCCGGCAAATACGTCGATACCTTCATGCGCACGATCCGCTGGATCACGCCCGAACGTCTTTATCGAGAGGCGATTCGCGTCTGATCTGGAATCAGGTCAGACGCCGGCGCGGCGGGATTCCTCTTCCGCCTTGGCTTCGATCGCTTCCATGTCGTCGTCGCTCAAGCCGAAATGATGGCCGATCTCGTGGATCAGCACGTGCCGCACGATGTGCGGCAGATCCTCGCCCGATTCGCACCAATAGTCGAGGATAGGGCGGCGATACAGAAAGATGCGATCGATGTCGTTGGCAACGTGGCCTGCGCCGCGCTCCATCATCGATACGCCCTGATACAGGCCCAGCAGATCGAACGGCGTCTCGAGCTCCATTTCCCTCTCGACTTCGTCGGACGGAAAGTCATCGACCTGGATGCGCACGTTGCCGACGTGACGGCGAAACTCCTCGGGGATCGTGGCAAGCGCCTCGGCGGCGATGGCCTCGATATCCTCCAGGGTGGGCGCCGTGCCGAAGCAGGGCGTGCGCCGCGGGTTGGTGAACACCGGCATGACTCCCCCATATAGGACGAGAGGGCGGACGCCAAGGGGGCAGAGTTGGACGAATCTTTCGCCGCGGTTGGCGCGGGATTCGCATGGTCGCACTCTCGACCGATCCGCTCTAGAGCGGTTTCCGATCGAATGGAACCGCTCGCGGTTCCATTCGATCGGAAACGCGCGCACTGGAGATCGTGGTTTCAACGGGCATATTCCGTCCGGCTGATTCCAGCCGGACGGAATATGCTCTAAGCTGTTGCTGAGCATGTTGCAATTCTTAGTCCGACGCCTGATCGTGGCCGCGCTGGTGGCCGCCACCGTGATGACACTAGCCTTCGTGCTCACCCGCCTGTCGGGGGATCTCGCCATCTCCATCGCCGGCCCCAACGCCACTCAGGCGGATGTCGAGGCTGTGCGCAAGGTCTACGGGCTTGACCGTCCCCTGCTCGTCCAGTTTTTCGATTGGGTCGGGCGCGCGGTGACAGGTGATCTCGGGGAGAGCTATTTCTTCAAGACACGTGTTGCGTCTCTGATTGCCGAGCGCATGCCTATCACCTTGACGTTGGGTCTGACGGGACTGGTGATCGCGCTCGCCGTGTCGCTGCCGCTCGGCATCCTGGCGGCGGTGCGCGAGAACACCGCGTTCGACCGCGCCGTTCAGGTCGTCGCTTTGCTTGGTCAGGCCATGCCATCGTTCTGGCTGGGGCTGTTGTTGATGATCATCCTGGGCCTGCAGCTGGGCTGGCTGCCGATCTCGGGCACGGGCTCATGGGAGCACTATGTGATGCCCGGCATCGTGCTGGCTTTTTCGGCCATCCCAGCCCTCACGCGGCTGACGCGCGCCGGCATGATCCAGGCTATGGGCTCGGACTACATCCGCACGGCTCGGGCGAAGGGCCTCTCGCGCGCCTCGATCCTGCTCAAGCATGCCCTGCGCAACGCCGCCATCCCGGTGGTGGCGATCGCGGCGGTGCAGCTCGGCTTCATGTTGGGCGGGTCGATCGTGATCGAGCAGGTCTTCGCCTTGCATGGCGTGGGATTCCTCGCCTGGGAAAGCATCGCCAAGAACGATTTCCCTGTGGTGCAGGCGGTCGTGCTGGTCCTCGCGGTGATCTACGTCGTGCTGACCATGCTGGCCGACCTGATGAACGCCGTGCTCGATCCCCGGCTGCGCGGGCCATGAGCGTCAGCAGCGTCACGTCAGGGCCGCGCCGCGGCTGGCGCAGCCTCAGCACCTGGATCGGCGCGGTGATCGTGGGCGTCGCCGCCATTTGTGCAATCTTCGCGCCGCTCCTGGTGCCGCACGATCCGTTTGCCCAGGATCTCGGCAAGCGCCTGCTGGTGCCGTTCTGGATGGAAGGCTCCGACCCCAGCCATGTGCTAGGCACCGATCAACTCGGGCGAGACTATCTGTCGCGCCTGATCTACGGTTGTCGCATCTCCATGCTGATCGGCGTCACCGTGAGCGTCGTCTCGGGCCTGATCGGCATCACGCTGGGGGTCCTGGGCGGATTCCTTGGCGGACGTGTGGACGATGCCGTGCTGTTCGCCATCACGACTCGCCTCTCGATCCCTGTCGTGCTCGTAGCGCTGGCGGTCGTCGGCCTGCTTGGCAGCTCGATGACACTGCTGGTGCTCACGCTCGGCCTGCTGCTGTGGGACCGCTTCGCCGTGGTGGCGCGTTCGACGACCATGCAGGTGCGCAATCTAGATTTCGTCGCCGCCGCCTGGTGCGCCGGCTGCTCGCGCTTTCGCATCCTGATCGGCGAAGTCCTGCCCAATATCGCAAGCCATCTCGTGGTCGTGGCCACGCTCGAGATCGCGCTCGCCATCCTGCTCGAAGCGGCACTCTCCTTCCTGGGGCTGGGCGTGCCGCCGCCGCTGCCATCCTGGGGGCTGATGATCGCCGAGGCCAAGGACTACATGTTCTTCAGCCCGTGGGTGATCGTCATTCCCGGGGTTGCCCTCTTCGTCCTGGTGATGGGGATCAATCTGCTGGGGGATGGCCTGCGTGACCTGCTCGGCGCGAGGTCTGCTCCTTGAGCACCTTGCTTGAGATCGAGCAGCTCGAAGTGGAGTTTGGGCGCACTGCTGCCGTGCGCGGCGCCTCGTTGACCGTCGAGCGCGGCGAGACCCATTGCCTGGTGGGCGAATCGGGCTGCGGCAAGTCGGTCACCGCGCTTTCGGTCATGAACCTGCTGGCGCGCGGTGCGCGGCGCCGGGCCAGGCGTCTCGCCTTCGAGGGGTTGGATCTGCCCGGTCTCTCCGAGTCCGGCATGGCTCATTTACGCGGCAACGCCATGGCCATGATCTTCCAGGAGCCGATGACCAGCCTCAATCCGGCCTACACGGTGGGATCGCAGATGACCGAGGTCTTGCGTCGCCACAAGCGCGCCAGCCGACGCACGGCTCTCGATCGCGCCGCCGATCTGCTGGCGCGCGTCGGCATCACGGCCCCTGGCCTCAGACTGGGACAGTTCCCGCATCAGCTCTCGGGCGGCCTTCGCCAACGCGTGATGATCGCCATGGCTCTGATGTGCGAGCCGCGCCTGTTGATTGCCGACGAGCCGACCACAGCGCTCGACGTCACGGTCCAGGCGCAGATCCTGCGCCTGCTCGCAAGCCTGCAACGCGACCTTGGTCTCGGCATGCTTCTGATCACCCACGACCTCGGCATCGTCGCCCGCGTCGCCCATCGCGTCTCGGTGATGTATGCCGGCGAGGTCGTTGAAAGCGCCGCCACCGCTGAGCTCTTCGCCAACCCCAGGCATCCCTACACGCAAGGCCTGCTGCGCTGCGTGCCGGTGCCAGGCAGGATCAAGCGCGACGAGCCACTGGGCTCGATTCCCGGAACTGTGCCGCGGATCGGCCCAGGCTTCGAAGGCTGCGCCTTCCGCGAACGCTGCGGCTTCGGCGATGAAACCTGCCATCAGGCCATTCCGCGCCACGCTGCGGGACCTACCCACGAATTTCTCTGTCGACTGCCCGCATGAATGCGATAGAGGTCAAGGGTGTGCGCAAGACCTTCCGCCTCAAGGGCGGCCTGTTGGGCGCAGATCGCCATGTCGTTGCCGTCGATGACGTCTCCTTCGCCGTCCCCACTGGCGGCGTCCTGGGCATCGTGGGCGAATCGGGCTGCGGCAAGTCTACCCTCGCCCGTCTCATCCTGGGCCTGCTCGAACCTGACGCCGGCGAGATCGCCATAGAAGGCCAACGCGTGACCGATATGGATCGGCGCGCCCGGGCCCGCCTGATCCAGCCGGTGTTCCAGGATCCCTTCGCCTCGCTCAATCCGCTGGCACGCGTGCGCGACATCGTGGCCATGCCGCTCAAGGCGCAGGGCGATCTTCCGACTCATGAAATCGCCAAACGCGTCGACGACATGCTGTCCCGTGTCGGTCTCTCGAAAGAAATGGGCCAGCGCCTTCCTGCCGAACTGTCAGGCGGCCAGCGCCAGCGCGTCGCCATCGCCCGTGCCCTCGTGCTGCGGCCGCGCATCGTCGTCTGCGACGAACCGACCAGCGCGCTCGACGTCTCGGTGCAAGCCCAGATCCTGAACCTGCTTGCCGAGCTGCGGCGTGATCTCGGCCTCACCTATCTCTTCATCAGCCACAACCTCGCCGTTGTCGAGCATGTCGCGAGCGATGTCGCCGTGATGTATCTCGGCCGCTTCGTCGAGCGGGCACCGACGGAGTCGCTATTTCGCGCGCCTGAGCATCCCTACACCAAGGCCCTGCTGGCCTCGGTGCTGACGCCCGAGCCCGGGCTCGGCGTCCCCGATGTCGGCCTGGGCGAGACGCTCCCTGATCCAGCCGACATCCCGCTGGGCTGCCGCTTCCATCCGCGCTGCCCGATCGCCGAGCCCCGTTGCGCCGTCGAGACACCGCCGCTCAAGCCGAGGCCGACCGGCGGCGTGGAATGCCTGCTGGCCTCATAGCGTCACTTCCATTTGGCCAGATAGAATCGCGGCAGCTCGTCGGGGAAGGTCTTGAAGTCGAGCTGCTTTGAGAAGGCGTAGGCATTCACGTAAGTGAACAACGGCAGCCAGTAAGCCTTCTCGGTCATCAGCTTGACGGCGGCCGAATAGGCCTTCTTGCGCGCCTCCGGGTCGGACGTGGCGCCCCCCTCTGCCACCAGCTTCTCGAGCTCGGGATCGCGAGAGTAGTTGTCGTTGGCGTCCTTGCCATACATCACCGGGAAGATCGCCGAGACATCGTTGATCGAGTAGCTGCCCCAGCTCCCGTGGTAGAGCTGTGCCTCGCCGCGCCATGCTTTCTGGATCGCCGGGGCCACCTGCATCTGGTTGATCTTGGCCCGGATGCCGACCGCTTGCAGGTAGTTCTGGATCGCCGCGGTCCATGAGGTCACGGGAACGTAGGACAGCAGCTCGATGTCGAAGCCATTGGCAAAGCCTGCCTCCGCCAGCAGCGCCTTGGCCTTCGCCGGATCGTAGGCGTACTTGACGGCGGCATCGGCATCGCAGCCGAACTGGCTCGGGAAGCAAGGCGCCATCGGTACGCGGCTGCCGCCGGTGACCAGCTTATCCGCCATCGCTTGACGGTCGATGGCATGCCAGATCGCCTGTCGCACTTTGAGGTCGGTGAGCGGATTGCCGGCGCCCGAACGGCCGGCGGCGTCGATCGAGAGATAGCCGATGCGCATCGATTCCTGGCGGACGGCCTGCAGATGGGGCGTCTTGTTGATGCTCTCGATCTGGTCCGGGTTGATGTTCCAGATCCAGTCGGCCCGCTGCGCGAGCAGTTCGGTCACTTCGGTGGCAAGGTCGGGCACGAAGCGGACATGCAGCGTCTTGATGGCGGGCTTACCCTTGGGCGAGCCCGCCCAATAGTCCTCGAAGCGCTCGAAGACGACCTCCTTGCCCTGCTCGTTCTTGACGATGCGGTAGGGGCCGGCGCCCACCGGCTTGGCAGCGAACCCCTCGGGGCCAACCTTCTCGCGGTAGGCCTTGGGATGGATCGGCGTCACCATGGCAAGATATTCGAGCGCCGCCGGCGTCGGTCGCTTCATATGGATGCGCACCATCCAGTCACCCGTCTTCTCGGCCTTGTCGATCCAGGCGTAGTTGGAGGGCGTCGCCACCTTGCTTTCGGGATTGGCCGCCATGTTGATCGTGTAGACGACGTCGTCTGGCGTGAGCGTGCTGCCGTCGTGGAACTTCACGCCCTGCCGGATGGTGAGATCGAGAGAGTTGTCCTCGGCGAACTTCCAGTCGGTGGCGAGCGACGGCTTGATCTCGAAGGTCGCCGGGTCACGATGCACCAGCATGTCCCAGGCCTGGTGGGCCAGGATGAGGCCGGTACGCTGGCTGTTGAAGTACATGTCTACGTTGGGCACGGCGTCGACGAACTGAATGCGCAGGGTATCGGCACTCTTCTGGGCCAGGGCCGGGGATGCGATCGCCGCGCCGGCGGCAGTAAAGAGGGCGGTACGCCGGGAAAGTTTCACTGAGGCCTCCTATGCTCGGCCAACCCTAGAGCGGCCCCGGCAAATGAGGCAAGCTTCGCGCCATACGCCCCGGTCAGCAGAAAAGGAGGACACCGATGACGATCAAGCTCACCGGCAAGGCGCGCAGCGATGCGCTCGCGTCCCTCAAGGAGTGGAAGGAAGTTTCCGGCCGCGACGCCATCCAGAGAAGCTTCAAGTTCGCCGACTTCACGCAAGCCTTCGCCTTCATGACGCGAGTCGCGCTGGCGGCGGAAAAGGCCGACCATCATCCCGAATGGTCGAACGTCTACAATCGGGTGGAGGTCGTGCTGTCGACCCATGATGCCGGCGGCCTGAGCGACAAGGACGTCGCCCTGGCCAAATTCATCGATTCAGTCGCTTGAGCACGGAGCGCTCTTCACTCGCTGATGACGTTTCCCTGGGCGTCAACTATGAGCAGAACCTTGGTTTTGCCGCGCAGGGCTTCGGCGCGCCATCGGCCGTCGCCATCCTTGCGCAGCACGTTCACCCCCTTGTAGCCATCGGCCTCGATGGCGGCTTTTGCCCTGCTCTCGCCGAAGCTGTTACTGCCCACCTTGGCGGGCACCGGGCCCACGGCATCGGAGTCGAATGTCGGCGGCCGAAACGTCGCTTTGGGCTTGGGGTTGAAGGGTACCGGTGCTTGGCGAGCCTCAAGCGTTGGCTTGGAGGCGCTGGAGGCGACTGAGGGTGGTGCGGGCGGGGTGCCGCCCGAATCACGAGACGGCGTTTGCGGCGGCGAAGAGCCTGGCGCGAGTGCACTCGCAACACCGGCTGCCATCATTGCCACGGCAAATGCCACCGCTGCGCGTTTCATCGTTGCCTGCCGATTGGCCCTCCATCACCGATTGACCTAAGAACGGAACGGAAGCCGAGGCGTTCCCGGCGACAGGCGCTGGCTGCCCCAGATTCGAGCCCAGGCGCGGGTGAACTCGGCACCCAACAGGAAGATCTGCGCCGAATAAAAGATCCAGAGCAGCAGCACAATCAAGGCACCGGCGGCGCCAAAACTCGAAGCAATATTGCTGCTACCGATGTACAGGGCGATCACGTACTTCCCGCCCGCGAACAGAACGGTAGCTCCGAAAGCACCAATGCCGACATCGCGCCAGGCAACAGGCGTGTCCGGCAGGACCTTGTACATGGCGGCAAACAGGGCGCAGACAAGAACGATCGACAGGAGGAAATCGAGAACGGCCAGGAGAGCTTCGAGCGCAGGAAAGACGCCATGGAGATAGGTCGAGAGCGCCCCCAGGCCGGCACTGACAGCAAGCGAGACCATCAAGACGAAGCCGAAGGCGATGACCACGCCCAGGCTTGCGAGGCGAGCGCGGACCAGACGGGTCATGGTCGACCGACGCGGCTCCACTTTCCATATCGCATTCAGAGAGGACTGTACTTCGCCGAAGACGCCAGTGGTTGCCAGCAGGATGGTCCCAAGACCAACCAGGGTCGCAATCTGCCCCGTCATCCGGTCGGAGGCGCTGCGCACCATCGTCTGCAACGCCTCGGCAGTCCGCTGTCCCATCAAGCCACTGAGCTCGCCGACGATGGCTCCCTCGGCCGCCTCGGGACCGAAGGCGAGCCCTGCTGTGGCAATCATCACCAGCAGCACCGGCGCCATTGAGAACAGGGTGAAATAGGCGATGGCCGCCCCCCGGCTCCAGGCGTCGTCGGCAACGAAACCCTCGATGGTCAGCCGCAACACCAGCCACAGCCGCCCCAATATCGACCGCGGCATTGCTCCCGCCGCTTGCGCTGGTTCAGACATCGCCCATCAGGCGGCCGCCGGCCGGGCAGACCGAGCGCGCGCCATGTGGCGCTGACGTGGTGTCAGTGATCGCATGCGAAGCCTCCCTGAGGCCTAACGCACGCACATCCAGGAGGCTCCACCGCTTTGAAGCTGCGCGGCTTTTCAGGCGCTCTGGCTGGCGCCCTGTGTGTGGGCGCCGCCAGGCCGCGTGATCTGACGTAGAGCGTCGTCGACGCTCTGATCGCGCCGAGCCAGATCGGCAAGCGACAGGATCCCGACCAGACGCTTGTCGCGGCTCAGCACGGGCAGGCGTCGAACCTGTTGCTCGCCCATGTTCTGCTCGACCAGGGCGACATCTTCGTCCTCGAAGCAGTACTTGACGTCGCGGGTCATCACGTCGCTGATCGGCGTCCGACCGCCTTTGCCCTCCGCGACGGCGCGCACGGCGATATCGCGATCGCTGATCATGCCGATCAGGCGATGGTCTTCCTCGACCGGCAGAATACCGATATCGATAGCCAACATGGCGCGCGCGGCATCTTCGACGCTGTGATCCGGACGGGCGACATAGACGTCACTATTCATGACCTCGCTCACTCGCATCATGACCTCCCATCTTTCTTTGATTGCCGGCTAGACGCCGAATGGCCAGGTCTCTGGCGCATCCACCCGCTGAGCCGTCGGCAACGGCGTCACCGCGGACGTACGATCAAACCAGACGAAGGCGTCGAACTGACCAGGCAGCTCGACCTCCGCATAGTGACTTTGCAGCTCGGTCTCGGGCCTGTAGATCACGCCGATGAACCGCTCCAGCCGCGAGGTGCGTAGCCGGCGACGCAGCTCACCAGGGGCGTCGAGATACAAGATCGCCCGCGGCACGCCAGCGTCATGGAACTGCCGTTCCACGCTGTCCGTACGCGAGGCCTTCACTTCCTTCACCTCCATCGGACCATCCCAGTCAGAGGATGCCGCAACGGTGCCGGCATGGGTGCCGAAACCGATCAAGGCCGCTTCATCGGCGAACCGCCGCCGTACCAGCTCGCCCAGATTGAGCTCGCCGCGCACGCGCCCCATATCGGTGAACCGCGCGTCTCCAATGTGGGAATTGTGCGCCCAGACCACGGCCTTGGCGTCGTCGCCGCGATGCTCCAGCAGTCGTTGCAGCGTGTCGAACATATGGCGATCGCGCAGGTTCCAGCTTTCGGTGCTGCCATAGTACAGGGCACGGTAGTAGCGCTCGGCAGCCGCAACGAGACGCGCATTCTGGGTGGCATCAAAGAACTGCTCGCCATCGTGGTGAACATACTCCAGGCGCTTTGCCAGAAGATCCTTGAGTGCCGCGACCATGTCGGCCTCGCACTCGCGGTATCGATCACTCAGCACCGCGCGGCCATAGACAGCCGGATCGTGTTGCCAGGGCGTGAGGCAGCCATAGCGTTCGCGAGCGACCTTGGCCGCTTCGGGATCGACCTTCGCGAGATAGGCGAGCACCGCGGCGATAGAGTCGGCGAGGCTGTAGATGTCGAGACCGAAAAAGCCGGCCCGGTGCTTTGGATCGACATCCTCATTGTGCACGCGCAGCCATTCGACAAAGGCCTCGACATCAGTGTTGCGCCACATCCAGGTGGGAAAGCGCCGGAAAGCTGGGCGCGCTCCCGGCCGCGCCGGCAGATGACGGACGTAGCGATCGATCGTGAGGGCGTCCGGCCAATCGGCCTCAACGGCGACGAAGCTGAAGCCATGCCGCTCGATCAGGCGGCGTGTGATGGCCGCGCGTGCGCGATAGAACTCCGATGTGCCGTGGCTCGCCTCGCCAAGCAGCACAAGCCTGCGCCCGCCGTAGCGGTCGAAAGCGGCAGCGAACTCCGTGTCGTCGAAATCCGGGAGTGGCTGACTGGCCGCCCGGATAAGCTGCGGCAATCCCGTCGGCGAGCGGCGCAGCGATTTCTGGTGGGTTTCGCCCTCGGTCCAGCCCTGCTCGCCGATCAGCGGCACGAAGCGGACTTCCTCGATCGCCTCCTCGTACCAGGTTTCGGGACCGGTGCGGGTGAGCCGGACAAGGGTCTGAGAGCTACGGGTCTTTCCGACCGGCATCACAAGGCGACCACCGACGACCAGTTGCGCCCGCAAAGGATCGGGAATACGCGGACCTCCTGCCGTCGCCAGGATGGCGTCGAAGGGCGCTTGCTCGGGCCAGCCCAGCGTGCCGTCGCCGGTGCGCACTTCGACATTGCGGTAGCCCAGCTGCTTCAAGCGGGCACGGGCGAGATCGGCCAAGGCCGGATGGCGCTCGATGGTGAAGACGTGGCGTGCAAGCTCGCCCAGCACGGCCGCCGCGTAGCCAGAACCCGCGCCGATCTCGAGGACGCGATCGCCCGGCCCGATATGTGCCGCCTCGGCCATGCGCGCCACGATATAGGGCTGGGAAATCGTCTGGCCTTCCTCGATGGGAAGCGGCGTGTCCTCATAGGCGAACTCGCGCAGCGCATCCGGCAGAAAGGCCTCACGCGGCACCTTCTCCATCGCCGCCAGAACACGCAGGTCACCGATCCCGCGGCCTGCGATCTGGCGGCGGACCATTCGACGGCGTGGATCCAGCAAGACAGCCATGACGGCGCAACGACCCGGTT
>Ga0081455_10004842_pt1 | contig 14942 bp, 16 predicted proteins | sample TabmetS3T2R1_FD_70207 | JGI IMG/M metagenome (GOLD analysis project Ga0081455, IMG submission 70207) | Tabebuia heterophylla rhizosphere microbial communities from the University of Puerto Rico - S3T2R1 | ecosystem: Host-associated > Plants > Roots > Rhizosphere ... | reverse complement strand
TGGAATAGTCGGTGACCTCGGCGGCAATGGCCTGGAAACCCTTGTTCACCTCACCGAACGAACGGACGGCCGCATCGAAGCCGTCTTTGCCTACTTTCTGAAACTCCTCGAAACCTTTGAGCATGGGGGGCCCTCTCTCGACACGGTTGACGCGATCTACTAGGAACGGCTCACATATATGCGTCGCACAACAAAAATCAACCACATTTTTTGCACTGCACAATGAATTAGAAATGACGCTGCTTAACACTTTGGCAAGCGACGAATTTTAGCCTTCTTCTTGCCATGGGGTGCGGTGTATTGGGGTAGGCCCCCTCCGCGGCACGGCTGCCGAAGGGCACCGGGAGGGACAGAGTTTCGGTCAGACGGGGGAAGTCTTGGCCTTTTGGGGCAGAGCGGGGCGTTTTCGTCCCCACTTTCAAATGAACGTGCAACGCGGGGCGCGTGTTGCGCTCGCGCTCGCGCTTGTGCTGGGCACCCTGGCGGCGCCAAGCGCCGAGGCGGCGTCGCGGCGGTCGAAATCTTCCACCCCGAAGATCGCGGCCTCGATCGTCGTCGACATGAACACGGGCACGATCCTCCATTCCGAGGCCGCCGAGCAGCCGCGTCCTCCGGCCTCTCTCACGAAAATGATGACGCTCTACGTGCTGTTCGGCTACCTGCGCGCCGGCAAGATCACGCCCGACAGCGAACTCATCGTGACCTCTCACGCCGCGAGCCAGGCCCCGACCAAGCTCGGCCTCAAGCCCGGCGCGAAGATCAAGGTCACCGATGCCGCCAAGGCGCTGGTGACCCAGTCGGCCAACGACGCCGCCGCAACTATTGCCGAAAATTTGGGCGGCACCGAAGAGAACTTCGCGCGGCTGATGACCGAGACGGGGCGGCGCATCGGCATGACCAACACGGTCTTTCGCAACGCCTCAGGCCTGCCGAACGACGAGCAGATATCCACGGCGCGCGACATGGCCATTCTGTCCGCGCATTTGATCCACGACTACCCCGAATACTACACCGTGTTCGAGACGCGCTATTTCACCTTCAAGGGCCGCAAGTACCGCAATCACAACAAGCTCCTGTTCGGCTACAAGGGCACCGACGGCATCAAGACCGGCTATACGCGAGCAAGCGGCTTCAACCTCGCCGCTTCGGCCCATCGCGGCAACAAGCACTTGCTTGCGGTCGTGCTCGGCGGCAAGACCGGGAGCCAGCGCGACACCGCCACCCGCGCCCTCCTCGACAAGCACTTCGCCAAAGCCTCCGAGACCAAGCCCACGCAAGAGCAGCGCGTCGCATCGTTCGTCGGAGCGCCGCCTCCGCCGCTGCCGGCGATCAAAAAGCCTAATCTCACGCTCGCGTCCATGGCGCCTGCCCCCTCGCGCGCCGCCTCTCCCGCGGAAGGCGACATCGACCCCGCCCCGGTGGCAGCGCCCCCGCCCGCTCCTCAGCCTCAGCCCGTTCTGGCAGCCTTGCCCAGCCCTGCCCCCGCGCCGAAGCCTGCGATGGAGTCCGCTCGCGTTGACGGCGCCTATAACGTTCAGGTCGGCGCTTTCACCTCCCAGGCCGAGGCCGAGAACCGGCTCGGCATGGTCCAGCAGCGCGCCCTCGATGTTTTGAAGGGGCACCTGCCCTTTACCGCGTCGTTCATGAAGGGCGACCAGGAATGGTACCGGGCGCGCTTTGCCGGATTCTCGCAAGACGACGCCGAGGCCGCTTGCGCCGCGCTGAAGAAGCTGTCCCTCGACTGCGCCATCATGCTCGCCGAGTAATTTTATCAAGCGCGGCCGAGCAGCACGTCCTTCGCTTCATTGATCCGCGCGGCGAGGTAGTTCGAGCCCCCTTGGTCCGGGTGCATCTTCATCATCAGGCGGCGATGCGCCTGCCTGATCTCCTCCTCGCTCGCATTGGGACCCAAGCCGAGCACGGCGTAGGCCTCCTCGGCGCTCATGCGCTTTGACCCGTTGGCGCGCCGCCGGCCGGACCTGGCCCCCTCGCCCGCCGTCGAGCGCCGCTCGCGCCAATCGGGCAGGCGCCAGTCGAGATAGGCTTCCATGACGGCGGCTTCCGGCGCGCCCTCCTGGTAGAGCTCGTAAAGAAGCTCCATCGCCTCGCGATCGCTGAGCGAGGACAGCGCACGGCCCTCGAAGCGGCCCTTAAGGCAGGTGCCCTCCATCTCTCCGGTGTCGTGGTCGAGCGCGACCTCGAGCCGATCGGTCTTGACCCGCGATTTCTGTCCCGGCGCCTTGCGCGACGAGCCGAACGGATCGCCGAAGCCAAACCCGCTTCCGCGCTTCAACAGCGAGAAGCCGAACACCGCGAGCGGAATGGCGATCGGAAGCGCGCCGCGCAAGATGAGGAACCCTGCGGCGGCGATCGCGGCGACGCCGCCGATCCTGCGGACAGCAACGGCGAGACTGCCGGGATTGGCCGCGGCGATCATTCGCCCCGCGAGAAGAAGGAGCACGAGGAACGCGCACCCGACAAGGAAATAGACCATCGACTTCGCCCGTTAGCCGAGCTGTTCAAGCAGGCGGAGCGCCGCCGTGCTCTTGGTCTCGTCGCTGAAATTCTGCAGCGCTTTGCGGCCGCCGGTGGCATAGACCGCGACGGCAGCGAGAAGCTCGCGGAGCTGCCGGGCCGAGCCCGCGTCGAAGCGGCAATAGGCGCCGCGCGAGAGCCGTGCGATCTCCCTGAAGGCGCGCTCGGCCTTCGGCTCCGATCCCTCCTGGAACAGGAACACCGGCACGCCGCTCAAGCCGAGCTCGCCCGCGAGATTGGCGAGCCGGTCGACGTCCTCCTCCATGCAGTCGCCGACATAGACGAGCGCACTGACCTTCTTCGCCGCGCTCTCGCGCTTGGCGTGGGAGAGCACCCTGCCGATCTGGGTGAAGCCGCCGGCGCAAGCGACTTTGCGCATCAGGGCCGCCAGGGCATCCGGGTCGCCGACCCATTTCGACGCCTGACATTCGTTGAAGCCACGGAAATAGACGAGCTGCACGTCGAGCCCGCCAACCGCCTTGACCGCTCTGAACATGTCGGCCTGAAGCTCGAGCGCGAGGTCCCAGGAGGGCTGCCGGCTCATGGTCGCGTCCATGGCGAAAATTAGCCGCCCGCTCCCTTCCCCGACCGGCTTCAGACTTCGCACATCCTTGAGGAAGGCGTCGATCTCGGCCCGGGTCGAACGCTCCGGCGCGACCTCGCGTTGAGCGGGCTTCGCAGGGGTTTTGGGCTCGGCCATTTCTTCTCAAAACTCCGTCAGGCGATAAACCTAATATAGATGGACCCTCCATCGGTTGCGCACAATGCCGTATCGCGGACGGGAGAAGCTGCTTCGCTTGCCGGGCAGTTGACGCGGGAAGAACCGCCTTTATGGTCGCCGCCGGAGACGCCCCGATGAGTACCATCGCCCGCAGCGTAAGCGACTTGAGGCAGAGCCTCGCCCCGTGGCGGAAGGCGGGCGAAAGGATCGCGCTCGTGCCCACCATGGGCGCGCTGCATGACGGCCATCTCTCGCTCGTCGCGCTCGCCAAGAACAACGCCGATCGCGTCGTCGCCTCGATCTTCGTCAATCCCATTCAGTTCGGGCCGACGGAGGATTTCCAGCGCTACCCTCGCGACGAAGCGGGCGATCTCGCCAAGCTTGATGGGGCCGGCGCGAACCTCGTCTTCGTGCCCGACACGGGCGAGATGTATCCGCACGGCTTCAGCACGAGAGTGGGCGTTTCGGACCTTACCGAAGATTTGTGCGGCGCTTTCCGGCCCAACCATTTCGATGGCGTCGCCACGGTCGTAACCAAGCTTCTACTGCAATGCGCCCCCGATGTCGCGATCTTCGGCGAGAAGGACTATCAGCAGCTGCTCGTGATCAAGCGCCTGGTGCGCGACCTCGACATTCCGGTCGAGATCCTTGGCGCCCCGATCGTGCGCGAGGAGGACGGTCTCGCGCTCTCGTCGCGGAACGCCTATCTGTCGCCGTCGGAGCGGAAGACCGCGCCCCTCCTCTATCAAACCATCCTCGCGGTCGCGAACGATCTCCGCCAGGGCCGCGGCGCCGACGACGCCGCGGCGGCCGGACGCTTCAAGCTCGAAGCGGCGGGCTTCCGCGTCGATTATGTCGCCGTGCGCGACCCCGAGACGCTGAAGCCGCTGTCTGGTCCGGTTGAGCGCGCGCGGGTTCTCGCCGCCGTGGAACTCGGGCGCACGCGGCTGATCGACAATGTCGCCGTGCCTGCCCCTACCAATCGATGAGTCTCAGCGCGCGCAATTCTTCGCGCATCGCCCGTGGCATCGCGTCGGCCTTGTCGTCGAAACTCTTGCCGTCAGGCGGCGCGTCGGCCGCTTCGAGATAGCGCCAGCCCTGGAAGGCGCGACGGGGTTGCGGCCGCGTGGGCATGAGTTCGGTGTCGAGCACGATGCCGCAGCAGCGCGTGCCGTCCTTCTTCACGTCCTCGCGGAGATCGAGCACGCGCTGCCGCACCAGCACGAAGCCCTTGATCACCCAGTAGAGCGAGCCACCATCGAGGATTTCGTCGCGCCGCCGCGGGGTCTGGAGGGTGCGATGGCAATGCTCGGGCTTCTTCCTGACCCGGGCGAGCCGCTGCAAGTGCTCGTGCTGCCACTCGGCGAGTTCTCGCGGCGTCTCGACGCCGACGCAAAGCTTGATCAGATGCAGCGTCATGGGCCTCGATTAGAGGTCATAAATGGGACGCGATTTCGTTGGGCCGGAAACCTAAAGCCGACTTTACCAAGTTCGAGGCTTGGGGGTCCAAACGGCGAATGCGCTTGAGCGCAGGGATCAATACTCGCTATCATCTTGGGGTGACCTTCCGATCACGAACAGTTTACCCGGTCTGGGTGCCGCAAATCCGGTCCGGATCCCAAAAGATCAAGAGTCACGGAGCTTTGAACAGGAGTGACGCCTGTTTTCCCTAATTCAAGGCTATAGCTCGCTTGGCGGCTTTCCGCCACGAATGCCTAGAACTCATGCACAGGAGTGGAAAATGAAGCTCAATAAAAAGTCCGGCGCCAGTATTGCCTCAGCTGCGGCCATACTGGTCGCTTCGGGCGTCCTCATTAGCAGTGCTTTGGCCGTCGAAGTTCAAGGCCGCTGCTTTGGCGTCAACGGTTGCGCCGGCAAGGGCGAATGCAAGAGCACCGCGAATGACTGCAAGGGCAAGAATGCTTGCAAGGGCAAGGGCTGGGTCCAGATGAAAGAGGATGAATGCTCTAAGCTCAAGGGCCAGTTCCAGGGCACTTAAGCAAAGTGGGGCTACGGCCGGCCGCGGCGTTCGCGGCCGGCCGCACTGCCTGACCTACGGGAGCTGTGGCCATGATCAACGAAAAGCCTCCCTATCTCGGCTTTGGTCTGGGGCTGAGGCCGCAGCATTATCGGGAAATTCTCGACGGCAATCCCGCCATCGACTGGTTCGAAGTGATCTCCGAGAACTACATGATCGAGGGCGGACAGCCGCTCTACATGCTGGACCGGATTTGTGAGCGCTATCCCGTCGTGATGCACGGCGTCTCGCTCTCGATTGCCTCCACCGCGCCGCTCGACCTCGACTATCTCGCCGCGCTGAAGAAACTCGCCGCGCGCGTCAATCCGAAATGGATCTCCGACCATCTGTGCTGGACCGGCGTGCACGGGGTCAACCTGCACGACCTCCTGCCCATCCCTTACACCGAGGAAGCGCTGGACCACGTCGTTGACCGTGTCGGCCAAGTTCAGGACATTCTCGGACGCCGGCTCACGCTCGAGAACGTATCGAGCTATGTCACCTTCGGCCAATCGGAGATGACCGAGTGGGAATTCGTGAGCGAGGTGGCGCGGCGCGCCGATTGCTGGCTCCTGTTCGACGTCAACAACGTCTATGTCAGCGCCTTCAACCACGGCTTCTCCACCAACGATTTCCTGCATGGCGTGCCGCGCGACCGGGTCGTCCAGTTCCATGTCGCCGGCCACAGCCATGAGGAGAGCCACATTGTCGACACCCACGACCATCCCGTGTGCGACGAGGTGTGGGATTTCTATCGCGAGACCGTCGCCCATTTCGGTCCGGTTTCGACCATGATCGAGCGCGACGACAACATCCCGCCGCTCGCCGAGCTTGTCGATGAGCTCAACCATGCACGCGCGATCGCAGCCGCGGTGCGGGAAGGCAAGCGGCTCGAAGCCGCGGAATGAAGACCCTTCGCGAAATCCAGGACAGCTTCCAGCGCGGCATCCTCGCCGGCGATGACGCCATCCTCACCGAGGTTAAGGACAGCGCCAAGGAACAGCGCAAGGTGCTGTTCGGCGTCTATCGCTACGCCTATACCGCCCGGCTCGCCGAGATCGTCGGCGAGGACTACGAACAGCTTCACGCCTATCTCGGCGATCAGGCCTTCGACAAGCTGGTCAAGGCCTATATCGCCGCCAATCCGTCCGACCAGCGGAGCGCGCGCTGGTTCGGACGTCATCTACCCACCTTCGTGCGAAACGACGCGACCTTCGCCAAGCACGGCGAGGTCGTCGAAATCGCCGAACTGGAGAAGGCCCTTACCGACGCCTTCGACGGCCCCGACGCCGAACCGCTTCGCATCGATGCGCTCGCCGCGATCGTGCCCGACGATTGGCCTCTTCTCGTCTTCGTGCCGCAGCCGACCGCGATCCGCCTCACCTTCGCGACCAACGCCGCCGATATCTGGTCGGCGCTGAAAAGCGAGACCGCTCCGCCGAAACCGCTTCATCTGCCCGAGCCGCAGGCGATCGTCGTCTGGCGGCACGATTTCATGTCGCGCTTCCGGCCCCTTTCGACCGAGGAGGCGATGATGTGGGACGAGGCGGCGAAAGGCGTCCGGTTCGGCGTCCTGTGCGAGATGGTCGCGACTTTCGGCGGCGAAGACGATGCCGAGCTTCGCGCCGCCACCTACCTCAAGGGGTGGGTCGACATGGGGATGCTGGCGGGCTGCCGGACGGCGTAGCGCCCGGGCGCGCCAAGTCGCAGCCCGCGACAACGGCCGGACGCGGACCCGGAAACAGCGCATCGCTCCGTCCCCTAAGCCAATAGGCGAGAAGCCCGAACCACTCGCGCGTGGCGACATCGACCCGGCGCAAGCCCTCGGAGACCTTGTCGAAGGGCCGCGTCAAGTCGGCGCCACCGCGCGTGCGGTAATCGACCGGCCAGGCCTCGACCTCGAAACCGGCCTTGCGGAAGGCGCCGATCGCGCGCGGCATGTGATAGGCCGAGGTGATGAGGAGCCAGCGCTTGCCCGGGCCAAGCTCGCCCTTCCGGGTCAGTTCCTCCTTGAGGAAGGCGGCGTTCTCGTAGGTGTCGCGCGACTTCGCCTCGAGGATGAGCCGGTCCGGCGGCACGCCGAGCGCGGTAAGCAGCGTCTCGGCCCCCTCGGCCTCGCTTCCCGCGGGATAGAGAATGCCGGCATCGCCGCCGGAGAAGGCGATTTTCGCTTCCGGGTAGCGGCGGGACAGGATTGCGGTCTCGACGATCCGCTCCGAAGCCTCGTTCAGCGCCGGCGCCTCCCGCGCGCCGCCCACAAGCCTGTCCTCCGCACCACCGAGAATGACGAAACCCGTGAGCGGCGGCGGCGCGTCGAGATCGGCGCGCGGAAACCGGTCCTCGAGCGGCAGGATCAAGGCATTGCCGAGCGGCGAGAGACCGGCGATGAGGAGCAGGATCGCGCCGAAGCTGACGAAGCGCCGTCCCCAGCGCGCCCATCCGGTCCAGATCAGGATCGAGCCGTAGCCGATCAGGAGCGCAATCAGCGTCGAGGGTTGGATCAGGAACCCGATCACTTTGGCGAGATAGAAGAACATGTGGGTCCCTACACCAGCCACAAAGCGGCAAGCCCGAGAAAGGCGAAGAAGCCGACCACGTCGGTCACCGTGGTGACGAACACGCCCGAAGCGATTGCCGGATCGAGCCCCAGCGCGTCAAGCCCGAGCGGGATGAGGATCCCGGCGAGCGCGGCGGCGAGAAGGTTCACGATCATCGCCACCCCGATCACGAGGCCAAGCTTGTCGCTGCCGAACCAGAAGAAGGCGATGGCGGCCATGATGACGGCGAAGAGCAGGCCGTTGAGGAGGCCAACGGCGGATTCGCGCCAAATGACCCGAAGCGCATTGGCCGGGCCGATATCCTGGGTGGCGAGCGCGCGCACCGCCACGGTCATGGTCTGCGTGCCGGCGTTTCCCCCCATCGAGGCCACGATCGGCATCAGCACGGCGAGCGCCACCATCTGCTCGATCGTCGCCTCGAACAGGCTGATGACGACAGAGGCGAGAATGGCGGTGATGAGATTGGCGAAGAGCCAGGCAAAGCGGTGGCTCGCGGTCCGCCACACCGAGTCGGAGACCCGCTCGCCCGCGACGCCGCCCATGCGCAAGATATCTTCCGAGGCTTCCTCCTGCACGACCTCGACGATGTCGTCGGCGGTTATCACCCCGACCAGCCGCCCCCCGCCGTCGACCACGGGCGCCGAGGTGAGGTTGTAGCGCTCGAACTGACGCGCCACCGCCTCCTGATCGGCCTCGACCGGGATCGGGTGAATGTCCCGCTCGGTGACTGCATCGATCGAGGTCGGCCGCTTGGCCCGGAGCAAACTGTTGAGCGCGACCGAGCCGAGCAGGTGATAGGCGGGATCGACCACGAAGAGTTCATAGAAGCGGTCGGGCAGGTCTTCCGCCTCGCGCATGTAGTCGATCGTCTGCCCCACCGACCAGAACGGCGGCACGGCGATGAGATCGGTCTGCATGATGCGGCCGGCCGAATCTTCGGGGTATTCCAGGCTGCGCTCGAGCGCGAGCCGCTCGAAATGCGGAAGCTTGGCGAGGATGTCGGTCTGCTCTTCCTTGTCGAGGTCCTCGATGACGTAGACGGCGTCGTCGGAATCGAGCTGTTGCAGCGCCTCTGCCACCTGCTCGGTCGGCATGGTCTCGAGCACCTGGTCGCGCACGGCCTCGTCGAGTTCGGGCAGCGTCGCAGCGTCGAAATCCTCGCCGAGCGTCGCGATGAGCATGGTGCGCTGCTCGGGCCGGAGCAGCTCGATGAGATCGGCAAGATCGGCCTCGTGCAGCGGAAGGGCGAGGTCGCGCAGTTTCGCCGCCTCCCCCGCGTCGAGCGCGGCAGCGACGGCGTGGAGGAACTCGGGGCGGATTTCGCCCTCCTCGTCGCGCAAATCGACCTCGCCCGCTTCATCCTGCATGGCTTGTCCGTTTCACCGTGTTCCAACGTCAAGCGGGAGGGCCGCGGATTCCGCGGGAGCGGGGTCGGGCCGGAAGAGACGAATTCCCGCTTCCGGGCCTGCGATCACAGGCGCGGCTTGGGCGCCACTAGACCCTTGTTATGGCGGAATTTCCACCAAAAAAGCGCGTGGACTTGGGGGGCGGCTTTGTCGCCGGGCACAAGCGCGGCGCTAAGCGGCAAAATGCTGTAATGTCGAAACGACGTCCTGATCGGAATAGGGCTTCGGGAAAAATCTCGCCCGCTCAGGCAGGTCGGCGTCATGAGCATTGAAATACCCGGAAGTGACAATAAGTTCGATCGGCGGCCAGCGTTTGCGGACGGCATGAGCCAGTTTGAGGCCATCCATTGAGCCCGGCATGTCGATATCGGTAAACACAATGCGAATGTCTTTGCGTCGTTCCAGGATCGCGATTGCTTCGTCGGCGTTCGATGCCTCAATCGCCGTGAAGCCGGCGTCTTCGACGAGGTTCACTGCGTGCGATCGATTAAAAAAATCGTCTTCGACAACCAAGACGTGGATGGCAAGATCGGGCGACATTTCGTTGTTCAATTTCAGCTACTCAGGGCAAACACTCGGGCCAGTTCATTGTTCCCGGATCGTGCGGCGACAGCAGATCTCCTCCGACGAACGGTTGGGTATGTAAACTATGTCTAATTCTGAGCGAGTCCATCGCTGGGCGACGCAGCTTCACCGCCTGCAAGAAAACCCTTTGGTCGTGTGGGGCGGCGTCCTCGGCAGCGTGCTTCTCGCCACGCTCGCCCGATGGGCCATCGGCGGGCTCGTCGAGGATCTTATCCCGTTTACCACCTACTACCTGGCGATCGTGGTGGCGACGCTGCTTGGCGGCTTTTGGTTGGGAATGCTTGCCACCATCCTCTCGGCGCTCCTGGCGTGGTGGCTTTTTTTGCCGCCGGTCTTTGGCTTCTCACTCGATCGACCAGAGATCGCCTCGCTCGTCACCTTCGTCCTTGTCAGCCTCCTGCTGGTAGGGGTCGTGACCGCGCTGAAGGCCGCCGTCGATCTTCTGCTTCTTGAAATCGATCAGCGACGAAAAGTGCATCTCGCAATTGGGCAACTTGGCTCGTTGGTGGAGACTTCGGCGGACGCCATCATCACCAAGGATCTCAATGGCGTCATCACCAGTTGGAACGGCGGTGCCGAACGAATCTTCGGCTATACCGCCGACGAGATGATCGGAAAACCGGTGAGCCTGCTGATACCGGCAGACCGGCCCGATGAGGAGCCGTCGATCTTGCAGCGGATCAGGCGCGGAGAACGCATCGAACACTACGAAACCGTGAGGCGGCGCAAGAGTGGCGAGCTCATCGACATCTCCCTCAGCGTATCGCCGCTTGCCGACGAGACGGGCAAGATCGTCGGCGCCTCCAAAATCGCGCGAGACATTACCGTGAGCCGCAACGCGCAAGAGATGCAGGCGCTCCTTCTCGGCGAGATGCGTCACCGCATCAACAACCTTTTCGCGGTAACGAATTCGCTGGTGACGCTCAGCGCGCGCTCGTCGAAAACGCCGAAGGAAATGGAAACGGCAATCAAGGAGAGATTGGCGGCTTTGTCACGCGCTCAGCAGCTCACGCGACCCGGTCTTATCGCGAGAGAATTTGAAATCAGAGAGCAGGCCACGCTGAAAAGCCTCATCAACGCGATCTTCGCGCCCTACGCGGCTGCCGGTGCGAAAGGGCCTGAACGTATCATCGTCACGGGATGCGACGAAAAGATCGACGATCGCGCGGTCACGAGCGCCGCCCTTCTGCTGCATGAACTCGCGACCAATGCCACCAAATACGGCGCCCTGTCGGCGCCGGCGGGGGCCATTCACATCGACTGCTCTTCCAAGGAAAACTGGCTTGCGATCATTTGGGAAGAGCGCGGCGGGCCGCCTGTCGACGGTCCTCCCGATCGGGAAGGATTTGGCGGGAGCCTCGCACGCAAAATCGTCGAAAACCAGTTCCGCGGCCGATACTTCAATGAATGGAAGCCGGGCGGCTTGTCGATAAGGATCGAGATCCCGCGCGAGCACATCGCTCCACCGAGGGCCGAGTCATTGATAGTCGAGTCGGCTGAATGCGCCCCATTGTGACGCAGCTTACCGGAGCGAGAGCGGCTTGAAGCCGTCGTCGCGCACGTAGAAGCCTGGTTTTGACCGTTGGAGGAGCGATCTGCAACGCCTCAGCAGTTTCCTCGACGCTCACCCTTCGACCTCGCGCAACATGAAGACAATGCGGAACGCCTCCGGTAACTCCGCTATGGCTTGCTCGAGAAGCGCCCTTCGGCATCGGCGGTTCGCAGCGCGTTCCACCAGCGAGGTCATCGACGCGCACTAATGGCGCGCGCAATAGGACCGATGGTGTCATCTTGCTGCGCCGACGTCATACGCAATTCGGGTTGGCACCAAGGCGTTGCTCTGGGTATTTTCTGGCGAGTTGCTACCGGCGACAGGCCTTTCTTCGGCAAGACTGCGGCCGCACGTCAGCCAAGGGGGAGTGACGAAATGGGTAACTGGTTGCTCAATCTGCCTTTGTTCTGGATGGCGGTCGTCGTGCTTGCCGCCACTTATCTCGTCACCGCTGGCATCTATTGGGTGGTGATCAAGCTCGCGGTGGGCGATCGGGCGCGAGCGTTCAAGGCCGTCTCGCCCGGAATGCTACCGCCACTGGGCATCCTGTTCGCACTGCTCGTTGGCTTCATCGCCGTCGAGGTGTGGAACAATTTCGATAAAGCGAAGATAGCGGTCGCGACCGAAGCGAGCGCCCTTCGTGCCGTCGTTCTCCTCTCCGGAAATTTCCCCGAAGAACAGAAGAAGCGCATCTACGCGCTGGTCGATCGCCACATAGAGGAGTCCATAAACAAAGAATGGCCGGCAATGGCGCATCGGCGAGCGACTCTCTCGACCTTGCGAGCAAACGCCATGATCGAAGCATTGCAAGACGTGCTAGCCCTAAAGCCTGTCGATGATAGCCAGCGAACCGCGCGGCCTGAGATAATGAAGGCGCTCGAAACGGCCATGGATGCGAGACGCCAGCGCATCGTTGTCAGTCAATCGAGCGTCGGGACGGTCAAATGGGCGGGAATCGTGCTTCAAGCCCTCTGCACCTTGATCGCGATCGCCATGGTCCACAGCGACAACCGGCTCGCCTGTGCAATAGCAATGACTCTCTTTGCAACGGGCGTTGCACTGTCGCTACTGTTGATCGCCGCTTACAGCCAGCCGTTTACCGGTGAAATTTCCGTCAAGCCGGACCTCCTGAGGCAGATCGTTACAAGCGGCGCCTCGCCTTGAGCATCAAGCCTGCTTGGTCCTGCCCGGCGGTTGATAGGGCGGCAACTGCCATTTTTTTAGGTCAACAGTGGCGTCTGGACTAACTCCAACGCCCCCATGCTATTTCGGCCGGCGGCCGGTAACTTGGCGTGTTGACTGGGGAGGTCGCCCCTGTGGACCGAACCGAACTGCTTACGGCAGCTTCAAAAAAGCTAGCAGAGGCCGTGGTATTGCTCACTGAAGCGGGCGAGGACCGGCTGGCCGCGCATGTGGAAGACCTTATTCAGCAGATCGAACTGAGCATTCCACACGGCAATACGCCGCCAAATACCAACTCGCATCGATGAATGGAACCAAGCCAGTTCTTTTGGTTTAATAAGTAGCGTCTGCGTTTTGTTGATGTGTGTCATGAGACTCGTGTCTGTAAGGCAGGAGGCTCTGTACCGAGGATTTCGCATAGAAGCAGTGAAGGCGGGTGAGTGCCTACTCCTTCGTGTGATTCCGACAAAGCCGAACCTGCCCTCTCTAACCTACTCGCGTTTTCTAAGCCTCCCTCGCGGCTCTTGGTCGAACGCGTTAGCTGTGGTCTGCGGTCACATCGATGAAGGCTACGGTGGTTTCTCCGATCGAGCCTTCCGAGTAGCGGAATCAAAGATGGACGCGGGGCACCGTCTAAATCGTTGAATTTAGATTAGTTACGGCCACTCTCATGTTGCACTTATTCGTTCCTACGCCATCTTTTGAGAACTGGGTGAAGGCTCATCCGACTGGAGCCTAAGTGAGTTGCTCGTAAGACTCACGGTAACCGCAAGCCTTGCGGGACTCACGCTGACGATAATTCGCACTCTGGTGACGCTCTTGTTCCGCGAACCGATCGCGAACGGCTTCGGGCCCGCCACGTCTCTGGCGCATCTGATGTAGAGGGCGATTTCTCAGGAAATCTCCCCGCCGATTTTTTGAAGAGTGGTGCGGTCGAGAGGAATCGAACCTCCACGGGTTACCCCACAGCGACCTCAACGCTGCGCGTCTACCATTTCCGCCACGACCGCAAGGAATTCCGGCGCCAAGCGCACTACAGGCATATGGCTTTAGGCTGGCCTTGCTGCAAGCAAGACGGCTGCCTTAGCAAACCTGACTTGGGGGCGCAAGGAGAGGCTTGCCAGCTCAGGTTTTGGCCGTCACAACCGGGGCTTATGGCAGCGCTTTCGGCATATTCCGCCCCTCGCCCCGCCCCTTCCCCGCCCGGGGTGGAATGGCTGCGGAGCGAGCGCCCCGTCCCTTACGAAGAGGCCGTCGCCGTCATGGAGCGGCGCGCCGCCGCGATCGCCCGGGGCGAAGCGCGGGACTGCGTGTGGCTGCTCGAGCATCCGTCCCTCTACACCGCCGGCACCAGCGCCGCGCCCGGCGAGCTGCTGTCGCCTGCCCGCTTCCCCGTGTTCAGGAGCGGGCGCGGCGGGCGCTTCACCTATCACGGCCCCGGCCAGCGCGTGATCTATGTGATGTTCGACCTCGCGCCGCGCGGCCGCGACGTCCGGGCCTTCGTCGCCTTTCTCGAAGACTGGCTGATCGCGGCGCTGGCGCTGCTCGGCGTCGAGGGCGAGCGGCGCCCCGGCCAGATCGGCATTTTCGTGCGAGGGGCTAAGATCGCGAGCATCGGATTGCGCGTGCGCCGCTGGGTCACCCTCCACGGCGCGAGCCTCAATGTCGCGCCCGAGCTTGAGCATTTCTCGGGGATCGTACCTTGCGGGCTTGCCGACACGCCCGCGACCAGCCTTGCCGCGCTCGGCGTGGAAGCGGACATGAGCGCGGTCGACGACGCGCTTCGCACCGCTTTCGCTGCGGTGTCGCGCTAACAACCGCCCTCAGCGCCAGTTCGTCTTGGTCACCTTGAAGCCCGGTGCGACCGTGCCGCCCTCCTGCACCACCGTCACCTTGGTCACGTGCGCGTCCCTGGGGCCGTCGGCGCAGCGCCGCAGCATGTTGGCCACGACTTCGGCGGGACCCGAAAACACGGCCTCCACGCTTCCATCGCCCATGTTGCAGACCGTGCCGTCGAGGCCGAGGGAGCGCGCCGTCTGCTCGGTCCAGGCGCGGAAGAAGACACCCTGCACGCGGCCTTCGATCTTGACGGTCACGGTCCTGATGTCGGCTTTCTCAGTCATTCTGCTCCCAATTGTCATGCCCGCGAAAGCGGGCATCCAGTCATCGCCGGTCTCGACAACTTATTATGGGCGTAAGCTACTGGATTGCCGGTCAAGCCGGGCAATGACAAGAATATCCCGGCCCTCAGGCGAATTCGAGGATCACCGCATCGACGTTGAGGCTGTCACCGGGCTTGGCCAGGATCTTGGCGACTTTCACGTCCCGCTCCGCCTTCAGCACGTTCTCCATCTTCATCGCCTCGACCACGCAGAGCGGCTCGCCA
>Ga0081455_10004841_pt1 | contig 14945 bp, 10 predicted proteins | sample TabmetS3T2R1_FD_70207 | JGI IMG/M metagenome (GOLD analysis project Ga0081455, IMG submission 70207) | Tabebuia heterophylla rhizosphere microbial communities from the University of Puerto Rico - S3T2R1 | ecosystem: Host-associated > Plants > Roots > Rhizosphere ... | reverse complement strand
TCCGATTCCTGGTTCTGGTGTCGGGTTCATAAGCAAGTTGTTCCTCAATCGCATCGACGATTTGATTTCTGTAATAAATTCGGATCTTCCTGAGATCTTCCTCCACACCTTCAGCAAATCGGATCTCGAACACGCATATATCCTCGCATATGCAACGCCGAGAGGCAATGGCTCGATGGGGCTAGAGAAGTCCCAGGCAGGTCAACTTAGGGGTCGAGCCTAAGTTTTTAATTATGACGTTTTAGTGGAGCACAGAACTATCATGTCGTGACACTCACTGAACAAAACCGTCCATCCTTGTTCCAGGCGGAATTTCTACGTTTTGATAATTCTCAAACCGTCAAAATGATCTCCTCAGGTAAGCTTGCTCGAGGAGTGGACGATGGTTTCCAAGGCTTTGAGAAGTTTACTCGTGTCCCGCTTGTGCTTGACCCATGGTCGGCTCCGATACCCCCGAAAACTTCCTAATGGAGCACCTGATCGTCGGCATGGCCGAGTTTTATAGCCGCAACTTATCCCGAGAGATCATGATCGAGTTTAACTCGTCTAATATTCGGTAGATCACAGAAGTGGGGAGAAGTGAGCAATGAGGGGCAGTTACCGCTAAGGCTAAAGTAAGATCCGGTCAGGCGATCGTCAAGATTTTCCATCGCCTCGGCAAACCCCAATGTGCCTGAATCTTCGGCACACGCCACAATGGTGTCGGCGTTGTTATTCAACAAGGGCCGTGGCGCGCCGATAAGCACCAGAAGTCCGCGAAAACAAAGCTCATCGTAAGGTTCATTTAAAAATCCTGTAACACAACACGCCCACTATAGTTCAGGCGGAAAAAACTTCAAGGACAACGTCTATACCTACCATGGATCGCAGTAATTGATTCGCGCATTCAATGGAGGGGAATGTTTTCTGCAACCAATGTCGCACGGACCGCAATTGCGAGCTCACTGCGGATTTCCATCCATTGCTCGATTCGATCGGTCCAAGCGTGAAGCTCCAAGCCGAGGGAGTCTGAACCGAGCCTCACTACCAATGCCCTCGGGGGAGGGTCGGGGGTAACGAGCGGGTGGGTAGCTGCGGTCTGCTCCAAAAGAGCGATAACGCGGCTCGGATCAGCGTCCCGAGCTACAGCGATCGGCAGTTCGATGCTGCGCTGTCGGTTCGAGAGGGTCCAGTTGATGAGGCGCTCAGAGATTAGTTTTCCGTTTGGTACAATAATTTCAGAGCCGTTCAGCGTACGGATAATACTGGCGCGAATGCCGATGCGCTCGACCACCCCTGAGGCATCGTCGATTTGGACTGTGTCGCCGATATTAATGGGTCGTTCGAAAAGCAAAATCAGACCCGAGACAAAATTATTAAAGATGTTCTGTAATCCGAATCCGACGGCGACGCTAAATGCCCCCGCGAGAATGGTCACTCTGGTCATATCAACCCCCAAGGCGGCGAGACCTGCCAAGAATCCGATGAGGAGTATGACATAGTGCAGCACCGTTGAAATGGCGTAGGTAAGGCCGCGTCTGAGGCGAATGCGTGGGTAAACATCTTCATCGAGCAGGAAGCGCACGAGCCGGGATACAAGAACGGCAGCCCATACGGTGAGGACGAAGGCGAGGACGTCGCCGAGCGAGACACGCAAGGAACCGACAATGAACTCCGCGGTCAAGATTTCTCGAATCGCGGCGAGTGATTGCTCACGCAGCAGCAGTCGGTTAAGGGCGAAGACTATCCAGAGAAAAATGGCCAGCCACACCAGCCCTTGACGTACCCGACGCCGCAACAGCGGTCCGTGTCGGCGCACTATGCTGAAAAGGCTGAATGGACGGAGGCGCAGCGCGATCATCACAAGCCCTTCCAAGACCTCGATCACGGCATAGAGGATGAGCGCAAGGTAGGCGCTAAGGAAAAGCGCATTCCCAACGAGATCGGCAAATGTGACGTAACCCAGGATGTTACTTGTGAAAGCCAGGACGGCCACGGCCAACGCGCCGCAGGCAGCGATCTTGATTATTTTGCGCAAGCTTTTCGTTTCTGGTGTCGAAACAGGCCGTCCCATACATCGGTAAAGCCAAACCAGAAACAACATGCCGCCGAGCATTTCGGCCAGGAACAGCAGCCGCGGCAGAAACTGCACCGGCGCCGCTACTGCACGGAGCTGATCGACAAAGTAGAAGACAACCAATGCGTACACGATCGGATATAGATCCCGTTCGAGTAACCGGCGGAAAACGATGACGCTCGGAACAAGCGCGATCGCTCCCAACGTCGCCCACAAGAGCCGGGGTGCCTGCGGGTAGATCCAGCGACTGCAAAGAAACGACAGTATGAGTGCGGCCGCAATCGGCATTTCGAATACCAGTGTGGTGCGAGCCTCATCTTTCGGTTCTGGATGCACTTGGCGCCGGGTCCAATAAAGGCCGGCAGCGAGTCCGATAAAGATCGCGGCATGGAGAAAAAACCGGATCGGTTGTCTTTCAACATAGAAACTCAGCGCCGCCCATTGCGTGAAAAGCGAGCTCGAGGTTTCCTCCAGAACGTTCCAGGTCGCGCTGGAGCGCAACTCCGCGCTCCAGATCGCCGGACCGTCCCTGACAAAAAGACGCTTCAACACGTCCTCACGCCCCTGCCGGATCGACGTTAGCGCGTCGGCAATCCGAGCGTCCTGTAAGGCGACTCGGCTCTGCATAGTCAGTACTCGCGCTCTTTGCTTGTCGATCGTTTCGCGCGCCTGCTTGATCTGAGTGATAACAGCCTCGATTCGACGCAGCACTTCGGGCGGGGCATTCGAACTCTTGGCGGCATCGAGCGTCTGTTCCCAGGTCTTTTCAATTTCATCGACCACAGCAATCTGGCGTTCAATGCGGGTCGCGCGGCTCGTCAAATCCGCTGTCCAGCCGGACAGATTGCGCCGCAACCGGCGCCATTCCGCTTCGAGGGTGACGAGCATCTCGACGGACGGTCTTTGAGCAATTATCCTCCGGCTCTCACGAAGCCGCGCATCAATCTCGCGCGTGAGTATGGGCAGCTGTTCTGCGATCTCATCAGTAATTGGATCGGGTAAAAGCTCAGCCAATATGTCGCGCAAGCGATCAGATACCGTCTCGGCGTTCGTCGCTACCTCCGCCAGCGGGATAGGTGCCGGTTTCTCTACTTTCAGTGAATCGGGTGCAGCATTCTCTGATGCAACGGTTGCTGAGGGCGCAGATTGAGCAGACAGCACCGTGCCACAGACGCAGATCGTTACGGCGAGGAAGCACCCCAGGATCGAACGCCTCCGGAGATCGCGGTCGATATTACTTTTCATGAAGTTCAAATTTCGGAATGACCGGAACGAATCAAAAGGATTGGAAGAGCTGCTTACGAAAGTGATCCATAATAACTTGTTTCTACACTAATCGTTGCACCTGCTTGAACCTGATGACTCTTTGAAAAGACGGTGAGCCAATTTCCGTCGTTGCTCCAGGTGTGCTGGCAAATAATCGCTGTGTTTCATGCTGTAGGTAGCACTACCTTGAATATATTTTGTCACATTCGTGATATGAGTCGAGAGGCTTAAACAACTTTTCGCCGAGGAGTCACAGACGGATAAATAGCTTTTAAGCATCTGTTCGCCGAACGATGATTTATTGGTAGGGGGTACCGCTCTTGAGCCGTGGTGCGCGATGGACCACTTAACGCATCATCTTACAAAAAAGAAGAGTCCCAATCTGAAGCCGAAGAGTAGCGCTAGGTATTTCCCGCTGGCACTTTTGAAAATATCACGTCTAATAGAGAGTAGGAGGTGATACTGTGAAGAACGTGATTACGTTTTTAGTTGTCGCTTCGGCAAGCTTAGGTTTCAGCGATGTCAGCTTCGCGCAAGCAAAACCGACCACGTCAGCCGCTCCTGGTGCTCCGGCAAGCGATAAGAAAACGGAGATGAAAGCCGAGAGGCCTCAGGCCACAGTCCTTACGGGTAGGGTGACATCGGTGGATGCGAAGGCGGGCAAGCTTACGGTTAAGACAAAGGACAAAGAGGCTAATATGACCACTGATTCCAAGAGCACTAAAGCTGCGTTGGAAAAGCTTAAAGTAGGTGACACGGCTAAGGTTTTTGAGAGGGGTGGGACGGTAATCGCCGCCAGCCCGGTGAAAGGTGAATCCAAGACCAAGGCTGCGAAGTGACAGATCAAGTTTGCGCCTTGCAGACTAATAAGGGTGAGTCACGGGATTGACCCGGTCTGGCGATGGCAAGCAAACAGGGCCAGCCTTTTGTGGCTGGCCCTGTACTTATCCCGGTGTAAGTCAATGTCGCCGTACGCGTTCGACGGCGACATTGCTTCAGTCGCGCTAAGGCGGACAGGTGCCCTGCATTCTTAGCGCATCCCTGAACTGATCCCCCTCGGAGACGAGGCTGTTGGTGGTGCCATCGATAGATTTCAGGAACGTCAGCAGATCCGCCTGCTGTCCTGCATTCAGCGTGGCCGCGATGGTCGCGCCCCCCGCCGCGGGCAGTGTGTGCAGCGGAAAGACCGCATCCAGGGTCTGGGCTTGGCCACGGTGCAGGTACGGCGCGTGATAATTAATACTGAGCAGCGACGACGAGTTGAACCCATTCACCCCAAATGCCGTGCTGGCGGCGGCGTTGTCGCGGATCTCCAGAGGATTGGTGATATCGAACGTCCCGACATCCTCGAGATATTTGATGGTGCTGGCGTTGCAGGTGAACGAGAAGAACTCGTTTGCCGGCATTCCTGCCACCGGTGGCGCCGGTGCGAGCCTGGTGACGCCGGGGTCCAAGGCAGCGCCGTTCTGGGCAACGGCGGCCGGATTGTCGCGGTGGAAGATCTGGCTCTTTGTCCACTTGGCTCCCCCATGGCAGGAGGCGCAATTGGTCATAAAGACCGCCTGCCCGGCACCCACATTGCTCGGCTGCGGCTGGTGCAGCGGCCGCACGGCGGCAAAGATCCACAAGGTCTCCGCGTCGAGGGCGTCACTGGCCCCTTGTACGATACCGTGGTCGTAGACGGCGGGATTCACCGGCGTTTCTACATTATTATTGGTACTGGTACAGGGGTCCGGAGGATCCTGACCGGTCGCAACAGCGCTGGCGAAGCCGCAGCCGCCCTGGGTGACACGGGAGTTGGCGTTGAAGTCGGTGTTGCTGCCGCGCACCGCGCTCCAGTTGAGAATCCGCTGATCATCCGGGTTTTGTTTGGAGAACATCCCGTCTAGCGGGATCGTCTGGCGCGGCCCGGTGCCGAAAATCCAGGTTACGCCATCGGCCAGTCCGTCCGGATGACAGGACCCGCAGCTGCTCCATGCGTCTAGTGATTGCTTGCCGCGGAAATTCCGCGGAACGAAATTGCGAATCGGGGTGCCGAAGATGTCATTGTCCGGGATACCTAGCGCAGTGAAAAAGGCGAGCTTGCCGACCAGAACGGCGTGCTCGAAGCTGCCAGGGTTAGGGGGCTCGCTGGAGTCGATATCGAGTTGTAAGGTGAGGCAGAAGCCATCTTCGATGTTCATAGAGGTGACCGAGAAATTGGCTTCGTTGTTGGCATAGCCGCGTGTCCCATCCTGGCGCATGGCGACCCCGCTCGGCAGGTTGCCCGTCTGGACGCGGCAGTCCACTCTGTCTTCAGCCGCGTTCAGGATGTTGAGCGCGCCGGTTGCCGGATTAGCGAGTTTGGCGCGGATCACCTGGTTGCCGCCTCGGCTGACGATCAGGAAAGTGTCGCCGGCGCTGTTTGCATCGATGGCCACGACGTCGTTGAGGAAAGTTCTGTCGAGACTCGGGGGAGGCGCGGCTGTCTCCACTGTGATCTGCTTGTTCAGGTTTCTGTTCTGAAGTCCGGCTCCCACCTCTGCTAAGGCATGAGTGTCCACGGCGTAGACGAGCGCCTGCACGTTCACGTTGAACATTTCCGGAGGCTCGGGCTGAGCGCCAATGTTGGGCAGATAGAGGCGATTGCCCCGAATCAAAGCTGACAGGAGCTGATTCGGGAACACCCCCTGTGGGTTGCTGGTGTTTATGGGGTTCGCTAGATTGTCCGGGTCCGGGCAGAAGATCAGAGATTGGGCGGTCGCGGCGGTGCTACAGAAGTTAAAAGGCGAAACGCGGTTGGCGTTAAAGCCGGAATCGGCGAGCGGTTTTAGGGCGATTTTGGTGATCGGCGGATTGGCATTGCCCGCCGGAAAGGCCTGGACGACCCCTTGTTTTCCGAGATCGCGTGCCTCACCATTGCCGTCGAAAGTGGGATCTTTGAAGTCGGGGTTGAGCTCGGCGAAGATCTGGGTGACGAATACAGTTTCGTCCGCGTCGTTGTTGTCGCCGTTATTCGTGATCGCAATGGCGGTGGGATTGCGTCCAACTTGCACGGCCCCGACGGGGGTCGGGTTGAGCGGATTGCCAGTGAAGAAGATGGATACGGTGCCCTCCGTATGGTTCGCCACATAGAGCAGGTTGCCGTTCGGTGTCAGCGCGCAGCCCCGCGGCTCGGTGCCCGTGGGAACGTTCCCCACGACCCTGCGCCGCACGAGGTCAACGACCGAGACCGTGGCGCTGATGCCGTTGGTGACATACGCCACCTGGTCGTTAGGGTGGATAGCCACACAGCGCGGCTCTTCGCCAACGCCGATTTCGGCAATCTTGGTGGCGACGTCATTGTTATTGTTGTCTTTCACTCGAATGATTGAGACGCTGTTTGCCTCGCGGTTGACGACGACGAGACGCTGCTCATCCGAGGTCAAAGCGATGGTGGTCGAGCGGGTTGGCGTCGCCGATACGGAAGCCGGGGCAACCGTATTCTGAGCTGCGACGCCCAGACCCACCAGGCCCAAGACCGCCACCAACGCCATCACGGAGTATGGCGCGACCTGTCCGTCTTCTCCGCGTAGCGGCGACGACCGCATCCAAGTTGTTAGAGTAAATTTCAGACGATTCATAACTCTGTCCCTCCTCCCTTTCTTCTCATACGCTCGTTGCACGGTAACCAATTCCTCCTTTGCGCATAGCTCCCATGTGCATCCTGAAGAACATACGGTTACCGCACCTATATTAAACCCGCCTCATTGAGCGCGCTGAAGAGGCGTAATCTCTTCGGTTGAATATTGCTATTGATGTGGAAAAAGAGAAAGTCAGTCCCCGCCGGGAGGGGATGTGCTGGGGATTATGAGTTGCGCGAGCTCGACGAAATGGAAGTTGCTAGGAATTCTGGATAACCGGAAAATTCTCGACGGCTTCATCGTTGTGCTCCTTCCGTGGAACAGCACGTACAGTAGCGATGAGCAATGATGTAACTTCTAGCCCGCCACGCTAACATGGAATGAGTCTGCGTCAAGTTAATTTTTTGTGAATGGCATCGGGAAATACCGGATTTGTGCTTCCGATCTCCTTAGGACTGCCAATTTTCTTAGGAGCTGATCAGAGATCGGTCACCTTTATCAAAGGCCAGCGCGTGACTAGACGATTTTCCAGGTAAGACCTAGCCATTTGCCCGATACCCGCCGCGATAAAGAATGCTTATTTTCTACTACAGACGGAAGTTATTACTCCGGTCTAATTTCGAAATTACGGAGGATGAAATGGAAAGCATGTCCGAAACCAACACTGCGTTACAGTCTTTATCGCGGGATCTGGCCTGTGTCGTCGAGCAAACCGGTGCTGCTGTGGTTGCAATATACGCCCAGCGGCATTTGTCTTCGAGCGGGGTTTGCTGGCGTGATGACGTCATAGTCACGGCTGCTCATACTTTAAGACAAACCGGGGGCATTTCTGTAATCCTGTCGAGTGGTGAAGCTATCGCGGGCACATTGGCAGGCACCGATCCGAGCACGGATCTAGCTATACTAAAGATTAACAATACCAAACTTACTATTCCGCATTTCGGCGACACTTCACAGCTCAAGGTAGGTCATGTCGTTCTTGCCGTGGGCCGCGGTATACGGAGGGGTTTGAACGCGACCATGGGCATAGTCGGGGTTCTAAGCGGTGCGTGGCGCACCTGGCGCGGTGGATTGATCGATCAATTCATTGGTCTGGATCTCGTCCTGCGCTCGGGAGCCGTCGGCGGCGCGCTGGTGGATGGGGGTGGCCACGTCTTGGGTATCAATACCTCGGGGCTTTCGCGCGGTGTAGCATTGACTATTCCAGTTTCGACAGTGGATCGTGTAGTGCAGCAGCTGCTGGAAAAGGGCCACATTGGCCGGGGCTACCTTGGCCTGGGTATGTATGCGATACCACTCCCGCAAGAACTGAAAACTGCGCTGAACCTATCCGCCGAATCGGGCTTGATCGTTGTAAGTGTGGAGCCTCAAGGGCCAGGCAACCAAGCGGGAGTGCTCTTGGGGGATGTGGTTGTAGCTGTTGACGGTAAAGCCGTAAGTAATGTTCGCGATTTGCAAGCCTTTCTGGAACCGGAGTCTGTGGGTAAATCGGTGCCGGTATCCCTGGTTCGGAGTGGTAAACCGCTAGTAGTGAACGTTACGATCGGTGAACGAAGGCAAAGAAGTGACTAAGAAAAGGCGCGAGTAGGATCGGTCCCGCATCATGCGCGTCCTAATAGGAGCAAGCTCTGAAGTCGTACGGGCCGGCCTGGAGTGTTTGCTGGCTACGGCTCCTCCGTTTCAAGTTGTAGGAAGCTTTCCAATCGGCACTGCGTTGGCTCAATTTGAGAATTTACAACCGGATGTCGTGCTTTTGGATTTGGAGTCTCGAGTGGATGAGGCGATGTTACAGGCAATCGAATCGGGCGGCATGGTCCGTGATTCGGCTCTCGTCGTTTTAATCGACGATCCTGAGTTCTCGGTGGCCAACGCTCTACATTCAGGAGTACGAGCGGTAATACCGCGGGCGGCGACGGCCGAAGAAATTGCCGCGGCGATTCAAGCAAGCGTGGCGGGATTGGTTGTATTGCATCCGGACGCGCTGCGTTCGGTTCTGTCCCCGATGCCATCCCGGGATCAACCAGAATTGGATCCTGCGGATCAAATTCTTAGCCCGCGAGAGATCGAGGTGCTGCGGATGACAGCCGAGGGGCTGGGTAATAAGGAGATTGCATCGAAACTCGGAATTTCCGACCATACCGTCAAATTTCACATCAGCTCAATCTTCGCGAAACTCGGTGCCTCCAGTCGCACCGAAGCCGTCGCCATCGGTATCCGAAAGGGTTTGCTTATGCTCTAGGTGAGGAGCAACTCACAATGGGGTTGTGCTTGCCGGCGGCCGGCGATGATGAGTTGACTGCTCATAGGCATAGGCAAATTTGATCATGTTGCCATCATCGTAAGGACGGCCCAGAAAGGTTATGCCGGCAGGTAGGTTGTCGCGGGTAAATCCCGCGGGCACGACGATGGAAGGTACAAAGACCAGAAACGTGTTGATATGCGGCGCACCCTTTTGGTCGACAAAGGGTGGATTGACTCCGTCCTTGATGAGAGTCGGCTGATGTTCCACCGCTTTGTGCACGATGGCGTCGAGCTTGTTATCGGCCATGGCCTTGAGAAAATTAGTGGTCAGTTCTTCTCGCGCCAAGAGATACTCATAGTGGGCATTCGGAGCCATGGCCCTTGTCCAGCGCTCCCGTGAACGCTTACTGACCTTTGGAAAATTCGGCGAGTTCTTTGCTTCCTCACGCGATTTATAAGGAGGCGTCGCGCTTCGGCTCAAGTAATTTGCGAAGGACTCTTCTTCGTCAGTGAAGCTTCCCGCCCGTTTCGCAAGTAATTCTTTGAGCTTTGGAATGACCACGGGGTCGACGATCACGGCGCCGGCAGCTTTGAGCTCCGCGACGGCCTTGTCGAATACCTCTGTGACTTTACTAAAATCTTCCGAGCGAGGCTCTGCATCGTAGCCCATCGACTCGCGCAGGATACCGATGCGCGCTCCTTGCAAACCTTTTGGGTCGAGAAACATGGTGTAACTATCAGGTATATGACCCACACCTCTGGCCGTAAGAGGGTCTTCCGGGTCATAGCCTACGATGACGTCCAAGAGCTTCGCCAAATCGGCAACGGTACGGGACATGGGGCCGAGCGATCCCGCAATGGACGGCCAACCCGCATAGACTCCACTGCGGCTCACAAGGCCGGCCGTTGGACGCATTCCGACGATCGAGTTCCAGGTCGAAGGGCGGCGGATCGACGCAAAACCTTCTTGTCCGACTCCTACCGCACAGAAGTTCGCTGCGACGCTGGCCCCGGAACCACCCGAGGAACCTCCGGCCGTTCGCTCCGGATCGTAAGGATTACGAGTCGAGCCGAAAAGGGAGCCATGGGTATCACCGCCGCCGAGCTCACCCAGGGTCGCCTTTGCTAGAATGATTGCACCAGCTTTTTTGAGTTTCTCAACGACAAAGGCGTCTCGATCCGGATAGTAGTCTTTGAACAAAACAGAGCCCAACGTCGTCGGCATGCCCTTGGCATCGGCCTGATCCTTAATGATAATCGGAATCCCGTGCAATGGTCCGACGAAACCTGCGGCCTTGAACGCCGCGTCAAGACGATCCGCCTCTTCAAGAGCCACGGGATTTAGGCTGATGATCGCGTTGATGGCCGGACCCTGCTTGTTGTACGCGTCGATGCGATCGAGATAAGTCTGCACGAGTTGGCGCGCCGTCAGTTGGCCAGATTTGTAGGCGCTGTGAATTTCGTCAATAGTAGTTTCCAGAACACTAAAAGCTGCTGATATAGTCATTATGTGACTCCTTGGCTACTGCCGCACCGCTCTTTCAAACTTTGACTCACCTCCTTAATTCATGCACGCGAAAATGTCCAGTTCCAAACGCCGCTTGAAGGATCCCAAGCGGAGATTTCAGATGTGCTTTACAGACATCTCAGCCGTGCTAAATTATGAATTGGACACAAGGGAGAGCGATCATGGCCGAGACAGGGAAGCGATTGTTCGTCGGTATAAAGATTTCACCTTCGCTGCAGAATGAACTGAACAGCCCTGCTCCCGGAACCGAGCGCTACTTCAAAGGTGACGATGAGGAGTTTCTCCAGATTGTCAGTTTAGGTGATGGCAAGTTGATCGGGAGGTACGTGAAGGACGGCTTTCCCGTTGCCGACATCAGCGACGTTAGCCGCAACGTCCGAAGCATCGTAAGACTGATCACCCGCGGACATACGGTAGGAGAAGATTCCGTCCACATCTATGCGCTTTAGGATTCTCTTTTCAGAGCTTCGAATTTGATGAGCTTATGAAAGGCTACGATTTGTCGCCACGGATGTCCATGTAGAGCTGTTCGAGTCTTTGCCAATCATCGAGGCCGACGATTTGGTCGCGCTCCCGGAAAGTCGTCAGCGCCGCGTCCATCGCCTCAGTCGTACCCTCTCGTTTGAGTAGTCCGAGCGCCATCCGCATCGCGTAGATTCCCGCTCTCTGGGTTTCAGACGGGTAAATCGCAATGCGGTACCCCATTTGCTCCAAACGGTGAACAGGAAGCATGGGAGTTTTCCCGCCTTTGAAGACATTAACTAGAAGAGGAATGTCGGGAACTAGGCGTGGAATCTCCTCTAATTCCTTCTCTGACTGCGGCGCTTCGACAAAGACGGCCTCGACGCCCAGTTTGGCAAAGGCTCGACCTCTCTGAATTGCATCGTCAAAACCATGCACGCCGCGCGCGTCCGTGCGCGCAATGATGCAGAAGTCGGGATCGGTGCGGCTGGCGAGCGTGGCTTCGAGTTTCTTTTCCATTTCGGCCAGCGGGATAACCTCCTTGCGATCGAGATGTCCACAGCGTTTGGGTGTAATCTGATCTTCGATATGAATGGCCGCCGCGCCGGTGCGTTCGAACTCGCGAACCGTACGAACGAGATTAACGGCATTGCCATAACCGGTGTCCGCATCAGCGATCACGGGTATCCGGACGGCTGAAACGACCTGCGCGGCTCTCTCGATCACCTCAGACATGGTGACCAAGCCAATATCCGGTATGCCCATGCTTCGCGCCACCGCGCCGCCGCTCAGATAGGCAGCCTCGAAACCCGCTTCCTCGACCAGGCGGGCAGAAAGACCGTCGAAACAACCCGGCGCAACCAACAATTTGTTGCGTTTGAGCAGTTCTCTAAGCACTTGCCTTGGATTCATCTTGTTTCTCCAGATTGACGATCATGCAGACTGCACGGCGAACATGTCCGTGAATTGGTCCACCGCGGTTGACTGCAGCGCTGGAAGGTCCAGACAAAGATCGAGAATTTTTTTGCTCCATGGCGGGGCCAGGCGCGAGTTCAAATGCGCCTCGAACTTCTTTATCAAGAGGGGAATGCCTTCGGCGCGGCGTCGCCGGTGGCCGATGGGATATTCAACAGCGATCTTTTCGGTAGCCGATCCGTCTCTGAAGAAAACCTGAACTGCGTTGGCGATGGAGCGCTTCTCTGGATCAAGATAATCCTCAGAGTAACGCCCATCCTCGATGACAATCATCTTCTCCCTTAAACGATCGATGCGCGGATCGCGGGCGACATCATCTTCGTAATGATCCGCCGTGAGTTCGCCAAAGATCAATCCGATGGCGGTCATATATTGAATACAATGATCGCGGTCCGCCGGGTTATGCAGCGGTCCTGTTTTATCGATAATCCGGATCGCCGACTCCTGGGTAATGATGGTAATCCTTTCAATTTGGTCGAGACGGTCTTTCACCTCTTCATGCAATTTAAAAGCGCACTCGACCGCCGTCTGCGCGTGAAACTCTGCTGGAAAGGAAATTTTAAACAGCACATTCTCCATCACATAAGAAGCCAACGGTCGGGGTAGACGGAACGCTTTGCCGTGAAAGAGCACATCGTAAAAACCCCAGGTCTTTGCCGATAGGGCGGAAGGGTAACCCATTTCGCCTTGCAGCGCCATGAGTGCTAACCGAACGCCTCGGCTCGTGGCGTCCCCGGCGGCCCACGACTTGCGCGGGCCGGTATTCGGAGTATGGCGATAGACGCGCAAGCTGCCGCCGTCGGTCCAGGCGTTGGCGATGGAGCTGATGATTTGTTGTTTGCTTCCGCCGAGTAGGGCGGTGCAAACGGCAGCGGTGGCGACCCGGACCAGGAGAACATGGTCAAGTCCGACGCGATTGAAGCTGTTTTCGAGAGCGAGGATCCCCTGTATCTCGTGGGCTTTGATCATGGCGTGAAGAACATCGCCAATGGTGAGCGATTTCCGTCCGGTTCTACACAGGTAATCCGCCAAGGCCAAAATGCCGCCCAGATTATCGGAAGGATGACCCCATTCGGCGGCGAGCCAAGTATCGTTAAAGTCGAGCCAACGAATCATCGCGCCGATGTTGAAGGCAGCCTGCACTGGATCGAGCTGCCAATCGGTGCCAGGGACGCGGGCTCCATTTGTCAATAGAGCTCCCGGAACAACCGGTCCCAGCAGCTTTGTGCATTCCGGAAAACGCAAGGCCAGCAGCCCGCAGCCAAGAGCGTCCATAAAACAGTAGCGGGAGGTGTCGATCGCCTCTTTACTATCCGGAATGTAGTTCGCCGCGTAGTCGGCGATATCGACCATAATTGGATCCGGATCGGGGCGAATATTTGAAACCGTGCTGGTCATAGGACTACCGGTTTGCGATGGGTACGTAGGGCCGAGGCTCGGGACCTATATAGTCGGCATTGGGTCGAATCAATCGGTTATCAGCGCGTTGTTCGATGATGTGCGCCGCCCAGCCTGTGATGCGGGCGACGACAAAGAGTGGAGTAAACATCGGCGTCGGAATACCACACAAGTGGTATGCGCTGGCGCTATAAAAATCGAGGTTGGGGAAGAGTTTTTTCTCGCGACGCATAACCTGCTCGATGCGCTCAGAGACCGGGTAGAGCCTTTCGTCTCCGCATGCTTCAGCGAGTTTCTTAGACCATGCTTTGATAATGTCGGAGCGCGGATCAGAAATCTTATAGACGCGATGGCCGAAGCCCATGATCAGTTTCTTCGCGGCGATGAGATCGAGAATGCCTTTTTCTGCGGCCTCGGGTGTATTGAAGCGCTCAATGAGTTCCATAGCGGCTTCGTTGGCTCCGCCGTGTAGAGGACCTCGCAGGGCGCCGATGGCGCCAGTGACAGCGGAATAGAAATCGGGCAGGGTAGAAGTAATGGTGCGAGCCGTGAAGGTCGACGCGTTAAACTCGTGCTCGGCATAGAGAATAAGCGACGCATCTATGGCACGGCGATGCAGCTCATCCGGCTTTTTGCCGTGTAACAAATGGAGGAAGTGCCCGGCCGTGCTGTCGTCGTCTGTTGCGGTTTCAATTCGCTTGCCGCTCTTTCGGAAATGGTGCCAATAGAGAAGCATAGAGCCAAAGCAGGCGGTCAACCTGTTGGCTACAGCGATCTGGTCGCGGCCAGATCCTTCGGGCTCCAATGTGCCGAGCATTGAGCAGCCAGTTCGCATTACGTCCATGGGATGAGTGTCGCCAGGAATCTGTTCGAGCACCGTCTTGAGCGGCGCCGGTAGCCCACGAAGTCCGCTCAGGGTCTTCCGGTAATTGTTGAGTTCGGCCTGGGTAGGCAGGCGACCGTAGATGAGCAGATAAGCAACTTCCTCGAACGTTGCATGTTCGGCGAGATCATGAATCGAATAGCCTCGATAGGTAAGTCCCTTGCCTTCTTTGCCGACCGTGGCGATCGCTGTATCGCCAGCGATAATTCCCTCGAGTCCGGCGGTCTTGTCCGTTGCCATACGTTTTCCTCCCACGTCCACTCTGCACCGATACCGATAAGCATTGCAAGTATTCAGCCCAAGCAACGCCGATCAAACGGAAATTAACCCTAATCCGACAAAACTTACAAAGTGAGCAGTGAGCGAGGGCGGTGAGACCGGAAGCCGTGGGCACCTGAGCGTGCAGGTTGCTCGCAGGCATCGATCACACGAATCATCACCCAGGGGATTGCGGGGTGGCCCTCAAGGCTGTGTTCCATTGCCCACGGCTGTAGGGCTCATCGCCTGAGCCGCTTCGAAATAATGTCGGATTAG
>Ga0081455_10004840_pt1 | contig 14947 bp, 10 predicted proteins | sample TabmetS3T2R1_FD_70207 | JGI IMG/M metagenome (GOLD analysis project Ga0081455, IMG submission 70207) | Tabebuia heterophylla rhizosphere microbial communities from the University of Puerto Rico - S3T2R1 | ecosystem: Host-associated > Plants > Roots > Rhizosphere ... | reverse complement strand
TCCCCATCTGGCCGTTTATCGCCTGCGATTGCCTGAAAGTACGCCATTGACCGCGTCGAGATAATCAATCCTCACCCGGCCCAGCTTTCTTGCATAAGCCGGATTGAGCGCGTCAATACTGACGCCGGAGTTCGTGATCACCGTATTCATTGCCGAGCGGTTCAGTTTCGGATTCAATTGAAGCAAGAGCGCGGCCTCGCCCGTCACCAGCGCGGTCGAGAAAGACGTGCCGCTCCACAATGCCCAGCGGTTCTCCGGATAGGCGCTGTAAATGTCCACTCCAGGCGCCGCAACCTGCGCGTCGCGGTTGAAGTTGCTGAACGCGGCTTTGATGTCGGCGGCGTCGGTTGAAACCACGGCCAGGGTCTTGCTCTCTCTCTCGGAAGGAAAATGCAGCATGTCGAGGTTGTCGTTCCCGGCAGCCGCCACCATATAGACTCGCTGATAGGCATATTCGAGCGCGTCTTCGATCAGTTCGTCTCTTTCGAGCAGGCCGAAGCTCATGTTGATAACCCGCGCGCCGTTGTCGGTCGCAAAGCGGATCGCTCTGGCGATGTTGAAGCTAGTGCCGCCGCCGTCGCTGCTGAAGGCGCGTAGCGGCATGACCGCCGCCCCTGGCGCGGCAAGCAAAATCAAGCCTGAGACGAACGTGCCGTGTCCATAACCTATGCCGCCTGGGACTTCCTGCGGATCGCCGTCATTGTCCACAAAGTCATAGTTTGGGTAGGCGATCCGCCCGGCAAAGAGCGGATGATTGAAATCAACGCCGGTGTCAATCACCGCCACGCGCACGCCCCATCCGCGACTTATTCGTTGCGCTTCGGCCAAATGCAGCCGCAGAGCCGAACGCTGGCCGTAGAAATTGACGGGAGATTGGTCGTCAATGTAAGCCTGACTTCGCTGGTCAATTTGAGGATTGCTGCGCTGGCGGACTTCTGCGGGCTTGAAGCTGAAGTTCGGGCATGAGAAGGCCACGTCCGGGTCTCCGGCCATCTCGGCCAGCTTGTCTTCGACCTCGACGCCCGGCGCCAGACCGAGCAGATACTGATCCGTCCCAGCGATATGTTCTCTGATCGCCGTGCCATAGCGCTCGTTGAAGGCTTTGGTGTCCGCGCCCGGAATCATTCCGACGACGATCTCGCCGTCGCAGTAACTGCCGCCTCTGGCTTTAACTCGAAAGGAATTTGCAGGAAAGATCGCCGCCGCCAAACACGCCAGCGCGATAATTGCGGCCGGCAGGCGCGTCTCTTTCACGTTCATCAACATTTTCAGTTCTCCTTCATCGCCAATGCCGCTCGCGCCGAAGGCAGGCGGCAGGCGTCAACTGTGACTGATCAGGACGAAAGGCGCCCAGTAATACGGATGCTCGTACTGGGATTTTATCTCTAACGCCGCAGCGCGCAATGCCGCGCGGATCGACATTCCGCCGCGAAGATTCCGGTAGAACGCGGTCATCAACTTCGCAGTCGCCGGATCGTTGACAGTCCAGAGGCTGACGACCAGCGACGCCGCGCCCGCCGACAGAAATCCGCGCGCCAGCCCCATCATTTCGTCGCCGGCGTAGATTCTGCTCGCCCCGGTGCTGCAACCGCTCAATACGACCAGCGACGCGGGCAGTTTTAGCGCGCGGATGTCGTAAAAATTCAGCCACGAGCCGGAGAGCTTAAAGGCCGAAAACATCGGATTGTCATGGCGGAAGGCGGCGTGGCTGGCGATGTGCAGGATTTCGCCCGACGAGGCATGGCGGGTGAGCGCCTGCGCGGTCGCCGCCGCTCCCGTGAAGCAGTATCCGTCGGGGAACAGCGCGCGAATAGCTCGGATCTCTTCGGTGATCTTCGGCGCGGTTTCATCCGCCGCGCCGAAGATCACGGCTCGTTCGTATTTCCCGACGGCCGCGGCGCCGCACAGCTTCAATAACTTTGCGCTGGGCGAACATGCGATTTCGTTCCTTTCCAGCAAATATTTCTCGCCGTCGAAGAGCGCCTGAAACGGCACGTTGTGCAGCGCCCCGAATGGAATGAAGATCAGCTTCTTCGCCCCCACCAGATCGGCCACCGGCGCGTAAATAGCCTGCCAGAGTTGATGCAGACAATTGTTCGTGTCGTGGAGCAGGCGGGCGGAGTGCGCCGCCAGGTAAGCCGGGCCGTATTGAAATTTGTTCAATTGGAAGCGCAGCCTCTGAATCAACTCGCTGATTTCCGGCAAACCACGCTCGCCGCTGACGACTCGCATCTGCCGGCGATCAATCACGAATATTTTCAGTCGCTCGGCGTCGAAGTAATATTCGATGACGGCTTCGTCCTCCGCCAGGGCGCCGCGCAAATCTTCGACCTTCATTCCGCCGGATTGTTGTAACCAGACGAAGTTCGGATCCTGCGTCTGAAGCTGTCGGGTGACGTTGGCCAGAGCGGTCTCACACCGCAGGATCTCTTCGCGCAGCCGCTGATCCGCGTCGAGCAGCCGGACTTTGGTCTGCGTCTCCGACCTGCTCATTTTGCCGTAATACCAATGCAGTTGCTGGCGCAATTCTTGCCATCGTTGATGGAGTTCGGACGAAGCCTGACCGGCGGGCAAAGGGGCCATTTCCAGTTCGTTGATGAGCAGATCAACTAGCGTGCGCGCTTTGGAGCTTTCGAGGTAGTAAAAGGCTTCGGCCTGCCGCGCGGGGTCTTCCTGGTCGAGGCACAGGCGGATCAGCTTTTCGTAAACGCGCAGCTTGTCGCGGAAAAAGGCGCTGCGGAATTCATCCACTCGGATCTGGCAGCGAATCTGTTCGATGAAAGAGACCGCTTCGACATATTGTTCGTGCGCCCGCTGAATTTCTCCCGCCGCCAGAAAAAGATCGCCCAGAAGTTCGTGAGCCTGATACCGTAGCCAGGGGGCTTCGAGTTCACGGCAGTCCCGCAAAATCTCTTCGCACAATTCGCGCGCAGGCCCTCCGGCGCCGAGCAATGCCCTGGCCTTGATGATCCGCGCCGAGCAGGTCTTGGCCTTGAGTCGCTGGCCGGCGAAGAGCGTTTCCGCTTCTTCGGCCAATCTCGCCGCTTCTTCCGCACGCCCCCGCAACAAATGCAGCTCGGCCTGGTAAAGATCGACCATGCCGATTTGTACTTCATTGCCTTCGGCGGAGAACTCTTCGCGCGCCGCCGCAAAAGACTGTTCGGCGTCGTCCAGTTCCAGTTGGCGCAGGCGCGCGAGTCCGAGGAAGGAGACGGCGCGGGCCGCTTCGTAGCGCATGCCCAGAGACTGAAATAACTCCCGCGCCTCGGCGGCCAACTGCGCCGCCTCGCCGAGGACGTTCGATTGCAAATAGATCTCCGCCAAATCCAGGACACAGAGCGCGGCGGTCTGCTCGTCGCCGAGTCGCGAACATTCGATGAGGACTTCGTTCAGCACGCGCATCGCCTGATGATATGCGCCGCGCAAAAAATGCAGATAGCCGATGCTGTAACGCGTTTGAGCCGCGCCGAGTTGATCCTCGCCGGCGCAGTGCAATTCATAAGCCTTCTCGTAGAGCGATTGCGCCTGACGGAAATCGTCCAGATTGCAGTAGACATTGGCGCGGTTGAATGTGACCTGAGCAAGCTGTTCCGGGGCGACGGACTCGAACAACGCGGCCGCGCGTTCGTAACAGGCCAGCGCTTCGACGTTCCGATCCAGGCGGTGGAAGATGTTGCCGACGTTCGATTCCAGTTGCGCCAACAGCAGCTTTTCATCCTGCCGTTCAAACACCTGCCGCGCGGCGCCGGCCAGTTCGAGCGCCTCGTCGTAGCGCCCCAGATATATCAGCGCGTCAACCATCGCCCGCTCGACGCGCGCCGCCTCGACCTCGCGTCCCGCTTCACGGTAAAGCAGCCGCGCCAGTCCGTAATGCTCAACCGCTTCCGCATAACGGCTCAGTACGTGCAAGGCCATCGCCTTCGTTCGCGCTCCCAGCGCGCGAGCCGCCGCGTCGGAGGAGAGCCTGGAAAGCGAGACGGCCAGATCGGCCACGAGGAGCGCCTGGCGGGCGTCGCTGCGAATCAGCCGGTCAACTTTCTTCTTGAATTGTTCGATCAGTGAATAATCGATTTCAGGGGCGCCGAGTTTTTGCAGCGTCCGCTCGAGCGCGGAAGATCCGGAGGAGGACGTAATCGCCGTGCGAAGCTCTTCCAAGGCGTAATCGCTGAGCAGTTTCTGGTCGGCCTCTTGCGGCGCCGGTTTTCTGTTCACTTCATTCACCATTCGGGAATTAGGCCGTCCGGGCGGTTGAAACCCGGACGAGGTTGATTTCGCCTTCCGCAACTTGAATCTTCAGGTCATAAACGCCGGAAGGAATCCGTCTGAAACTGAATAAGCCCTGATCGTCTGTTTGCGCGCGCATTTGCTCTTGCTCTTCCCGCCAAAGCTGAACCGTGACGCCGGCGGTCACGGATTGCGCCTCGCCGTTCGGCAGAATCTGTCCGATCAAATCTTCGGTCGACTGGTCTTCCACCCCCTCGAACCTCAGATCAATATCGTAGCCTTCGGTCTGAAAAAGCATTTGCCGTCCCGCGGGCGGCTGGCCGGCGGGAGTCTTTTCTCGGACGAAAGCGAGTTGGTTGGGCGTCGAGCTGTCAAAGACCAAGTTCGCCATCAGTTTTCGCACGGTCCGCGAGGCAGGCGCGGGTTGCGACTTGAACCAGGCCACGATACTTCTGATCGTCTCCTCCGATAAATTGACGGGGCGACTCTGCGCCGCCAGCGTCAAGGCTTCATCAATCCAACGCAGGTTCTCAGAGCACTTTTCGCACCCGCCGAGCAGGTGCTTTTTGACTACGTCCGCCTCGGTTTCCGCCAGCAGACGGCGCGAATAGTCAAATAAATGATGCAAAGGGGGACATTTCATATGCGACTCCACTTGTGAAAGCAAAACTGTCAATCACTGGCCGATAGGGAGATCGGCTGACTGGTGAGTGTGACGGCCGGACGAAAAAAATACAGTTCCGATCAAAAAAACCCGATATTCTTCAGGGACGCCCTCAGTTTCTCCAAACAACGCGCGCGAGTCGGGCCGATGCTGGCTATGGGCATTCCCATCCGGCGGCTGATCTCGGCGTACGGCAACGCCTCTTCGCCGTAAAAAAGATGCTCGATCAATTGCCGGCACTGCTCCGGCAGTGGTTCGATCCCCTGCTGGAGCAGATGATGTCTTTCAAGCGAGAGCAGCCATTCATCCGGCGACTGCTGCGAGGGGTCAGCCAACTCGGCCTGAGTCTCACGCTCCGGGTTGTCAAGCGATTCGGTCGGCGCTTGCCGCCGCCTGAACTTCCAGCACTCCCGCACCGTGACGGTGATGATCCATGAACTGAGCTTGCCCTGTTTTCGTAGTGACGGCAGTTGCTGAAACAACGCGACGCAGACGGATTGAGAGATGTCTGCCGCATCTTCGGATGAGAGCCCGTATTTGAATGTGATCGAGGCGATCAATCGCTGGTAACGCCGCACCAACACCTCCCAAGCCTCAGCGTCCTGATTCAGGCACTTGGCGATGAGGTCGGCGTCAGAGAGCCTCGTGTTATCAGCCATACGAGGAACGATAGAGACGGGCCCCCGAAATGTCAATAATTCTTACGGGCGCGCTTCAAGAGCGCCATTTTTTCGCGCGCCCGACGCTCGTCAGTTTGCCGGGAATCAGAATTTATATCGCGTCGAGAATTGAATCGTTCTGGGTTGCCGCGCCGCGTTGGCGCGTCGGATGGTTTCGCCGATCTCCGCGCCCAGATATTTCACATCGTAATTTTCGTAATCGCTGCGCGTCAGGCACGGCAGCTTGATGTAATCCAGCCGCGCCGGGAGCCGCAGGTTGTGAATGACCGGCGAGCCTGTGACGAGCAAGATCGAAAGATCAACGTCGGCCTCGACCAGATGCTCGCAGATAGCCAGCATCCGGCGAATGTTTCCCAATCCAAAAGTGTCGTGCGAATAAACGAGCAGTCTTCTCATCCGTGTCCCTTCCGCATCATGATGTTCCTTCCGGAGCGGCAGACACACTTCGACCTGCGAGGCCGGCGAGGCGTGACGCCGGCGACCGCGTGCGGCGCCTGTTTGTCAATCGGGCGATTGGTCTATGTCGCAGTAGTCATACGGAGAGGCGGGGCGTCCTCATTGCTCGACCACTGTTATTCTTGCTATGAGTGTTGAGCGGGGGCTGGGAAAATACCGCTATGTAAAATTTTTGTTTAAGCGGTTGATCAGCGGTGATTTCGGATCCCGATTTTGTCGCGGGCTGATGTTTTTGGCGATGGCGCCGCCTTACCTCCGATAAAGCTCCTCGCAATTCCAGAGAACGAAATCGGGCAGCAGCGCCGGTTTGAGGTTGCCGACGTCGGTCCTGGCGGCGACGATCAGATGCCGGGAGGCGAGGAAGATGAACGGCTGCTCGTCGGCCATAATCGCCTGAACTTCGTCAAATAGTTTCTTACGCTCGGCCGGATCGAGCGCGCGCATCTGCCTCTTCATCAGATCGTCAATGCGCGCCTCCCAGTCGGCGCCGGGTTGGGTTTGTCGCGGACGCCACCAGTGGGTCATTCCGCCGCTCGACAGGATGTTGACGTGCGAGGTTGGGTCGGTGTCGCCGCTGACAATGGCCAGCAGGCAGGCTTCGTAATTCAAACTCTCGTTGATCACGCTGAGCAGCGCGCGCGATTCGAGTGTCGCCAGATTGACCTTGATGCCCAGGCGCGCCAGGTCGGCCTGAATCATCGCGCTCATCTTCTGGCGGATGGCGTTGCCGGCGTTGGTCATCAACGTGAAATTGACGGGGCGGCCCTGCGAATCGAGCAACTCGTTACCGTTTTGGGAACGGAACCCCGATTCGGCCAGCAGGCTTTTCGCCCGCTCCAAATCGTAGGGATAATTCTTCACGTCCGGATTGAGCCAGAGCTTGTCGCCGGATGATAAGAAGCCGTATTGCGGCGAAGCCTTGCCGGCGAAGACGAGTTTGGCGATCGCGTCGCGATCGATGGCGTAAGACACCGCCTGGCGGAACCTGGGGTCTTTGAACCAGTCGAGTTTGACGGGATCGACGAAAGGCTTTCCGTTTTTCTGTTTTCCGCCGTTCAGGTTGAACCAGAAAATTTCGCGGATCAGGCCCGCGCCCAGGTCTGTGATTTTGATTTTGCCTTGATGTTCCATCGGCGTAAGCGCGGCGACATCATCCGCATTGACCGGGCTGAGCAGGTCGGTTTCGCCTTGCTGAAATTTCAGCAGTTGCGCGCTGCGGTCGGGATCAATATTGAAAACAAGTTCGTCCAGATATGGCAATCGCCTGCCCGCGGGGTCGGTCTTCCAGTAATGCTCATTGCGCGCAAGCGAGATGCGCTGACCGGCGATGTGCTCTTTCAACTTGAAGGGGCCAAGTCCGACAATCTGTTCCGGCGGCGTCGAAAGCGTCCAGGCTTGCGCGAATTTGCCTTCGTGGTAAGCAGGTTCGAGGGCGTGTTTGGGCAGGATGGGGACGCCGTCGAACAGGCGTTCAGCCGCGGCGTACGGCGCGGGAAAGACGAAGCGAACCTTATGGCTATCGAGCTGTTCAACCTTCATCGGCTGACCGTCGAAATCGAAGGACGCCGGAGAAGCGACCGCCGGATCATTCAGGACTTGAAAGGTGAAAACGACGTCGTCGGAAGTGAACGGCGCGCCGTCGGAAAATTTGACGGCGCGCCGAAGTTCGCAGGTCAACGTTTTGCCGTCGGGCGAAACCTGCCACGACGACGCCAGTTCAGCTTCGGGTTGTTGCGTCTGGCGGTTGATGCGTATGAGGCGTCCCATCAGGCAATCGCCGATGCTGTTGGTCTGTTCGTCAGCGGAGAGCAGACGATTGAAAGTTCTGGGACCGGCTGATTTCGAAATCACCAGACGGTTGACGGGCGAAGCCCGCCGGCCTTCCTCGCTTTTTCGGCAATTTACATTCGCCAGCGCGAGAATAAACAAGCCGAAATAAATGAACGGAGCGCTGCGCGCGTTAAGCATTATATTTCTCCCCGCATTGACATTTGTTTCGATGAGGGGGGCGCCCGGATGCTACCAAAGCTGTCGCGTCGTATCTACAGTCTGTGAGCGAGGATCGCTCCACTCTCTCAACCCTTCCGCAATAAGATAGAACGCCAAACTCGTCAAGAAGATCGCCGCGCCCGGCGCCAGGTTCCACCAGAACGTTCCGAGGCGCCCGACGCCTCCTACCGACGCCAGCATGCCGCCCCAACTCGGCAGCGGCTCCGGCGTCCCCAAGCCCAAATATGAAAGCGTGACTTCCGCCAGAATGTAGCCCGGCGCCGCCAACGCCGCCTGCGTCAGAATCAGTCCGGACAAATTGGGCAGAAGGTGCCGGAAGATAACTCTCGCGTCCGAAGCGCCGAGCGCGACGGCGGCCAGTACGAATTCGCGTTCGCGCAATCCGAGCGTCGCGCCCCGCACGATGCGCGCGAGGCTGGCCCAACCGAATAAGGCGATCACCGGCGCCATTGCCAGAAAAATTTTCTCCGGCGCAAGTCCGAGCGGCAGCGCGCTGCGCAACGCAATGATCAAGTAAAGAGCGGGCAGCGCCAGGAACAACTCCATCACGCGCATACACACAAAATCGAACCGGCCGCCATAAAATCCGGACAGGCTTCCGACCAGCATGGCCAGTGGGATCGAGATCAATAGCGCCACTCCCGCAATGGTCAGCGACAGCCGCGCTCCGTGAACAATCCGCGAGAAGACGTCGCGTCCCAGACCGTCACTGCCCAAAACGAAAATGCGCGCCGGGGCGCCTACGCCGAAAAGATGGGCGCTGCTGGGAATGAAACCGAACAACCGGTAGGGCGCGCCACGCACGAAGAAACGCAGGGGATACCGTTGCGCGTCGTCTTCCACGTACCTCATTCGTTCGAGGTCTTCCAGCCGTAGCGCGTACACAAATGGCCGCCAGGACGATTCGGCGTCGGGGAAGCGGATTCTGGCCGGAGGCGCAAAATAAAGCTCGCGGTGTTGTTCCGCCGGGTCGTAGGGCGAGAGAAAATCAGCCAACGCCGCGCACAGCGTCAACAGGCCGAGCAAGAAAGCCCCCCAGCGCAGCGTTCGATTGGCGGTTTTCTTTCCGATTGATTGGTCGTTCAAAGTTATCTAAATCGGAGCTCGCAACATTGGGACTTCGGTACCGCTACCGCGCGCGTAAGCGATCGGCGGATCGATGAGTCGGCCGCTTGCTTACGCGCGCGGTACTGTACCGATTTTAGTTTGACGGATGCGCGGGTCAGTCAGCGCCAGTAACACGTCGGCCAGCAGGTTCCCCAGCGCCAGCAAAGCCGCCGCAAAGATCAGACAGGCGACGAGCACGTAAAGATCGCGGCCCAATAACGAATTGACGGTCAGGGCGCCCAACCCCGGCCAAGACATGATTGCTTCGACGATGAAAGCCCCCGACAACAGCGAGCCGGTAGAATTGCCGAGCATCGTAATCAAGGGGTTGATCGCGTTCCTGAAAGCGTGCTTTAGGAAGACTGTTTGCTCCGGAAGCCCTTTAGCGCGCGCGGTCAGGATGTACTCCTGGGCGAGTGTTTCCAAAAGGCTGGCGCGTAACTGACGGAAGAAGCCCGGAAATTGACGAAACGCCAGCGCCGACGCCGGCAAAATCAAATGATGAGCGAAGTCCGCCAATCGTCCGGCCGTGGAAAGCTTTTCAGAATCCAGCGAATGGACGCCGCCGATCGGAAACCAGCCTGCGCGCGCTGCAAAGACGATCGCCAATAATGCCAGCAGAAAAGACGGCGTTGACAGGCTGAGTGCGGAAAGGGAAACCAGAATGCGGTCAATCACTCCGCCGCGCTTCTTCGCGGCAATCAGTCCGAGCGGCAGGGCGGCAAACAGTGTCAGCCCTAAACCGGCAAGCGCCAGCAGCGCCGTGTTCAAAAGCCGTTCGTAAATCAGACTGCCGGCCGGGCAATGATAAGCGAACGAATAGCCGAAATCTCCGCGGACAATCCCAGCCAACCACTTCCCGAATTGTTCATACCAGGGTTGGTCGAGCGCGTACTGTTCGCGCAATCGGATCAACGTTTCTTGCGAAACCTGCGGATTGAGGCTCATCTCCGCGAGGAAATCGCCGGGCGCGAGGCGAACCAACAGAAATGACCCTAAGGCCACCGCCAATAGTAATGGAATCAATGCAATTGATCGTTGCAGAATCAGCTTGAGCATCGGGATGATTTTAACAGCTTCGCTCAGGCCTAGAGAATGATCTCAATAGCGATGTTCCGATCGGTCTTCGGGGCGATGGCGTCTTCTGGCGTGGCGGCGCAAGGAGGAGCGAAGCGCCTGAAAGACCGCGGTCACTTGATGAAAATGAGGCGCAGTTGGAAGGCGTGATCCTTTTTATTGGGCTTCGGCGCCTGTCTCTGTTCTTTTCGCTGATATTCCGCCACAAACCTGAACTGCTCACGCACCCACAGATTCAGATAGGTCGTGACCCCGTACAATTCATTTCTGTTCTTATTTCGCGCCGGATCGAACCAGTCGACCCTGACTCCTGCGCTTGTGAGGTCGTTTATCACCGGCACGGCGGCCTCGGTGTACGCGCCTAGGCTGGTAAATCTACCTCCCGTCGCAATGCCGTCCCGCCCGCGCTGAACGCCGCCGAGCAGCGTCAGCCGCTTCGCAACCGGGTAGCCGGCGTAGAACGCGACGCGTTCGAAATTGTTTTGGAAGGATCTGCCAGGTTGAGACGTCCCGTCCGGGTTTAGTATCGGGAGCGTCGTGGCGCCGTGGTAATAATATAAGGTGACGGCCCCGCCATTGAAATTAAGGATACGATTCACGAGCAACTGCAAGTCTACACCCTGATGTTTGAAGGCGGATGGGTAGGTCGTGAAGAGATCATTTCCGCCGCGCATGAGCGCTTGGATTGCGGTCCGCCCCTGATAGTAGCCGAATGTCGCTGCGGCCTGATGGGCTTTCCACGGCGCGAAGAAGGTCGTCTGGTTGAAGTTCGCCGCGTTATCCTGCAGGTATGGGCGTGTGTTGGTGATCGCGGCGTCTGACGCGCCGAAGCCCTCCATCGGATAAGGGGCGCCTGCGCGGACCTCGAAGAACCGTTTCTGGCCGCCAACCGTCATCTTGACGTTTCCCTCAACCCTCACATGTTCTTCAGTGTCGGACGGTTTATCCGGGAAGATCGTGGTCTTCAGGTTTGACGATAAATACTTCCCCCAGGCGCCTGTAAAGGAATACAGTTCCGCCGCGTAAAAACTGAATTTATTTTTTTGTGTGGCGTCCGGCCCGATCTTCGTACTGGTCGCGTCGAGGCGCCCCTGAAGCCGCACGCCGTTATAATCGAAGAAATTGAATGCTTTGTTTTCGCCGCCCTTTCCGATCTCCTCCGGCATCCGATAGCCGGCCGCGCGAAACTTATAGCCCGTCTCGTTAAGTCTGGGCGGCGACGTGTGGCAGGTCGAACAAGGAACCCCTAGCTTTCGCGCAAACAACGGCATCGCAAACGCTACCCCGCACCCGCCGTAAGCCGCCGTCCAGGCGACCAGTAGCAATAATGTAAAAATCGATCGCGCGCGGGTTCTTTTTATATTTTGCACTGTAAAGCTCCTTCGTCCTCCGGCTGTTTATAGACCAGCAGGCAGATCGTCTGCCGCGATTTATCTGCAGTCGCCGGTTAGCTTGAAGTGAAACAAGTGGCCATCCGCCGGGAGGAGCCAGGCGGGTGGCCACGAAGAAGTCACTGAAGATGAGGAATCTTGCCTAAATAAAAATGGAACGGGTTGTTAAGGTGAGTCCTTGGGTGTGCAATTACTGTTCCACCTGACCTGAGGCATGGTGGTCACACTTTTCCAGACATTTAGGTCATCAAGGCGCGGTTCTTTGACGCCATCGCTAAGTCGTTTGTAGCACTTACTGGGACAGTGTGGCACATTTTGTTTCATGCAACCTGTGATTTATATGCAAGCCGATGACCTCTGAGGCCCGCTCAGGAGTTTACATCCAATGACTTCTGATGGAAACTAAGCTTGTGGAGCCGCGCCCGCTCCCAGGATTTCCAGTCGAAAAGCTTGATTGCTATTGTTGAGTCGCGTTCAGCAGCGCACATGTCTATTGCCCTTCCGGGGCATCAGACGCGATCTGCTATGCCACAGTTTTCGAGAGAAGACAGAGGCATTGACTCAACCCGACTAAGTGATTGACTCGCCAGAGTCGTGAACTACGATCTTTGCGAATATAACAATAGTCACCGTCAGATGCGACGCCAGTCTGACGCTCTGAGGTTCACGTTTAAACAGTCGATCCGAACGCGAAGACAGTGACGTGAGCAAACAAACCGCATAAAGATCATTGTCCAGGCGAACGTTACGTGAGCGATCACGTCAAACTCGAAAGAGTTTAATTAACCATGAGAGTGGCTGTTTTAGACACAACCAAAAAACCGTTAGCGCCGACCACGCCGCGTCGCGCTCGATTGCTTTTGAAATCGAGCAAGGCGGCGGTGTTTCGTCGTTACCCATTCACGATCATTCTCAAGCGAGAAATCGAAAATCCGACGACGCCAGATCTAAAGATCAAAATCGATCCCGGATCGAAAACGACAGGCGTCGCAATCGTCAATCAGCAAACCGGCGGAGTTGTTTTCGCCGCCGAGATCGAGCATCACGGGCAGGCGATCAAAGCTTCTCTGGACTCTCGCCGCTCGCTTCGTCGGGGGAGGCGTCAGCGAAAAACCCGTTACCGCAAGCCTCGTTTCTACAACCGAACCCGCCCGAAAGGATGGCTCCCGCCTTCGCTCAAAAGCCGTATTGAGAACGATTACACTTGGGCGCGCAGACTACAACGCGCATATCCGCTGAAAAGCGTCGCTTATGAACTTGTTAGATTCGACATGCAACTCATGCAGAACCCTACAATCGAAGGCGTTGAATATCAGCAAGGCGAGCTTCAGGGCTTTGAACTGCGTGAATATGTGTTGATAAAATTCAACCATAGATGTGTTTACGCCGACGCGAAAAGCCCTTGCGATGAGGTCTTGAACGTCGACCACCTGATCCCCCGTTCACGCGGCGGATCGAATCGAGCGAGCAATCTCGCTTGCGCTTGTCGAAAACACAACGAAGAGAAAGGCGCCATGTCGCTTGAAGAATATTCAAAGCTGCGTGGCGTCGATTTCTCACCGATCAAAGCTCAGGTTAAGGCGCCCTTGAAAGACGCCGCCGCTGTCAATGCGACAAGGTGGGCGCTCTTCAATCGCTTGAAGGCTCTCGATCTGCCGATTGAAACGGGGTCAGGTGGGTTGACCAAATTCAATCGAACAAGGCTGGAGGCGCCGAAGACGCATTGGGTCGACGCCGCATGCGTCGGAGAGAGCACGCCCGAGAACTTGAAGATCTCGAACGTTCAGCCGCTTCAGATCAGAGCCATAGGGCATGGTTCGCGTCAGATGTGCCGAACCGATAAGTACGGCTTTCCAAAAACGCATCGCACACGCAAGACGATGTTCATGGGATTTCAAACCGGGGACATCGTGAAGGCTGACATTCCGAAGGGAAAGTTTGCGGGCCGTCATGTCGGCAGGTTGTCGGCTGTACGCCAACGACCATCATTCACGTTGAACGGCTTCGATGTCCATCCAAAGCACTTAAAGCGAATCCATCGCAGCGATGGTTTTAGCTATCAAATGAAAACAACGGGCTGAACGCGAGAAACCCGCAAGGCGCTCGCCGACCTCCACCGCGCTGCCGGGGACGGCGGCTCGTTCATCGCTCCCGTGGAGCAGATTCACTCGATGGAGTGAAAATCCATCGAACAGACGAGATAAGCATGTCCGCTACCCTTCAGGGAAGAGTTTTGATTGTTGATGATGACCCGGATTTCAGCACGGTCACCCGAGAGCTTGTGGAAATCGAAGGTTATTCCGCCCGTCTGGCGATGAGCGGCGCCGAGGCTATGCAGTTGTGTCACAAGCAGCCATTCGACGCAGTCCTGCTTGATCTCAAACTCGGCGCATCGTCCGGGCTTGATGTGTTGCGCGACCTGCGCAGCCAGTGGCCTGACCTGCCGGTAATAGTCGTGACCGCGCATGGCTCGCTCGAATCGGCCGCCGCGGCGGAGCGGGAGAAGGCCTTCGATTATATCGGCAAACCTTTTCCCTCCGCCGATCTGATCGCCGTGCTGCGCCGCGCGCTTGAATGGCGAGCCGGGCGCAACTCGGGAAAGTCTGAACCGCGCGGCGCGCAGCCGCCGACAACTGCGATTGTCGGCAAAAGTCCTGCGATGGTCGCGATCTACCGCATGATCGCTCGTGTCGCGGCGACGGATTCAACCGTTCTGATAAGCGGCGAAAGCGGCACGGGCAAAGAACTGATCGCGCGCGCTCTGCACGATAACTCATTGCGCGCCGAACGGCCGTTCGTGCCGGTCAACTGTGGCGCATTCACCGAAACCTTGCTCGAGTCGGAACTCTTCGGACATGTGCGCGGCGCGTTCACCGGCGCGGCCGGCAATCATCGTGGGATCTTCGAGACCGCGAGCGGCGGCACAATCTTCCTTGATGAAATATCGGAGACCTCACAGGCGTTCCAGGTGAAGCTGCTGCGCGTATTGCAGGAGCAAGAAGTGCGACCGGTGGGCGCAACAGAAGCCCGGCGCGTTGACGCGCGGATCGTGGCCGCGACCAACCGCCGCGTCCGGGACCTGCTCAACTCCGAAGATTTTCGTCAAGACCTGCTCTACCGGCTAAGTGTGATTCATATCGAACTGCCGCCACTGCGCGAGAGGCGTGAAGACATACCGCTGCTCGTCGAACATTTTCTACAGCGCGCCGGCGCAAAATTGAACAGGGAGGCGCCGCTCGCCCCGCCGGAGACTATCGCATGGCTGAGTTCGATGGCCTGGCCCGGAAATATTCGGGAACTGGAGAACGCCGTCGAACGCGCGGTCACGCTGAACGCCG
>Ga0081455_10004839_pt1 | contig 14949 bp, 17 predicted proteins | sample TabmetS3T2R1_FD_70207 | JGI IMG/M metagenome (GOLD analysis project Ga0081455, IMG submission 70207) | Tabebuia heterophylla rhizosphere microbial communities from the University of Puerto Rico - S3T2R1 | ecosystem: Host-associated > Plants > Roots > Rhizosphere ... | reverse complement strand
GAGCAGCGATCGCAGTTCCGCCTGTCGTGCGCCCCGGCGCTCCAGCGCCAAGGGTGCCTGGCCTTCCGGGTCGGCGTTCTCGAAATGGAGGTGAAGGCATCTGGCGTCCCTGCGGCCATAAGAAAAACAGCCGAACGTCGCCACGGTGTGCGAGGGCTGCGGCAGGCCCTGCCTTGTCTCGAAGAAGCGGACGGTCCACGCCGTCTGATCGGCCGAGTGTGCGAGCCCGTCTACGTACTCGGTCCAGACCGCGTGGTGCGGATCGAAGGCGCGCCCCAGCCCAAAGCGGATATAGAGGTTGGTGTAGCCCAGCAGCGCATCGCCGAGTGGTATGCCAGAGAGGTCGTGGACCCGGTGCGCGAAGCGAAGCTGCAGGTCGAAGAACCCGCTACCGAACCTCACACCCCCAAAAGCTCCTTCGGCGTGGCGCCTCGGCGGTGGCGGGCGAGGAGGTCGTCGGGGTCGTACTCGACGCCGATCGGGTTCTTCGCGAAGGCCTCCGACTTCATGAAGGCCAGGCCCTCGCGCGCCGTGGCGAAGTTGTCGATCAGGAGCTCGACCTGGTTGTTGTCGGGATCGCGGAAATACATCGACGTCGTGACGCCGTGGTTGATGCACCAGAACGGTTGGATGCCCTCGGCCTTCAGCCGCGCGTAGGTCTCGAGCAGGTCGCCGAGATCCTTCAGCGTGAAGGCGATGTGATGCAGCCCGGTTTCGCGGCCGGCCCGGAAATCGTCGGGGCCGTTCGCGCCCGGCTGACGCTTCTCCAGCGCCCCCGGCGTGATGAAGGCGACGCGATGGTGCTCATCGTCGTAGCTCATGAAGGAGATCACGCCCGCGTCATGCACCATCTCGCCGTCGAGCACGGTGCAGTACCAGGCCTGCAGGGCCTTGGGGTCGTTGGTCTGCAGCACGATGTGCGAGATCTTGATCGGCTTGGCCATGTCGGTCTCCCTCTCTCTCGGTCATTGGGCCTGCCGCGGCCTGTCCGAGCGCTGCGCATCGAGCCAGGCATGGGCCGAGGGCTCGTCGGTGAACACTTTCATCGGGCAGCGGATGCCGGCGGTCGCGAAGCGGTGCGCGGCTTCCTCGAACGGCTTGTTGTCGCCGATCACGATCGCGATCGGCCCAACCTCGCTCTCCTGCGCGCGCTCGGCCATCAGCTCCGTGAGTATTCCCAGCCGCGGGCTGATCCGCGATCGCATGCGCCTGAGATCGAGCAACGTCGCATAGGCGCGGGTGTTGTCGCGGTCGACCAGCTCGAGATGGCGCTGGATGTCGTCAGGAAAGATGTCGCCCTCGGCCACGACAGTGGCCAGGCGTTCGGCATGGGAAAAGGTCACCCGCACGGGCATCGATCACGTCCCCGGAGGGTCAAGCGATCGAATGCTACGCCTCGCCGGGGAGACGTCAACCGAAGCGGCGGGGAATGGCGCTCGGGCGGACTGACGATCAGTCTGGCCCGGTCCTCAGTCGGGATAGATACGGCGCAGCAGTGCGTTCAGCGGTTCGACGTCGTCCCGCCAGCCGCCGACGGGGTCGGCGTCGCTGGGGAAGCGTGGATAGCGCTGATCCGACGCCAGCATCTCGAGTTCGATCTCGACCTTGGCCGGCGGAGCATCCTCCTCGCTCGCCTGCTCGATCCAGACGTCGAGATAGGTGCGGCGGCCGTCGCGCAGGCGCAGGACGAAACCGGCAGCGGCGACGTCGAAGCTGTTGGCCGACCAGAAGGCCTCGACATGTGCGATGTCGCAGGGGCTCAGATCCCAGTCGGCATGGCCGAGGATACGCAAGGCGTCGTCGAACGTCGCCAGTGCGTCGCTATCGATGGAGCCGATGAGAGGCGATTCGGGCATGTGGGTCGTGCTCGGTCGTTTGCAGTTCGGCGTATCGAGGGCGCCGGCGACACAGGGCGGTGCGTCGCCGGCGCGGCTGCAAACGTGGAGTGGTGGGGTCGGCAGCCGTCTCCACCATCGCGACTCGACACGCCGACGGCCAGTGACCATCGCCAGCGAGCGTAAACAAAGTTGTGACGTGACGTCGCGAGGTAGCATAACTTTCTCGTCATGCGACCGTCTTGCGGTCGCAACTGATCGATGCTTGCGCCAACGAGCAGGAGGTAATCGCAGTGTCCGGCAGCCGATCCGGCGGCTCCGGGTACCGCCGGATGGCGGGCAGCTCGATGGCTGCGCCCCGGCTGCTTACCGGCTGCTCATCGGCAGCTCATCGGTAGATCACGGGGAGGTCACTGGCCGAGCGGCGGGTGAAGGATCATCCTGAGGTCCTGGTGTTACCCGAATTGGCGCCAGGCGCAGTGGTCCTCGGATGTACAGGCCGCTGCGCCCCATCGGGTCCAGGCTCCCCGAACGCTGATCCTCCTCAGACCCGCGCATCGCGCCTAGCGGTATCCGTACCAGTGACGGCCGTAATAGTCATGGTGGTAGCGGTAACCGGGGCCGGGGCCATAGTAGGCGCAGCCGACTACAGACAACAGCAGACAGGCGCTGATAAGCAACTTGAACGCACGCATGATCTCCTCCGTCCGCGGGCCGTAAGGGCCCTCAATCAGGGGTACGGAGGCGACCGTGGCGGTGCCGGGGCAATGCGGAGGTTTGACCAAGGCGGGAGAGGCCCGCTCTTGGCGAGCGCCGTTGGGTGGCGGCCGATTGCCTACCCCAAATTCCCCATCTCAACCCTGGTGCCAATTCCTGCGTCCAATTCCCCCGGGCGATGGGGTAAATGCGAACAACGGCTGACAACTGGCCGTTTGCGCGCGTACAATGTACGGACGGGCTGGGCAAGGCCATGGGGGAAATTATGGCAGATAAGACGAAAGCCGACCTCGCGTCGGCTCAGGCAAGCATTATCGCTCAAGGCGCCAACGTGGCTAACGTCGCGAATGGTGCCGCGGGAACCGATGTCGTGGGTGTCGACAAGATCCGCGACCTGTTGTTCGGCAATCAGATGCAGGACTACGACCGCCGTTTTTCGAAGCTCGAGGAGCGGTTCCTGGCGCGGTTCAAGGAGATCGAGTCGGAGACGGCTCGCAATCTGAGCGCCCACGACACGAACGCAAAGAAGCAGGTCGACTCGCTCGCCAGCCAGCTCCGTGAGGAGAAGGATACGCGCGCCGATGCCGACAAGGAGATCGAGCGTTCGCTGCGCGAGCAGACCCAGGTGCTGGAGAAGCGCCTGCGGACACTGTCGGACCAGGTGAGCCAGCTGGAGCGCGATTTCGCCGACCGCCTGTCGCGCGAAACGCAGGCGCTGCACGACGAGATCAAGCGGCGCAACGAGGACATGCATCATACGATGGAGAAGATGTTCGCCGAACTCTCGAACGTGAAGACCGACCGCAATCTCCTGGCTGGTCTGTTCGTCGAGGTTGCGAAGTGCCTCAATCAGGACAGCGGCACTGGCAAGAGCCCGGGCAAGGGCGAGGGAGCACGCGGTTGGCCCAACGGCTAACCGTCTCCTCCAATGAGCAGTTCCGCCGCCGACAAGCTCGAGTGGCTGTTTAAACCTGCCGCGGAAGATAGCGGGATCGACCGCAAGACGCTGGCCGGCTTGCTGGTCGAGCTTGCGCGCGCGGTCGAGCCGAAGTCCGCCCCTGAGAGCGTGTCGATCCACGACCCGCGGCTGAAGGAGCTGCGGACGCTGCTGGTCGGGCACGAGATCGAGGTTCTGGGCCGCCTGCAGGAGGTGGTCGAGGACCCCGAGCAACTCGGCCAGGCGGTGGGACGCGTCCTGCCGACGGCGGTCGCGGCGAGCGATTCGCGGCTGGGCGAGGTGCTGGCGCCGGCGCTGGAGAAGGCGACGGCGAGTTCGATCCGCAACGATCCGCGTGCCCTGATCGACATCCTCTATCCGGTGATCGTGCCGGCGATCCGCCGGTCGGTCGGCGAGAAGGTCGACACCACCTTCCAGTCGCTCGACGAGACGCTGCGGCAAAGCCTCACCTGGCGCGGCCTGCGCTGGCGGTTCGAGGCCTGGCGGACCGGCCGGACCTTCGCCGAGGTGGTGCTGAACCACTCGCTGGTCTACCAGGTCGAGCACGCCTTCCTGATCCATAACCACACCGGCCTTTTGATCTCCCATGTCGCCGCCGCCGATGCGGCGAGCCAGGATCCTCAGCTCGTGTCGTCGATGCTGACGGCGATCCAGGATTTCGTGAAGGACTCCTTCAAGGGCGAGGGCGGCCAGGGGGTCGACACGCTGCGGCTGGGCGACCTGCGCCTGTGGTGCGAGCCGGGACAGTACGCGATGCTGGTCGCGGTCATCCGCGGCAACCCCCCGGAAGAGCTGCGCCACAAGCTGCGCGACACGCTCAATCACATCCACGAGGAGCGGCGCCAGATCCTCGAGACGTTCGACGGCGACAGCTCCGGTCTCGCCGACATCGAGGCGCATCTGTCCGAATGCGCGGCGCTGCGCCAGCAGGGCTTCAACACGAGGAAGAAGGGTTTCCCCTGGTACGTCTTTGCGCTCGCGATGCTGATCCTGGCCGGCCTCGCCGGCGTTGGCGTGTGGCAGTACCAGGTCATGCAGCAGGAAGCGCAGGAGCAGGCGCGGATCGCCGCGGAGGAGGCGCATCAGCGCGCACTCGAAGCCGAGCGCCGCGCGACCGAGCTGAAACACTGGTCGGACTATATCGACCGGCTGCAGGCTCAGCCCGGCCTCGTGGTCACCGAGGTGGCCGAGCGCGATGGCAAGTTCATCGTCTCGGGCCTGCGCGATCCCTTGGCGGCCGACCCGCTGGCGATCCTGCGCCAGACCGAGGTCGATCCCGCACGCGTCGTCAGCCGCTGGCAGCCCTACCAGTCGCTCGAGCCCGAGTTCGTCCTGAAGCGGCTCGAGGCATCGTTGGCGCCACCGCCCAGCGTCACGCTAACGATCGTCGACGGCCGCATCATCGCGACCGGAATGGCGACGCCGCTCTGGATCTCGCGGGCGCGCCAGATGTCGCGCCTGATGCCGGCAGGCGGACCGCAGTTCGACTACTCGCGGGTGCAGGACCTCGCCGAGGGGCTGCTGGGCGACCTGCGCAAGTCCATCCAGGCGTACGAAATCCGCTTCGACACCAACGAATCGCTGCCGGCGCCCGGCCAGGATAGCACGCTCGACCATCTGGCCGCCTCGATCAACGAGCTGACCGGGCTCGCCGCAAGCCTGCGCATGCGCGCGCGCATCCGGCTCACCGGCCACTCCGACGATACCGGTCCCGGCACCTACAATCTGTCGCTCAGCATCGCGCGTGCGGGCGCGGTGCTGGCGCTCCTGAAGAAGCGCGGCGTCGCCGCCGACCTGATCACGATCGGTGGCGCGGGCCAGCTCGACCCGCTCGACCAGCACAATTCGGACAATGCCCGAACGCTCAACCGTCGCGTCTCGGTCGCGGTCCGCATCGAGGATGAACCATGAGCGTAAGCGTACAGCAGAAGAAGATTTGCATGTTGGGAGGTTTTTCGGTCGGCAAGACGAGCTTGGTGAAGCGATATGTCGAAAGCGTCTTCTCCGAGACCTACCTGACCACGGTCGGTGTGAAGATCGACAAGAAGACGGTGACGCTCGGCGACAAGACGGTGCATCTGATCCTGTGGGATCTCGCGGGCGAGGACGATATGGCGTCGCTGCGCATGAGCTACATGCGTGGCTCGGCGGGTTATGTGCTGGTGGCCGACGGCACGCGGTCGGCGACGCTCGAGGTGGCGCTGTCGCTGCGCAAGCGCGTCGAGGCGGAATACGGCCCGCTGCCCTTTGCGCTGCTGATCAACAAGAACGATCTGCGCGAGCAATGGACGATCACCGACGACGATCTCGAGAAGCTGCGTACTGACGGCTGGTGGGTGCGCACGAGCAGCGCCCGGACAGGCGAGGGCGTCGAGGACGCCTTCACCGACCTCGCCACCCGCGTCGCGCGCTGAAGCCATGACGACTGGGTCCGCGCAGTTCCCCGCGCAGGTGACCGAACGGTTGCGGGAGCTCGTCTTCGCCGGCCGCGCCGTTGCCTGGCTCGAGGTCGACGACACCCAGACGCTGATCGGCGCCGGCGGCGACCTCGCACCTTACGGGCTCGCCGGACTCAATCTTGGCGTGGCCGTGACGGAACAGGTGCACATCCTCGAAGGGCTGCTGCCGATCGCTGAGTCGCCTTACTTCATGCCCGAGGTCGAGATCGTCAAGGGGCGCGCCGCCGATCTCCATTTCTGGACCGAGGGCGCCAGCGGCGGCGAAGGCGGCGGCTCGACCTGGGTGGCGCTGGTCGAGGTCACGACCCAGCGCGATCTGACCCAGCGCCTGCAGCAGAAGGCCTACGACATGACGCTGCTGCAGGAGAAGGAGGCGGCGTTCAACCGGCAGCTCGAGGCGGCCAACGCGGCGCTGGTCGCGGCCCAGCGCGAGCTCGAGGCCTCGCGCGACGAGCTGGCAGCCTGGAACAAGACGCTCGAGGAACGGGTGGCGGCGCAGGTCGGCGAGATCGAGCGGATGAACAAGATGAAGCGCTTCCTCGCGCCCTCGATCGCCGAGCTGCTCGTATCGTCGGGCGACGAGAGCATCCTGAAGCGCCATCGCCGCGACATCGCCGCGCTGTTCTGTGACCTGCGCGGTTTCACCGCCTTCTCCGAAAGCGCCGAGCCCGAGGAGGTGAGCGAACTCCTGCAGGATTATCACGCCGCCCTGGTGCCGCTGATCCAGTCGTTCGAGGGCACGCTCGACCGCTTCGTGGGCGACGGGCTGATGGTGTTCTTCAACGATCCCGTGCCCTGTCCCGACTCGGCCGAGCGCGCCGTGCGGCTGGCCGTGGCGATGCGCGAGGCGATCGCCGCCCTTTCCTCGGCATGGCGCAAGCGCGGCCACCAGGTCGGCTTCGGCATCGGCATCGCGCAGGGCTTCGCCACCCTGGGCCAGATCGGCTTCGAAGGACGCTTCGACTACAGCGCCATCGGCACGGTCGTGAATACGGCCGCACGCCTTTGCGAAAACGCGGCGGACGGCCAGATCTTCGTGACGTCGCGCATCGCCGTCGCCGTCAGCGAGGTGGCCGAGCTCGCCGAGATCGGCATGCTGCCGGTCAAGGGCCTCAGCCGTCCGCTCGCCGTCTCCAACGTGGTGGGGCTGAAGGACGGCGAGCAGAAGGTCGTGTGGCTCAACCGCCAGACGCGGTGACCTCCATCATGCCCCTCGCCCCCGTTAGGGGGAGAGGTGGGGAGAGGGGGCAACGTGCGGCGCGAGTTTTCGATTCCCCCTCTCCTATCCTCTCCCCCTAGCGGGGGCGAGGAACAAGAGACGGCTCAGCCCTCGGTGTCTTCCGGATCCCGGACGGTGAAGCGGGCCAGGGCGATATCGGCGTCGGAATAGCCGTCGTCCTTGAGGCGCATGCGGGCGCGGTCGATGAAGTCCTGCTCGAACAGCGGCGTATTCAGCAGGCCCCATTCCAAAGAGTAGGTCTCGATCCTCTCGTCTCGCAGGAAGACGTCGACCAGCTTGATCGCCATGACGATGGGCCCCGATGATTCGTGAGGCCCAGTGCACATTGCCAAAGCTACAGTTGCTCGATGTTTCGGTGATCACATCGTGATCAATTGACCGTGCGCGATCGCCGCGTTGTCGCCCCAAACATGTATCCGAGACATCGAGATTTCGACGCCACTCCGTAACAGAGCGCCGCGAGTGTCCGCGCGCTGCCGCCGATGCGATCCGGCGGCACGAGTCATTCTCTCTGTTGGAGCATTGACATGCGTTCTTCTCTGGTACGATCGACTCTCTTTTTGGCCGTCTTCCTTTCAGGAACGGCGGCGACCGATGCGCTGGCGCAGACCCCGCAGGAACTGAAGGCGCGGTGCAGCCAGCTCACCGCCTACTTCGACTACTATGGCGTGAGCCGCGGCGAGAATTCCGACGGCGCGAAGAACTGGAAGCGGATCAACGCGGGCATCGAATGCGAGCGCGGCAACTACGAGGTGGGCATCCGGGCGATGGAGGAACTCCTGGTCGCCAAGGCCTTCACCGTTCCACGGCCCGAGGTCGCGAGTACACCGGATGGCCGCGTGAGGCCGATCGCCATCGCCCAGCCGTCCGGCAGCACGCCGCAGCCGCAAGCGAAGGCGCCTTAGCGGGCGCACCCTTCTAGACGGCGTCTTGTGCCGTCTCGAAGCAAGGGGCTCGAGATCAGAAGGGGCGGCGGCGCATGGCGGCGATGGGCTGCTGCTGCGTGACCCGCAGCGCAAAGTCGCGCCTTTGCCACTCGTTGAAGGCGCGGAGCATCTTCGGCAGGCGAACGCCGGCGGCACGACAGACGGTGCCGACGGACATGCCGCCGATGACCATCATCAGCGCCGGCGCCACCACGGCGGCCAGCTCGAAAAGCGTTGTCGCCAGATCATCTGCAGTCATCGCACCGGCTCACGCCTCACGGGTGATCGACCAACCCGGTCCAAGCGCCGCCGAGACCACCTCGTTGGCGATCAGGTAGCGGTCGTCCCAGGTGAGGTTGCGCACGTCGGAGGCGACCGCGGCCTTGCACAGAAGGTCGTGCAGATACGCCGTCTTTTCTTCGGCGATCTTCGCCTCGCGCCGGTCCCTCAGGATCACGATATCGCACATGTTGTTGCCGCCCATCTCGGCAGGCCTACCCGCGGGGACGGGCGACGTGCCATCGCTTCTTTAATAACGCGCGAGATGCGATTCGGTCTGTGTGCGATCGGGAGCAAAGTCGTGACGGAACGGGGGCGGGGCCAGTGAATTAGGGCCGGCGAATTTGTGAGTCTCACTGAGACTTTATCGGCGCCGACCTTACGTCAGGTTCGCGCCTGCAATGGAGGAGGCCGCCGTGGCAACGGGGGACCACGGCGGCCATGCGCTCCACGCCAGCGCTTCACCAGTATTCGCCAAGTCGACAGGCGTTGCTCTGACCGGTCGACGTTGCGAGTCCCACAAGCACATGTACCGACCCACTCGATACCGTGCACCCTTGCTCGCACTGGTGACGGGATTTCGCGTCCTTCGAGGCCGACCCGAGATTGACTCCCGTTGAGCGGGGCAAGGCCAAACGGGGATGACTTGGTTCTCGGCCCGGCCTCTAGGACGCTACTATCGCTGGCTTCTACTCCAGCGCGGTCTGGTCATCCGCCCGCCATCGGACGGGAATGTCCAAGTTCGGCAACTTTCTGTACAGGGAAGTGTGATCGCCCCTCGGCTGCGTCGTTAGATCGCTTGCCTTCCTCCGGCCTTGATCGGCATGCAGGTCTGAAAGCAATGACACCACCTCTCCTGCTGCAGGCCGTCGATCGCTTCGTCTCGCTGGCCAAGGAATGGACGGCATCGGGAAAGACAGAGCCTTTCCGGCATCATGTCTTCCGGGACATGCGCGAGTTCCAGACTGCTGTCGGAGACGCACCGCATCGCAATCGCGCCGTGCCGTCATCCGATCAGGCGACGCTGCAACCGAGAGGTGAAGTCTATGTGCTGACGATCGATGGCGTGTGGGTCACCTGCGTCCTGAGCGAGACGCCGTTCGAGTTCGAGACCGAGGTCAATCCCAAACATCTGTCGATGCGGCATGTGATCAGCGGCTCCAACACCTTCTCGACGGGCGACTCGGTGATCACCAGCGCGCGGGCCGGCGACTATGTCTTCCGTGTCAACCGCAGCCCGCACGTCCGGGTATCGACAGCCTATCGGGAACGGTTCGGTGAGACGCCCGCGCGGACGCTGGATCGTCGGAGTCGCCCGGTGGGCATGTGAGTCGGTCAGTGACATCGCCTCTTCTGCTGCAGGCCATCGATCGCTTCGTCTTGCTTGCCCGCGAAAGGACGGCATCGAGCGATCCGGGCCCGTTCAAACGCCGCTCCTTCGGGAATAGCGGCGAGTACCTGGCGGCCCTGGGCGTCAATCCGCATGGTTTCCGTGCGTTACCGGCTCCAGAATCGCCGAGAGGGACGATACACGCCCTGTCGATCGACGGCGTGCTGATCGAGCATGTCCTGGCGGAAACGCCGAGCGAGATCGAGGTTACCTCCAATCCGAAATATATGTCGGTGCGCTACTTCATCAGTGGTGGCTGTACCATCCGCTTCCGGGATTCGATCATCGCCGTCTGCGAGGCGGGTGACTGCATCTTTCGAATCGCCAAGAATCTGCCGACAAGGCAGGCGTCGACGGCGAACTTCTCGGCTCTCGTGGTGAACGTGCCGGTGCCGTCGAAACGACGCTTTTCGATCGACGCGCGGGACGACATCGAGCGGCGGGTCCGGTACTGCCTTGATGACGACTGCATCGCCGTCTGTCAGTCAAAGCTCTGGGAAGTGCATCTTGCCTACGTCCTCGACCATGCGCTGCAGCGTGCCGTTTTCGGCGGGGATCCCGCGGGCACGGGCGAGGTCTTGGGCGAATTCCTCTATCTGCTCGGCTGTCAGGAGCTGGCCGCGCAGGTGAAGAGCCGCGGGAAGGACCCGCTGCAAGGGATCGTTCCGCTGAAACTCAAGATCGCCGAGAATTTCGTGGCCGCGAATGCCGCCCGGGCGCCGTCGATCGAAGAGATCGCGGCGGAAGCGAAGCTCAGCGTGCGCAACCTCCACACGCTGTTCGTCAGGTTCCGCGGCATGTCGCCCGGCGCCTTCCTGCGCGAGCGCCGCCTGACAGGGGTTCACGCCGCGCTGCTCGGTGCAGAAACCGGCGCGACCGTGTTGGACATCGCGACGGCGTGGAACTACCGGAATTTCGGGAACTTCGCGGCGGCCTACCGCAAGCGCTTCGGCGAACTGCCCTCGCAAACGCTGGACCGCCGCATCGCCCCGCCGGGCGGGCAAGCCTCGACCGGCGAGCGCATTCATCAAAGGGACTGACAGCGCGCGTCGCAATTACACGGGTTGGAGCGGAAGGAGGTGGGAGCCTTGATCGGGCAAGCGGGGCCACGGGCAGCAACGGCACCCCTGTTGGCGCAGGCCATCGATCGCTTCGTGTCTGCAGCCAGGCAGGCGATTGCGTCACGGGCTGAGACGCCCTTCCGTCATCACGTCATCGGAAGCCTGGAGGATCTGCAGAAGGCGGTCGATGATGCCCCGCACCGCAATCGTGCGCTGCCGGGAAGCGGCGGACCTGTCGCGCCGAAAGGCGAGTCGTTTGTTCTCATGGTCGGGGGCGTTCGGATCACGCACTTTGCCGGCGACACGCCGTTCGAACTCGAAACCGAACTCGATTCACGTCACCTCTCGGTCCGCTATCTCATCCAGGGAGAAAGCGCTTATTCGATTGGCAGTACGCCCATCGCCACGGCGCGGGCCGGCGACTACATCCTGCGCATCAACAAGAGCCCGCTCATCCGGATATCGACGTCGGAGAACTACCGCGCGCTCCTGTTCTCCATTCCCATACCATTGGAGCGGCGCTTTTCGATCGTCGTGGGCCAGCACGCCGATCGGCATATCAGGGAATATCTGGAGAACGGCTTCATCGTCACCGGCCAGCCGCGCCTGTGGACCGTGCATCTGGCCTATGCGCTCGACTACGCGGTCGAAACCGCAGCCGCGACCGCGGGCGCCAGCATCACCAACGAAATCCTGGGCCAGTATCTTTACCTGCTGTGCTGCCAGGACCTCGCGGCGCGAGCCCAGAGCCGCGACACCAGCCAGCAGTACTCGGTCGTTCCCCTCAAGCTCAAGGTCGCGGAGAATTTCGTGATCGAGCACATCATGCGTGCGCCCTCGGTCGAGGACGTGGCCGCGGCGGCCGACCTCAGCGTGCGCAACCTTCATGCGCTGTTCGTCAAGTTCCGCGGCATGTCGCCCGGCGCCTTCATCCGCGAGCAGCGTCTTGCGGGTGTCCGCACAGCGCTGCTGGGCGCCAGCGACGGCACCACCGTGTCCGACATCGCAACGACATGGAACTACCACAACTTCGGGAACTTCGCGGCGGCCTACCGCAAGCGCTTTGGCGAACTGCCCTCCGAAACGCTCGACCGCCGCAGTTCCGAGAGCTGATCCGTCCTCGGTCTGGGCTATTGCCTTTGACCGGTCCGCTCCCGCACTCTCGGGCAAACGTTACGCCGAAGAGGTCCAGAACCGCCGATGAGCACGCCCGGAAGCCAATACCTGCCGTTCGATCCGAACCCGCGCACGCCCAAGGAGGCGCCGCCCAGCAACAGTTGCGACAGCCAGTTCCATATCAGCGGCGAAGGTTACAAGACGCGGCCCGGCGCCACCTACCATTCGACCGGCGCCACCTACGAGGCGGCGCGCAAGATGCACAAGGTGCTGGGCATCGACCGCGGCATCATCGTGCAGTCGACGGTCTATGCGACCGACCACACGATCGTGCTCGATGCGCTTGCCGCCCTCGGTCCCGGGTACAAGGCGATCGGCGTCATCGACGACACGCTGAGCGACGGCGATCTCGCCAAGCTGAAGCAGGGCGGGGTGTGCGGCGTGCGCTTCTCGTTCAGCAAGCGGCTGAACCTGGTGCCGAGCCCCGAGCTGTTCGCCCATTCGGCGGCGCGCTGCAAGGAGCTGGGCTGGGTGCTGAAGATCAACCTCGGCGACGATCTGGCGCCATTGGTGGCGACGGTGAAGGGCCTGAAAGACCAGCCGGTCGTGATCGATCACATGGCGCGCGTGCGCGGCCTTGGCGATCGCAATCTCGGCGCCATGTGCGATCTCCTGAAGCAGGGCAATGTGTGGCTGATGATGTCGAACGGCCATCGCGTCTCGACGCGGCCGCATTTCGACGAGGCGGTGGCGGTCGGCAAGGAATACATCAAGACCAATCCCGACCGGCTGATCTGGGGCTCCGACTGGCCGCATCCGTTGCATGAGGAGTTCATGCCCAACGACGCCGACCTGCTCGAGCTCTTCTATCGCTACACCGACAACGACCAGGCATTGCGCAAGCGCATCCTCGTCGACAATCCCGCCAAACTGTTCGGCTTCTGACAGAACCCAATCACCTCATCCTGAGGAGCGCGAAGCGCGTCTCGAAGGATGGGAACAGACGAGGTGCTCGTCTCCACCAAAGCGCGGTGATTACCCCGCGCGGATCGAGACGGCCGCAGACGCGGCCTCCTCAGGGTGAGGCGGTCTGGCTTCACCGTAAAAGCCGCCTTATTCTCGATGAAGAAGGCATCGAACGGGGGAGAGCCTGATGATCGCCAGAGTACTAGTCCCGCTCCTGGGAGCGGTGTTGCTCGTTGCCGGCTGCGGCAGTTCGCGGCCGACGTCGCCGCCGGAGAACCTGGCCTGCAACCTGTCTCAGTATCAGGTCCGCGATGCCTACGATCACATCAACGTCTTCTTCGCGCCGGCCAAGAAAATCGACGTCAACGTGCTCGAACTTTCCGCCGGCGGCGAGTTCGGCGCCTACGGGGCCGGCTTCCTGAAGGGCTGGCGATCGGTCGGCAGCGGCGCCAGGCCGATCGCGCGGGACGACATCCAGATCGTGACGGGCGTGAGCACAGGCGCGCTGATGGCGACCTACGCCTTCCTCGCGACCTATGACACAAGCGCCACGCCGGGCTGGGACGAACGGCTCGAGCAGTTCTATCTCACGCTCACCGACGCGCAGGTCTACACGACGCGCAGCACCCTGGCGCTCCTCTTTGCGAACAGCCTCTACGATGCCTCGGGCAAGCAGAAGTTCCTGCAGAAGTACCTGACCACGGATGTCATCAACCGGGTGGCGAATGCGCCCGAAGAGCGCCGCCTCTACGTCGGATTCGCGAACCTCGACAGCGGCGAGTTCTTGCGCATCGACATGGTGGCGCTCGCGAAGGGCACGTTCGAGAGCACGGCGCGGCGCGACGATTGCTATCGGGCCGTCATCGATGCCGCGACCGCCCAGGAGATCGCCTTTCCGCCGGTGTTCATCGACGGCCACATGATGGCCGACGGCGGCGTGCGGCAGCACGTCTTCCTGGTCTCGCCCGACCAGGTGGAGCCCAACGTCGATCTGAGCCGGCTCAAGCTGCGCAGCATCGCGCTGGTCCACGGCAACCTCGAGATCACACCGATGCCCAATGGCGTGAAGAACGGCATCCTGACGATTGCCGAGCGTTCCGCCAGCATCCTGGTCGACCAGAGCCTGAAATCGTCGGTGCGTCTCTCCAATGCGCTCTCGCACGATCCCGCGGTCGTCGTGGGACCGGCAAAGGCGAAGAAGTTGCCGCGCTTCGAGACCTACTACGGCGCTGCCGCCAAGGCCGCCTGTTCCTGCGACGCAGCGACGAGGTCGCAGTGCAATCCCGACGATCTCTTCTGCCACGCCTTCATGCAGTGCCTCGCCACCGCCGGCGAGAAGGAGGGCGCCACGGCGGCCTCGACCGGCAAATGGCTCGAGATCGCCGACCTCGACCTCGGCTCCAAGCCCTCATGCCAACTGCCGGCGCGGGTGAATTTCAGATGATTGTCGTCCCGAGTCGCGCGCGGTAACCCGCGCGCTGAAGCGTAGCGAAGTCGAGGGACCTTGCTTCGACACATGGCTTCAAATCGTGGAGAGAAGGTCCCTCGGCTTCGCTCGGGACGACGGTGGTTCACCCCCGCATCCTGAGCATCGCACGCAGGATCCTCATCGGCAGGCCAGCGTAGGGCGGTTGCAGCAGGAGCTGGATGGGCGAGAAGGGGCCCTGATAGAAGACGGGGCGCAACTTGGAGAAGGCATAAAAGCCTTCGCGGCCGTGATAGTGGCCCATGCCGCTCGCGCCGACGCCGCCGAACGGCAGGTCGTGCTGGCCGACATGCAGCAGCGCCTCGTTCACCGACACGCCGCCCGACATCACGTGCGAGATGTAGAAGTCGCGCAGCGGCGCGTCCTTGGTGAAGGGATAGAGCGCGAGCGGCCGGTCGCGCGCATTGATGTAGTCGGCGACTTCCTGGCGGTTGGTGTAGGTCTTGATCGGCAGGATCGGTCCGAAGATCTCGCGCTGCATCAGGACCATGTCGTCGGTGGGATCGAGCACCAGAT
>Ga0081455_10004838_pt1 | contig 14951 bp, 10 predicted proteins | sample TabmetS3T2R1_FD_70207 | JGI IMG/M metagenome (GOLD analysis project Ga0081455, IMG submission 70207) | Tabebuia heterophylla rhizosphere microbial communities from the University of Puerto Rico - S3T2R1 | ecosystem: Host-associated > Plants > Roots > Rhizosphere ... | reverse complement strand
AGGCAAAAATGGATAACATTATCGAGGCGAGAGAACTGCAAATTGAGCGCAAACATTTCTACGTCGAGCTCCGTGAGAACGAACGCGGGAAATTCTTGCGCATCACCGAAGAGGCTCATGGCCGCCGCAACAGCATCATCGTGCCGAGTACAGGTGTTGATGATTTTACGGCGACAATTGCTGAAGTTCTAACGAACAACGAAGGCGCACCAGCTTAAATGCTGACTGATCCGTTCGGCTTTCTGGGCAGCCAAGTCGGCTGCGAGGGTTCCTGACGCTGAACTACGATTCTTCGGGTTTTCAGGATCGTTGACAGGCCGACACCCGAAACTACTTTGGCCCGTTCGTCCCTTGTCGATTTTTTCGCATCCCAAATATGGCCAGAAGACGCAAATCAACGGTTCGAAAACCAATTCGGCGCGTGTCAAAGCGGCCGAAATTGCCGGCGAGCAGTCGCGCTCACGCTACAAAAAAGAAAAGGCCTCGTTACGTTTATTACTTCGGCGACGGCCACGCAGATGGATCAGGCGGGATGAAATCGCTGTTGGGGGGCAAAGGCGCCAACCTCCACGAAATGACGCGAATAGGTCTGCCAGTGCCACCGGGATTCACGATCACGACCGAAGTATGCACTCACTTTTACGCTCATAACCGGACCTACCCGCGACAGCTCGAGGCGGAGGTCGCGGCGACGCTGGCGAAGCTCGAAAATTCGGTCGGAAAGAAATTTGGCGACAAAGAGCGTCCTTTGCTGGTTTCCGTGCGATCCGGAGCAAGGGATTCCATGCCCGGAATGATGGACACCATTCTGAACCTGGGAATGAATGACGAGGTTGTCGAGATCGTCGCGAAAAAAACAAACAACGCGCGGTTTGCCTGGGATTCGTACCGCCGTTTCCTGCAAATGTATGGCGACGTGGTCATGGGAGTGCAGAAACGACCGGGTGAAGATCACGAACCATTTGAGGCAGTCATCGAGCACCTGAAGGACGAGCGCTACGGCAAACACGACTTCCCAGACGTCAGATTGACAGTCGCTGATCTGAAAGAGTTGGTGCAACGATTCAAAACATTAATCAAAGAGCGGACGGGAACATCATTTCCGCAGGATCCAAAGGAACAGCTTTGGGGCGCGATCGGCGCAGTCTTTGGGTCGTGGATGAACGATCGAGCAATCGTTTACCGTCGGAGATACGGCATCCCACACGACTGGGGCACTGCGGTAAACGTGCAGACGATGGTGTTCGGGAACATGGGCGAGACGAGTGCAACCGGGGTGGCCTTTACGCGCGATCCTGCGACCGGTGAAGAAGTTTTCTACGGCGAGTATTTGATCAACGCCCAAGGCGAAGATGTCGTTGCAGGCGTGCGCACTCCGCATCCGATTGCCGATTTAGCGAAGGAAATGCCGGCAGCTCACAAAGAGCTGATGAAAGTCCGCGCGATCCTCGAGCGTCACTTCAAGGACATGCAGGATCTGGAGTTCACCGTGGAGGAAAATCGCCTCTACATTTTGCAAACTCGCAATGGCAAGCGCACCGGTCACGCCGCCGTTCGTATCGCGGTCGACATGGTTGGTGAACGGTTGATCACAAAGAAGGATGCCGTGCGCCGGATCCCCGCGGATTCACTCGCTCATCTGCTGGCCCCGATCTTCGACCGGCAATCGGCGAAACAAGCGAAAAAGATCGGTAGCGGCTTGGCAGCCGGCCCGGGGGCGGCTTGTGGGCGCGTCGTGTTCAGTGCGGAAGAAGCGGTCGTCCGCTCGGAGAAAGGTGAGAAGGTCGTTCTCGCGCGCATTGAAACGTCTCCGGAAGATCTGCGCGGAATGATTGCCGCAGAAGGCATCCTTACGTCGCGTGGCGGCGTCTCGTCGCATGCCGCCCTGGTCGCCCGGCAAATGGGAAAAGTTTGCGTCTGCGGCGCGACCGGAATCCAGATCGATTATCAAAAACGTACACTCAGCGCCAACGGTACCACATTAAACCGGGGCGATTACATCTCTATCGATGGAACTGCGGGAGAGGTCTTTGCTGGCGAAGTAGCAACTGCACCATCCGAGATCGTTCAGGTCCTGGTCGATCGTTCGCTCGATCCCAAAAAAAGCGTTGTTTACCAGGAGTACGCACAACTGATGAAATGGACGGATCAATTCCGTCGACTGGGTGTGCGCACAAACGCGGATACACCCGAGCAGGTAACAAACGCGGTCGCTTTCGGTGCGGAAGGCATCGGGCTTTGCCGAACCGAGCATATGTTTTTCGAAGGGGACCGAATTGACGCCATGCGCGAGATGATTCTCGCCGGTACGAAGGACGAGCGGGCACGTGCCCTAGCGAAACTACTTCCTTATCAGCGTGCTGATTTCATTGGCATCTTCACAGCACTAAAAGGGTTGCCGGCGACCATTCGCTTTCTCGACCCACCGCTTCATGAATTTTTGCCCGCGGACCACACTCAGCAAAACGAACTTGCCAATAAACTCGGCGTGCCGGTCGAACAGATCGCGCGCCGGGTGCACGAGTTGCACGAATTTAATCCCATGCTCGGTCACCGAGGCTGCCGGCTCGGTATCGTTTATCCTGAAATTTCCGAAATGCAGGCACGAGCGATCTTTGAAGCCGCTGCAGAGGTGCAGGCCAAAGGAATCAAGGTTCGTCCCGAAATCATGATTCCGCTCGTTGGATTTCCGCGCGAGTTGAAGCTTCAAATCGACATCGTGCGGCAGGTAGCGGGTGAGGTAGCGAAGGAACGGGGGATAAAATTCAATTATCTCGTCGGGACGATGATCGAAATCCCGCGAGCGGCGTTACTGGCAGATCAGATCGCGCGTGACGCCGAGTTTTTCAGCTTCGGCACAAACGATCTAACCCAAACGACGCTGGGAATGAGCCGGGACGATTCTGGCAGTTTCCTTCCCGCCTACGCCGAGCTCGATATCATCGATACAAATCCGTTTGCGTCCATCGATCAGAAAGGCGTGGGGCGCCTGATGGAAATAACACGCGACTTCGGACGCAAAACCCGGCCAAACATCAAACTGGGAATTTGCGGCGAACACGGCGGCGAACCCGCCAGCGTTAAGTTTTGTCACCGTCTCGGTTTGGATTATGTCAGTTGCAGTCCATTCCGGATTCCGATTGCGCGTTTGGCAGCGGCGCAGGCAGCGCTCGAAAGTTAAAAACTTGGTCACATTTCAGGACATCGAAGCGGCACGCAAACGAATGGCGGATGCTGTTTATTATTCGCCTTGTCCGCCTTCCATTCCGCTGAGTGGAATCACTGGGATGAAAATTTTCTGCAAGCTCGACAACTTGCAACGCACAGGAAGCTTTAAGGAACGCGGGGCCCGCAATGCGCTCGCGCAATTGGTGCCCGATCAACAGAAGCGTGGCGTCATTGCGGCTTCTGCTGGCAACCACGCTCAGGCGCTCGCTTATCAGGGCCGACTGCTTGGCGTGCCTGCAACGGTGGTAATGCCAAAATTTGCGCCCCTCATAAAGGTGAGCACGTGCCAGCAACTCGGTGCGACTGTCATTTTACAAGGAGAAGATTTCGGTGACGCGAAAGCGCATGCTCACAAAATCGCGAAGGAAAAAGGCCTGGCATATATCGATGGCTACGATGATCCCGCGATCATTGCCGGTCAGGGAACGATGGGACTGGAGATTGTTGAGCAAATCCCCGATATCGAGGCTGTAATCGTCCCCGTCGGCGGAGCCGGTTTGCTCGCCGGTGTTTCGCTGACCGTGAAAAGTTTGCGGCCTGCAACAAAAATTGTCGCCGTCGAGGCCGAGAATGTGGCGAGTTTTTCAGCTGCGCTTGAAGCAGGGAAACCGACCAAAATTACGATGCGTCCGACCCTCGCAGACGGGCTCGCCATTCCGCAGGTCGGCGCGAATGCCTTCCAAATTGCGAGACCACTGGTCGATGTGACTATCACAGTAAGCGAAGAACAAATTGCTTTGGCAATTCTGCGTCTCGTTGAATTGGAAAAAAGCGTTGTGGAAGGAGCTGCGGCCACAACCCTGGCGGCGTGCATGTCCGGAAAGTTAAAAGAGTTCGCCGGCCGGCAAGCGGTCCTATTGCTTTGCGGTGGAAACATTGATCCCAACGTTCTCAGTCGCGTCATTGAGAGCGGCCTCGTCGCGGATGGCAGACTTGGCCGGTTCACTGCAGTGATTAGCGACCGACCCGGTGGGCTGGCCGATCTGGCAGCACAAATCGCTTCTACAGGAGCAAGCGTTAAGCAAATCGTGCACGATCGCGCCTTCGCCAGCCCGGACGTCTCGGCAGTGAACGTTCTTTGCACGGTCGAAACCCGCAATCATCAACATTTGGCTCAGCTGCGCGCCGTATTGAAAAGCCGCGGCGTAGAAATTCACGACGCTGAATAGATGGAGTGCGCGACCAGTCCGAGCCGGACTCGCACTGGGCGCGCCGAGGCACTTGAAGGGCGTCCCGCGCTCCGTAGTCTCCTTCAATGCAAATTCGCGAAGAAAAAGTCGACCCGAATTCTTTCGCGCGCCGCCATATTGGCCCAAATGAAGATGAAGTGCGCACGATGTTGCGCGAGGTCGGCTTCGAAAATCTCGACTCCCTCGTGGAAGCTGCTGTTCCAAAGAATATCCGGCTCGACAGAGAACTGAACCTGCCGGAACCAAAATCAGAAACAGCAGCCCTGGCCGAGCTCCGGACGATTTCCAGAAAAAACAGGATCGCGCGGTCGTTCATCGGCTGTGGCTATTCCGATTGTATTACGCCGCCCGTTATTCAGCGAAACATTCTCGAAAATCCGGGCTGGTACACAGCCTATACGCCTTATCAGGCTGAACTCGCACAAGGCCGCCTTGAAGCCCTTCTCAACTTCCAGCAGATGATCATAGACCTAACGGGGCTTGAGATTGCCAATGCATCGCTGCTTGATGAAGCCACGGCCGCCGCCGAGGCAATGGTGCTTTGTCACGCCTTCGTTCCGAACCGCAAAACGTTTTTTGTCGCCGACAACTGTCACCCGCAAACGATCGCCGTCGTGCAAACGCGAGCGAAGCCGCTTGGGATTACGATCAAGATCGCTGATTACTCGCGTTTCAAATTCGACGACACTGTTTTCGGCGCGCTAGTCCAATATCCGGCGACTGACGGCGCGATTCACGATTACACGGATTTCGTTAAACAGGCTCATAATGCCGGAGCACTGGTCGTCGTCGCAGCCGACGTCCTGGCGCTGACGTTATTGAAGCCGCCTGGAGATTTTGGTGCCGATGTTGCAATCGGGAACACACAACGGTTCGGCGTTCCCCTCGGGTTCGGTGGACCACACGCGGCATACTTCGCCACCCGCGATCAATACAAACGGCACATGCCTGGCCGACTCGTGGGCGTTTCTCATGATGCCGACGGCCGTCCTGCTTATCGACTCGCTCTACAAACGCGCGAGCAACACATCCGCCGCGACAAAGCAACGAGTAACATCTGCACCGCGCAGGTCCTCCTCGCTGTGATCGCTTCCATGTATGCCGTGTATCATGGTCCGCGCGGATTACGCACAATCGCCGAGCGCGTTCATCGGCTAACCAGTCAGCTGGCGGACGGTCTGCGTACGCTGGGTGTGAAAATCACGCACGAAAATTTCTTCGATACAATTCGCGTCGAAGTTGAGTCGAGCGCACTCATTTTGGAACATGCGCAAAAAGCGGACTGCAACTTACGCGAGCTGGGTCCGCACGCGGTTGGTATTTCGCTCGACGAAACGACAACCCCACGCGACATCGAACTGTTGATGTCAGTCTTTCGCGGTACAACCGTGCGCGATTTGGCGGATGACGATTTGGGCGAACCGCCAATCCGTATTCCCCAATCTGCAATCCGCACATCCGAATTTCTCACCCATCCTGTCTTCAACACGCACGACACCGAGACAGAGATGCTGCGTTATCTCAAGAAGCTCGAGTCGCGTGATCTTTCGCTGACGACTTCGATGATCCCGCTTGGGTCATGCACGATGAAACTGAACGCAACCGCGGAGATGTTTCCGATTTCGTGGCCGGAAATTTCCAAGCTGCACCCGTTTGCTCCTACAGAACAAACGGCCGGTTATGCAGACATTTGCCAACAGCTTGAGAACTGGCTTGCAGAGATCACTGGATTCGAGGCGATTTCATTGCAGCCAAACGCCGGATCGCAAGGCGAATACGCGGGACTGCTTGCGATTCGCGAGTATCACGCGTCGCGCGGCGAATCCCATCGCAATATTTGCCTCATACCGACTTCGGCGCACGGCACGAACCCGGCCAGCGCGCATATGGCTGGTTTCAAGGTTGTGTCGGTCGCCTGCCTGAAGGATGGAGATATCGATCTTGCCGATCTGCGCGCCAAGGCGGACGAACACGCGCGCGATCTCGCTGCGCTGATGGTGACCTATCCTTCAACGCATGGGGTTTTTGAGCCTACGATTCGCGAAATTTGCGACATCGTGCACACGCACGGCGGACAGGTTTATATGGATGGCGCAAACATGAACGCTCAGGTCGGCCTTTGCCGCCCTGGCGATTACGGCGCTGACGTTTGTCATTTGAATCTGCATAAAACATTTTGCATTCCGCACGGCGGCGGCGGCCCAGGCGTTGGACCGATTGGTGTAGCGAAGCATCTTGCGCCGTATCTTCCGCGAGAATTCATTCTCGATCCTGAGAGTGTCCGGGTCCTGTTTGGCGAAGGGCAGCGTGGCAAGCGTCCACACAATGGGAGCGGCTCGGATTACCGACACGGAGGAGGTAAGGGCGGCAACATTTCCGCCGCGCCGTACGGCAGCGCGAGTATTCTGACGATTACGTGGATGTACATCCGCATGATGGGCGCCGAAGGCTTGAAACAAGCCAGCGAGGTCGCGATCTTAAACGCTAATTACATCGCCAAACGGCTCGATCCATATTTTCCAGTGCTGTTCAAAGGCAAACGTGGACTCGTTGCGCATGAATGCATCGTTGATCTTCGTCAGTGGAAAAGTGCAGGCATCGAGGTGGAAGACATAGCGAAGCGATTAATGGACTACGGATTTCACGCGCCGACGGTGTCCTGGCCAGTCGCTGGAACAATGATGATCGAGCCAACCGAGAGCGAACCAAAACACGAGCTGGACCGTTTTTGCGACGCAATGATTTCGATCCACGCAGAGATAGAAGCAATCGCCAAGGGAAAGATGGATCGGGACAACAATATGCTAAAAAACGCGCCACACCCTGCGCGCCAAATCGCTTCCGAAAATTGGAACCGTCCTTACACGCGCGAGCAAGCGGCCTTTCCCGCGCCGTGGACGCGCGAGCACAAATTCTGGCCCGCTGTCGGACGTATCGACAATGTTTACGGTGATCGCAACCTCTTCTGCTCCTGCCCGCCAGTGGAAGACCTCCAGAATGGGTAATGGTCGCCTCGGCGACTTGGTTTCGGCGTCACACCGAAACAGCCTTTCGGTTCACTCTGCCCGGTTTTTAGACATGCCCGAAGAAAGTTCGCGACCGCGAGGACGCGTTCGCTGGCACGCGAGATGCGCGCGCTACCCTTCCGGCGCAAGCTCGGGCGCGGCGACCACACGTGTCGGAACAAGACGTAGCCCCGAACCAGCTACTTCTTCCGCTGCCGCAGGACCGGCTTCGTGATATTCAGCGTCGCTGTTGACCTGCCAGAGATCGTAGAGGTTCGCGTCGGCCAAAATATTTTCGACGCACAACATCGCAGTCATCATGGCATGGTCCTGATTGTTGTACTTGTGCATGCCGTTGCGACCGACCAGGTGGAGGTTCGGATAACGGCTGTCCAGTTCCTCGCGGATTGTAGCAACGTGTCGTGCGTAATCGTCGTCGTAAACAGGATAGGCTTTCTTCTGGCGAACGACGCAGCCATCGACGAAGTCCCCTTCTCTGGCCAGTCCGATCTGGACCAGCTCGCGCTTTGCCAGTTTAATCAAATCGCTATTACTCGAATCCCAGAGGCCATCGTGTTCGAAACAGAAGTATTCGAGGCCGTAACAAACCTTATTCGGATCAGGCACCATCTCCGGCGACCAGGAGCGGAAGTTTTGCACCCTCCCGACTTTGACGCTCGGATCGTGTATGTAGATCCAGTTGTCATCAAACATCTGTCGATCTTTCAAGATCAGCATCACGGTGAGGAAGTCGCGATACTTCAAGCTCGCAGCGGCACGCTTCGTTCGCTCGCTTACGCTCGGCGACAATCCGCAAACCAACTCTCGCATCGGGGCGGATGAAATGACGTGTTCGGCCTCGATTGTCTGTGGTTCGCCCTTTCGATCCTTGTACTCGACTGTCCAATTCCCGTACGTTTCATCGTAAGAACAGCGAGTTACCCGGCAACCCATCTCAAGCTGACCGCCCAGGGCCTTCATCTTTTCGGCGCACGCCTCCCACATCATGCCGGGCCCTCTTCGCGGATAGCGAAACGAATTGATCAGCGTCTTAATGACTTTTGTGCGATCTCCATTATAACGCTGCGGAATCAGCGCATTCTTGATGGCGCTGCCGAGTGAAAGTCCTTTGATCCGTTGCGCCGCCCAGTCGGCGGAAATTTCTTTGCAGCTCATCCCCCAGACTTTTTCCGTGTAACTCTTGAAGAACGTGTTGAAGAGGCGTTTGCCAAACTGATTGCTTACCCACTCTTCGAAATTGCACGGATTTCGCATCGGGAACAGGCGTGCTTTCATCCATGAAAGGACACAGAGCGCCGACCTGAAAATGCCCAGCCTGAGCAACGCTTCGAACGGCTTTAAAGGGTACGAGAAAAATTTGCCGTCGTAAAAAATCCGCGAAGAACGCGGGCGCACGAGCATGTCGTTAGGCAAAATTTCCGTCCACAGATCTTCGACTGCCTTCGACTTGGAAAAGAAACGGTGCCCGCCAATGTCGAAATGAAAACCGTTATAGGTCACCGTCCTGGAGATTCCGCCGACGTAAACGGGATCCGCTTCCAGAACAATGACATCGACTTCCTCTTTCGAGAGAAGATACCCGGCGGTTAAACCTGCCGGGCCGGCACCAATAATGGCGACTCTTGTTTTCATCTTCTTTTAGGCAACCCAGTTGCCCCGGGTGAAATTCCAGACGTACCAGCCCTGTACGCATAACCCAGCGGCGCTGATGAGCGCCACTGCCGCGATGCCGAACGCCCTAACGAGCATCGGCGGCGTGCGAAATTGACTCAGAAAATTCAAGAGCGCCAGCACGATCAGCGCGTGCACGCAAAATTCGTAGCGGAGCATGCTTTCCATATCCACGGAGGCCACTCCACTAACGGACAGATAATAGATGACAAAGGCGCAGAAATAGATGCCGGCACGAAGCGGTAAACCGTCCCATCTGCGAAGGGACAATTCGCAAGCAGCAATACCAACAAAAAATAGCGCACCCAGTGTCATCGACATTTGGCTCGCCTCCGTCGGATCGTTTAACGCCGGAACAAACCAGCGATAACTCGAGGGCTTGAACACCGCCAAATAATCGGGAACGATTCCCCAGCCGGCTGCCTGCGTAAGCATGTAAATATCCCAACGGCCCCAGCGCAGTTGAGAATAGGTGAAGAATCCCAGCGCACCGAAGCTCGCCAGCAGCGTCATGCCCATTGCTGGCTTCCCCTTGTGAAACCACATCCCCGGCTCAAGCAAACGGCGCCATCCAGTTTTGAAAAACGCGACTACCAAAGGAAATGCCGCGCATACAATTCCGACAATTCGCGTAGCCGACATCACGACGCCATGCACAGCCGCCAGGAATTTCGCCGATCGTCCTTCCGCCGTGCTCCAATAAATAAAGCCGAGCAGAGCCATCAGAAAGAGCGACTCTGAATAGGCGGCGATTAGAAAAAACGATGCAGGATGAGCAACGATTAATAACATGCCGCAAATCTGGAGCGCGGGCGAAATATTCCAGCGCCTGCAAAAAAGAAAGAAGTAACTCCAGAATCCCCAGGCTGCGAGCTGAGCGGTGATCAAGAGAGCTGTGCCTGAGCTGATGTTAAGCACCTTGCGAAAGGCAGCCGTGATCGCAGGATAAGCCGGAAAAAACGCGACGTTTGATACTTCCATCATCTTGTGATCGATAGGCGGGACGATGGTCTGGTATCCGCGATCCACGATGTTCATAAACCAATAGCTGTCGTGCTGAACCAGCGTGGCGTAGCGTTCCGAAAAGGACACTTCTGGCGCAAGCAGGCCTATCGCGATCGCAAGTTGCAGCAGGGTAATAACGAGTCCCGCGAACAAAGGTCTAAGCAACCAAAACGCACGGGTCATTACATCATAATCGCTGCACGCGGCTCCTTTGTTCGTGAAAGTCCGCCATTTCGACGAGGCAATCTTGGGTCGCATTGCTTAAAATTTGGAAGCTGACTTAAGTGGCGGAGTTTGACGGCGATTGCGGCGCATTTATTCGCCAGAGCGGCTGGCGCGGCGCTCTTTACTAGATTTGGCGATTTCAGCTGTGCTTCGCAGCGGCCAATGCAACTATGAAGGCCCCGAAATGACGAGAACAATCTCGCCTTTGGGTGCGTGCGCCTCGTAATGCGGAAGGAGTTCACCGGCCGTGCCGCGGCGAAATTCCTCGAATTTTTTTGTCAGCTCTCGCGCGACGCAAAATTGCCGATCCGGCATGACCTCGATGCAGGCGGCGAGTGTTTTGGTTAATCGATAAGGCGACTCAAAAAAGATTACTGTTTCGCCGGATTCAGCGGCAGCTTGCAACTCGCGCTCGCGTTGTCCCGCCTTAATCGGCAGAAACCCGCGAAAGGAAAATCTTTCCGTCGAAAAACCGGATCCGACCAGAGCGGTCAAGATTGATGAGGGCCCTGGGATGATCGTGAACGATAGCTCTCGCCGAATGCATTCACGAACAAGGCGCAATCCGGGATCCGATAGTCCCGGCGTTCCGGCGTCCGTGATCAGCGCGACGTTTTCGCCGGCGGCGAGACGTTCAACGAGTTCAGCCGTGCGCTTTGCTTCATTGTGTTCGTGATAACTGATGAATGGCTTCTTGATTCCGAAATGTTTCATCAAGATTCCGGAGTGCCGCGTGTCTTCGGCTGCGACCAGATCGACAGATTTCAATACCTCCAGAGCGCGCAACGTGATGTCGCCCAAATTGCCAATTGGTGTCGCGACTACGTAGAGCATCGCCTATCATCGAATCAAAATTGGTCTTCCGCCATTGATCGCAGGCAAAAGCCGGGGTTTCGAATAAAGCCAACCGTTTGGCACGAAACGAATTCTAAGGGAGGTGTAAGATGAAAAGAAGCCCTTACCTATTAATGTTAATCCCCCTGGCATTGATTGGCTGCGCGGAAGAACCAACGACGGTAACAACGACTACGACTACGCAGCAGGTGACAACGACCGGTCCACCTCGCGAGGTAGTGGTGACCAGAGCTCCGCCACCAGTTCGGATTGAAACCCAGACAGTGGCACCGGGGCCGGGATACGTTTGGACGAGCGGCTATTGGCGATGGACAGGAGCCGACTACGTCTGGGTGCCCGGCAGTTGGATAGTCCGTCCGAGATCAGCGGCAGTTTGGGTCGCGGGTCATTGGGTGCGTCGCCCCGGCGGCTGGGTGTGGATTGCAGGCCATTGGCAGTAAAATAACAAGCCCACAGCGACTGGCGTTGGTCAGATGGATACAAATCTGACTCCACCAGCTGCATCAGGCATTGCCGTGTTTCGGAGACGCCTCCTCCGGGTCCACGGGACGATCCTGACGCTCGCTGCGTTAGGGAGCGCCGCGGCCACGACTATCGGCCGAACGATTGGGATTGTGCCGTTCGGTTTCATGCAGCGGAACCCCATGGTCGGGGTAGGCTTCATCCAGGCGTATCTTCTAATGACTATTATCGCTGTGCTTCTGATTCTCGGAGCGGGTCAGGCGAATACCAGAAAGTGGCACGTTGTCGGAGCGCTGGCGCACGGTGCTCCTTTATTAGCAGCCTTGTCGTCATTGGATGTATTCGCTTCTATGGGCGTGTTCGGAATTGTTTGGATACCGATTACGTTTCATGTCGTTTTTCTGAGTCTTGAATCGTACGCCGCGCTTTATCCTCAGCAGGAATAAAGGAGTGAATTTGTTAGCGCCGCCATGGCACCTTAGTGACTGCTTCCCGAGTAAATGCGGACTACCAACCGAGAACCTTGGCAAAAATCAATGGCGCCACAATCGTGGCATCGGATTCGATGATGAACTTCGGTGTATCGATGTTCAATTTGCCCCAGGTGATTTTCTCATTGGGCACGGCTCCGGAGTACGATCCAAAGCTGGTTGTTGAATCGCTGATCTGACAGAAATAGCCCCATTCCGGCACAGGCGTCGTGACCACGTCTTGATTTAGCATGGGCACGACGCAAATAGGGAAATCGCCTGCTATGCCGCCGCCGATCTGGAAAAAACCGATAGACGAATCCTGCGACGTCTTCCGGTACCACTCCGCCAGCGCGATCATATATTCGATGCCGGAGCGAACTGTGTGCAAATCCGCAATCGCGCCAGTAATGCAGCGCGCGGCATAAATGTTTCCCAACGTCGAATCCTCCCAGCCAGGCACAAAAATTGGCAGATCCTTGTGCGCGGCGGCGATCATCCAACTGTCCGCCGGATCGATCTCGTAAAACTTCTTAAGCCGGCATTCCCGCAGGATCGTATAGAAAAATTCGTGAGGAAATCTTCGCTCCTTCTTTTTCGAGGCGCTCACCCATTCTTCCAGCACGATGTGCTCGATCCGTCGCATCGCTTCTTCCTCTGGAATGCACGTATCAGTCACTCGATTCAGATGGCGCCGTAAAAGCTCTTCCTCCTGTTTTCCGGTTAATTCTCGATATTGAGGAATCCGTTCGTAATGACTGCGCGCAACGAGATTGAAAAGGTCCTCCTCGAGGTTTGCCCCTGTGCAGGTAATGGCGTGCACTTTATCCTGCCGAATCATTTCCGCGAGAGAAACGCCCAGTTCGGCCGTGCTCATTGCACCGGCGAGCGTGATCATCATTTTTCCACCACGATCCAGATGCGCCGTATATGCATCCGCTGCGTCTTTCAAAGCTGCCGCGTTGAAGTGACGGAAATGCCGATCAATGAACTGGCTGATGCTGCCCATCTTCACTTCATCAACTCTTCAGTCTGTACGTCTTGATTTGATGCAAAAGTTATACCGCGATAGTCAAGCGTTAATCACGCTTTTTTGTCGAAATCTCTTACGGCATAGCAGCAAGAATTCGCGACGCCAGGATATTTGGCATTATACCAAAAAAGAGAATTGCTGCGGCGAGTACGGTCACCGTGATTCGTTGCAGCAAATAGGACGACAAGCGATCCCGCGATGAAGGGGTCGAAAGTGAGGGCTCATCCACGAAAATCGCTTTCAACACCATCAGATAGTAATAGAGCGAAACAAAGCTGCCAAAGAGCGCCAACGTAATCAGCCAGAGCAGGCCGTAGTTTCCACCGGCGCGCAGTGACGCGCTGAACAGATAAAACTTTCCAAAAAATCCGGCCAGCGGCGGTATGCCCGCCAGCGACAGCATGAAGACAGCCATGCAACCGGCTAGAAGCGGCTCACGCGCGGCCAGTCCGGAAAAGTTTCCAAGATCGTCGCCCCCAGTTTCGCTGCGCACGACTGCGACGACTCCGAACGCACCAACGAGAGTGATCGCGTAAATAGCCGCATAGAAAAGCGTCGCCGAAAATCCGTCCCGACTTCCCGCGACCAGCCCAAGCAGCGTGTAGCCGGCATGAGCAACGGCGGAGTAAGCGAGCAGCCGTCGAACATTGGTCTGCGCGAGCGCGACGAGGTTGCCGACCACAATGGACAACGCAGCCAACATGGCAAGGACCGGCGACCAGCCTGAAGCCATGGCGTGCCACGCGGAATTTCCATGCACTGGGCCGAAGCCAACGAGCACGATTTTTCCTAGTACGACGAAGGACGCAACCTTTGATCCCGAGGCAATGAACGCCGCACTTGGGATGGGTGCTCCTTGATATGCATCAGGCGCCCACAAATGAAATGGCGCGGCAGCAACTTTGAAGGCAAACCCGACGAGCGTCATGATGATGCCCGTCGCAAGCAATGGTTGCACCGATGCGGCCGCCAACTTCTCCGCGATCGCAGCGAGGCTGGTGGTCCCCGACATACCGTAAATCAAGCTGATCCCAAACAGTGTGAACGCGCTTGAGGTGCTGCCGAATAGAAAATATTTCAGGCCAGCTTCCGCGGATCGCACATCGGTTTTGTCAAACGCAGCCATCACGTAAAGCGAGAGGCCGAGCAGTTCGAGCCCGATGAAAATCATCAACAGCTCTTCACTCCCGACGAGCAGCATGAGACCGACCGTTGCAAACAGAATGATCGCCAGATATTCGCCCGGATGACGCAGGGATTTTTCTGATCGCACCAAACACACCGTGAAAAAGGCAAGCGCGAGGCAAATGATTTTGAAAAGCGACGTGAGCGGTGTGATCACAAGCATCCCGCCGAAAAGGTTCGCATCGCGGGGCAGCATTAGGACCGCTGCCAGTGCGACGACAATGCCCACGGCGGCAACCAACGAGCACCAGCCTGTAGCGGCAGGCATGACGGCTGCCGTCGTTGGCGGTTTTGCAGTCGACACGCCTGCCACTCCAGTGGCCCGCTTGCTCATTAGCCCAATCGCGAGAACGACGAGGGCACTAATCGTGACAATGGCTTCAGGGGACGCCAGCTTGAGCAGTTCCAGATACGACACTGTTGAAGCCAACACACTCATTTCAGAAATCTCATCGCTTCCACTGCGGGTTGAATGCGATCGAGCAGAAATTTGGGATAAAGTCCGACCGCTAACGTGGCGAACATGAGCAAACAGGCGCCGCACTTCTCAGCGAACGTAATCGATTGCTCCGTCCAGTCGGCGTCAGTCGGAACACGGCCT
>Ga0081455_10004837_pt1 | contig 14952 bp, 12 predicted proteins | sample TabmetS3T2R1_FD_70207 | JGI IMG/M metagenome (GOLD analysis project Ga0081455, IMG submission 70207) | Tabebuia heterophylla rhizosphere microbial communities from the University of Puerto Rico - S3T2R1 | ecosystem: Host-associated > Plants > Roots > Rhizosphere ... | reverse complement strand
ACGGCCTCCCAGAACGGCATGACCGCCGGGATGTCGATCGCGTCGATCGCGATCTGGTACGACTGCAGCCCCGTCAGGTCGGCCGCCAGACCGAACTCGCGCGCCGCGGCCGAGATCTGCGTCGCGAGCGCCAGGTCCCGTTCACCGAGCCGCCCGTCCCCGTCGGCCATGAGCCGAACCGTGACGCCGCCCGAACGCAGGTCGACGTCCGGGCGCCCGCCCGAGGCCTCGGCCAGCCCGGCGATCGCCTGGGCCAGCGCGACGCCGTCCGAGAGCGTCGACGTTCGGACGTGGGTGCAGGCCGCGTACGCGAGGACCTTCCAGTCGAGCTCGTGGAACCGCGCCGGTGCGATCGATCCGCTCATGCTCCCTCCTCGATCGGCTCCGTTCGATGCTACGCACCGTAGGGTGGATGACGTGCTCCGTGGCCTGCTCATCGCGGCGGCGATCGTGTTCGTCGTCTGGGTCCTGGCGATCGGCGCGCTCCTGGTCACCGGTCGCAAGACGCAGGCGAAGGAGCTCGCGGCCTTCCTACCCAACCTCCTGGCCCTGTTCCGCGGGCTGCTGAGGGACCCGCGCGTGCCACGCAGCTCGAAGGCGTGGCTGGTGTTCGCGGTGGTCTGGATCGCCTCGCCGATCGACCTGGTGCCGGAGTTCATCCCCGTGCTCGGGCCGCTGGACGACGCGGTGGTGGCCGCCCTGGTGCTGCGGCACGTCCTGCGGCGCACCGACCGGGCCGTGATCGCCGAGCACTGGCGCGGCAGCCCGGCGTTGCTGGACCGGGTCCTCCCGCGGACCTGAGCCCGTCCCGTCTTCCCTCCCAAGCATCTTGACGGTCTCGGCACCTTCCCGGTTACACTGCGGTTCCCCCATCCGGGGCTCGCGGTACCGAACACGAGAGGGGGCACGGCAGGGTGGGTCTGGACGACCAAGCACAGATCGACAGCCTGGTGGTGGACCTGACCAAGGAGTTCGGGGATCGCATCGGTCCCGAGCGCGTCAAGGAAGAGGTCATGAGGGTCTACGGGCGCTTCTCCACGTCGCCGATCCGCCAGTACGTACCGGTGCTCACCCGCAGGATCGCCCGGCAGGAGCTCCTCAGGGCCCTGTAGCCTCCCGGGTCGAACCGGACGGCCCTCGACCCGCCGGGTTCCTCGCCCGTAGCATGGGGGCCGCCCATGCGCACACGTCGCCGGCCGAGCGGCCGGCCCGTCTCGTTCTCGTCGGCTCTGCTCCTGGGCTCGGGCCTCCAGGTGGCCGTGACCGCGGCCTTCTCGAACGCCTCCGAGGGTGTCTACCGGGGAACGCCGAGCGGCCTGGGCCTGCTGATCTCCGTGACCGCCGGGGTCCTCGCCGGCCCGCTGGCCGGCATGCTGGTCGCGTTGGTCGGCGGGGTCGGGTTCGTCTTCTTCGTCACCGACGCCGAGGTCGGCGGCTGGGTCGCGGTGATCCTGTGGGTCGCCGCGGCGGGCATCGCCGGGGCCGTGGCCGACCGGTACCGGCAGGTCGGCCAGGACCGTGACATCGCCCACGCCTCCGAACGCCGGGCCCGGCAGGCGGCCGAGTCAGAGTCCACGCGGCTCGCCCACCTCCACAACCTGACGGGACGGCTCGCGAACGCCGTCACCGTTCGCGACGTGTGCGAGGCGCTGGTCGACACCGCGATCGGTTCGCTCGGCGCTGCCGCCGCGGCCGTCTCGCTGATGTCCTCCGACGAGGCCTCGCTCGAGGTCGCGGCGTGGCGCGGGTTCCCCAAGGAGCTGATCGCGACGTGGTCGAGGATCCCCCTCGACACCCCGACGATCGTCGGCGACGTGGTCGCTCAGCACTCGGTCGTGACGGTCGGGAGCGCGGAGGAGGCGCTCGAGCGCTATCCGATGCTCGCGGAGATGGGCGAGGGGTTCCCGCTCGGGGCGCAGGCTGCGGCGCCGCTGCTGGCCGCGGACATCCTGCTGGGCGTCGTCACGGTGAACTTCGGCGAGAGCCGCCGCTTCTCGGTCGAGGACGAGATGCTGCTGCTCGCGATCGGGCGGCAGTGCGGCCAGGCGATCGAGCGCGCGCGGCTGTTCGATGCCGAGCGCCAGGCCCGACAGCGCGCGACGCGGCTGCGCGAGCTCGCCTCGGCGCTGGCCGGCGCCGCATCTCCGAACGAGGTGGCCGACATCGGCGCCAACGCCGTCGTATCGATCCTGGGCAGCCGCCGGGTCTCGGTCGGCTCGCTGGCCCCCGACGGGCGGACGATCGAGCCGATCGCGACGGTCGCCGGTCACGCGAGGGACGGCCGGACCGACAAGCCGATCGCGCTCGACGCACCCTCGCCCACGGCCGATGCGGTGAACGGCGGCCGAACGGTGTACCTGCATTCGACCGAGGAGATCGACCGGGTCTACCCGACGCTCGCGCCCGCCCAGGCCGACGAGGATGCGCGCGCGATCGCCTGCGTTCCCCTGAAGGCCTCGGGCGTGTGCATCGGGACCCTGTACGTGACCTATGCGGATCCGCAGCCGTTCGACGAGCGCCAGCGGGCGGAGCTGCAGACCGTCGGCGACCAGTTCGCGCTCGCCCTGGAACGCTCGCTGCTGCAGGAGCTGCGCGAGGAGGCCGTCCGGCTCACCTCGCGCGTCGAACGCGTCCGCGCGGTGGGCGAGGCCATGACCCCCGACCTCGGGGTCGATCAGGTCGCCGACGCCATCCTGGTGGAGGCGGCCGAGGCGCTCGGCTCGGTCGCCGGCGGGATCGCCGTGGCGACCCGGGACGGCAACCGGCTCGAGTTCATCTCGCGGTTCGGCGTGCCGGCCGAGGCGCCGCAGAGCGTGTCGCTCGAGTCGGACAACCCGCTGACCGAGGCGTACCGCTCGGGCGCGGCGGCCTTGATCGAGGGCCCGCGCGAGCTCCGAGGGCCGGCACCACCCGACGCGTCCCTGCTGGGCGAGCCCGTGGAGGCCCTGCTGGCCACGCCGATCTCGGGACGGGGCCGGCGGATCGGCGTGCTCGGGCTGCGGTTCGATCGCGACCACTCGTTCACGCCCGACGAGCTGCGCTTCGTCGAGGCGCTCGCGCAGGAGGCGGGGGAGGCGCTCGAGCGCGCCCGGATGTTCGAGGCCGAGCAGCGGGCCCTCAAGCGGGCGGCGAAGCTGCAGGAGGTCACCGCGCGCCTCGCCCGCGCCGTGACGACCGAAGACGCCGCTCGCGCGATCCTGCGCGGCGCGACCGGCGGCGTGCAGGCGGACTCCGCCGCGATCGGGCTCGCGAGCGACGACGGACAGTCGCTCCGGCTGGTGCCGGGGACGATCACCCGGGGCACGCTGCAGCTGCAGTCGCCGATCGACATCTCGGTGAGCGATCGTTCGGTGCTGGCGCACGTGTACCGGAACGGCCGGGCGCTCTGGATCCCCAACCAGGAGATCTGGAAGGCGCGGTTCGAGGACGGCTGGGCGACCCAGCACGATCTCGGGAGCTGCCTGTACGCCGTGCCGATCGTGGCCAAGGGCGAGGCGATCGGCGCGATGGCCGTCTACTTCAAGACGGAGCACGAGGCGCCCTCGGCCGAGGACTCCGAGCTGATCCGGTCCTTCGCGCATCAGGCCGGCGTCGCGCTCGAGCGCGCCCGCGCGTACGAGGTCGAGCACGAGGCGGCCATGACGCTCCAGCGCAACCTGATGCCCGAGGGGGTCGCGCAGGCCGCGACCGTGGACGCGGACGGCCGCTACCTGCCCGCCACGCGCGGGGTGCACGTGGGCGGGGACTGGTACGACATCCTGGACCGGCCCGACGGGACGGTCGCGTTCGCGGTGGGCGACATCGCGGGCCACGGGCTGCAGGCGGCCGCGGCGATGGGGCAGGTTCGGAGCGCGTGGCGCGCCCTCGCGCTCTCGACCACCGAGCCGAGCGCGATCTTGGCCTCGCTCGAGCGGTTCGCCAACGGCGTCGAGGGCGCGTTCTTCTCGACGATCCTGACGATGCTGCTCGACCCGACCACCGACGAGCTCCGCTACGCGACGGCCGGCCATCCGCCGGCGCTGGTGATCGAGCAGGACGGGTCGACGCGGTTCCTGGAGGGCGGACGGTCGGTGCCGCTCGGCCTGCCGTTCGACCTGCCGAGGGCCCAGGCGCACGAACGCCTCACGCCGGGCTCGATCCTGGTCCTGTACACGGACGGGCTCGTCGAGCGCCGGGACGAGTCGCTGGACCGAGGCCTCGAGCGCCTTGCCGACACCGCGGCGCGCGCTGCGGGCGAGAGCCTGGAGGATCTGTCGGACGCGCTGCTGGACCTGGTCGCCGAGGAGCGCCACGACGACGTGGCGCTCCTGGTGATCGGCTCGCGCCGCGCCTCCGAGGAGTTCCACCGGACCTTCCCCGCGACGGCGAACGAGTTGTCCTCGCTCCGCGCCGACCTGCGCGCGTGGCTGGAGCGCTCCGGCACGCCGATGGAGACGGTCGACGACGTCGTGCTCGCGTGCACCGAGGCCGCCTCGAACGCGATCGAGCACGCCTACATCGGGCGCATGGGCGACGTGCACGTCGCGGCGCACCGGCAGAACGGCGAGATCGAGCTCTCGGTCTCCGACGACGGACGCTGGCGCCACCCGCGGCCCGACGATGCGCGCGGACGAGGGCTCGACCTCGTCCGGGCCCTGGTTCGCGACGTCGACGTCGAGCAGGGCGACGACGGCACCACCGTGCGGATGCGCGTGGGGGTCCCCTGATGCCCGAGCTCGCGACGATCGCGTTCGAGCAGGCCGAGCGGGCGTCGGTCCTTCGGATCGACGGCGAGATCGACATGTCGAACGCCGATCACGTGCTGGACGAGCTGATGGCCAGGGTCGGCGCCGATCCGTGGTTGATCGTCGACCTCACCGCCTGTTCCTACGTGGACAGCGCGGGGCTCAGCGTGATCGCGCGCGTCGACGCCCGGTGCCGCGAGGTGCTCTCGGGCCTGCGGATCGTGGTCGGGGCCGACGGCGGCGTCGACCGTGTCCTGTCGATGACCCGCCTGAACGCGGTGATGAACGTGGATCGGACGCTCGAGGAGGCCCTCGAGGCCGCCGAGGAGGACCCGAAGGCGTCCTGAGGTCAGGGGTTCGGGTGTCCCTCGGCCCGAACGCGCTCCAGGCTCTCGGCCCCCCCGCCGCCGAGCAGCTCCCGGTCGCCGGCCGCGCCCACGAACGTGAAGCCCGCCTCGACCATCTCGATCGCCTGGTCGGCGGTGGGCGAGTGGATGCCGGGCGCGATGCCCGCCGACGCCGCGGCGCCGACGATGCGCGACAGCGCGTCACGCATCTCGGGCGCGCCGAGGTCGGCGAACCCGTCGAACCCCAGCGTCAGGCTGAGGTCCGCCGGCCCCACGTACACGCCGTCGAGCCCCTCGGTCCCGCAGATCGCCTCCACGTTCGCGAACCCCTCCGACGTCTCGATCTGCGCGAACGCCAGCACGGCCGCGTTGGCCGCCTCGGTCTGCTCGCGCGCCGTGCCGAACGCCGACCGAACCGGCCCGTAGCTCCGGGACCCGCGCGGGGGATAGCGGCATGAGCGCGCGAAGGCCTCGGCCTCCCCGGCCGCGTTCACCATCGGGCAGATCAGCCCGCGCGCACCCAGATCGAGCGCCCGCATGACGCTCGCCGGGTCGTTCCACGGCAGGCGGACGAACGGCACCGCGCCCGCGCGTTCGATCGCCTCGACCGTCTCGCCGAGGCCGTCGAACCCCGTCTCGCCGTGCTGCAGGTCGACGGTGACCGCGTCGAACCCGGCGCTGGCCAGGATCGTTGCCGAGGCCACGCCGGGGAACGTGGACCAGGCGTTGAACGCGACCTCGCCCGCGGCCCAGCGTCGTCGAACGGGATCGGACACGCGCGCATCGTATCCGGCTCGTGCTCGCCCCCGCTTGCGGGGCAAGGAGCCGTCATCCGTCGGCAGGGAACCGCAAGAGCAAGAGCGCGTACGCGCCGTACGATCGGGTGGAAGGTCCGGAGCTCAGGTCCTTGACCCTCTCTCCGATCCGAGCTCCGGACCTTCCCATGTCTACCCTTCGATCACGCCCCGGGAGCGATCGCCAGCCGGTCGAGCGCCGGCAGCCCCGCGAACTGGTCGAAGCTCCACGAGACCACGCGGTTGGAGACGATCACCACGTTGTTGTCGAACAGGTAGGGCACCCACGGCGTGACGTCCTCCATCAGGAACCGGTCCAGCTGCGCCCAGCAGCTCAGCCGCGCATCGCCGGCCTGCGGGATGCACGCGTCGATCTTCTCCTCCGCGCTGGGGATCGCCGTGTCCGGGTTGTACCCGCGCTCGCTCAGCATGTCGGGCGTGATGCCGACCATCGGGTCGTTGCAGCACGCCTGCGGCCCGATCGCGGCCCGGCTGAACAGCGGGGGCCCGAACGTGAACCCGTCCGGGTAGTCCTTGCCCCAGGACACGCTCGGGCACAGCTGCCAGCCCGAGTTGGGGTCCTCGCACTTGGCGTACATCGTCGTGCGCTCGAACTGCTTGACGTCCAGCGAGATGCCCAGCGGCTCGAGGCTCTGCTGGAGCAGGGCCGTCTGGTCCGGGTAGGGGTCGGCCTCGTCGATCACGGTCACCACGTTGTCGCACGCGCTGTCGTCGCAGACCCCGTCGCCGTCGCTGTCGTACGTCGACCGCGCCATCGCCTGCTTGGCCGCCGTGACGTCGCCCCGGCCGTTCGGCGTCGGGTACGGGTCGTAGTCGGCCAGTTGGTTGCCCTGGAGGCTGTTCACCATGATGTGCCCGGCGAGCTCGCCGAACAGCGGGCCGCCGCGCAGCTGGCGGAACCCCTCCTTGTCCAGCGCGTAGTTGAGCGCGACCCGGACGTTCGGATCGTCGAACGGTGGGGCCGCGAGGTTCATCTCGATGTAGCGCACCGCGTCCGACGGATCCGAGTGGATCTGGTCCTGGAGCTCCGGATCGCTCGTGTACTGCCGAACCTGCTCGGCCGGCGGCACGCCGTCGAACACCATGTCGATCTCGCCCGCGTCCACCTTCAGCGCCAGGTCGTTCGAGTCGCCGCCGATCGTGGCCTCGATCCGATCCGCGTAGCCCTCGCGCAGGTCGTCCGAGTCCGGGTCGTACGAGGGGTTGCGCACCAGGACCAGCGAGCGGCCCACCTCGTAGCCGGAGGCCGGCACCTGCTGATCCCCCGGCGCCGAGAAGTCGATCTTCTCCGTGCCCTCGTACATGTAGGGACCCGTGCCGATCAGGAACCGGCCGTAGTCCCGGTCGTGCCCGGTGGCGACGCCCAGCCGGGCATCGGGATCGCCCGGGAGCGGTGGGATCGGCGCCGCGGCGGGCATCGCCATCCGGAACGGAAGATCGCCGGTGGGTGCCGACGTCTTCACGATCAGCGTGGAGTCGTCCGGTGCCTTCAGGCCGCTGATGGACTTCGCGTCGCCCGCCGCGAAGTCATCGAAGCCGTCGATCACCGAGTAGTAGAAGCTGTACCCCCCGTTGGCGCACGTCGCGCACGCCTCGCGCTCCATCGCTCGGATGAAGTCCTGCGCCGTGACCGTCACGTCCTGCAGGGGCGGCGAGTACGCGATGCCCTGCTTGAGCGTGAACGTCCACGTCAGTCCGTCGGCCGACTGCTCCGGCAGCGCGGACGCGAGGTCCGGCAGCACGTCGGCGCCGCCCTCGGCGGTGGTCTTGCCGTTGTACGAGACCAGCGTTCGGAGCAGGCAGCAGCGGTAGAACTCCCACGCCACGCCGTAGTACTCCTTCTGCGGATCGAACGCCTCTTGGACGTCCGACTGCATCGCCAGTTTCAGCGTCCCTCCGACCGGCGCCTGGCCGGTGGTCGAGGTCCCCCCTTGCTGTGTCTGCTCGTCCGCCCCTCCTCCACAGGCGGCCGCGACGAGCGCGACCGCGAGGAGCAGCGGGACGAGCCAGACGGGTGCCGCAGAACGTCTGAGCATGCCGTCCTCCTTCGGCCCGAGGACACGTCGGCCACGGCGGGCGCCGTGACCCGTCTCAGAGGTTCATACGGCGGGGGCGTTCGACCAACAGTTCGGTCTCCTGCCCGAACCTTCCCGCATCCTGCTGCCAGTCCACGAGCCGCCGGTATTGCGACGGACTCATGCCGGTGTGACGCCGGAAGGTCGTGATGAAATGGGAGAGCGAGTTGAACCCCGAGCGGTGACACACCTGCGTCACGCTCAGCGAGGACTCGCGCAGCAGCTCGGACGCGTACCGGATCCGAAGGCCGATCAGGTACCGGTACGGGGGGACACCGTAGCGCTGCTTGAAGATGCGGGTGAGGTAGAAGGGGGACAGGGACGCCGCCCGGGCGACCGCGTTCATGTCCAGGTCCTGCGTGAGGTTGGCCTCCAGATAGGCCCGGACCTGCTCTGCGTGTTCGCGAACGTGCCGGCTCTGGTGGTCACCGTCGCCGAAGAGTCCGAACAGCCTCGACCCCCCCTCTCTTTCCAAAGTGTACGCACGACGAGCTTCTGGCGGTCTTGCGGATTCCTGCCCAGACGCCCCATCCGTGCGTGAAGTTCTTCCATCGCGCATCCCTTACGCCGCAGACGTCTCCTACGCCCGCGGGTCCTATATCCCGGACCCTCGAACTCGACAGCCGGACGGAGGCCGGGCCTAGGATCGGATGGGCGGTGGCCAACCTCGCCGATCACCGGTCCATGGATTGACGCGATGGAAAGGGCCATGGATGAGCGGGGCGAGCTCGACCTCAACGTCGAAGGAGTACGAGAAGCTCTGCACGAGGGGATGCCCTCCGCCAGCGAGTCAAGGGGCCACTGACCCCAGCGATAGCAAACTCCTCTACCATCGGCGGGTGCGCCAGGTCCCGATGCCTCCGCCAGCCGGGTGGCGGATGGAGATTTTCGAGGTCGTGCCCCACCTGCTCATCGGTACGCGACTCGCGTCGGGGACCGAGTACGCCACGCTTGGCGTGGACGTGATCGTCGACTTGGAGGACTGGGAATGGGCCTGGGTTCCGCCGGTCCCGCTCGGCAAGATGTATCTCAGCTTTCCGATCGACGACGGGGACGAGGACGAGGTCGACCCGAAGGTCCGCGACGTAGCTCAGTTCATCGCTTCGCTGATCCAATCTGGGCGGACGGTGCTCGTGCACTGCACCGAGGGTCTCAACCGGTCGGGTGTCGTCGCTGCCCGAGCACTGATGGTCATGGGCCGAACAGCCGATGAGGCGATCCACCTGGTTCGCCAGCGGCGAGGCCTGACAGTGGACGGCTTTCCGGCGCTTGGGAATGAGGCCTTTGTTGGATGGCTACTCTCAGAAGAGTCAGGCTGAACTGACTGATCGACTGCGAGGAGGACCGAACCACTGGCCGTCCTCGTGGCAGCTGCGGGAGTCGCCCTTGCTTTCGGGCCACGGGCGGTAGGCGCTGAAGGTCCTCACGACACCCACGATCGCCTGCGAGCGAAAGCCGCGAAGACGAGCGTTCGGCGAACTGCTGATCGACTACGGAGGACCCGACGCTCCCGGGCGGCGCTGATTGAGAGTGCTGGAGGGAGGCTCCTGGCGACGATCTGGCGTTCCTCAAGAGGCGGACCCAGCTGGACCACGGCGTCGCTTCTTCTCCCCGAGGCTGGTTCGAAGCGCAAGGACATCCTCGGCCAGTCGCTCCTTCGGCATGCTCGGTGGCTCTGGATCAGGGAAAGGGAAGGGCCAGCCAGGCCTAGGGTCATCCGCATATCGAGGGACGATGTGGGCATGCAGGTGCGCGACGCTGTTGCCGAGCAGGTTGTAGTTCATCTTGACCGGTCGCATCACCTCTTCGATAGCTGCAGCGATGAGCCGAAGGTTCGCGCCATAGTTCGTCGTCTCTTCCTCGGCGAGTTCCGTCGGCTCGACTACGTGGTGACCGCGCCAGATCGCGACGGTGAGGCCACGCTGGATGTCAGAGCGCCGTAGGTCGGCATCCACAACCTTCCCAGCGAAGAAGCGCATCCCGTCGTCTGTTTCCTCAGGTCACCCCCGCTCACAAGCAGGACAGCCCTACCCGACTTCCATTTGTAAAGGTTGAAGGCCACTCCATTCAGCGAGCCTATCCCTCCTCTGCCATAGATACCCCTTTCGGAATCGGGCTAGGCTCGCCCGATGAGCGAGACCCCAGGGCGCTTCTACGAGACATCCGCCCCGGAACCCTTGAGCCTCCATCGCCCGATGACGTCTCGCGCGCGGGTCAGGGCGGCATCGACTGCGAGGCTGCCCGACGCCCGATTAGTACCTCTGGACAGATGCCAACTGGCGCGTCCGTCCCACCGCCGAGCCAGGTGGCCTTCGCTTGTGCTCTTTTCTAGAACCGCGTCTGCACGTCGGTGAACCGGGAGAACTTCCCAGATGACCTGGCCGCCGAGTTGGGCGTGATGATCAGCCGCATCGACCGCGCCATCTCGTCCATCGACGGGATCGAACGGGTTCACATCTGTCGATGGGGGGAGGGCTCGGAACATCTTCACTGGTGGTTCCTCGCTCGCCCGTCCCGACTGCTCCAACTAGCAAGCAGTTTCGCCGAAATATGGGACGACATGCTTCCCCGGACGCCTGCGGAGATCTGGGATTCGAACCTCGCGCATGTGAAGGCTGCTCTTGTCGAGGGTGGTCCGTGGTTCCCCCTCCACGACCGCCGCCGGTCCCATCGACAAGATCCGACGAGGGCCAGCTCCGGGAGCGCCCGGACGCGCTCGCCCCGCACCTAGCTGCTCCATGTCCTCACGCTTCCCGACCTCGAACGTGTCGGCGCGATCCGGTCTTCCTGGGGGGCAGTCCCAGATCGGCTCCTTCGGCGAGCTCCTGACGACTGCGAGCATGACGGGACGCTGCGGGCGGTTCTGGTCGGGATACTGCGGGGCCTCAACCCTGGAGTGAGGACTCCTCACCCACCCACAATTTTCAACCGCCACTTCGGCATCTGCTGAGTTCTAGTCGGCCCCGACCAGCTGCGTGAAGGCCGGGAGGATGACTCCCACGACGACTAGCCACCACCCGTACGCGAGCAGGAGCCCGAGGATCAAGGCGAGCGGGTAGAGGATGAAGGGGCCGCCCTGCTCCGCGTGAAAGAACAGCCGTCGCATCTCGACGTTCAGCCTAGCGCCGGTAGGCGTGACGGGAGCACACATGCGTAGACGGCAAGTGTATGACGTCCTCCCTACAGTCCTCCAGCGCTGGGTTCGAGGAGCGGGTGGGCCGCACGAGCCGATCTGGCCCGATCCCGACCTCAAGCCCGATTGGGTGAACGGCGGGGGAGTGCCGAGAGTTCCTGATGCCCGGAGCACTCGTGAATCGATACGGTCCATCGCTCATTGTGGACGAGTGCGAGTTGGAGGAGCGATTCTGACATGATTCTTACACGCGACCGGTCGACGAGTGTGGCGCAAGATGCATGGTCGCTGGTGGCGCGTGAAAAGGGGCGGTAGCTCAGTCGGTCAGAGCAGCGGACTCATAATCCGTCGGTCGCAGGTTCAAGTCCTGCCCGCCCCACCGATCCACCTGCCGTGGCCCGTCGTCAGAGCGGTCCCACAACCTTTTCGCCTGGTGATCGTTTTCCTCATCGAGGAGTGGTCGGAACCGCGAGCCAGAATGCGGGTCCATCAAAGGGGGCTTGGACCGATGCGAAGGCAAGCGATCAGACTGTTCACTGTCGTAGCGCTTACGGCCATGTTCCTGGGTCTCGTGGGAGTCCCGGCGGCTTGGGCGGCAGCCCCGACGATCACCTCGTTTACGCCGAAGAGCGGGCCGGTCGGAACCTTGGTCACGATTAAGGGAACCAACTTCAACAGCCCGGCCGTCGTCGAAGTCGAGTTTGCCAATCACGACGCTTCCTTCACCGTTGTGAACGACACCACCATCACCGCCACGGTGCCGAACAATGCGACCGACGGACGCATCCGGGTCCGCAACGCCGATGGTACGGCGACCAGCTCCACGAACTTCAACGTGACGCAGCCCAAACCCACGATCACGTCGTTTGGCCCGACCTCCGGTCCGATCGGGACCTCAGTCGTGATCACGGGAACCAACTTCAGCGGTACAGGCTTCACGACTTCGGCCGTCAAGTTCCACGGTGTGACGGCGAGCTTCATCGTCAACTCCGCCACGCAAATCACAGCCACGATCCCCTCTGGAGCGACCACCGGAGCTATCTCGGTGACCACTCCGGGCGGCACCGCCACGAGCACCATGTTCTTCACCGTTGTGACCATCCATTCGCGGACCGTGACGTTGAACCTGAGGAGGCACCTGATCGCACGGGGCAAGGTGACGGCGGCCGATGGGTTCGCGGCGTGCTTCGCCGGGGTGAGCGTCAAGGTTCAGAAGGGTCGACGCGGCGGGGGCTGGCGAACGGTGCGCACCGCGAGCACAGCGATCGGCGGCAGATATCACGTCCGTCTCCCTGACCGACCAGGACGCTACCGCGCCCTTGTGCCTCGGTCAGGAACCACGACCGACGTTTGCACGAGGGATAAGTCGCCGAGGAGGCGCCACCGCCACTAGAGCAGTTTTGGGACCCTGCGTGTGCTCCTGAGATGCCGAAAGGGCCCGAACATCTCGGAGCGAGTGGTCAGCCTCTCGTAATGGCGTCCCCATCGTGACCCTAGGCGAAATGGAGCGGGCGTTGCGCCAGCGCTTCCAGGCGCTCCCGCCGGTGGCTCGCGCCGAACTCGTCCACGTCCTGCGCCTCTCGGATCTCGACCGCGCCGAGCGGATCGGCGAGTTCTGGGCCAACCCCGAGACGCGGACCCTCCGCGAGTTGCTAATCGACCCGGAGGAGGACAGGTACGCCAATCGTCCGAGGCAATCCCACTGGAAGAAGACTGGTGGCCAGGCCGTGATGGTTCCATGGCCCGTGGCCACGCCCGGCGGGACGTGTGAGGCGTCCGTCGTGGTATGTCGGGCAGCGGCGATGCGTACGCCGAGCGACGTTCTTCGTGCCTCCACCGCCAGACCAATCTCGATCCGCCGAAAAGCTCCACGTACGCCGCGCATGGTCGCGTGCCCCCGGTCACTCTACGGCGGCGTATGTCTCTCGATGCTCACGATGCGCTCGCTCGATGCTCAGGATGCGCTCGCTGCGAGTACCCCGTCTCGCAAACCGCCACCTACTCCTCGACCGCATGGAGTGGGTCAGGGCCGTCGAGACACGGAGGGCGGCGCTGGGTCGATGGCCCTCTGCATTGTTGTCCGCAGAGTGTCCGCGTACGTTCGCGAAACACGGCGTATCACCGCGTTGCATCAAGCAGCGTTTTCGCAGGTCAGCGACAATCCTGGGGTGCTGACCAGCACCTTCGTAGCGGACTCATGATCCGTCGGTCGCAGGTTCAAGTCCTGCCCGCCCCACGAGCCGAAGCCGCAGGCAGATGACGCCTCCGTCGCGGGGATGGCTCCGTTGTTGTTGCGGCGGCTCCGTCGACATCAGCGGTGGCGGTTGTCTGGGTATCCCCACCGTGGGTCACCCCGGACAAAGACATCATGTACCAACACCCGCCGTTCTCGTGACGCCGGCCGGACGGGACAAGCGGTCGCCGTTCAATCGGTTCTTGCGGATGATGACGTTACGGATCAGTCCCCACTCCCGGCCTGAGTCGACGAATCGGACAGCATCTGTGGAGTTGCCGCCGAAGACGTTGCTCTCGATGAGTGCATCCGCGCACGTGTTGCAGACAACGCCGCCGCCGATCGGGTGCAGCCCCGCGTGGCCGTTTCCGCGGATCCTGTTGCCTCTGACGACGATGTTGTCGGCAGCGTTGAATCCGCCCGAGACTTCCCACCCGATGCCGGCCTTGCCGTTCTTCGTGATGACGTTGCCTTTGACGATCGCCGCCCCCTCGTAGAAGTCGAACCAGAGACCAATCCAGATGTTGTCGTGGATGTGAGACTTTTCGATGACGGTCGTGATGCTCGAAGATGCTCCCCGGACACGCTTGATGCACGCCGTGGATCGGACATTCGTGAACGAGACGAACTCCAGGTTGCCGTTATGGTCGCACTCGCTCTTCTTCATGATCACGTCTGCTGCGCCGGAGCCGATGCACTGGTTCTCGTTGTGGTGGCACCGAACATTGCGAAGCGTCAGCTGCTCGCCGGTCGCAAGGAATGCACGCCCACAGTCTGGAGCGCAACTCACATCCCCAACGGCACCGGAGATGTCCAGCTTGCGGAACGCCCAGACCGCTCCCGAGTCGGCGCTGAACATGTTGCGGGCTCCCGTGCCGATGATGAACGTCTTCCTCGTGCCCGCGCCCTTGATGACATCGCCATTGTCCACCCGGACCTCCGACGGCACGCTGTACCTCCCGGCGTCCAGGCAATAGGTTCGTCCCACGCCGTCGTTTAGCGTCTGGAGGTCGGTTCCGGCCGGGACCCGGACGCCTTCGCAAACCTTCTTCGGACGTGCCGCCGCCGGGACCGTGACCACCAAGGAAGCGATGACAGTCCCGATCAAGATGAATACGAGGCGCCGCATCGGGCCGTCGGCGCCCTCCCCCCTTCGACGCATCTGCCTCACCCCCCTGGTGAGGGTGCGCTCCTCCCCGTGGAGGGGAAGATGCGCCCTCCGATCCGAGACTCATCGATACTGGAACGATCGATGACGTTCGTCCAGCCTTCTCGCAGCATCCGGGTGACACCCTCGAGCGAGGCTCGAAGAGTTGCGCCGTCAGCCAACGCTCGAGTGTTGTATCACCGAGGTCCACTGGTAGTTCCCGGTCCCGTGGTGTCGGTTGGTCCAAATCTGCCTCCAGACGGCTGTCACGACGCCCCGCTCGGTGAGCCGCCCTCATTCGACGTGAATGAATGTTGACCGAACCAGCTGCCGCCAATGCCCACACGAGCGGTTGCGGACGCAATGGAGCTGTGCATAGAGAGAGCCCCCGGTCCGAGGACCGAGGGCTCCCGCTTCGGATGGCCCAGAGGGTTCACTCGAGCGAGACCAGCAGCCGCATCCCTCCTAGTTCAGACGC
>Ga0081455_10004836_pt1 | contig 14953 bp, 15 predicted proteins | sample TabmetS3T2R1_FD_70207 | JGI IMG/M metagenome (GOLD analysis project Ga0081455, IMG submission 70207) | Tabebuia heterophylla rhizosphere microbial communities from the University of Puerto Rico - S3T2R1 | ecosystem: Host-associated > Plants > Roots > Rhizosphere ... | reverse complement strand
AACTACGTCAGCATCGCTAAGTACAACACCAATGGCGACTGGCGGGAAATAGGACCCTCCTATCCCCTTCCTTCGGGATTCGATGTGAATGCCTCCCACCATTTCGAAGCAGATTGCCGCAGTGACGAGCGAAATGAAGCTGTGCATCTCGTATTCGCGGTGAACGGCCTTGTGATCGCCGACGAGACTGATTCCGAGAATCTGCTGACTGGCGGCACTATCGCTCTATTCGCAACGGCTTATAAAAACGCAGACGCGGTGGAAGTGGAGTTCGACAATTTCGTCGTCCAAGCATGAGCATCAACGCCGATGGAACACGGCCGTCTTTGGCCAAACCCGTTGGTCGGCTGGTCCACGTCGGCCGGCCGGTTAGCTTCGGGTGGAGCTTGGCAAGGCTCGGCATGAATATGATGATCACATCCAACAAGAGCTTCAGCGAATGGGGCGAAGTTCTCGGACTCCGGCCTTGTACGGCTCGGGGAGGTCGAGCATCGCGCGCACGGTGGCGAACCCACCTCCGGAGTGGCCGAACGCGCCACGTGATCCAGGTCTATCCAGGGTCGGATCTCGGCCAACTGCCCCAGCGCCGCGACATGGTCGGCTAGGCAGCCCGCGTCGGGTGTCGTGAAACGACTTGCTCCGGCCCGGCGTGCCTCGGCCATCCACCGCCCCGACCACGAAGCCCAGCGCCGCAATGGGTTCCGCGTCCAGGCCCATCCCGCCGGGGTCGACGACGGGGCGACCCGGTTAGTACCACAGCACTTCCTCGGCAAGCACCCGAACGATCGGCGGCTCGGTCATCCACTGGTTGGGTTCCACGCGGGTGTCCCCGGTCTCGCTCAGCACGGTGGTGACCTCGCCGGTGGCCGGTACCAGCCGGTGCAGGGTGAGGGTCCGCAGATCGCGGCGCTGGCTGAGGTAGTACACCGCCGAGCCGGCCTCGGCCCACCACGCCCATTTGGCAATGATCGGCGTGAGCTGCGGCATGAGCAGCGGCTCGGCCCGCGTGGTAGTCCAGGCGGCAGCGCCAACACTCGCCGAACGAGCCGAACTCCACGGCCTCGTCGGCCAGCTCGATAGCTATCAACGGCCAGGCCTCACGGTCGACCTGTTGCCCGAGGCGGCGGAGAGCCGGCGGCGAGCCGGGCGTGGTCGAAGGCCGGCTCGTGGGTGCCCGCCACCGGATCGACCAGTACGAACCGCCTGCCAGTTCCATTGCTCACCGCGTACCAGAAACGGGCTCCTCCGTCGATCCACTGCGGCCTTACCTTGTCGCCGATGACGAGCTCGCCAGGGCGGGCAAGTCGGCGGAGGAGTTGCTCCGCCGCCTGGTAGTCCTGAGTGGTGCTCATTCGTGTCGTTCTCTCTCGGTCGGCCCGCCGCAGTCGCCGCAAGGCCAGCAATCGAACTCGAACCTCTGTGATCGCTCCGAGCCAAAATGGCCAAAAGTGCAGACTGCCCTGTTCGTTTGGAGCATCCAAAGGTGGGCTTGCATGACGCAGCCGGTGCGCATTGCAGTTGCTGGGGCGGGCAACCGAGGCCAGAGGTACGCCGACCTGGCCATGGTCGACGGTCGAGCCCAGATAGTGGCGGTCGCTGACCCTGATTGCACTCGCCGCGACGAGCTGGCCGATCGGCACGCCGTCTCCACTGACCGGCGGTTCGAGAGCTGGGAAGCGCTGGTCGATGGACCCCGGATTGCCGACGCGGTCGTCGTCGCTACGCAGGACCGCCTCCATTACGAGCCGGCTCTGGCATTTCTGGACGGTGGCTACCACCTCTTGCTCGAGAAACCAATCGCCACGACGCCGGAGCAGTGCGACAGAATCGTCGAGGCTGCCGAGCGTGCTGGCGCAACCTTCGCCGTCGCCCACGTGCTGCGATACACGCCATACACCCTCACGTTGAAGCGCCTCCTCGACTCGGATGCCATCGGGGACGTGGTCTCGGTCGAGCATCTCGAGCCGATCGGCTGGTGGCACTTCGCGCACTCGTTCGTCCGGGGCCACTGGCGGCGTGAGGACGAGTCCACCTTCATGCTGCTGGCCAAGTGCGTGCACGACATCGACTGGCTTAGTCATGTGGTCGGCCGGCCAGCCCGTCGGGTGTCGTCTTTCGGCGGCCTACACCACTTCCGTGCCGATCAGCGTCCGGCCGACGCCGCCGACCGCTGCCTGGACTGTGTGCTCCAGCAGAGCTGCCCATACTCCGCGCCGAAGATCTATCTGCCCTGTCTAGGCGACCGGGCCAGGGAACGCTGGCCGCTGCACACTGTCACCTCCGACCTAACGGTCGAGGGCGTCCTGTCGGCCTTGCAAAACGGACCTTACGGCCGCTGCGTCTACGCCTGCGACAACGACGTCGTCGATCACCAGGTCGTGTCCATCGAATACGAGGGTGGCGTCACGGCGAGCTTCACCGCCACGGCTTTCACCGGCTTTGAATTCCGCAAGACGAAGCTGTTCGGCACTCACGGGTGCATCGAGGGTGACGGTACAGTGCTCGACCTGCTCGACTTCCGCACCGGTCAACGCGAGCGGATCCCGATGCCGACCGTCGACATGCCCGAGGGTCTGGAGGGCCACGGTGGCGGCGACGCCGGACTCGTCCGGGCATTCGTGAATGCCCTGGTCTCCGGTGACCCGGCCGCTCACCTTCCGGATCCGCGTCAAGCGCTCGCTGCGCACCACCTCACCTGGGCAGCCGAACAGGCTCGGCTCACCGCCTCGGTCATCGACCTGTTCGGCGCCGACCGTCCTTGAGATGAAGGGATCATCTTTCAGGGCCACTCTGGACGCCGGGGGTTGTTGGATCTAAGTACTGGCGTCGAGCCGCCCGCCGACCGGCGCGGCCGGCTCGAAAGCGGCGGAGAACAAGTAGCTGGTCCCCCGGCTGCGGTAGGGCCGCCATTTCTCGGCGATGGCCAGGACCTCCTGTTGGGTAGGGAGGTGATCAAGTTGATAGACGGCCTTGACGGCCTTCCGCAGCGCTAGGTCGCCTGGTAGCACGACGTCCTCTCGTTGCAGCGCAATGATGAGCGCGCCCTGCACCGTCCAGGGACCTATCCCAGGGATTGCAGTGAGCTCGGTGATCAATTCATCGTCGGGCAGCCGGCTCAAGACGTCCGGGTTCAGCCGGCCATCCGTCAACCGCTCGGCGAGGTCGCGGAGCGTGTTGATCTTCCGCCAGGAGAGCCCTGCCTCGCGCAGCTTGCTGGGATCGACGCCCAGCAGTTCGGTTGGCGTGGGTAGATGGCCGTCGAACAGCGCCTCGATGCGGGCCAGGGTCCGGCGGGTCGCTGGGACGGACAGCTGCTGGCCGGCGACCTGGAACAGCAAGGCACCGTACAGATCCATAGGCGGCAGCCGGGCCATCCACGCCCGAGGGTCGAAGTCCGGCCAGTCGTCGATCAGCCGCCCCAGCACCGGATCGGCGTCGCGAAGATAGGAGCGTGCCTGTTGCAGCCATGCCGCTCGGCTGGCATCATCGGTCACCGAGCCCGCCTTCCTCGAGCGTGCCAGTCGTTGTTGCCATGCTTGAGTCTGACAACTGAGGCTGATGCTGAGCTGGACATGACGGGTGTGTCCTTTCGCTCGGTCCGATTCACTTGCCGGTCGACGACCGCGATGGGCACGGCGGGCGCGTCGTCCTCGACCTCACCGACGTACGGGTATGAGCCTCCCCCACCACCGGACGTCGGTCTTGCACGGCCAGATATCCAGCGGGCAGCGATCTCTAGGCGAGCTCGTCACCGTCGGCGAGATCTGGCACCTAGCTCGCTCCGACGCGCCGATATCCGCCACTGACCCACTCGGCGACCAGGCCGCCGTACAGCCGCCGTTCCGACGTCTGGACCGACGATATGGGGAGACCCGAGGGCCCATTCGTCGATCAGACGGGACAAGAACGCCCCCGAAGCGTCCGGTGCAATCAGTTCCGGGCGGCCATCGGAATGGCCGAATCCCGGCAGGTCGATGGCGACAACCCGCCCGACTGTTGAGACGCGGCCCCAGACGCGACGGAAGGCCCAAAGGGTTTCCGGCGCGGTACCACGTCGGTGGTGGCAGGACAGTCATGGCTTGAGTGTTGCCGATCGCATCGGGCTCTGCTATCACTCCCGGTGTCTTCAGCGAGAACCTCCTGGCCTTGGCCTATGGTCGACAACGGCAACCGCACATGTTTCTAGGGGCGCAAGTGGATGACAAGTATGGAGTCGCCCGCGGCATCGAGCGGCGTTGATAAGAAGGACCGTGGCCACGCTCTCAGATTGTGGTAGCGACCAACTGTGACCATTCCTGCCGCCGTCAGATTTGTATCGGCAGATGATCACCAGCGGCCCACCGACCGGGTCCGCGCCAGACGCACGGCGGGCTTGCGGTCCGGGCTGCCGATGCTGGTCCCGGCTCTGGCTATGTTCCTGATCGGGATCTGGAGGATCGACCGGCCGTCTTTTTGGCGGGACGAGTCGGTCACGGTTCTGGTATCCGGCCAGCCGCCGGCCGACATCGTCGCCTATATCCGGAATACCGATGCTGTGCACGGCGCCTACTACCTGCTTATGCACATGGTGACCGAACTCGGGCGAAGCGAGCTCATCGCCCGGCTCCCATCGGTGCTGGCTGCTGCGCTGGCCGCTGGTGGGATCGCGGTAATCGGCCGTCGGCTCGTCTCGACTCGGGCAGGGGTTCTGGCGGGACTGATATTCGCGCTCCTCCCGGTGGTATCTCGGTACGCCCAGGAGGCCAGGTCGTACGCAATCGTCACCGCACTCGCCGTACTCGCGACCTACCTGCTGCTACGGGGGCTGGCGACGACCACCTCCCGGGCCAGCTGGTTCGTCAGCTATGCGGTGGTCCTCGCCGTGCTCGGTTGGCTGCATCTGGACGCGATGCTGTTGGTCGGTGCGCACGCCGTGGTGGTGCTGGTTCATTGGCGTACGGCCGGCTCGGCCCGGCCGTTGGCCTGGTGGAGCGGTGCTGTGGCGGCCGCGACTGCGGCCGTGCTGCCGCTGGTCGTCGAGGCGAGGTCGCAGTCGACGCAGGTGTCTTGGCTCAGGCCCCCGGATTCGGACCTTGTCCGCGAGCTCGCGACCTTCATGGCCGGAACTACCGCGATCGCCGTCGCGGTCGCGGTGGTGGCGCTGCTGGGGATTCGGCTGCACCCAGCCCCGGGCGGTCTGCCCGGTATCGGCGTTGTGGCGCTGAGCTGGCTGGTCGTCCCCTTAGCTGGGCTGGTTGCGATGTCCATACTGGTGGAGCCGAGCTACCACCCACGCTACCTGCTCTACTGCGTGCCCGCCGTGGCATTACTGGCCGGAACCGGGCTTGACCGACTGGCCGGACTGGCCGGGCGGTTCGGCCCACCCGGATCGGCCTGGGTGGTCTCACTCGCCGGTCTGGGCGCGTTTGCGATCCTGGTCTGGCCCATCCAGCTGACCATCAGGGAGCCGGACAGCCGGCCCGACGACCTACGCGCGCTGGCCGCTGTGGTCGGCGATCAGAGCCGGCATGGCGACAGCGTGCTCTATCTTCCGGCGAACCGGCGCGCCTTCATGACCGTCTATGCCGATGCATTCGCAAGACTCGACCAGACCAAGCTGCATCGGCCGGGGCGCAACGCGCTTCTTGTCGAGGACCTGTCGACGGCCGACTTCCTCGCAGCGCTCGGAACCGCGACCCGCATCTGGGTTGTGTGGTCGCCGCCGCCCGACTCCCGTTATGCCAGCCCGGTACCGATGGCAAACCGCGACGCGCTGCGCACTGATCCTCGGTTCACCGAGGCCGCTAGCTGGCGCTTCGGACATACCAGGCTGATCCTCTACGTGCCACGAACGTAGACGTCATGGCCGCATGCGGGCTGATCTGACCGGGTGGTGCCATGGAATAGATCGACGGAGGGCCTGGCTTCACCTGTATAGCCGATCTATGCGACCGATGTCTCGATAGCTGTTCGAGCGCGCGATATACAGGAGATTTGTGACTTCCACCATGACGACGACCCGAGATCGAAGTGCCCAGACGACACCCGCCCGCGTACGAGCCGACTTCTGGTTCGATCCGGCGTGCCCCTTCTGCTGGATCACCTCCCGCTGGATTCTGGAAACGGAGAAAGTGCGCAATATCGAAGTGCACTTCCATGTCATGAGCCTGGCCGTATTGAACGAGGGCACCAACGTCACCGATGCCTATCGAGACAAGTTGCGGTCCTCATGGGGTCCGGTACGGGTGGCGGTCGCGGCCGCACAGTTCAAGGGAGAGCAAATGCTCTCGCCTCTTTACACCGCCATGGGTACTCGCATCCACAACCAGGGCTATGAGGATCTGTCGACAGTGATCACCGAAGCACTCGACGAACTCGGCCTGCCGCCGGAGCTGGCGGAAGCAGCCGAGTCGACCGACTATGACGACGCGGTCCGCGAGAGCCACCAGGCGGGGATGGACAAAGTGGGCAAGGATGTGGGAACCCCAACGATTCATGTCAACGGCACCGCCTTCTTCGGACCAGTCATCACCCGGATTCCGCGCGGTGAAGACGCCGGTCGGATCTGGGATGCCAGCGTCACTCTCGCCGGCTACCCCTACTTCTTTGAGCTCAAGCGGGAACGCAGGGACACACCGCATTTCGACTGAACCCAAGGGGGCCTTGGGGTTTCTGGCCCGAGGGGCAACGTCGACCTACGAAGACGGAACTCGCTGGGAAAACAGGTGCGCCGCCTGCGGCGGCCCTGTGAGTAGTTTGGCCAGAGCCTCCTCGCGGCTTCGGTCGGTCACCGTCTGCCGGTGCTCGTGCTGACGGACGTGCTCACGCCAAGAGGGGACGAGGTACAGCTCGAGAAAGCGGTCGGTTTCCGCGCCGTCCCGGTACAGGCCCCACCGGAGCGCTCCCGTCCGCAGTCGAGATCGGGATGCAAACGCCATCGCATCGAGAAACTCATCGACGTGGTCAGGCAGAACGCGGTACTCGACCCTGACGAGGACAGCACCGGACTGCTCGTACGGGTCAAGCGCCAGCTCAGGCGTCGGCCAGTGCGAAGAAGGACTGGGATCGATCCGACTGGGGTCCGGCAGTCGCAGGATCGGGAGTGTCGCCAACCCAAGCAGCAGTACCGCTGCTGCTGCGATCAGGCAAAACTCGGTCGATACCAAGCCCGCCACGGCACCCCACACAAGGCTCCCCAGGGCCTGGCCGCCCTGGAAGACGAGCAGATAGACCGCCAGCGCCCGGGCGCGGACCCAGCCCGGCAAGAGGAGCTGAGCAGTTGCGTTGAGAGTCGCCAGCACGGCGGTCCACCCAGCACCGGCCAGGACCAAAACCACCAGTGCGAGCGGCGTCGATCGACCGACAGCTAGTACGACGAGCGCGAGCGCATACCCTGCAGCGGCCAGCACGAGCAGGCTCGTGGAGGACAGCCGCGTTCGGATCCGGCCCAGTTGCCAGGCGCCCAGGATTGCCCCGATCCCGAGCGCAGCCAGCAGCAGGCCGTATCCGGTGGAATTGAGCTTCAGCCGCGAGCTGGCGACCACGGGCAGCAGCGCCCACAGCGCACTGGCGGGCAGCACCCACAGGGCAGTGCGGGCGAGTACTCGCAGCATTGCAGGCGAAGCGCGCACGTATCCGACTGCCAGCCGCATGGCATTTGTGAAAGGCTCCGGGTCCAGCCGAGGGGGTGTTGGCGGCAGCCGGAGTAGCGCGACGACAAAGACCAGGTAGCTGACAGCGTTGAACGCAAAAGTCCAGCCAACACCGGCAAAGGCAACCAGCAGCCCACCGATCGCCGGCCCGACAGCTCGGGCGAGGTTGACCGCGACGCCGTTGAGGGCCGCCGCCGCAGGCAGCTCGGCTCGGGGCACCAGCTCAGGCACTGTGGCCTGGAAGGCGGGGTTTGTCAAGGCAACTCCGGCACCAAGGGCTGCGGTGAACGCCAGCAGAGCAACCGTGCCGAGATGCCCGGTCAAGGTGTCGATAGCAAGTGCGACCGCGACAAGTGCCATCCCGGCCTGAACGACGATGAGCATTCGGCGGCGGTCGAGGACGTCGGCGAGAGCCCCTGCCGGAATGGCCAACACAAGAACGGGCAGGCTGGTCGCGGTCTGGACCAGGGCGACCAGCTCGGGCCGGCCCGATTCGACGGTGAGGAACCATTGAGCGCCTACCGTCTGTGCCCAGGTACCGACAAGCGAGAACACCTGGGCTATCCACAGCATGCGGAAGACGCGATGGCGTAACGGCGCCCAGGCCCCGGGCGTCGCCTCAGTCTGAACGGCGTCGGTCACGGAACAACGCCAGCCACGACCAAGGAATAGCCACGTTCTGGGCGGTCATGCACCGGCCCAAGCCGCATGCTGGCCAAGATCATGGGCACCGAGAGCAGGGTCGCTACGAAGATCGTGTCCCGAGCTGTGATCACGCGTCGGTCATACCGCATGGCGGTAGGTGTTCTGCGCGGTGGGCAGCCCGGCTATCACAGTGACCGCAAGAAGATCACCAGAGTTCAACTGGCGTCAAGGTCTATGTCTAAGGCCGTCAGGTCGAGACGCGCGAGGCGCACGGGGTCCAGGAGAATGTCCATAGTTGTGATCCGCCCGTGGTGCTGGGTGAGCGCGCCGATCGCAAAGATTCTTCCGTCGAGCAGTGATACCCAACCGACAGCGCCATTGATCCGCGCGGGCCGCGCGATCAGGCCGAGCTGCGAGGCCGCCTTGGCTCGGCGGGCGACGTTCTCAGCGCCGCGAACCTCGACTAAGGTCCCGCTGCCATCGTCTTCGCGGATCACGATGTCAGGATCCAGCACGGCGATGAGGGCGTCGAAGTCCCCATCGCGTGCGGCGGCGAGGAAGGCTTCGACGACTTCGTGCTGTGCAGCCGCGTCGCCATCGGAGGTCGTGTCCGCGCCGCGGACGCGGCGGCGTCCCCGGCTGGCGAGTTGGCGCGCCGCGTCGGGCGAGCGTTCGAGGATTGCGCCGATCTCGTCGAAGGGAACCGAGAACATGTCATGGAGGACATAGGCGAGCCGTTCTGCCGGTGTCAGCGTCTCGAGCACAACGAGCAGCGCCAGACCAACGGAGTCGGCGAGCAGCGCCTCGTGCTCAGGGTCGATGCCCGCTGCGCGGTCGATGATCGGGTCCGGCAGGTGTGTACCCAGTGGCTCCTCGCGCCGTGTCTTGCGTGAGCGGAGCATATTGAGCGCGACTCGCCCGACGACGGTGACGAGCCAGGCTTCGATATTGTCGATGTCGTCCGCTTTCGAGCGGCTGAGGCGGATCCACGTCTCCTGGACGGCGTCGTCCGCCTCGCTCGTGGAGCCCAGAATCCGGTAGGCGACGGCCCGCAGTCGGGGCCGGTGCTCCTGGAATCGTGCTGCCAGCCAGTCGCGCTCTTCCATTGATCTATAGACCCGTCGCGGGAGCCGAATGTGACGTCACGTTTCCATGCCGCCCGGGGGTCTTTCCCTTGTGAGCGTAAACGAAAGGAGAGCGATCATGGCTACAGATAGAGCCCGATCTGTTCCCGGACCGGAAGCCGTGACGCCTGAGCCACAGGCCACCACCAACCGCAACGACTTCGTCAGCTATGACGAGCTCGTAGGGCCGGATCTCGACGACGCGCGTTGGAGCCCAGCGCGGCTGCCGCTCCCGACGGGGGCCGAGCACGTCCCGCTGGACCCCAACGCGGAGGTGACTGTCCGTGACGGCGAGGTGCAAGTGATGATCCCCCACTTTTCGCTGGCGCACGACGCATTCCAACCCGGCGACAGTGCCAAGTACCTCATCTTCTCAACCGGCCAATTCGAGCTGCCTCCAGACCGGCCGGCAACGTTCGCCGCGGACCTCGCGATCGAGAACATCGGCGGGGAACCGGAAGATTTCCGCCGGGGAATGGCCGCCTTCCACGCTTTCGATTTCGAAGTAAGCAAGCGCGTATTCGCCGTCTGCGGCACCTCCACCCGCGTGTTCGCGCTGCATGAGCAGCTGGGCTTTGGCGGAATAGGCGAGCCGTTCTACCACGTAGTCGAGTCGCCGTACGAGGACTTCGACGACGACTTCACCCGGCTTCGCACATGCGAGATCACCCTTGACCGAAGCAGATCGACCGCGATCTGGCACGTCGACGGCCACAAGGTGTACGAGTCCCCCGGCACCTTCATCCCCGAGCGCGTTCGCATCGGGTTCGGGATCTGGACAATGCTGCCGATCAGGAACGGCCGCAGTCGCTCACTCGACGGGCAGGGCCTGGCCGCGCGTTGGCGCCGGTTCCGCGTACGCGGTGTCCACGCGTGAGCCGCCTTGAAAGCGGCTAGGACTCCGCTGGCGCGTCAGGGCCTGGACCGGTCTGATGATCATGCCGATCCTGCACAGTCTTGCGCTGCCCGACCGTACGAAGCATTGCCACGAGCACAAAGTGCAGGCGATCGGCACCTTCGATGTGCTCGGTTGGCAAGACGTGCGCAAGCGCTCGAGGGGTCAGCAGAAGGGCACGATCCTGCCAGCCACCCAGGCCTCCGTGGGCACCGACCAGAGGTTCGAAGGCAGCGATATCCAGCGTGACGTCATCGACCCGGCTGTTGACGTACAGGTCGGGGGCCTCCGGCATCACGATCGCGCGGCGGAGCACCCGCGCCGCATGGTCTCGGTATGGCCGGAGAGGGTTTTCTCCGGCGAGCTCGCCCGTATCGAGCCGGATACGGCCGTTCCCACCGATGGCCCATGGCACTCCTGAAGAGTCAATGCCGGCGATGAAACCGATGCCCTCGTGTGCGCAGAGACCGGGAATGAGCTTGGGCCAGCGCTCATCCAGATCCTCCAGGGTGAGCCGGACCGGAGAATGCACGTACAGCATGCCGAGGTTGCCCGAGCCGAGCACAGTCAGGCCGGCGCTGGTCACGGCATTCGCGCTGTTGTCGATGTGGCGCCTGCTTACCGACGCTGCGCGGCTGGCGGCGCGGCCACTTAGGCCGGTGCCTGAGAGGTCTTCGGCAAGGGAGTCAACCCGCCCCCACTGTTCCACCGGAGCGTCGAGAGAGACCACTTCCTCGTCCATCAGTTTCGTGCACACCTCGCCCAGATCCGTGCCGAAGCGGTCTTCGAACGACTGACCTTGGGACTGGCCGTGATCAGAGACCACAACGATGTGGTAGCGCCGAGCACCGTGCGCCGCCAACTGCTCGAGCGTTCCCAAGACACGATCCAAGCCGTCAAGGGCCGCAAGCGACTCGGGACGGAACATGCCTGCATGATGGGCGACCTCGTCATAATCGACATAGTCGACGTAGATGCACTTGGTCCCCTTCCGCATCTCCTCCGCGATCACCGCGGTGTTGAGATCGCGCTGCAGGACGTTGGTGGCGGATCGAAGAACAGCGAAGGTCCAGCCGCGGTGGATGCGCGGTAGCACGTTGAGGCGCCTTTGTCGGGCGGCCTGCCACCGCTCTTTCATGATCTCCGCAACCGTCCGCACCAGACCTCGGGTAAACCCGTTGGGGTTGGTAACGAACCAGGCGAACGTCCGCCGCGTAGCTTCGGAGCCTCGCCCGCCACCCATTTTGCTCATGGTCAGCATGGCGCGCGGCGCGTCGCCAGTGAAGAGGTTGCCGAGGGCCAGCCCGTCGTCGGCAAGCAACCCGGTTCCAATGGTCGCGCGCTGCTCGATGACTGCGGCGTCCGCTGGCCGGTTCGCGATCAAGACTCGACCGAGCTCGCGGTCGTACCAGCGAAAGGCAGGGACCCCCGCCACAGTGCCATGCAGGATGCCCAGCTGACTGGCGGGCGTGGTACACGGCAGCTGTGCCGTCCACTCTCGGAGTACATAGTCCCCCGAGGTGACCCAGCGACGTAGGGTCTGGACCCTGCCCGCCTGGATAGCCCACCGTAGGACCGGAAACGCTACGCCATCCAGCTGGACGAACACGACACCATCCACCTCCGGGTCGGCGACGGGCTTGCCGGCCACTTTGCGTCTGAGCAGCGATGCCGTGAACGAATCATCCGTGCCGGCACTTCCCAGCCAGGCGGCAGCGGTCGCGATGACCGCGACGATCCATGATGCCCAGAAGGCCGACCAGAAAGTGGCGTTGATATCCGGCACGATCCAGATCGCGGCGTAGACCAGCAGTGCCTGTCCAACCAGACCGGCAAGAACGACCGCCAGCCAGCCGATGCGGGCGGCCAGCAGGACGAGCAGGGGTCGGAACACCAGCCCAAGTAGCCCAGCGACCGCTGCGGCGGCGAAGTATGCCCACCAGGCCTCGGCCGTCAGGTTTGGCAACAGCGCATCGGCGAGGGCCAAGGCGGCCGTCGCGACCAGCCACACCGCGATCAGCCGGCCGATATCACCCAGGCGCAGCCGGGCCCGGGACTGAGCTTGCCCTCGCTCGGACACTCCAACCACGCGTGCCCCCTGACCCAACATCCCGCCCGGGACGGCGAGCCGCCGCCACCGCATCCAGGCAATGGGTGGCGGCCGCGCTCATTTTCTGATCATGCGCTGCCGGACGCCCTAACGTGCAAACTACTCCGACCAGATCCGGGGCCCCACCTCCGGTGAACCTGAGCCACCACAGCGATACAGCGACACCGATGATGGTGGTCTAGACCGATACCAGAAGCCGAATGACTAGAGAAGCGAGCGAGCTGCGCGGTGACGGGCACACTCACGTGGTGGGGGCACAGCACTAGCACGTGGCGGGACGGCGATACGACCGTGCTCTTCGACCCCGTCCTGACAGCTCGGCTGGGCCATCTCCGTCGGGTCCGTGGTCCGATTCCGCCCCCGCACGCTGCGCGTGCGGATATTGTCCTGGTCTCCCACCTACACGCTGACCACACCCACCTGCCCTCGCTCCGACTCATCCCGGCCTCCGCGGTTCTCATTGCTCCAGTAGGATCCCGCCGCCTGCTCAGACCAATCGCCGCCCGTGGCGTGAAGCTCTGGGAGGTCGACGCAGGTGATCTTGTGGAGCTTGGCGGCCTGCAGATCCGTGTCCTGGCGGCCGATCACGACGGCCGACGACTACCAGGGAGTCCCCATCGGGGACCCGCGCTCGGTTATCTCGTCGAGGGCTCTCGCCGGTGCTGGTATCCGGGAGACACGGGTCCGAACCTTGCCTTGGACGATGTGACGAACATCGACATCGCCTTGATGCCAGTTGGAGGCTGGGGACCGACGCTTGATAAGGGCCATCTCGACGCCGAGCAGGCAGCCCACGTGGTCCGCCGCACTCAGCCAGATCTTGCCGTCCCCGTGCACTGGGGTACCTGGTGGCCTATCGGCCTCCGTCAGCGCGCCGAGCTGATCGATCTGCCGGCTGAGGCATTCGCCGAACACATCGCGCGAGTGGCACCAAGCACAAGCGTCCGTCTCCTCCGACACGGTGAGTCGGTCAAGCTGTAACAGCAGCGACCTGGAGCCTTGGCCTCCGTGGGCCTGGCAGCTACGAGTCCCGCTTCGGCAGCGATCTCGGAAGCCCGAACCATGGAAGCACGCTGCTGTCGAAGCGGGTGAACGCGCAGATCCGGTCGCCGGCGAGAGTGAGGACGAACAGGCCGGCTCCATGGCGGATGCCAGTGGAGGCGCGCAGGTAGGCCCCGAAGGCTGGCTGGCCATTGGCTCGCGTCGGCATGAGGTCAACCCTTCGGCCTGAGCGGAAGATGCCGGCGAAGAGGCGGGCAACGATGTCGCGGCCCTGGTATTCGAGTGGAATCGGTGGCATCGACAGGAAGACATCGTCGGTGAGCAAGCCGACCAGCGCGTCAACATCACCGGATTCGTAGGCGCGTACGAAGTTTGTTGTGAGCGCCTGTTCGGCTGATGAATCCGGGACGGGAGCCGGTTCACGCTCGGCGCTCGGCGACAGGCGGCGCTGCAGGCTCGCCCGGGCCCGTTTCAGGGCGCTGTTGACCGATTCGACGGTCGAGTCGAGCATCTCGGCCACCTCGTTCGCGTGGAATCCGAGGACATCACGCAAGATCAGGACGGCAAGCTGGCGAGGCGGCAGGATCTGAAGAGCTGTCACGAAGGCGAGGGAAATAGCTTCGGTCTGTGCGTAGCGGGCCTCGGGGCCGACCGGCATGTTGATCAGGCCCTCGAAGAGGGCATCGGGATATGGCTCGAGCCATACGATTTCGCCGAGCCGAGTCGGCTCGGGCGGCTCAACCCGAGGCATGTCCCACTCCTTGGCGGGACGTCGACTGGCCGCGCGCAGCGCGTTGAGGCATCGGGTGGTGGCTATTCGGTAGAGCCAGGTGCGGATGGACGAGCGGCCCTCGAAGCCTGCGAGGCCTTGCCAGGCGGCCAGCAGCGTGTCCTGGAGAGCGTCCTCGGCATCCTGCAAAGAGCCGAGCATCCGGTAGCAGTGCACGTGCAGCTCTCGGCGGTGCGGTTCGGTCAGCGCTCGGAAGGCTTCGCCGTCCCCCGCCCGTGCCCTCGAAATCAGGTCGGCGGTCACCAGCTCCACTCTCGCATCACCCCTTCTTGAGCTGGTCGTGCATCGCGCTTCCAGCTCTTCTCCTGCACGTTTGCCGCAGTTCCATCCTGTATCGACACCAGGCAAGGGGCGAACTGGGCGGTTGAGGGACGCCCAGTGTGCCGACGTGGCGGTGTCAGCATCATCGACGGACACCTCAGACGGCGTTGGCGTACGGCGTGACGGGCCGTTTCGCAGCACAACCGTCAAAACGACCGACCACTAGCCGGACGAGGGGTCGTTTTGCAGCACAACCGTCGAAACGACCAGAGCTACTCGCCGCATGATCGCGTACGACATCAAGGCGGCCTCGCGCGAACGAGTTTTGGTCGTTGATCAACCTATGAGGTGGACGGTCGTGAAGAACCGGGCACAGAAAGGGGACAAAGATGATGCTCAAGGGCAAAGTCGCAGTGATCTATGGAGCCGGAGGCGCGATCGGCAGCGCTGTCGCCCGCGCCTTTGCGTGTGAGGGAGCCACTCTCTTTCTCACCG
>Ga0081455_10004835_pt1 | contig 14953 bp, 16 predicted proteins | sample TabmetS3T2R1_FD_70207 | JGI IMG/M metagenome (GOLD analysis project Ga0081455, IMG submission 70207) | Tabebuia heterophylla rhizosphere microbial communities from the University of Puerto Rico - S3T2R1 | ecosystem: Host-associated > Plants > Roots > Rhizosphere ... | reverse complement strand
GCTGACCGCGGTCTTCACCATGTTGATTGCCGAACACCAGGAGGGGCCGGAGCACGCGCATTGATTTTTTGCGATCTCGTGATGGGATCGCAAAACCAACCAAAAAAATATGATACTACCAATACTAGCAGAACTGAGCGGAAGCATTCACGTCGGGCTTGCCGCGATGGGCGTCGGAATCGGAATCGGGTTGACCGGTCTGGGAATGACCAGCGCAGTCGGTCGCAATCCGGGGGCGTTCACGCAAGTGCTCGTGCACGGAATTCTCGCCATTGCGTTGACCGAGGCGATCGTGTTCTACGCGCTATATCTCGTTCACTAATTTCACGGAGAAGTAATCGGGCTTGCACCCGAAATCTAGTTTATGAATCTGATAATTGCCGCCACCAGCGGAGGCGTGACCGACATCTTGCGCGAAACGGCCGAGACATTCGGCTGGAATTGGAAGCTGTTCCTGTCGCAGGTCATCAGTTTCTGCATCGTTGCATTCCTTCTGCAGCGTTTCGCCTACAAGCCCATCCTTGCGGTGCTCGAGGAGCGTCGCCGCAAAATCGAGGAAGGGCAGCTTAACGCGGAGAAAATCAAGAAGGAACTCGCCGAGGCGGAGAAGCGCTACCAGGAAATTCTGACCAAGGCAGACGCGGATGCGCAGAAGATGATTGACGAAGCGCGTGAAAGCGCTGCGCATTTGTCTGAACGCAAGCAGCAGGAGGCGATCACAGCAGCGGAGCAAATCATTGCCAAAGCGCGTGAAGCCAGTGCGATTGAGCACGAGCGCACAATGGAATCTTTGAAACGCGAGCTTGGTCGCCTGGTAGTGGACACCACCGCCAAGGTGGCCGGGAAGGTGTTAACGCCGGAAGATCAACGGCGCTTGCAAGAGGAAGCAACTCGTCAGGTGTCCTGATGAAGATCAACAAGGAAATTCGCCAGTTATCGCGTGAAATGCTTCGGGCAAGCTTCACTGACGGCCAGCTCGACCATGGAAGAGTTAAATCCATCGTCGATTCGCTCATCGCGAAGAAATCACGTCACTACATCGAGGTCCTCAAGTATTACAAACGGTTGCTTCGACTCGAACTGGAGAAGCGGCAGGCCAGGATTGAGACAGCAAGCGAAGTGGATCCGGCCACGACTTCTGAGCTCGAGGCGAATCTAAAAAAGAAATATGGTAGCGACCTGACAACGCAGTTTGTTGTTAACCCGGAGCTTCTTGGCGGAATGCGTATTCGCGTGGGGAGCGATGTCTGGGACGGAACGGTGCGCAACCGTCTCGAACGTCTTCAACAGGAACTTTAATAAAGGCAAAATCATGAGCAGCATACTCGAAGAGATCGAAACGAAAATTGAAGGGCTAAAAACTTCAACGACGAAAAGCAATGTCGGCGTTGTGCGCGAAACGGGCGATGGAGTCGCGCGCATTGAAGGACTGAGCGACGTCATGCTAAACGAGATGATCGAATTTCCAAACGGAGTATTCGGTCTCGCGTTGAACCTCGAAGAGAATGAAGTCGGCGCAATTCTGCTTGGTGAAACGACGAAAGTTTCCGAAGGCGACGAAGCTAAGACTACCGGGCGGCTTCTTTCCGTGCCTGTCGGCAAAGCCCTCCTCGGTCGCGTAGTAAACACACTTGGCCAGCCACTCGACGGCAAAGGTCCAATCAAAACCGAAACATTTTATCCGCTGGAAAAAATTGCGCCGGGCGTGATCAAGCGCCGCAGCGTCAATCAGCCAGTACAAACCGGCATTATGCCTATTGACGCGATGATACCGATCGGCCGAGGCCAACGCGAGTTGATCATCGGCGATCGGGCAACCGGCAAAACTACCATTGCGATCGATACCATCATTAGCCAGGCCCGGTTAAACAAGGCGGCTGCAGACCGCGGCGATAAAGAATACCGGCCGCTTTACTGCATCTATGTCGCAGTGGGCCAGAAGAATTCCAACGTGGCCCGAGTGCTCAATGTTCTCGAAAGAGAAGGCGCGATGCCTTACACGATAATCATTTCTGCGCCGGCGTCCGATACGGCGACTAATCAGTATCTGGCGCCCTTCGCTGGCGCTGCGATGGGCGAATGGTTCATGGATAATGGAATGGACGCGCTCATTATCTACGACGATTTGTCTAAGCATGCGGTGGCCTATCGGCAGGTTTCGCTGGTGCTAAAACGTCCGTCCGGGCGCGAAGCTTATCCGGGGGATGTATTCTACTTGCACTCGCGGTTACTCGAACGCGCGGCGCGCATGAGCGATGAATTCGGCGGCGGCTCATTAACTGCGCTACCGATTATCGAGACGCAGGCCGGTGATGTTTCAGCTTACATTCCGACAAACGTGATCTCAATTACAGATGGCCAGATCTATCTTGAGACTGACTTATTTTATCAAGGCGTCCGGCCCGCCATTTCAGTGGGACTTTCCGTCAGTCGTGTCGGATCGGCTGCCCAAATCAAGGCGATGAAGCAGGTCGCCGGCAAAGTCAAACTCGATCTGGCGCAGTTTCGGGAGTTGGCAGCATTCGCGCAATTTGGCTCGGACCTCGACACGGCCACGAGGGCGCGACTCGATCGCGGTCAACGGATTGTCGAGCTTTTTAAGCAAAAACAGTACAACCCGATTCCGGTCGAAGAGCAGGCAGCCGTAATATGGGCCATACAAAACGGATACCTCGATGCCGTTCCTGTCGACCGCGTCAAGGAGTACCAAACAAAACTTCAGGATTGGCTGCAAACGCGGAAAGAAGGGTTGCTCGGGGCGATTCGGCAGAAAAAGGAACTCGATAAAGATCTTGAGTCGCAATTGAAAGCGGCGCTCGACGAATTTAAGACGACGTGGCGATGACGTTGCTGCTTCTTAATCCGCAATCCGTGGTTTGGGATTTGTAATTTGTAATGGCGAACACCCAGGACATCAGGCGCCGGATCAAATCGATCCGTGGTACCGCGCAGATCACCAAAGCCATGCAAATGGTGGCTGCCTCCAAGATGCGCAAGGCGCAGCAGCATGCACTTGCCGGACGGCCTTACGCCGCTCTGATGAACAAGGTTCTGGTTTCGCTGCAAAGGCGGACGGACCCGACAACGCACCCTCTTCTGGCAGTCCGTCCCGTCAACAAGGAACTAGTTCTGATCATTAGTACGGACAAGGGGCTGTGCGGCGCGTTAAATACGAACTTGTTCCGCGAAGCAACAAATTTCGATCAGTCCAAGACGGCCTTCGTGGTTACTGGAAAGAAGGCCCGACAATTTGTTGCGCGAACTAAAAGGGAGCTACTGGCCGATTTCGAGCTCAAAGACTCTCCGAGTTTTGTAGAAACGAAACCGCTGTCAAAATTTTGCATGGAGAAATTTTTGAGGCGTGAGGTGGACAAAGTGACGGTGCTCTACACGCATTTTATCAACACGATCAACCAACGCTCGCTAGCGCAGACGCTTTTGCCCATTAGCAGTCTTGATTTACCGAAAGGCAAAACGGACGAAACTTCAAAGGAAGATGTCGATCCAATGCTTGGTTATGTTTTTGAACCAAAAGCCGTGGAGCTGCTCGATTTCATATTGCCCTACTACGTTCAATATCAGGTTTTCCAGATGATTCTGGACGCGCGAGCCTCGGAGCATAGTGCCCGCATGGTGGCGATGAAAAATGCCACCGACAACGCGAATCAATTTATCAAGGACTTGACGCTTGAATACAACAAGATGCGTCAGGCCGGCATCACAACCGAATTGCTGGAGATTGCCACAGCGCAAATGGCACTCGGTGCCTAGTCAGGATTTATGAGTAAAGGAAACATAGTTCAAGTAATCGGTCCCGTAGTGGACGTGGAATTTCCGGACGAAAAGACGCTGCCGAGAATCTACAACGCGCTCGAAATCGAGTACGAGGTGAATGGCAATCCAACGAAGTTGACGTTGGAAGTGCAACAGCATCTTGGCGAAAACTGGGTTCGTTCCATCGCCATGTCTTCCACAGACGGGTTGAAGCGTGGAATGAGCGTAACCGATACAGGCAGTCCAATCAGCGTCCCGGTGGGTGAAGGCGTGCTGGGCCGGCTTTTCAACGTCACTGGCGATACGATTGACAACCGCGGTCCGGTGAAATTCGAAAAGCGCTATCCAATCCATCGCCCGGCGCCGACGCTGATCGAGCAAGATACAAGCGCAAAGATTTTGGAAACGGGCATCAAGGTCATCGATCTTATTTGCCCATTTACAAAGGGCGGCAAAGTCGGCGCATTTGGTGGGGCAGGTGTCGGCAAAACCGTGGTCATCCAGGAGTTGATCAATAATATCGCCATGAAACATGGCGGCGTATCGATGTTCGCGGGAGTAGGCGAACGGAGCCGGGAGGGCAACGATCTGTACAAGGAGATGAGCGAAGCCGGCGTTATCGATCAAAAGGATTTGTCGAAGTCGAAGGTGGGAATGGTTTTCGGCCAGATGAACGAACCACCGGGCGCGCGTTTACGCGTCGCTCTGTCCGCCCTTGCGATGACGGAATATTTTCGCGACGAACGCAACCAGGACGTGCTTCTCTTCATCGACAATATTTTTCGATTCTCGCAAGCAGGTTCGGAAGTGTCAGCGTTGCTGGGCCGGACTCCAAGCGCGGTCGGTTATCAGCCGACTTTGGCTGCTGAAATGGGTGATTTGCAGGAGCGAATTACATCGACAAATAAAGGATCGATCACTTCGTTCCAGGCGGTCTACGTTCCGGCGGACGATCTCACTGATCCCGCTCCGGCAAACACCTTTGCACACCTTGATTCGACCATTGTGCTGGAGCGTGCCATTGCCGAGCTCGGAATTTATCCGGCAGTCGATCCTTTGGCATCAACGTCGAAAGCGCTGGCGCCGGAGGTGGTGGGGGAAGAGCATTACAATGTTGCTCGAGGCGTGCAGCGAGTCTTACAGCGGTATAAGGATTTACAGGACATTATTGCGATCCTGGGAATGGATGAGTTAAGCCCCGAGGACAAGCTTACCGTAAATCGTGCACGAAAGATTCAGCGTTTTCTCAGTCAACCGTTTCACGTGGCTGAAGTCTTCACTGGCTACAAAGGTCAGTATGTACCGGTTGCTGAGACGGTGCGTGGCTTCAAAGAAATTCTTGATGGAAAACACGACGATGTGCCTGAACAAAATTTCTACATGAAAGGCAACATCGATACGATCAAAGAGGGCTAGTGTCGATGGCCACGCTAAAGCTCGAAATCGTAACGCCTGAGGAAAAAATCTATTCCGAAGACGTAGATATGGTAACCTTGCCGGGTTCGGAAGGGGAGTTGGGCGTTTATCCCAAACACGTCCCGTTGCTAACGACCCTGGTACCGGGTGAACTGCGCGTGGTGAAAGACGGGCGCGAAAGGTCCATGGCGATAGGGGAAGGTTTTGTCGAAATCAGGACCGACGCAGTCTCGGTTCTAACGGACATGGCTCTCGAATCGGAGAAAATTGACATTGCTGCTGCCGAGGCAGCAGTCGAGCGCGCCAAGGCAGCGATGAAAGAAGATCAAACGCCTGAACAGGTAGCCGCCATTCAGGCGTCGCTGCAGAAAGCGCTCGCCCAGTTGCACGTCAAGCGCCGCCGCCACGGCTAATGGTTGTAGAAGCGCTTGTGTGAAGCGCCTGTTTATTTCAAATTCGCGGCTTGGCACAACCACCGCCACAGACCTTGGGAATCATCGCCGGGAACGGCGTGTACCCGCGACTGCTCGCCGACGCGGCACAAAAAGCTGGCGTAAAAAAAATAATTGCAGCGGCGTTCACGGACGAGACCGATCCAGTCCTCGCACAACACGTTAATCTGATCGAGTGGATGCGAGTAGGACAACTGAATCGGCTTTTGAAATTTTTTCGCGAACACAAAGTTCATCACGCAATCATGGCCGGGCAGATTGCACCGAAAAACCTCTTTGATCTCCGTCCGGATTTGAAAGCGTTGCTTTTGCTGGGGAAGCTGAAACAGCGAAATGCCGAGTCCATTTTCGCCGCGATTGCAGATGAACTGGCCACCGTAGATGTCGATCTTTTGCCTGCCACCACATTCCTGGAAGAGTCGCTGGCGTCTCCGGGGTTGATCGCGGGGACGAAGCCGAGCCGGCGCGAGGAAAAGGATGTCGATTTGGGCTGGAACATGGCCAAGGAAATCGCACGGCTCGACATTGGGCAGACTGTTGTCATGAAAAACGGAACCGTGGTCGCGGTGGAGGCGTTTGAAGGAACAAACGATGCCATTAAACGCGGCGGCGCACTCGCTCGTGAAGGTGCGGTCATGATCAAAGTCGCCAAGCCGAACCAGGACATGCGTTTCGATGTGCCGGTAATCGGGGTGGAGACAGTTGGCGTGGCTGCGGAAGCAAGATTGCGCGTCATTGCAGTTGAGGCAGGAAAAACCTTACTTCTTGAACGCGATGCCATTGTGGACCTGGCCGGTCGCGCAAAGATATCGATCGTTGCCCGTTAAATATTCTCTGACCCCCCGGCTTGGCGTCGCGGAGTCTTACGCTGGAATCCGTGGATTGGTCTCCTGGGGGACAGATCCGTGCACGAAGAGAAGTGTTGCTATTCGCAGCCAAATCGTGACAATGCACGACAAGCATTAGGGGGCGTGCTCGGATGCCGTATCAAGCGAGTGATCGTTTTTGGCAGAACCTGCGCTCGGAGCAAGCCGTAGGGACGGCTATCGACGCCGCTACGATCCGTGCCGGTGCCTTGGTTTTCATTGGGTATTATCTGGGCGCCAGGATCGGGATCGCACTGACGTTTCAACCGCACCCAGTGTCAGTTTTTTGGCCGCCCAATTCCCTTCTGCTCGCGGCCCTCTTGCTCACACCGCCTCGTTCGTGGTGGTTCTTATTGTTGGCCGCTTTCCCGGCACATTTCATCACGGAGATGCAAGCGCATGTTCCTCCGGCCATGATAGTCTGCTGGTTCGTCAGCAATTGTAGCGAAGCGGTGATAGGGGCAGGACTGACTCGCTACTTGCTTCGCCGTCCGGTCCGTTTCGACAATTTGCGCAGCGTAGCTGCGTTTTGCGCATGTGCAGGGTTTCTCGCGCCTTTTTTATCCTCATTCATGGACGCTGGATTCGTTGCACTGAACGGTTGGGGCCAGGGAAGTTATCTCGAGAATTGGCGCAGCAGATTTTTTTCCAACGTTTTGACCACACTGACTCTTACGCCTGTTATCGTAAGTTGGTGCGACTTTAAGCCCGCTCAATGGAAGGGGATCTCAAACCGTCGTGGCCTCGAAGTCAGCCTTCTTTTCCTTGGCTTGGTGATAGCGAGTACAGTGGTCTTGTACAACGCGAGAAAAAACCCCGACCCGGTCTTGTTTTATGCGCCCCTTCCCTTTCTTCTTTGGGCAGTATTTCGTTTTGGACCTCGTGTAACGAGTGTCGCCATTTTGATCGTTACGGTTCTGGCCATCTGGAGCAGCGCCCACGGCCATGGACCGTTCACGGATGAAAGCGCGGAAATTAACGCCCGTTCCATTCAGATGTTTCTCATCATGATGACCGTTCCGATCATGCTGCTGGCAGCGGGGATCCAGGATCGCAGGACCGGAGAAAGCGAACTACGCGAAAGCGAGTCGCGCTTTCGAATTGTGGCGGATGCAGCGCCGGTTTTCATCTGGATGTCCGACGTGGACAAACGTTGCACTTTCGTTAACAGACCGTGGTTAGAATTTACCGGCCGCGGCTTGGAACAGGAACTTGGAAATGGCTGGACCGAAAGCGTTCACCCTGACGACCGTCTAATGTGCTTCAAGGTCTACTCGGAGGCCTTCGACGCGCGTAAACCATTTGTCATGCAATATCGTTTGCGGCGAAGGGACGGCCAATATCGTTGGGTTTCAGATGAGGGTCTGGCCCGCTACGACGCCGAAGGAACCTTTGCCGGTTATATTGGGTCTGCCATAGACGTCACTGAACTGCTGAATAAGGACGCGGCTTTGAGGGAAAGTGAAGAGCGCATGCGTATGGCAGTGGACGCCGTTAACCTCGGTATTTGGGAATGGGATCTGAACAAGAATGAGATTTGGGCCACAGACGGGCGACGATCCCTGTTAGGGTGGCCCACTTTGGGAAGAGTCACTTTCGAAGATTTTATTTCCGGAGTGCATCCTGAAGATCGCAATCGGATTCGACAGACAATCGAGGACGCAGTCGACGCAGGAAAAGATTACGATTCGGAGTACCGTTTGGTTTCGCCTGATGGGATCGTTCGCTGGATCGCAATGCGAGGGAGCGTGCACTTTGATGGAGGCGGCAAGCCCGAACGCGTACTCGGAATAAGCATCGATATTACTCCGCGCAAACAGGCAGAACTGGAAGCAAAGCAGCGCCACGATGATCTCAGTCATCTTAGCCGCGTGGCCTTGATGGGCGAGATGTCTGCATCGATTGCACACGAAATTAACCAACCCCTCGGCGCAATCTTAAGCAATGCAGAGGCGGCAGAACTGTTGCTCGAATCCGAAACTCCGCCCCTGGATGAGATCCGAAAAATTCTGGCAGATATCCGTAATGATGACCTCCGGGCAAGTGAAATTATCCGCCACCTGCGACTACTGGCGCGCAAACGTACGATGCAAATTGAATTGCTCGATGTGAATGAGGTCGCCGCTGAGGTGGTCAGGTTAATGGAAATAGAAGCACAGCGTCGCAGCACCTCGCTTCGCACGGAATTCACTGCCGTGTCGACGATAATTTCTGGTGATCGCGTACATCTTCAACAAGTGCTCATAAACTTGGTTTTAAATGGAATGGAGGCGATGTCCGCGACGCCGGAGGCGGAACGATGTCTTCTCGTTCGCACGGCAACAAATGGCGAACGACGCGTGGAAATTTCAGTCAGCGATTGTGGACAGGGCATCGCCCCTGAGAAGTTGCCGCGATTATTCGATTCATTTTTCACGACCAAGGAAACCGGAATGGGACTTGGGCTTGCGATTGCGCGTTCCATTATCGACGCCCATCAGGGACGCATTTTCGCCGAAAATAATCCGGACGGCGGCGCGACGTTCCGATTTGATCTCCCGGTCACAGACGAGATACAAGGTTTGTAATGACCCTATCCGTTTTGGAAAAACCCGTCGTGCATGTTGTGGACGATGACGACTCACTGCGCAAGGCGGTAACAAGATTACTGCGAGCGGCCGGCTACGACGTTCGTGCCTATGCTTCAGCTGGGGATTTTGCGTTGGCAGATCGTGAAGGCAATAGACGCGGTTGTGTGCTACTCGACGTGCGAATGCCCGGCCCAAGCGGACTGGACCTTCAGGAAGCGCTTGCCAGGGAAGATGAGCCCTTGCCTGTGATTTTCCTCAGCGCCTATGGCGATGTTCCAACAAGTGTGCGCGCAATGAAAGCAGGCGCGGTCGATTTTCTCACCAAGCCGATCAAACGTGATGTACTGTTGAATGCGGTTCGCTCGGCTCTCGCTCGCGATCTGCGGTCGCATACATCGCGCGAGCAACTGCGCGAGGTGAGGGAGCGCTTTGAGAAATTGACGCCACGCGAGCGGGAAGTGTTCGATTTGGTCGTCGCAGGCAGGTTGAATAAGCAGATCGCAGCGGAACTGGGCATGGCTGAGCGTACAGTCAAAGCCCACCGTAGCCAGGTCATGACTAAGATGCACGCCACTTCTCTCGCGGAATTGGTCCATCTTGCCGATAAGATGCAGAGCAGCACCGCGTAATTCGCGAGGCGCTTTGCCTTCCAGGCTAAGATTGGGTCACCGCGCCCGCGGTGAAAGTAAGATCCATTCAGGATTCCTATCCTCCTGTCCACAAGGGCAATACTCGTCGCCCCAAGGTCTGATTCTCAGCTACTCGGCTCAATTGATAGACTTGTTTTTCCGATTAGCGGTCAAACAAACTTCGCGTCGCCTTTTCCGCAGACACGCGAGGCAACGAACGCGGACAAACAACAATCCAAAACCATGAACATTATAAGTCTGATCATTGAAGTAGTGAGCGGTGCTGTTGGCGGAAATATCGCCGGCGCAGCAATGAAAGAGAACAGCCTGGGCACAGCGGGCAATTCTATTGCGGGCATCGTTGGCGGCGGCCTCGGCGGGATGCTCCTCCAAAGTGTAATGGGAGGTGCCGCAGCAGGCGGCGGCTCGCTGGATCTGAGCACGATCTTGAGCAACGTCGCGGGCGGAGGTGTTGGGGGAGCGATTCTGATGGCGGTCATTGGTCTGGTCAAAAGCGCGATGGCAAAGAAAAGCTAACCAGCGGCCAAACTCGAGAGTGAGACAGTCTCGACACCTCAAAACAATTTAACTAGAAAGCTCATCATGACGAACACACTACGTACATCAAACATTGTTATCCTCCTTGCTGCGGTAGGCGTCGCGATTCTGTTGGCCGGCTGCGCCAGCATGGGATCAGCGAACACGACATCGTTACTCACGGCTGCTGGCTTTCGCGCGCGGACACCGCAGACGCCAAGGCAACAGCAAATCTATGCTGCCCTGCCGCCTTACCAGGTCCAGCGGGCCACGGTGCCGGGAAAAGGAGTCTTCTACGTTTATAAAGACCAGAATGCAGGCGTCGCCTACGTGGGTCGCGAACAAGAATACCAACGCTATCAGCAGCTAGCCGTTCAACAGCAGATTGCCCAAAACTATTATATGGCAGCACAAATGGAACAGGCCGCGGCGTGGCAATGGTACGGAGCATGGGGACCGCGCGGCTTTTGGTGGTAAAACGGAGCGGACCAAACGTAGCGCAATTCGGTTCGTAGAACGACCTCGCGCACATTTAATCAGATCAAGAACAACATCACATTAACCACAGATAGAAAGGACCTATTATGGGCTTACTCAGCAATCTAATGTCGAAGATATTCAGCCATTCGGGCACTAACGTAGCGATAACTACAGGAGCCGCCGCGGCACCAGCTGCCGCGCCGTCTACGAGCACTGGCCAACCTGCGCCGCCGCCGGCAGCAGCAGCTCCAGCAACTCCGGCCAAGCCAGTGGATGTCGCAGCAATCCTTGATGGATTAGCTGCCAAGAATCCCGAGAACCTGGATTGGAAAAAATCGATTGTGGATCTTATGAAACTTGTCGGAATGGACAGTAGTTTTAAAGCCCGCAAGCAATTGGCGCAGGAACTCAATTACACAGGCGATCCAAACGATTCCGCATCGATGAATGTCTGGTTGCATAAACAAGTGCTGGTAAAGATAGCGGAAAACGGCGGGAAAGTTCCTCAGGAGCTACTTGACTGATTAAAAGCGACCCCGGAGTCGGTACGGAGCATGGGACTGCACGCGGTGTTGCTAGTGAAGCTTCGGCCGCGACAAGCTCTGGGACATGAATTTCAATTCGAACAACCCCAACTCTCTCACACCTATGAAAATGAAATTAAGGATCACGGCGCTTGTCGTCGTTAGTCTGGCTCTTTCAGTCGTCAATTCCTTTGGGCAAGCAAAGAAGCCCAACATCTTGGTTATCTTCGGCGATGACATTGGAATTCCTCAAATCAGCGCCTACACGCAAGGCCTGATGGGTTACCGGACGCCAAATATCGATCGCATCGCCAAGGAGGGCGCCATCTTTACCGACTCGTATGGACAGCAGAGTTGCACGGCTGGCCGGGCGTCCTTCATCCTCGGTCAAGAGCCGTTTCGTACTGGTTTGCTAACCATCGGCATGCCGGGCGATCCGCACGGGATTCCGCCGTGGACACCGACCATGGCGGACGTGATGAAGCAGCAGGGCTATGCGACTGGGCAGTTCGGTAAGAATCATCTCGGCGATCGCGATGAGCATCTGCCGACCAAACACGGCTTCGATGAGTTTTTCGGCAACCTCTATCACTTGAACGCGGAAGAAGAACCGGAGGGTTATTTCTATCCGAAAGATCCAGAATTCAAAAAGAAGTATGGCCCTCGGGGTGTGATTCACTCATATGCAGACGGAAGAATAGACGACACCGGCCCTCTGAACACCAAACGCATGCCAACGGTGGACTCTGAGTTTCTTGCTGCGGCGAAGGATTTCATCGACCGACAACACAAGGCCGACAAACCGTTCTTTGTGTGGTTCAACACCACCCGCATGCACGTCTTTACTCATTTAAAACCGGAGTCGCTGGGCAAGACGGGTAAGGGGATTCACGCAGATGGCATGGTCGAGCACGACGGTATGGTGGGCGAGCTTTTAAAGCAGCTCGACGACCTTGGCATCGCTGATAATACAATCGTCGTCTACACCACGGACAACGGTGCGGAACTAGCTCTCTGGCCGGATGGCGCTATGACCATGTTTCACGGCGAAAAGGGAACGACGTGGGAAGGCGGGTTCCGGATTCCAATGATGGTGCGCTGGCCTGGTGTGATTAAGCCGGGCACCGTTTACAACGACGTTATCTCGTTGATCGACTGGTTTCCGACCCTCAGCGCAGCTGCGGGTGCGCCCGACGTAAAGGAGAAGTTACTTAAGGGTTCTTCGGTGAATGGCAAGACCTTTAAGGTGCATCTCGACGGCTACAATTTTATGCCGTACTTCGAGGGCAAGGAGAAGGCCGGTCCGCGTGATGCGATCTATTACTTTGATCAGGGCGGTAACCTGAACGCTATCCGCTGGAACGATTGGAAGCTTTGTTTCGCCATCAATAGCCCGGGCAATATTGCTACTTCGACTCGCGAAACCCCTGCTTGGGCGCTGATCGAGAACCTGCGCATGGATCCCTACGAACGTGGCATGGAAGAAGGAGGAGGTGCGACAGACTTCCTAGCTCGCAACATCTGGCTGCTGGTGCCCATTCAGGGAAAAATCAAGGAGTTCTTTTCCGATTTCGAGAAGTATCCTTATCAAATGGGCTCGTCCCTCAATGCTGCAGACATTAACTACGGCTTGCTGCGCCAGAACGAAGCGCTGAAGCGACTCAAGGACTTGGAAAGCTTGAAACCACGTTAATAGCACCGCCGCAATGAAACGAGCCCCCATCTTTGGAAAAGCGACGCTACTCGGTGGTATGATCGACTGTCGCAACCCTTATTATTCCTCGATTCTCACGGCCGATGGGCCGGGCGACTAACAAACGACAACAAAACCAATAGAATCAAACTATGAATCCAAAACTCATTGTTTTTACACTCACTTGTTTATTAGTACCCTTCGTTGCTGCGCCTCATACGACGTTCGCGCAAGAAAAGAAACCGAACATCCTGGTCATCATGGGTGATGACATTGGATGGTATAACCCGAGTATCTACCACCGCGGCGACATGGGTTACTGGACGCCGAACATCGATCGCATAGGCAAAGAAGGCGCGATGTTCACCTGCTGGTATGGCCAGCAGAGCTGCACCGCGGGCCGCGCAGCGTTTATCACCGGCCAGTCGCCGATTCGTACCGGTTTAACGAAGGTAGGATTACCCGGCGCAGACATCGGACTGAGTGCTAAGGATCCGACTGTCGCTGAGTTTTTGAAGCAACTTGGTTACGCAACTGGACAGTTCGGCAAGAACCATCTAGGCGACAAGGATGAGTTTCTGCCGACAAAGCATGGATTTGATGAGTTCTTTGGTAACCTGTACCACCTTAATGCCGAGGAGGAACCTGAGAACCCGGACTATCCGAAAGACCCCGACTTCAAGAAGCGTTTTGGCCCCCGCGGGGTGCTGAAATGCACAGCAGACGGGAAAATTGAGGATACCGGTCCGTTAACCAAGAAGCGGATGGAGACGGTGGACGAAGAATTCCTCGCTGCTGCTCTCGATTTCATCGATCGCCAGCACAAGGCGAACAAGCCGTTCTTTTGTTACTTCAACAGCACGCGGATGCACATCTTCACGCACCTGAAACCGGCGAGCCAGGGCAAGACGGGTTTGGGCCTCTATCCAGACGGTATGGTTGAACATGACGGCATGGTAGGCGAGCTACTTAAGAAGCTTGACGACCTTGGCATCGCCGATAACACCATCGTTGTTTATACGACCGATAACGGTGCCGAGGCGTTCACGTGGCCAGACGGTGGCACAACACCGTACCGAGGCGAGAAGGCCACAAACTGGGAAGGCGGCTTTCGCGTTCCGATGTGCATCCGTTGGCCCGGCGTTATTAAATCGGGCCAGGTGATCAGCGATTTCTTCGCCCATGAAGATCTCATCCCAACGTTTGCAGCCGCCGCAGGAGAGCCGGATCTTGTGGCCAAGGTAGCGAAGGGTTATTCAGCGAATGGCAAGAACTTCAAGGTCCATCTGGACGGTTATAACTTGATGCCCTTTCTCAAGGGCGAGGTAAAGGAATCACCGCGCAAGGAGTTCCTCTACTGGTCCGATGACGGCGATCTGATGGCAATTCGCGTGAAAGATTGGAAGGTCACCTTCCTCGCCCAGTACGTCGAGATCGGTCCCAAAATGCCGCTGGGGGTTTGGCAGGGCGAGTTCACCAAGCTGCGCGCCCCGCTGCTCTACAACTTGCGCGCCGACCCATTCGAACGCGGCACCGATTCGATCTACTACGGCGACTGGCACGCGCACCGCGCCTTCCTAATGGTCCCCGCTCAGGCATTCGTCGCTCAGTGGCTGCAAAGCTTCAAAGAATTTCCTCAGCGCCAGAAACCAGCAAGCTTCAACCTCGACGAGGTGATGCGGAAGATGTCGGAGACGCAAGGCGGAGGAAAATAATAGCAGCCGTTTGGTTTTCGAGGACTAGAACGAAGACGAAGGGCGAAGAGGAAAATGATATGAGCGCGCCTGACCAAATCCTCGATCTCAAAAAGCGGATCAGCGCTTCAATCATTGGACAGGAAGCTGTGGTTGATCAGCTTCTGATAGCGTTGCTCGCCAATGGTCACCTTCTCGTAGAAGGTCTGCCGGGTCTGGCCAAAACGCGGACCATCAAGACGCTTGCTCAAAATCTGGAGTGTGTTTTTCGTCGGATTCAGTTCACGCCGGACCTGTTGCCCAGCGACATCACGGGGA
>Ga0081455_10004834_pt1 | contig 14954 bp, 14 predicted proteins | sample TabmetS3T2R1_FD_70207 | JGI IMG/M metagenome (GOLD analysis project Ga0081455, IMG submission 70207) | Tabebuia heterophylla rhizosphere microbial communities from the University of Puerto Rico - S3T2R1 | ecosystem: Host-associated > Plants > Roots > Rhizosphere ... | reverse complement strand
GACGCCGGCGAGCAGATCCTGTTCTATGTGGCGGCCCGCGGCCACCATGCCGAGATCGGCGGGCTCACCCCGGGATCGATGCCGGCGTTCAGCACCCGGATCGACGAGGAGGGCGTTCTCATCGACAACTGGCTGCTCGTCGAGAACGGCACCTTGCGTGAGCCGGAGACGATCGAGCTGCTCCGGAACGCGCCGTACCCCTCGCGCAACCCGACCAGCAACATCGTCGACCTGCGGGCGATGGTCGCCGCCAACGAGAAGGGCGTCGAGGAGCTGCGGGCGATGGTCGACCACTTCGGACTCGACGTCGTCCGGGCCTACATGGGGCACGTGCGACGCAACGCGGAGGAAGCCGTCCGCCGGGTGATCTCCGCGCTGCACGACGGGTCGTACACCTACCACCTCGACACCGGCGCGACCATCGAGGTGCATGTACGAGTCGACCGCGAGGCCCGTACCGCCGAGATCGACTTCACCGGTTCGTCGGAGCAGCAGCCGGGCAACGCGAACGCGCCGTCGTCGGTCGTCATGGCCGCCGTGCTCTACGTCTTCCGGACCCTGGTCGACGACGAGATCCCGCTCAACTCGGGCTGCCTCGAGCCGATCCGGGTGACGATCCCGACCGGCTCGATGCTGTCGCCGGAGTATCCCGCGGCCGTCGCCGCCGGCAACGTCGAGACCTCGCAGGCCGTCACGGGCGCGCTCTACGCGGCACTCGGCGTCCAGGCCGAAGGCTCCGGCACGATGAACAACGTCACCTTCGGCAACGAGCGCTACCAGTACTACGAGACCGTCGCGAGCGGATCGGGTGCCGGAGACGGCTTCGACGGCGCCGACGTCGTCCAGACCCACATGACCAACTCCCGGCTCACCGACCCCGAGGTTCTCGAGTGGCGCTACCCGGTGCGGGTCGACAGCTACCACATCCGGCGCGACAGCGGTGGCGCCGGCCGGTGGCACGGCGGTGACGGCGGCATCCGGCGGATCCGGTTCCTGGAGCCGATGACGGTCACGACGTTGAGCAGCCACCGTCGGGTGCCGCCGTACGGGATGACCGGCGGTGAAACCGGGACGCTCGGCCGGCATTGGCTCGAGCATGCCGACGGATCGACGACGCCGATGGACGGATCGGACTCGAAGGAAGCGGCGGCCGGCGACGTCTTCGTGATCGAGACGCCGGGCGGCGGCGGCTACGGGGCGCCGGACTGACGCGGAATCGCCTCAGAGCGATGAGCAGTCGACCGGGGCGTCGAGTCGACCCCGGCTGCGGGCCACGATCCGGCTGCCGGTCGGGCCGAGCACACGCATCTGCAAGGAGCCGCAGGCGCAGCGCGTCCACACCGTCTGTCCCTCGGCCGTACGATGCCGCGAGGCGACGTCGAACAGCTCCTCTTCGGGCCAGCCGCAGAAGGGGCAGAGGTTCACGATCTCGTCCTCTCCACTCGGGGTCTGAGTCCAGGCTGCCCCGGTCAATGATCAGGATCGAGATTGAGTTTCTGCATCCCTTTGTGAAGCATGGACTTCATGATTGATCTCCGTCGACTCCGCGTACTCCGGGCCGTGGCCTACTACGGGACGGTGACCGGAGCCGCCGACGCCCTCCACTTCACGCCCTCGGCCGCATCGCAGCAGATCCGGCAACTGGGTCGCGATCTCGGGGTCGTACTCCTGGAGCCACAGGGCCGCGGAGTCCGGCTCACACCGGCGGCACACAACCTGCTGGCCCACGCGGACGAGATCGAGTCGCGATGGCAGCAGGCCGAGGCCGAGTTGCGGCAGCAAGGCGACGAGCCCTCCGGCTTGCTGCGCATCAGCGGCTTCCCCACGGTGATGTCGGCCTTGATCGCGCCGGCCGCGGTCGCGCTGCGCGACCGCTATCCGGCACTCGACGTACGCCTGCGCGAAGCCGACCCGGCCGAGTGCTTCGACCTCCTTTTCGGCGGCGAGACCGACCTCGCCGTGATCGAGGCGTTCTCCGACATCCCCGAGGTGGCCGACCGCCGGTTCGACCAACAGCCGCTGATGGACGACCCGCTCGACCTCCTGGTCCCCCGCGGGCATCGGTTCGCCCGGCGCCGCCGGATCAAGCTCAGCGAGGCGGCCACCGAACGCTGGATCACCGGCTGGCCCGGCACGTCGTGTCGCGACGAGGTCATGGCCGCGTGCACCGCTGCCGGATTCACCCCCACGATCGCGCAGGAGGCGCAGGAGTGGCCGACCGTCGCGACCCTGGTGGGTCACGGCTTCGGGATCGCCCTCGTCCCCCGGCTCGCCCAGCTCCCGCCGGACCTGCCGGTCGTGCAGATCCCCACCATCGGGCGACCGGCACCGTGTCGGCAACTGCTGACGAGTACGCGCCGGGGCGGGCGGGAGGCGGCGGCGATCGCGGCTACCGTACGCGAGCTCGAGACCGCCGCCGAGTCACTGGCGGCCGCGTAGACCGACGACCGCGCCGTCCGTGCGTGTCCGAATCCCCACGCCGAGTACAGGTGGCCACAGTACGGCCGGAAGGCCCTAGGCAGCCGGCCGATCCGGAGTGAGACTCCCGGAATACCAGCGGGCAAGCTAAACTCTAGTGAAATGGTGGACTTAATGCTCGTCTCGGCGTCGCCGATCGTCAAACCGCTCCCCCCGAAGTGGTTCGTCGATCACGGCAACAACGCCGAGATGCGGTGGGATGCCGCGACGGACCACGGCTATCGCACGCCCAACGAACGCTTCTTCGTCCGCAACCACACCGCGACACCGCGGATCGACGCCAAGACCTGGCGGCTTCGGGTCTTCGGACCCGGGCTGCGCGGAGCGCCCGACCTGGCCAACGCCGTCGAGTTCGACTACCGCCAGCTGCGATCGCTCCCGAGCCACGATGTCGACGCCCTCCTCGAGTGTGCCGGCAACGGCCGCCGCTTCTTCGCCGATCAGCAACGCATGCCAGTGCCGGGAACACCGTGGAAGCTGGGCGCGGTCGGACTCGCCCGCTGGCGTGGTGTCCGGCTCGCCGAGGTACTCCATCGGGCCGGGATCCGGGACGACGCGGTCGACATCATGCCGCAGGGACTCGACGCGACCGTGGTCGAGCACGGGGTCGACCACGGTCACGTCCGTCGGCCGTTGCCGGTCCGCAAGGCAATGGACGACGCTCTTCTCGCGTACGAGATGAACGGCGACCCGCTGCCTCCGGACCACGGCTTTCCGGTACGCCTGGTCGTCCCCGGCTGGGTCGGCGTGGCCAGCATCAAGTGGCTCGGCCAGATCGAGGTCGCCGACCGACCGCTTGCGTCGCCGTGGAACACGACCTGGTACCGGATCACCGGACCCGCCTACCCGCCGAACGGATCGCCGCTCACGACCCCGACCGTCAAGAGCGTGTTCGAACTCCCGTGGGACGCCACAGTGCCGGCCGGACCCGTCACGACCCTGACCGGCCGCTCATGGTCGAGCGAGGCGCCGATCCGACGGGTCGACATCAGCACCGACGGCGGCCGGCAGTGGTGCCCGGTCCGGCTGCACGGACCCAACCGCCGAGACGGCTGGGTCCGCTGGGAGCTGGATTGGCAGCCGACCACACCCGGGCCGCACGTTCTGATGGCGCGGGCGGTCGACGAGGCCGACGTTCGGCAGCCCGACACTGTGCCGTTCAACGACGGCGGCTACCTGTTCTGGGCAGTCGTACGGCACCCGGTGATCGTGACGGGCTGACGGCGCCCGGCCGACTCAGGCCCGGAAGGCCAGCCAGGTCTGCGTCATCCGTTCCGCCTGGCCCTGCGTGAACCTGTCCAGGCACGGGTCGTCGCCGTAGCTCATGAAGTTGTGCACCGGGTCCAAACCAGGCTGCGTGCAGGTGTCGTCGGACTCGTTGCAGAAGAAGATGTTGTCGCCGTCGAACTGGAACGGGGTGTCGTCGACGAAGTCGCCGGGTTCTGTGCAGCCGTTCTCGAAGGTGTGGAACAGACCCAGCCAGTGGCCGACCTCGTGCGTGGCGGTATCGCCCTCGTTGTAGGGCGCGGCACTTCCGCCGGGCAGGCTGTCGTTCAGCAGGACCAGCCCGTCCCGCTCGAGGATTCCGTTCTCCGGGAACGTCGCATAGCCCAGCAGTCCGCTGCCGAGTGCGGCGATGTAGACGTTCAGGTCGCCCCAGCCACCTTGGTGCAACGCGGTCTTGGCCTTGATCGCGTCCGAGGTCTCAGTGCCGTTCTGCTTGAGGTTCCAGTTGTACCAGCGGTCGTTCCTGGTCACGTCGACCGAGGCGAGCTCGAAGGAGAAGGACGTGTGGGCCGAACCCTTGCCCGAACGACCGGCGTACGCGTCGTTCAGCACCTCGATCTGGTCGCGGATCTGCTGGTCCGTGACCCCACCGGTGCCATCAGAGGCGGTGATGACGTGCACGTAGGTGGGCACCGTGATCCTTCTCGGGCTGGCCGGTGTGCCGTCCTTCGCGAGGACTCCGGCCCCGACCAGCTGCTGCACCCGGTGACGCAGGCGGGCATCAGCCGCCTTGGCCTCGGCCGCGGTGACCGAGTTGGGATCCACGCCGTGTGCGCCGCGCATCGCCCGGGCCGCGGAGTGTCCGCTGTCGCAGCCATCCGATTCGGCTGCCGGTCGGGCACCGGCCGGGCCGGCGAGCCCGAACGTCGCCAACACCATCGCGCCGGTTGCGGCCAGCGTCATCGACCTACGCCTGAAAGAACCACCCATGGATCGTCTCCCCTTCCCCGTGCCACGCCCGTTGCGTGACCCGCATCAAAACCCTCTACGCCGCCACCGGAGTCGTCAAGACCTCGCGCGACGGCTGCCTGTGCTCAGCCGTGACCGAGACCGGCGTCCCGGGCCCGGATGATGGCCTCGGCGCGGTCCGAGACGTGCAGCTTGGCGAAGATGTTGGACACGATGTTGCGCACCGTCTTCGGTGACAGGAACAGGGTCCGGGCGATGTCGGCGTTGGCGCGGCCGGCGGCGACCAGGTCGAGCACCTCGCGCTCGCGCGGCGTCAGCTCCGGGAACGGACCCGGACCGGCCGCCGCGGGCGGGCCGGTCGCGAAGTAGTCCATGATGCGCCGGGCCACTGCCGCGCCGAAGACCGCTTCGCCGCGTGCTACGGCAGTGATCGAGCGGACGATGTCGTCGGGCCCCGCCTCCTTGAGGAGATAGCCTCGGGCGCCTGCTCGCATGGCCGCAAAGACCGTGTCGTCGTCCTCGGCCATGGTCAGTACGACCACGCCGACGTGCGGACTCTCGCTGGTCAGCCGGCGGGTCGCCTCGATGCCGTCGAGGTCCGGCATGTTCACGTCCATCACGACGACGTCGGGGTGCAGTTCCCGGACCAGGTCGATCGCCTCGTGTCCGGTGCTGGCCCGGCCGACGACCCGGATGCCGCTCATCGAGTCGAGCAACACCGCCAGTCCGTCGCGGAACACCGGATGGTCGTCGGCCAGAACCACATCGACGTCCTCGCCGTCGGCGTTCGAGGGCCGGTCCGTCTCGGGCTCAACGGCTCGCTCCTGCATCGAGGGTCACCTCCTCCTCGTCGCTGATCACCATCGGAAGCCAGGCCCGGACCCGCGTCCCGTCGCCGTCGGCGGACTCGACACGGACCCGTCCACCCAGCTCACCGGCGCGCTCTCGCAAGGACGCGAGTCCGACGCCGGCGACTGCGCTCTCGGGTACGCCGCCCCCATCGTCGACGACGTCGACCCGCAGCCAGTGTCCGCTGTCGTCGTCGACCCGGTCGAAGGCCACCGAGCAAGCCGTGGCACCCGAATGCCGTACGACGTTGGCGAGTGCCTCGGACACGATGCGGTACGCAGCGACCTCGACGGCGGCGGGTACGGCGAGTTCGGAGTCGCCGCGTACCTCGACCCGCAGCCCGTCGGCGCCCTGGAGTCGCCGGGCGAGTTGATCGACCGCGCCGACCAGCCCCAGCTCGTCCAGCGCCGGAGGCCGAAGGTCGTGAACCAGCCGGCGTACCTCCTGCACGACCGAGGTCACCTGCCCGGTCGCATCGGTGAGCAAGGCATCAGCCCGCTCCGGATCCGAGGCGGCCAGGTTGCGGGCGGTCTCGATCTGGAGGCTCACCGCAGCAAGGGACGGACCGAGCCCGTCGTGCAGGTCGCGACGCAGCCGACGACGCTCCTCCTCACGCGCGACGATCAGGTCCTCCCGACTCGCCTGGAGCTCCCGGGCCAGCCGGGTTGCTCGCGTCGCGGCAGCGGTCTGCCGCAGCACGTCACCGAGCAGCGCCTGGTCACGAGCACTGAGCCGGGCGGTTCGGCTCGGCGCGAGCTCGAGGCTGCCCACCTCCTCGTCGCGGTAGCTGATCGGCATCCGTACCGTCGAGGCACTGGGCTGACCGTCCTCGACCACGAGGCGCTCGCCGCCGGGCTGGACGATCTCGCATCGGGCGTACGGCGAGCGGAAGGCCGACCGGATCGTCCGCACCACGGTCAGCATCTGGTCGTCGGTGTCGTCGGTTCGCTCGAGGGCGGAGGCGACGGTCGCGAGAACCGCGTACGGGTCGTCGCGGTCCCCACGCAGCAAGCGCCGAGCCCACTCCCAGCCGCGGGCCCGCAGCGGCGCGTACACCAGGGTCACGACGACGAGAGCGAGGAGGGCCGACTCGCGTTCGTCCAGGACGGAGCCCGCCACGGCCACCACCAGCAGGTCCATGAGCACGACGCCAACGACGAGTGCGGCGTACGGCAGGGTCCCGCTGAGCAGCAGGTCGACGTCGTAGAGGCGGTACTGCGTGATCGCGACGACAATGGCTCCAGACGTCAGAGCGACGGCCAGGATCAGCAGCGCGCCGGCGAACTCGTCGAGGATCGTGAACGCGACCACCACGATGACCGCATCCACGACGGCGGCCCACAGCAGCCATCGGAGCTGGAGCCGGCGTACGTCGCCGGCCGTTCGGTAGCGCCGGATCACGATCAGCAACGGCACAATCAGGCTGAGCGGCACCAGCAGATAGGCGGCGGTCAGCACGGCGGCCCACAGGTCGTCGGGCAGCGGGATGCTCAGCGGATCGAGATCGATTCCAGAGACCTCCGGGCCGAGCGCCTCCCCGGCCTGTTCCTCCGCGACGTCGGACGGGACGAACGTCAACATCAACGGCAGCAGGGCTGTCGACCCGAGACTGACCAGCGCGGCGCGGCCCCACCATCCCGACGGCAGGCGACCGTCGGGAAAGAGCACGAGCAGCAACGGCAGCAAGACCAGCAGCCAGGCGCCGGCGCGGAAGAACAGGAAGAACGCCAGGCTCGCGCCCGGCCACGGGGGTTGATCGGCCGTGGCGTTGACCAACCAACTCGCACTGAGCCCGTTGACGGCCCAGAACAGTCCACCGGCGGTGAGCACCCACGCCACCGGATGCCGCGGCAGCCGGCCGAGCAACAAGGCGCCGGGCACGGCCATCGCGAGGCCGGCCAGTAGAGACGACCATCCCAGCTCGAGGCTGCCGCGGTCGATGTCGCTCGTCACGGCCCGGACGTCCAGCAGCACGGTCGCAGCGGCCACCAGCGCGGTGACACCCAGCAGGGTCGCTGCCAGGGAGTGCCGTTCACCACGATTTGTCGCCGTCACTCGCGCAGTGTGACCGGGCCGACGTCCCGCTGTCATGAGTCTCAAGTCCCGGGTCGATTCGGGACAACCCCGTGACGCCGGCCGGGATCGCCGACTCTGCCGGCCCGGGACGTCGCCCCGGCACCTTCGTGTCATGTCGGTGCCGCATCGGGCGGCGCCCGAGGTCACGAGGAGACCGAGATGAGTTACACGATCGAGCCGGCCCCGGCCCTCGACGAGCGTCGCCACGACGCACGTACCACGCCCGGCGGCCAACCCACCACGAGCGGAGTCGACGAGCGTACGAAGACGCGGCTCGCCGGCGGCGCCCTGATCGCAGGGGCTCTGGCCTGGTCGATCACCACCGTGGTGTTCCCCTGGCACGAGAGCGCGACGAACTTCCGCATCACCGACCTGACCGGTCTCGCGTTCCAGCTCGGTGTCATGGCGCTGCTGTCGGTGATGATGCGGACCCAGGCCATCGGCACCTCGCGCAAGGCGCGGATCGGCCTACGGGTGGAGCTGGTCCTGCTGAGCCTGGCCAGCACCTGGTCGCTGCTCCACGCGATCGTCCCGGACACGGTGGACTCCACGCCGCTGGCGATCCTGGACATCTTCTGGCCGCTGTCGATGCTCGGCATGTTCGTCATCGGGATCAAGGTCGCCGTGACCGCGCGGTGGCGGCGCGCTCTGCGCTGGTGGCCGCTGATCGCCGAGTCGTGGGCCGTGGTGACGGTCCCGTCGATCGGGATCTTCGGCCAGTCGGCCGGGAGCTGGGTGGGCGCGACCCATCTGCTGGTCGGCTACTGCGTCGTCGGACTGCTGCTGGCGCTCCGGCCGGAGCTGACCGAGGCGAAGTCCTGATCCATCCCGGCGCCGCCGGTCCGGTCGTGACGACCGGGCCGGCGGCATCTCGCGTACGCCGTCCGTCGTTGCTGCCCATGACAGAATGGCGGCACCGGCTGGCCCGCGACGGGAGGTGCAGACCCGGTGTCAACGACTGATGATGCTCGCCAAGCGCTCGACGAGGCCTCGGACCTTGTCGAAGTCGGCAAGTTCGTCCGGGTAGCAGCACGCAAGTGCACGGAGGCGCAGGGAGCGACCTTCGTGATCCGCGAAGCGGAGTCCTGCTTCTACGAGGACGAGGACGCCATCGCGCCCTTGTGGAAGGGCCAGCGCTTTCCCCTGACAGCCTGTATCAGCGGATGGGCGATGCTCAACGACGAGACGGCGATCGTCCCCGACATCGAGTCCGACCCCCGGATCCCGATCGAGGCCTATCGGCCCACGTTCGTACGCAGCCTGCTGATGGTGCCGGTGGGCTCTCCCGCGCCGATGGCCGCCATCGGCGCGTACTGGTCGAAGCCTCGACGTCCGCGAGACGACGAGGTCGAGCGGCTGGAGGAGCTCGCCCGTCTCACCGCCAAGGCCGTCGAACGCATCGGCCTACGGGACGCGCCGTGGGCGCCGACCTTCTCCGAGCGGCACGCCGAGCCCGCCTGAGCCGAGTACGCGACCCGGCCAGGCGGGTCAGGACGCCCGCTCCAGACGTACGCAGCAGGGGCCGGGCTCGGGATCGGGTCGTGCGACCCAGCCGCGGTCGTCGACCTCCTCCAGCATCCCAGTGAGCAGGAAGAGGTTCATCCGGCAGACCGTGTCGGGATAGTCGGCTGCCAGGTCGTGGAACGGGCAGTTGCCGAGCCGGATCCGGTCCTCGGCCTCGGACGGCTCGAACCCGAGCCGCCGCAGCATCTCGGCGGTGGGCGCCGGCTCGGCCGCACGACCCAGCTCGACTCCGGCCTGCCGAGCGTGCTCGGTGAGGATCGCTGGGGCGCTCTCGCCGGTGGTCGCAGAGCGTTCAATCGCACCGGCCAGCAGTCGGCCCGCGAGGTCGTAACGGCGCTCCGGCAGGTTGACCGTGATCTGACGCGTCGAGCGGCGATAGAGCTTGGCCGGCCGGCCCGCGCCCGGTCCGGATCGGCCGCTGCGCCGCTCGTAGACGACCTCGAGCAGTCCCTGCTCGGCCATCCGGTCGAGGTGGAAGGCGGCATTCGACCGGGGCAGGTCCAGCGCCTCGGCGGCCTGGTCACGGCCGACCGGCTCGGCAGCGGCGATCACCAGCTCGTAGAGCCGACGGCGGGTCGGCTCCTCGAGCGCGGCCACCGCGGCCACGTCCTGCGGCGTCTCGGTCACCCTCTAAAGATAAGCGATGTTGACGGAACCAGCGAGACCTTCTAACGTTAGGATCAATTGTTTTTAGAAGGAGGCCTTGCGAGATGACCACCCATTCCACACCTGAAGCCGCGACCGCCGGCCGTTCGGCGTTCTCGGATCCCGGCTATCAGGCCTTCTGGCTGCTCCGTACGGTGTTCACGGTCGCGCCGATCCTGTTCGGGCTCGACAAGTTCACCAACTGGCTCGTCGACTGGCCGACCTACCTCGCGCCGTGGATCAACGACATCGTGCCGGGCAACGCCCAAGACGCCATGTACATCGTCGGCGTCATCGAGATCGTGGCGGGGCTCGCCGTCGCCGTCGCGCCACGGTTCGGTTCGCTGCTCGTCGCGGCGTGGCTGGCCGGCATCATCGTCAACCTGCTGTCCATCCCCGACTACTACGACATCGCACTGCGCGACTTCGGCCTACTCGTCGGCGCGCTCGCGCTGTCCCGACTGGCCGTCGCGTACGCGCCCGGCCGGATCACCACGTCAAACCTCTGAGAGGAGGCACCACCATGTGCGCCAACTGCGGATGCGGAGCCCCGGAAGCCACCCAGGGCGACGAACGGAACATCCTGTGGAGTCAGGTCGTCGCGTCGGCCGACGCCGCCGGGATCTCTCCCCAGCAAGCCGCCCAGAACATCAAGGACATGGCGGACCAGCGAACCGCCTGACCAGATCCCAGCGTCCCGCACCGCGCGTTGGCATGACCACGGCGGGCGGGACGTTGGCCTGTCCCGCACCAGGAGATGGGTAGTCTCGGGTTCGCCCGCACGAACACGGGATGGCTCTTACGGTGGTGAGGCGCATTGACCTCGACCAGCGCACGCAGTCGGGGACGGGAGTTGTTCGCTCAGCAGGCGTGGTCGGACGCCTACGCCGAGCTGGCCGCGGCTGATCGCGAATCGCCGCTCGAGCCCGAGGATCTGGTGCTTCTCGCGACAGCGGCTGCGCTGGCCGGACGAAACGAAGCGAGCGCCGCCGAGTTGGAGCGAGCACATCGGGACTTCCTGAGCAGGGGAGACGTGCCCGGTGCGGCGCGCTGTGCATTTTGGCGAGCGCTGGACCTGTTTCTCAGGGGTGAGGACGCGCGCGGCGGGGGCTGGCTCGCCCGGGCCCGCCGGCAGCTCGACGACGGGCAGCACGACTGTGTGGAGCGGGGTTACCTCCTCGAGCTCGAGAACTTCGGCGAGCCGGACCTCGCGGCCGCGTACGCGAAGTCGACGCGAGCCACCGAGATCGGCGAACGATTCGGCGACTCCAGCCTGGTGGCGTTCGCTCGCTTGGGCCAGGCCGAAGCGCTGATCGGGCTCGGCAAGACTGCCGAAGCGGCCAGCCTGTTGGACGAGGTGATGGTCTCCGTGACGGCCGACGAGGTGTCGCCGATCATCACGGGGATCGTGTACTGCGCCGTGATCGAGGCCTGCCGGGAGACCTTCGACCTCCGCCGGGCTCAGGAGTGGACCGCGGCGCTGACCGACTGGTGCGAGTCGCAGCCGCAGCTGGTGCCCTACCGCGGCCAGTGCCTGGTGCACCGCTCGGAGATCATGCAGTTGCACGGCGCGTGGCCGGACGCGGTCGAGGCAGCCCGACAGGCAGCCGACTCCCTGCGTCCGGGATCGGATCCGGCTGCCGGCGCGGCCAGCTATCAGCTTGGTGAGCTCGAGCGCCTGCGTGGGGAGTTCGGCGCCGCGGAGGGGTCGTTCCGGGAAGCCGGCAGACGAGGCATGGAACCACGTCCCGGTCTGGCGCTGCTGCGACTCGCCCAGGGACAGATCGCTGCCGCCATCTCGGCGATTCGCCGCATGCTGGACGAGGCCGGGGACCGCCTGACCCGCACCCGGCTGCTTCCCGCGTACGTCGAGATCATGCTCGCCGACGACGACGCCGAGGCGGCCCGGCCGGCCGTCGACGAGTTGTCGGCTATCGCCGGTGAGCTGGATGCGCCACTGGTGCACGCGATGGCCGCCCAAGCGTCGGGTGCCGTTCTCCTCGCTGACGGAAAGGCCCGCGACGCCGTGGTCCTGCTCCGTCGTTCCTGGACGGCATGGCAACAGTTGCGGGCTCCCTATGAGGCCGCCAGGGTGCGGGTACTGCTCTCGCGGGCCTATCACGATCTGGGTGACGACGAGTCCGCCGCCATGGAGCTCGATGCAGCGCGTTGGACCTTCCAACAGCTCGGAGCGGCACCGGACGAGGCTCGTGCGGAGCAGCTGGCCGGGATCGCCGCGTCGAAGACGGCGGCCGGGTTGACCGCCCGGGAGCTGGAGGTTCTCACCCTGGTGGCGGCCGGCAGGAGCAACCGGGAGATCGGCAACGAGTTGTTCCTGAGCGAGCACACCGCTGCCCGGCACGTACAACACATCCTGCGCAAGCTCGGCGTGCCGTCGCGGACCGCCGCCGCTGCCTTCGCCGTCAAGCACGGCCTGGTCTGACCCGCCGGGTAGTCAAGACTGACCATGGCGACCGGCCGGACCGGCGATGCCGGGCGATGCCGGCCGGGCATTTCCTCCGTAGCGTCGCGATCGACGTACCGATGCCAGCTTCGCGACCGGAGGTCCGCCCATGACACGACCGGAGCGTTTCGACACCGTGATCGTCGGTGCCGGACAGGCCGGTCTCGCGGTCGGACACTTCCTGGCCCGACAGGACCGGTCGTTCGTGATGGTCGATGCCGCCGACCGGATCGGCGACTCGTGGCGGCAGCGCTGGGACTCACTTCGGCTGTTCACCCCCGCCAAGTACGACGGGCTGCCCGGAAGGCGCTACCCCGGTGCGGCCTGGTCGTTCCCCCGCAAGGACGAGATCGCCAGCTACCTCGAGGACTACGCGCGGGTGTTCGAGCTCCCGGTGCGTACGGGCGTGCGGGTGGACCGGCTGGGCGTCGCCGACGGCCGGTACGTCCTCGCGGCCGGCGACCACCGTTTCGACGCTGCCAACGTCGTCGTGGCGACGGGGGCCTTCGCTACGCCCCGACGTCCAGGCTTCGCGGCGGACATCTGTCCGGACATCCTGCAGATTCACTCCAGCGAGTATCGGAACCCGGGCCAGTTACGGGACGGTCCGGTCCTCGTCGTCGGGGCCGGCAACTCCGGCGCGGAGATCGCGCTCGAGGTCTCTCGGTCCAACCCGACGTGGCTCTCGGGCCGGGACACCGGTGTCGAGGCGCCATTCCGCATCGGCAGCATTCCGGATCGCTTGCTGACGCCACCGGTCTGGTTCCTGCTCTCGCACGTGCTGACCACGCGTACGCCGGCCGGTCGCAGGTTCCGCCGGAAGGCGACGGCCATGGGCACGCCGCTCGTACGGGTCAAGCCGGCGGATCTCGACGAGGCCGACGTCGAGCGGGTACCCCGAACCATGACGGCGCGCGACGGTCGCCCGGTGCTCTCGGACGGACGGGTCCTGCCGGCGGTCAATGTCATCTGGTGCACCGGCTACCGACCCGAATTCGGATGGATCGACCTGCCGCTCGTTGCCACGGACGGAGCCCCGCTTCACGACCGGGGAGTGGTGCCCTCCCTTCCGGGTCTGTACTTCGTCGGGCAGTTCTTCCTGTCCGCCCTGACCTCGGCCCTGATCGGCGGCGTCGGGAGGGACGCCAAGCGCATCGCCAAGCACATCGCGTCCCGCGGCTAGGAGCAGCGGCCGCTGCCCGGCGTAGCTCACCGAGTACGGCCGAGGACCTGAAGGTCTTCGAGCGACAGACCGGCGTCGCCGAGAGCGTTCTCCAGTGGACTGCCGACGCGCAGCCCCGCGAGCAGCAGGTCGAGGTGCCGGTGGGCGAGCCGTCGTCCGAGATCGGCCGGGAACGACCCCGGCAACGGATGCGCCAGCCGGACGATCATCAGCCCGACGTCACCGAAGGTCACCTCCGGTCGCAGACTCTCCTCGGCATGGGCCGCGTCGATGATCGCGACCATCGGTGCCGTGGCCTGATCGCGCGCCGCGCGCAGCTCGGGATCCTCGAGGTCGACCTGGTCCATCAAGGCGGGGATCACCGCAGCGACCTTGATGTCCAACGCGGAGTGCATGTAGCGGGCCAGAGCGCCGAAGGCGTCCGGGGACGCCTCCAAGGCAGCGGCGGCGGCCGCACCGGAGCGAGCCAATGCATCGAGTACGACGGCACGCAGCAGCGCCTGCCGGTTCGAGAACCGCCGGTACAACGTGCCGATGCCGAGCCCGGCCCGGCGCGCGATCTCCTCCAGCGGCGCATCCGCCCCGCGCTCGGTGAACACGTCGCGCGCCGCGGCGAGCAACTGCTCCTGGTTGCGCCGAGCATCCGCCCGCAAGGTCCGGCCCATCGGCTCTCACCCTTCACCGGTTGTCTCCGACTCGGAACGAGTCTATGTTATATCCGGAGGGTAAGCCTCCGTTTATGAACGCCGACTCGCTCAGGAGATGACCGTGATGGCCTCGCAGCCCGACGACCGCCGCTGGCTCGCCTTGGTCGTGATCGCCGTGGCACAGCTGATGGTGGCGCTGGACGCCACGATCGTGAACATCGCGCTCCCCTCGGCCCAGAGCTCACTGGGCTTCGACGACGGCGACCGGCAATGGGTCGTCACGGCCTACACGCTGTCGTTCGCCGGTCTGCTGCTGCTCGGCGGACGCGTCGCCGACCAGGTCGGCCGCCGGCGGGCCTTCCTGAGCGGCCTGGTCGGCTTCGCGGCCGCCTCGGCGCTGGCGGGAGCCGCCACCGGGTTCGCCATGCTGATCGCTGGGCGAGCCCTCCAGGGTGCATTCGCGGCCGTACTCGCACCGACCGCCCTCTCGATGATCGGCAGCACCTTCCGGACACCCACCGAGCGGGCCAAGGCCTTCGGTGTCTACGGCGCCGTGGCCAGCAGTGGCGGCGCCGTCGGACTACTGCTCGGTGGCGCGCTGACGGAATACTTCGACTGGCGCTGGTGCCTCTACGTCAACGTGGTCATCGCCGTCGGCGCCATCCTCGCCGGCCGCGCCGTGCTGGCGAGCGAGCCGGGGCACGGCCGGGCCGGGATCGACGCGGTGTCCGGGATCCTGGCGACCGGCGGCCTCGCGGCGATCGTCCTCGGCTGCAGCCAGGCCGTTCCGCACGGCTGGGGATCCGTCCAGGTCGTCGCCCCGCTCCTCGTGGGCGCTGTGGCACTCGTCCTGTTCCTCGTCCGCCAGGCCCGCAGCGAGAAGCCGATGCTG
>Ga0081455_10004833_pt1 | contig 14954 bp, 15 predicted proteins | sample TabmetS3T2R1_FD_70207 | JGI IMG/M metagenome (GOLD analysis project Ga0081455, IMG submission 70207) | Tabebuia heterophylla rhizosphere microbial communities from the University of Puerto Rico - S3T2R1 | ecosystem: Host-associated > Plants > Roots > Rhizosphere ... | reverse complement strand
GTCGACAGCAGACGCAGATGTCGCCAGCCGCGTTCCTTGGCAAAGTCCAGCAATCGCGACAAGGGTGACTTGGCGACGACGACAAGGTCGACCTTCTGGAGGATGTGCCGGGCCGAGCCATCGAGGCCGTCGAGGAAATGCGTGCAACCCGGGCACGGCCGTTCGCGCTCGGGGCCGAACATGAAGCTGTAGACGGCGAGCGTGTCTTTCCCGGGACTGAACAGCTGCGAGAGTTTCAGTTTCGTCGGGCGACCGTTCTTTGCTCTGCCCTCGAAAACATAATCCTCGCGCACCGCGCCGCCCTGCGGCAGCGCCCGGCGATGCGCGGCGACCCGCTCGATCTGACGGCGCAGCTCCATCTCTTCCTCCAGGAGCGCGTTGCGCGCCTGACGGTACGTGGCAGTTTCATTGGGAAAATGCAGGTGTTGCAGGGACTGGGTCATTGCTGACGAACGGCGATCCGTCCCTTCAGGTTGCCTCATCAGGTTGCCTCAACGGTACAGGAACGTACCGAGCAGGACCCATCGCGCCGCACCGACGCGGCCGCGCTTGGCGACCAGCGGCGTGGTGTAGTGCCAGAACGGCAGCCGATAGGCGGTGATCGATACCGGCTTGGCGACCGACACGATCTCGCTGAAGTGTCCGGCGCGGCTGTAGACCAGCCATTGATGCGCAACCGCCGGCGAGCACAGGCTCATGTGCAGGTCGATGTAGCCGCCGTGGGCGGCCTTGTTCTCCGGATGATGGTCGTTGTGCGGGCCGGCGTAATCGCCGGGCCCGTAGCGCAGCACCTGAAGGCCCCAGTTCGGAGCGAGCCGACGCCCCACCAAGGCCTCGGCGAAAGCATGGAACGAAGCGGAGCGCATGAGACGCACCAGGCCGATGCGCTCCGCCGCCTTGACGCCGGGCTCGCGGCGACTGTCGAAGTAGATCGTGCGGGCGCGCGTGGTCTTGGGCAGCAGCTCGGCGTAGTCGTGGCGCATCTCGAAGATGCTCTCCGGCGGGATCGGCCGCTCGATCGATTCGAGCTTGTCGGCCAACGCCTCGTCCAGAGCGCGTCGCAGACGCAAGGCCCTGCCGCGATCCAGGAGATCGTCCCGCGCCACGAACCGCGTCCTCGGATCGGCGAGGGCGCCGCACAGCGGATGAGTCCCTGCCAGCACCCGCTTGCCGGCGGCGGTCAGCAGGTCCTCGAATTCGCCGGGGATGGCGTTTGATCTCATCGTCCGCCCACTCTAAAGGACGTCACCAGCATGCCCTACGCCTCGCTTCGCGATTTCATGGGCCGCCTCGAACCGTGCGGCCGGCTGGTGCGCGTCAAGGCGCCGGTTTCGCCGCATCTGGAGATGACCGAAATCCAGACCAGGCTGCTGGCCGACCAAGGCCCGGCCGTCCTGTTCGAGAACGTCGTGCGGCACGACGGCACGCGCTCGGACATTCCCGTGCTGGTCAACCTGTTCGGCACGGTAGAGCGCGTCGCCTGGGGCATGGACCGCGAGCCGCATCAGCTGCGCGGTGTCGGCGAGACGCTCGCCTTCCTGCGCCAGCCCGAGCCGCCGGGCGGCTGGCGGGAGGCGTTCGACATGCTGCCGCTGCTGCGCACCGTCATGGCGATGAAACCGAGGACGGTGGGCACGGCGCCCTGCCAGGAGGTCGTGCTCAAGGGCGACGCCATCGATCTCGGCCGGCTGCCGATCCAGACCTGCTGGCCGGGCGAGCCCGCGCCGCTCATCACCTGGCCGCTGATCGTCACCCAAGGTCCCAACCCCAAATCGGACAGGCAGGACAGCTTCAATCTCGGCATCTATCGCCTGCAGGTGACGGGCAAGAACACGACCCTGATGCGCTGGCTGAAGCATCGCGGCGGCGCGCAGCACCATCAGCGCTGGAAGGGCACGGGCCGGCGCGAGCCGCTGCCGGCTGCGGCCGTGATCGGCGCCGATCCCGGCACCATCCTGGCCGCGGTGACGCCGGTGCCCGATACGCTGTCGGAATACCAGTTCGCTGGACTGCTGCGCGGCAAGAAGGTCGAGCTGGTCGACTGCAAGACCGTGCCGCTCAAGGTGCCGGCCGAAGCCGAGATCGTGCTCGAGGGCCATGTCAGCCTCGACGACTACGGCGACGAAGGCCCCTACGGCGATCACACCGGCTACTACAACAGCGTCGAGCAGTTCCCGGTGTTCACGCTGTCGGCCATCACCATGCGGCGCCAGCCGATCTATCTATCGACCTTCACCGGCCGGCCGCCCGACGAACCGTCGGTGCTGGGCGAGGCGCTGAACGAAGTATTCATCCCGCTGTTCCAGCAGCAGTTCCCCGAGATCGTCGACTTCTGGCTGCCGCCCGAGGGCTGCTCCTATCGCATCGCCGTGGTGTCGATGAAGAAGGCTTATGCCGGCCATGCCAAGCGCGTGATGATGGGCGTGTGGTCGTACCTGCGGCAGTTCATGTACACCAAGTGGGTGATCGTGGTGGATGCCGACATCGATGCGCGCAATTGGAAAGATGTGATGTGGGCCATGAGCACGCGCATGGATCCGGCGCGCGACATCACCCTGATCGAGAGCACGCCGATCGATTATCTCGACTTTGCCTCGCCAATATCAGGCCTGGGCTCCAAGATCGGCCTCGATGCCACCGACAAATGGCCGGGCGAGACCAATCGCGAGTGGGGCCGGCAGATCCGGATGGATAAGGCCGTCGTCGACAAGGTCGATGCGATGTGGAGCGAGCTCGGGTTGCCGGGCAGCGGCAGGAAGATCTGGTAACGTTATTATAGACGCATACCCAACCAGATGACCGTCTCCGTCGAGATCGAAACAACAGTCATCAGCAGCTGAAGCGGCAGCGTCGGCTTGCCGAGCGTGTGCAAGGCGGCATCGTGGTGCTCACTCTCATCGCGCGCAATGTTGTCGATGGCTGCCACGGCCTCGGCATCGAGGTTGCGAAGAGCCATTCGCTGAGCGTCCAGATGGCGAAGAACGACCTGTTCGACAGCCACGGTCGTGGCGGCGATGGCACGCCTTCCGAACGGTGCAGTAATGACTCCAAGGGTCGTGCCGCCGATCGCGCATAACCAATAGCTGCGGCAGCGCCTGGCGCCGCGACGGCTCAACTCCGCAGCAAAGACGGCGCGGTGTCGTTCCTCGTGAGCTTGGTTTTCGGCCAACTCGGAAACGAGCGAGGGTGTGACGACGGTCGCTATCCAGCGTTGCGCCCGGTAGATGCAAACCGCACCCTGCTCACCGGCGTGGTTCACTTTCATCACTCGGTCACCGAGTGCCTCGCCAGGCTTCAGTCGCGCCACCAGGGCTACGTCTCCATCCATGGCTCATCCACCTGACTATTGCCGCATCCCTGGCAGCACGTTTACCGCGACGAGTCGTCGGCTGGTCGCCGCGTCCTCCGCCGACACGCCGCGCGTGCCGCCGCTGATCGCCACCTTGTCGAGGCCGAGTGCGGCGAGCGAGCGAAGCCGCTCGATGCAACGGTCCGGCGAACCGACGATCGCGAAGCGGTCGATGAAGTCGGCGGTCAGCGTGCCGGCCTGGCGAGAATCGCCGCGCGTGTGGGCGCGCATGTCGTAGTTGCTGCGCAACGTTTCCAGGACCTCGCGGTCGCGCGCCTCGACCGGGCCATTGGCCTTGCCGTGCATCACCGAGAAGCGCGCGAAGGTGGTGAGGCCGCCACGCACGAGGTTGCGCGCCGCATCGATATCATGATGGCAGCCGAGGTTGATGTAGGCGCCGAAGGCGATGCCGTCGGGGTCGAGGCCCGCCTCCTTGCGGGTCTTGCGAACCAAGGCAATGCCCCACGCCAGCCGCTCCGGATCGGCACCCAAGGCGAACATCACCCGCTCGGCGTGCAGCGCCGCCAGCGCAATGACCTTGGGGCCGCTGGCCGCGACCTCGACCGGCACCTTGGCGCCGTCGGCGATCCAGGCGATGCGGCTGGCGGGCGGCGCGTCGTGCAGATGCAGGGCCGACATCGGCGGTGCGGCGTCGCCAGGGATGTCGATGTCGTCGAAGCTCACCGCGTCGCCGCGCAAGTAGGTCTGCAGCTGGCGCAGGTAGCGCTCGAACTGCGCCAGCTTGGCGGGCGCCCGGCCGAGATGGGCAAGGGCCGAATCGCCGCGGCCGATGCCGAGCACCGCCCGGCCGTTCGAGATGCGATTGACGCTGCTGATCGAGGTCGCCGTCACCGCTGCATGGCGGGTCACCGAGTTCGTAACGCCGGTGCCGAGCCCGATGCGGCTCGTGGCGGTCGCCGCCAGAGCCAGCGAGACATAGGGATCGCCGGACAGGTTTTGCGAATCGACGACCAGCATGCCGTCCCAGCCCGCCGCCTCGATCTCCTGCGCCATGCGCGCGCTGGCACGCGCCGAAGCGACGGTGGTGGTCCATAGCTGCATCTTCCGTTCTCCTCCCTCAGTCGACTTTCATACTATAGTAGGCCCATGGCCGAACCCGATCTGAGCCTCGTTCGCGAGTTCAAGAGGCGCGCCGAGCAGGCGCTGCCCGGCCGGATCGTGCGCGTGATGCTGTACGGCTCGCGGGCGCGCGGGGACGCGCGGCCGGACTCCGATTGGGATGTTGCCATTATTATGAATGGCGTGCCGACAGATGAAGATCGCGACGTTCTCGCGGACATTGCGTTCGATCTGATGATGCAGCACGGCCCGCATATCCAGACTGTCGCGATCGATGCGTCGCGATCGCCGGAGCACTCCTCGTTCCTGCGCAATGTCTATGAGGACGGGCTTGCTGCGTGAGACCTGAAGCTGCTCGCCGACTGGCAAAAGCTGAACGCTTTCTGCAGCAAGCCGCTTTGCAATCCCCAGAGAACGCGCCAGAGGCAACGATTCATTGCGCTTACTATGCGATGCTTCATGCCGCCGCCGCGGTGCTTATCGAGCAAACTGGCGCGGCACCCAAATCACATGGCTCCGTCGTCGGGCAGTTCTCGCGACTGGTCAATGGAACCGAGCAAGGCCGCCTCCTAGGACGCGCGCTCAATCGTGCGGGCAGCCGTCGTTTCGTCTCGGATTATGATGATGAGACGATACCGAGCGTCGCTTCAGCGGCTCATCTGCGCACCGCCGCCATCGATTTCCTCGCCTATTGCCGCTCCCTGCTTTAATGTAAAGTCGATTAACATGAGCTGGAAGAGGCGCGAGCGCGAGGCGCGCGGCTATCATCACGGCAATCTGCGCGAAGCGCTGATCCAGGCCGCCCGCGAGCTCATTGCCGAAAAGGGACCGGCAGGGTTCACTTTCGCAGATGCTGCGCGCTCGGCCGGCGTCAGCGCGGCCGCCCCCTATCGCCATTTCCGCGACCGCGAGGCGTTGCTGGCCGATGTGGCGCGCGAAGGCTTCCAGCGCTTCGAGGCGATGCTGTCGACCGGTTGGGCGGGCGGCAAGCCCGATCCGATCACGGCCTTCCACAATGTCGGCAAAGCCTATCTGGCGTTTGCCCGCGAGGAGCCCGCCTACTACGCCGCCATGTTCGAAGCGGGCCTGCCGCCCAACCTGAATGCAGACTTGCGCGCCGCCGGCGACCGCGCCTTCGCCGTGCTGCGCACCGCAGCGGATTCGCTGGTCGCGCTGCTGCCCGCCGGGAAACGGCCGCCAGCGCTGATGATGAGCCTGCATGTCTGGTCGATGGCGCACGGCATCGCCTCGCTGTTCGGCCGCGGCGATGCCGGTCGTCGCAGCCTGCCGATGACGGCCGAGGAACTGCTCGAATCGGAAATGCTTATTTACCTGCAAGGCTTGGGCTTTCCCGAAAAAGCATGAAGGGGCCTTGACTCCCCCAGCGGGGATGCCCAATGTAAATGTCGTTAACATTTACATCGTTAACACTGATAAGGGAGCCCAATCATGACGGGCCTGATGGAAAGACTGGACGACATCCCGCGGCCCGCCTGGATCGCCCTGGTGGTTCTCGGCTTCATTGTCTTCTGGCCGGTCGGCCTTGCCCTTCTCATCTACCTCAAATGGAGTGGACGCATGTTTTGCTCAAGGCATGGCCGCTACGGCCGCTGGTACGGGCCCGACGGCGGCGAAGCGCGCCGCGAGGCTCGCGAGGAATGGCGCGCCTGGAAGCGCCGTCAGCGCTGGGGCGGCGGCAGCAGCGGCAACGTTGCGTTCGACGAGTATCGCGAGGAGACGCTGCGCAAGCTCGATGAGGAGCAGCGCGAGTTCCGCGACTTCCTCGACCGGCTGCGCGCCGCCAAGGATCGCGCCGAGTTCGACCAGTTCATGAACGAGCGGCGCAACCGTCCCGCTCCCGAGCCCCCGCCCACGCCACCCTCGGCGTGAGCCCCCCTCAGGCCGCCCTTCCCGTCAATCGGGGAGGGCGGTTTGTCTTTGGCCACCACCCCCTCAGTAGTCCAACTTCATCGGCAGATTGTGCTCGACAGCCTCGCGCACGAGATCGGACAGTATCGCGAAAGCGTAGCGCGCCTGGAGCTCGAGCGACGTGCTCCTATCCGGCGAAGCCCGCTTCCAGGCGCCGAGCTCGGCGGCATTCGCCTGCCACGTCGCGGCGTTGAGCACCTCGAGCTGCCGCTTCAGCGTCATGGTGGAACCGAAGACCACACGCGTCCCGTCGATATCTTCACCCTCGAACGTGAATTCGAAGGAGCTGGGCAGCCACAGCTCGACGTTGCGGACGAGATGGGAATAGCGAGAGCGAAACCCGGCGACATTGCTCATCATCAAGGCAGGATCGTCGTCCCATTCCTCGGGGAGGACAGCGGGACGGGAAAGCGTCGGATGCTCGGCATAGGCTGCCCACAGAACCAGGGAGCCGAAGCCGTCCCAGCCGGGCCTGCCTGTGAAATAGGGAGCCTCGACCGCCTCGTCCCATTCCAGCGCATGGGAAATATTGCCGCCCAGCGATTCGCTGAGGATCGACCGCCAGGCTTGGATCGCGAGCTGAAGCGCCTTCCGATCCTCCGGGCGATCAGTTGCAGTGGCCTTCTCCGCGACGTTCTCCCACTCACCGGCATAGTATCGCGTCAGCGACCCGACATAGATGTCGAGACCCATGAAAGAGCGGTCCTTTCCCGCTTGGGCGCTGTGCGCGCCTGCCACTGCAAGTTGTTGTGAGAAACAATTTATCCCGCAAGCAGGCCAGAACGCAAACACCTAAACGATCAAGAATCGCACATCACAACTCAATTCGCGGTTACTTCGACGCGCATGACCGGGGGGCGCATTACCGGGGCGCGCATCATTGGGGTTCGATGTTGAGGCTCTTGATCAGGTCGATCCAGACCGGGCCTTCCTCGCGCACGACCTTCTCGAAGTACCGATTGTCGCGCGCCGCTTCGTCGATGCCGAAGGTATCGAGGATCTTCTGGATGCGCTCGGTCTTGCCGCCCTCCACCATGAGATCGGAAAGCTTCTGGACGACTTCAGGCTTGATGCCGGCAGGACCCACCAAGCCGATCCAGCCACGCACCTGAAAAGCCTGCTCGGTCAGGCCCTGCTCGTGGAAGGTCGGGACGTCGGGCAGCTTCTTCGAGCGCGTCATCGACGGCACGGCGATCGGGCGTCCGCTGCCGGACTGCAGGACTCCGGCTGCCGCGGCGATGCTGCCGGTGCCGCCTTGCACGGCGCCCGAGGCCACGTCCTGCCACATCGGCGCCTCGCCCCGGTAGTGCACGGCCTCGATCGAGAGCCCGTAATGCCGGTTCAGCGTTTCGACCACCACGTGGCTGTAGGAGCCGGCGCCATAGGTGCCCAAGGAGACCTTGTGGCTGCGCGCGTAGACGGCGAATTCAGCGAGGTTCTTGGCCGGCACGGCCTTGTTGACGATCGTCGGCAGGTGCCCGGCGTTCATCCACGAGATCAGCACGAAGTCCTTGTCCGGATCGTAAGGCAGCTTCTTGAACAGCACCTTGTTCATGACCATGGTGGTCGAGATCGTCCACATCAGCGTGTAGCCGTCGGGTGCTGCACTCTTGACCTGCTCGGCGGCGATGGCACCGCTCGCTCCGGCCTTGTTCTCGACGAACACCGGCTGGCCGGTCTTCTGCGCGATATAGTCGCCGTAGGCGCGCGCGAAGGTGTCGGTCAGCCCGCCGGCCGGATAGCCGCAAATGATACGGATCGGCTTTGTCGGCCAAGCGTCCTCGGGGCGAGCCGAGACCGGCCACGCCCGTGCTGGCAAGGCGAGCCAGGCCGCAGCCGCGCCGCCACGGCGCAGCATGTCGCGCCTGCTTGCACGCATGATCATCGCTCCTCCCTGTGACGCGCGCTTGTTCTTTTGACGGTTCAGCCCGTCTGCCCGGTCGCGTCGCCAAGCAGCATGGCGTCGATTTCACCAACCGTAAAGGCCGCCTCGCGCTATAGTGGCACGGTCGAACGATGGGTGCCGGCGAGGGCGATGGTGCAGAGCTGTGGGCATGTGCGGGTGATGGCCATCACGCTCGCTGTTCTCTTTCCCTTGGCGAGCCCGGCACAGTCACCGAACGAGTCGATCCACGATCAGCTCGTTTGCGACACGGTTGCCCGGACTGTTCTGGCCATTGATCCTCCCGACGGCTGGCGCGGCCCCTGGCAATCGCCGGTTCGCGCGCTCAGCAAAGCATCGCGGGGCGCCGTCAGCGTCGATGCTGAAGGCTGGCCGGCAGACCGACGGCAAGCGCTGGACAGGCTGCAGCAGGACTACCGGGCCGAGCGCGGCCTGTTGGAGGCGATCGCAAGGCTGACCGACGATCGCTGGGTGTTCTCGGTCCACCGTTTTGGCAGGAATCCTCTCAACATGGCCAAGGTCATCGAAGGCTCGGCAAGCTGCCAGCGGTTCGTGTTCTTCGCCACGTCGGCCGATGGTGCAGCGCGCCAGGTCGTCGAGCCCGACGTCGTGAAGGCCGCCGATCCGTCGGCATTCTGCTACCGGACGAACGCCTATGCCGGAGAGGTCGCTGGCGTACCGGCTTTTGTCGTCGAGACCGACTACGACAGCAGTGTCGAGCTCTCCGTCACGCCCTGGCGCGACGGCGGCTGGCAGAGCGAATGCAAGGTCCTCATTCATTTCAGCGACGTGCTCGAGGTCACCGGCCGGTTCTGCAAGGATGCCGACTGCGGCGATCTGGCAGACCATGCCCTGGGTCTGGCGAAAAAGGTCGATCAGGGTCAGTCGGCGGCCGAGGAGAAAGCCGCCGACCAGAACGAAAAATTCAAGGCCATGAAGGAGCTGGCGAGCAAGGACGCACGAAGCGTCCGATCGTTTCCGACCTTCGGCGGCGCCATGCACGGATCCAGCGAGGTCGATTTCGCACCGGAAGCCGTCCTGCTGCCGCTGGTCGTCGGCGGCGAGACTTTTCTCGCCCGTGTCGGCCACTTCGCCGTCGGCTGGAGGATCTACGCCGACTACTTGGTGGCGGCTTACGGGATGGCCGACGATCACCTCGAACCGGTGGCCGGCCTATACATCAGCAAGACGCGCGGCAAGCCGCTCAGAGCAACGGTCAACTGAACTACGCCGACTTGGTGGCGCCCGACTTCAGCATGGCGTCGATCTCGGCGGCGCTGAGCCCGGCCTCCTTCAGGATCTCGACGCTGTGCTCGCCGAGCCGCGGCTGCAGGCGCGTGATCTCGGGCTTGGTCTTGCTGAAGCGCGGCGGGATGTCGGGCATGCGCAGCCGGCCCTCGGTCGGATGCTCGACCTCGTGCCAGAAGCCGGTTGCCTGAAGCTGCGGGTCGACGAACAGGTCCTCCAGCGTGTTGACCGGTCCATGCGGCACGTTGGAGCTCTTGAGCAGCTCCACCCATTCCGCATTGGTTCGCGTGGCGCAGATCTCGGCCAAGGTGCCGTAGTAGTGCTCGACATTCTTGAGGCGGTTGGCGAGCGACGTGAAACGCGGATCCTTCGCGAGATCCTCGCGGCCGATCAGCGTGCAGAACTCCTTCCAATGGCCGTCGGTGTAGGGCAGCAGGGCGAAGTAGCCGTCCTTGGACGGGTAGGGCCGGCGCTCCTTGTTCAGGACGCGCTTGTAGCCCGCGCTCTCGAGCGCCGGCCTGAAGCTTTCGCCGTAGAGATGCTCGACCATGACGAACGAAACGAGGGTTTCGTACATCGGCACTTCGACCGCCTGTCCCTTGCCGGTGCGCTCGCGCGCGAACAAGGCGGCCAGCAGCGCCGAGACGACACCGTTGGAGCTCGTCTTGTCGGCGACGATGGTCGGCAGAAACCGCGGCTGGCCGGCGACAACGCTCTGCAACGACGCCAGGCCCGAGCCTGCCTGGATGATGTCGTCGTAGGCGGCCTTGGGGCCCATCGGGCCCGCCGAGCGATAGCCGTAGGTGGCAAGATAGACCAGCCGCGGATTGATCTTCTCGAACGCCTCGTACTCCACGCCCAGCCGCTTGGCGGGCTCGGGGCGGTAGTTGTGCATCAGCACATCGGCGCTTTCGGCGAGCTTGAACAGCGCCCGGCGGCCGGCCTCCTGCTTGAGGTCGAGCACGATCGATCGCTTGGACCGATTGCAGCCGAGATAGAAGGCTGCCATCCCAGGATTGCGGGTGGGGCCGAGCTGGCGCGTGGTATCGCCCTCCGGCGGCTCGATCTTGATCACGTCGGCGCCCAGATCGCCGAGTTGCTGGGCTGCCCACGGACCCAGCACCACTGTCGTGCAATCGAGAATCCTGACGCCAGCCAGCGGACCTGCCATCGACGTTTTCCTCCTTCGCTTTGCCCCGGACTACCACAAGTTGGTCACGGGCGTGCAGCAAACATCACACGATATGTTCCGCATGGCCGCCATGTCGCCAGCGAAGCTTTCGCGTGCTGGCGCGGCCCAGGGAGGTTGTGATGCTCGACGGTGAGCGGAGCTCTTGGATGGCGATCAACGGACGGCAACTCGCCATGGCCGTCCTCGCCTGCACGACCGTGCTCGGCGCCGCGAGCGTCGCGCGGGCCGATGATGACGACGATTACTATTGGAAGAAGCGCAAGCACCGTCACCATGCGCCGTACTACTATGTCGCGCCGCCCGTGCGCTACTACACGCCGCCGCCCGTCGTCTATGCTCCCCCTCCGCCGCCGCCGGTCATGGTCTATCCGCAGCCACCAATCGCCTATGAGCCGGTCTATCCGAACTACGGCGGCGGCAGCAGCATCAACATCACGGTGCCTCTGCGCTAACGGCCGCGCGGCACCCGGCTGCGGTCACTGCTCGGTCACAGCCATATGCCGCAGGCGCCCGCGAGCTCCTCCGTCCGGTCACAATTGCATTCGTATCCCCCTGCATCGGGAAGACAACGACGCGTCATCCTTGTCGTCACAGGAGGCTGTAATGCGTGGATTCGGGTGGAGGACCATTCTGGCGGCTGCCATCGCAGGGACCAGCCTGTTGGTCGCGGCGGGCGCGCAGGCACATGACGACGACTGGCGATGGGACCATCACCACCACGGCTACTGGCATCACGAGCCGGCACCGCCGGTCATTGTCCAGCGCGAGGTCGTCGTCGAGCGCCCCCGTCCTGTCTACGTGGCGCCCCCTCCTGTCGTGGCCGCTCCTGTCGTGGCAGCCCCCGTGATGGTGGCGCCAGTCTATGCCCAGCCGGTCGAGCCCAGCTTGAATCTCAACTTCAACATTCCCCTCCGCTGATCTTCGGGAAGCCCGCCGGATGGACCTCCATCCGGCGGGTTGACTCTGGCCGCCGTGGCCTTATTGTGGCAGCCATGCTGCGACTGACGACGCTTCGACTTATTGGCTGATCCGCCGCCCGTTCCTCGGGCCCGCGGATCACAAGTCGTTCGTCTCACCCCATCAACAGTCGCCGCCACCTCTTCATCTTCATCCATCGCAGTTCGTCTTGAGCCACCGTCTTGAGCGATAAGACCGTGCGCGGCGCGAGGAGTCATTCGATGTCACCCCAGAAACCCATGATGCCGACCGCGGGCGAGAAGTACGTACCCTTCAAGCCGATCCAGCTGTCCGACCGACAATGGCCGTCCAAGGTCATCACCAAGCCGCCGATCTGGTGCGCGGTCGACCTGCGCGACGGCAATCAGGCCCTGGTCGAGCCGATGGATTCCGACCGCAAGACCCGCATGTTCAAGCTGCTCTGCGACATGGGGTTCAAGGAAATCGAGGTCGGCTTCCCGGCGGCCTCGGAAACCGATTTCGATTTCGTGCGCGAGCTGATCGAAAAGGACATGATCCCGGATGACGTCACCATCCAGGTGCTGACCCAGAGCCGGCCCGAGCTGATCGAGCGCACCTTCGAGGCTTGCCGCGGCGCCAAGCGCGCCATCGTCCATCTCTACAACTCGACCTCGACCCTGCAGCGCCGCGTCGTCTTCGGCCTGGACTATGCCGGCATCATCGACATCGCGGTGTCGGGCGCCAAGCTGGTCAAGCAGCTCGCCGACGCCGATCCCAGCACCGAGTGGGTGTACCAATATTCGCCGGAGAGCTTCACCGGCACCGAGCTCGAATTCGCGCGCGACATCTGCGCCGCGGTCGGCGACGTCTACCAGCCGACGCCGCAGAAGAAAATGATCATCAACCTGCCGGCGACGGTCGAGATGGCCTCGGCCAACGTCTATGCCGACCAGATCGAATGGTGCCATCGCAACTTCAAGTACCGCGATTCGATCATCCTCAGCCTGCACCCGCACAACGACCGCGGCACCGGCGTGGCGGCGGCCGAGCTGGGCTACATGGCGGGTGCCGACCGCATCGAGGGCTGCCTGTTCGGCAATGGCGAGCGCACTGGCAATGTCGATCTCGTGACACTCGGCCTCAACATGTTTACCCAGGGCATCGATCCCGAGATCGACTTCTCCAACATCAACGAGATCCGCCAGGCGGTGGAGTACTGCAACCAGCTGCCGGTGCATCCGCGCCATCCCTACGGCGGCGACCTGGTGTTCACGGCCTTCTCGGGCTCTCACCAGGACGCGATCAACAAGGGCTTCAAGGCGCTGCAGGCCTCCAACAGCAAGATCTGGGAGGTGCCGTACCTGCCGATCGATCCCGCCGATCTCGGGCGCACCTACGAAGCGATCATCCGCATCAACAGCCAGTCGGGCAAAGGCGGCATCGCCTACATCCTGAAGAGCGACTACGGCATCGACATGCCGCGTCTTCTTCAAGTCGAGTTCTCCAAGGTGATCCAGCAGATCGCCGATGAAACCGGCAAGGAGATCATGCCGAGCCTGATCTGGGAGACCTTCCGCAAGGAGTATCTCGAGAACGTCACGCCGGTCGACTTCATCAACCACACGACGGTGCCCGATGCAGACCATCCCGACCTGCGCCTGATCGATGCCAACGTCACGTACAAGGGCAAGGAGCGCAAGATCAGCGGGCGCGGCAACGGCCCGATCGCGGGCTATGTCGATGCGCTGGGCAAGAACTGCGGCATCGGCATCAAGGTGCGCGACTATCATCAGCATGCCACGGGCGCCGGTTCCGATGCCCAGGCTGTCAGCTTCATCGAAGCCGAGACCGACGACGGTCGCGTGCTGTGGGGCGTCGGCATGGACTCCAATATCGTGGCGGCGTCGCTCAAGGCCGTCACCTCGGCCGCCAACCGGTCGGTGGCGGGCCGATAGCCGGCAAGCGGTCTCGACGGCCGGGGCGGTTAGCGCGTAGAACGGCGGCCATGGCCGCACGAAAGAAAACCGCCCCGAAGAAGCCCGCGAAATCCAAACCCGGGAAATCCAAACCCGGGAAATCAAGGCGTCCGGCAACCGCGCCGGACGCCAATCTTCTCGCAGACCTCATGACATGGGCAAAAGCGGCGGGCGCCGATGCCGCCGACGCCCTGTATGTCAACGGCGAGTCGATCTCGGTCGCCCAACGCATGGGCAAGCGCGAGAAGCTCGAAAGCAGCGAGGGCCGCGACCTTGGCCTGCGCGTCTTCGTCGGCCAGCGCCAGGCCTTCGTGTCGACGACCGATTTCGAGCCCAAGGCTCTGCGCGCCCTAGCCGAGCGCGCGGTCGACATGGCGCGCGCGGTTCCGGAAGATCCCGTCTGCGGCATTGCACCGGCGGATCTGCTAGCCACGAAGTGGCCCGACCTCGATCTCCACGACAAGCAGCGCCCATCGGCAAAAGCTTTGCTGGCATTGGCTGCGGAAGCCGAGGACGCCGCTCGCGCCGTGAAAGGCGTCACCAACTCGGAAGGCGCAGAGGCAAGCTGGGGCCGCACGTCGGTGATGCTCGCGGCCAGCAACGGATTTTCCGGGTCCTACCGGCGCAGCGGCTATTCGCTGTCCTGCGCCGTGCTCGCGGGCGAAGGCACCGGCATGGAGCGCGACTACGAATGGTCGAGCGCCGTCCATTTGGAGGACCTGATGGCGCCGCGCCGGATCGGTCGCAACGCCGGAACCTTCGCCGTCCGTCGTCTCAATCCGCACAAGGCGCAGAGCGCGCGTGTGCCCGTGGTCTATGACCGTCGCGTCTCGGGGGGCATGCTGGGCCATCTGGCGAGCGCCATCAACGGCCGTGCCGTGGCGCGTGGCACGTCCTTCCTAAAGGACAAGATGGGCGCCAAGATTTTCGCCGACGGCATCCGCATCCTGGACAACCCGCATCGCAAGCGCGGCCTCGGCAGCCGTCCCTTCGACGCCGAGGGGCTGCCGACCAAGCGTTACGCCGTGATCGACGACGGTGTCCTGACGACCTGGCTGCTCGATCTTGCGGCGGCCCGCCAGCTCAAGCTCGCTCCGACCGGCCATGCGGCGCGCGGCACGTCGGGCCCGCCCTCGCCCACCACATCGAACTTCTATCTCGAGAAGGGCAAGGTTTCGGTCGACGAGCTGATCTCCGACATCAAGAGCGGCCTCTTCATCACCGACCTGATCGGCTTCGGCGTCAACGGCGTCACCGGCGACTACAGCCGCGGTGCATCGGGCTTCTGGATCGAGAACGGCAAGCTCGCCTGGCCGGTGAGCGGCATCACCGTGGCGGGCAATCTCAAGGACATGTTCC
>Ga0081455_10004832_pt1 | contig 14960 bp, 12 predicted proteins | sample TabmetS3T2R1_FD_70207 | JGI IMG/M metagenome (GOLD analysis project Ga0081455, IMG submission 70207) | Tabebuia heterophylla rhizosphere microbial communities from the University of Puerto Rico - S3T2R1 | ecosystem: Host-associated > Plants > Roots > Rhizosphere ... | reverse complement strand
CGCCTGGATCGCCTGCACCTGCGACAGGATCGTCGTGCCGTTGGCGAGCGTATCGTCAGCGAGCGTGCCCACGCCCTGCCACCCGATGCCGCTGCCCGAGCTCAGCACGAAGGCGAGCGTGAAGTTCTCGATGCCGGAGGCCGCAGCGATGGCGGAGAGATCGGCATCGACCGGCATCGCCATGTCGATATAGGGGCTGAACTCGTGCCCGAGGCTGCCGCCGGGCGGACCGCCGGTCGAGGCCGCGGGCGTGTGCACCGAGATCGGGCTCGCCTCGGCGGACGTGCCGGCGGCGTCGAGCGCCGCCACCGAGAACGTATAGGTCGTGTCCGGCGTCAGGTTGGTGACGGTGAAGGTGGTGCCGGTCGTGGTCGCGATCTGGTGGTCGTTCTCGAAGATCGCGTAACCGGTGACGACGCCGTTGCCGGGCACGATCGATGCGTTCCAGCTCAGCGTGGTGGCGGTGCTCGAGGTTGCCGTGGCAGCGAGCCCGGTCGGCACGGTCGGGACGGTGTGCCATGGATCGATCACACCGATCACGCTCCAGGGCTGCCCCGGCCCGGCGCTGTTGTGCGCGGGATCGTTGCCCTGCGTCCACCACTTGGCCTGATAGATCACGCCGTCTTCGATCGCGGTCATGCCCGCGGTGTAGACGCTCGCCGCCGACCAGGCCGTGGGGTCGTGGGAGGTGGCGCCGCCGACGGCGGTCCACGGCTCGCCGAACGCGGCGTTGTGCTGCGCCGGATCGTTGCCTTGCGTCCACCAATTGGCTTTGTAGGTGATGCCGTTCTCGATCACGGTCATGCCGGCGGTGTAGACGGCGCTGGCCGACCAAGGGCTCGCATCGGTGCCCGGGGAGACGACCGGAGGCGGCGGCGCGGGCATCACCGGCGGTGGCGGCGGCGCCGGCGGCGTGACCGGCGCATCGCCCAACACGCTCGTCCATTCGCCGATCGTCGACGCATCGTTGGCGACGATGTTGGACAGATGCAGGTCGTGCAGCGTCGTGTGCTGGAGCGTGTAGGTCTGATGATTGGACAGGATCGCGATGACCACCGTCCCGTTGACCTCGCTGACCGTGAACTGCTCCGCCTGAAACCAACCGAAATCGAGGATGTCGGTGTCGGCGTGGAAGTCGATGTTGGTATTGGTTCCCCAATTCCAGATAATATGCGTCGTTGCCACGGGGCGCCTCCCTGTGGATCAAAATACAATCGCCCCGCTAAGCGGCCGCGAGCTTGGTTTATTTGCCCATCGCAGTCAACGACGCGCGGCGCGCTGCGCGGTCGCGTCGCAGTGGCAAGCTCCCTCGGCTAATGGGGGCGGTAGCGTCGAACGGGTGTGACGATCGGGACGGATTGGGCCGAAGTCCGGTTCGCGTATCACTCATCCAAAGCGCGGACGCAGCCGCGCGGGGCACTCACACCGCCGCACCGCCGTGCTATGCTGCCGAGCCGGATGCCAGGGAGGACCAAAGTGGACCAGCGGATCATCAATCTGTTCGACCGCTTCACCCACGGCGGCATGAACCGGCGCGAATTTCTCGACCGCCTCGCCGAGCTCGCCGGCTCGGCCGCGGCGGCCGTCGCGCTGCTGCCGCTGCTGCAGAACGACTATGCACGCGCCGCGATCGTGGCGCCGGACGACGGCAGGCTTGCGGGCGAGCGGGTCAGCTACGAATCGCCAAAGGGCAAGATCGGCGGCTACCTCGTGCGCGGCAAGAGCGGGCAGAAGCGCCCCGCGGTGATCGTCATCCACGAGAACCGCGGCCTCAACCCGCATATCGAGGACGTGGCGCGGCGGCTCGCGGTCGAGGGCTATCTCGCCTTGGCGCCCGACCTGCTCTCGGTCAACGGCGGCACGCCGCCCGAGGAGGACAAGGCGCGCGAGCTGCACACCAGGACAGAGCGCGAGGACATGATCGCCGCGGCGTTGGCGGCGATCCCATTCATGCTCAAGCACGCGGAATCGACCGGCAAGGTCGGCGCGGTCGGCTTCTGCTTCGGCGGCGGCGTGGTCAACCGGATGGCGGCGGGCAGTCCCGATCTCGGCGCCGCGGTGCCTTACTACGGCGTGCAGATCGCGGCCGAGCTGGTGCCCGCAATCAAGGCACCGCTGCTGCTGCACTATGCCGAGAACGACGAGAACATCAACAAAGGCATCGGCGCCTACGAGGCGGCGCTGACCGCCAACAACAAGAAGTACGCCATTTACATCTATCCCGGCACGCAGCACGCCTTCAACAACGACACCGGCGCCGCCCGCTACAACAAGGCGGCCGCCGACCTCGCCTGGAGCCGCACGCTTGCGTTCTTCGCCGAGAATCTCGGCCCGCCGCCGAAGGCCGCCTAGAGCCTATTGCTGGAGCATGATCTTTCCGAAATCCACTTTTCGGAATCATGCTCCAGCGCGAACGGCATAACCCGGCGCGGCACACATAACCGGTGCCGTCCCGGACGGCCGGTCAGGATCCGGCGCTGTTCGATTCCGCGCGCAGCTCCTGCACAAAATCGATCACCAGGAGAACGAGCACGCCGACGACGATAATGATCAGGGGCAACGCCGGGACCCACCACACCATGATGCCGAGGAACGTCACCAACAATGCGATGCCGATGAGCCCGGTGATGAGGGTCGTGATCATGATGCTTTGCCTTTCCTGCGACGCGGGCGATCGAGCTCGGCAGGCGCGGTCGCCCTTCGGGTATGGTCGCTCGCTTCGCGGCTGAGAGTCTGGACAAGCCAGCGGGCGGTACGCAGCAGGCGGGCGTCATTGCCGCGCTGTCCGACGAGCTGCACGCCGAGCGGCAATCCGGTCTCCGACCGCAGCAACGGCAGTGTCACCGCCGGCACCCCGAGATAGGTCCAAGTGGTGCAGAAGACCGGATTGCCAGTGCTCGCGAGGCCCCGCGGTGCCTCGCCCGGCGCGGCCGGCGTCAGGATGGCATCGAATTCGTCGAACACCGCCGCGAGCGCCGCGTTGAGCGGATCGATGCCGGCGATCGCGCGGGTATACTCGATCGCCTTGTACTCGCGCCCGCGCTCGATGAGCTGGCAAAGCTGGCTGCTCAGCTGGTCGCGACCCTGCTCATAATCGCGGTAAAGATTGTGAGCCATCTCGACTTCCATAATCGTCCGGTGCGAATCGATCACTCGATCGAAGCCGGGACCGAGCTCGACCTCGCTCGCCTGCTCGCCGAGCGCCTCGACAAGCTCGGCGAACGCCTCTTCGGTTACCGGCTCGGCGTGCTTCCAGGCCAGGGAGCGCACGAACGCAAACCGTGGCGGCAGCGGCGGCTCGCCCGCCGCCACGGCCGCGAAGGGAGGGCGTGCCACCGGTCGCGTGTCCGGATCCTCCTCGTCGAAGCCGGCGAGCGTCTCGGCGAGGAGCGCCGCATCCTCGACCGAGCGTGCGAACAGGCCGACATGGTCGAGAGTGCGCGACAGCATCAGTGCGCCGCTGCGCGGAATGAGCCCATGCGTCGGCTTGAAGCCGACCACGCCACAGAATGCCGCCGGGCGGATCACCGAGCCGTTAGTCTGCGAGCCGATTGCGCCGGGCACCATGGCCGCGGCCACCGCCGCCGCGGAGCCGCTCGAGGAGCCGCCGGGCGTGCGCCCGCGGTCGTGCGGGTTTCTGGTCTTGCCGGGGTAAAAATACGCGTATTCCGTGGTGACGGTCTTGCCCATGATCACGGCGCCGGCGGCGCGGAGCCGGGCGACTGCTGCGGCATCGCGGCGCGGCGTGCGGCCGACCCACAATGGCGAGCCCAGTTCCGTCGGCATGTCGCCGGTGTCGAAGATATCCTTGATGCCGATCGGCACCCCGTGGAGCGGGCCCAGCGCCTTCCCCTCCTGGCGACGCAGATCGAGCGCCTTGGCCTGCGCCAGCGCGTGGTCGCGGTCGAGAAATGCCCAGGCCTGCACGTCGGGCTCGAACTCCTCGATGCGCGCGAGACAGTCACCGACCAGCTCGGCAGACGTGATCCGACCCTCGCGAATGTCGGCCGCTGCCATGCTCACGCCGAGTGCACACAGGCTCATCTGAGCGATCCTCGGAGTGCGGCGCCTTCACCGGGGTCGGTACAAGTAGTCGGGCAGCCACAGCGCGATCTGCGGAAACACGTAGACCAGAAACATCGTGAGAAAGACCATGAATACGAACGGCAGTGCGCCGTTGAAAATGTCGGTCAATTTCACGTGCGGCGGAGCGACGCCCTTGAGATAGAACGCGGCCATCGCCACCGGCGGCGTGTTGAACGCGGTCTGCGTATTGAGCGCGACCAGGATGCCGAAGAAGATCGGGTCGACATGGAAGTCGTCGAGCAGTGGCAGGAAGATTGGTACGAAGATGATGATGATCTCGGTCCATTCCAACGGCCAGCCGAGCAGGAAGATGATGCTTTGAGTGAGGAGCAGGAATCCGGTGGTCGACAGGTTTAGCGACAGGAAGAAGGTTTCGACGACCTGTTGTCCACCGAGCACGGCAAAAACCGCGGAGAAGGTCCACGAGCCGATGAACAGATAGCAAACCATCGCCGTAGCGCGTGCGGTCAGGTAGACCGAATCCCTGAGCATCGCGAAATTGAGCGCCCGGTAGGCCGCAGCGAGAACCATACTCGCGAGCGCGCCGGCGCCCGCAGCTTCCGACGGCGTCGCGAGACCGAAGAGAATCGCGCCCAGCACCGCCACGATCAGAACAGCGAGGGGAAAGAACGAGGTCAGCAGCGCCCACATGACTTGGCCGAACGGGACTTCGGTCTGCTCCTTCGGCAGCTTGGGACACAGCGCCGGATTGATCATTGCACGCGCAATTACATAAAGGATGTAAAACCCGGTGAGCAAAAAACCCGGCAGGAATGCGGCGGCGTAGAGCTTCACGGCCGAAACGCCCGCGGTCGCTGCGTAAACGATCAGCAGAATGCTCGGCGGGATCAGGATGCCGAGACAGCCGCCCGCGCATACCACGCCGGCGGACAATTTCGTGTCGTAGCCCGCGCGCAGCATGGCAGGAAAGGCGAGCAGGCCCATCAGCGTCACCACGGCGCCGACGATGCCCGTGGCGGTCGCGAACATCGCGCAGGTGATCAGGGTCGCCACCGCGAGCGCGCCGGGGATGTTCTTCATCGATATCTGCAGCGCATGGAACAGGCGGTCGAGAATGTTGGCCCGCTCGACCACGTAACCCATGAACAGGAACAACGGCACCGCGGTTAGCACGTCGCTCGACGAGACCTCGAACGCCTTTTGCACCAGCAGCGTGAAGATGCGGTTCTGAAAAATTTCCTGATCTGGAACGTAATAGGCATAGAAGCCAAAGCCCACGCCCATCGCCATCAGCGTGAATGCGATGGGAAAGCCAAGCATGATGATGAAAATGAACAGTCCCAGCATCAACATGCCGACTTGCGGGTCAGTCATGCTCAAGCCCCTCCTGACTCAATTACGGCCGTTCGGCCGGTTCGGCGCCGTGAATCCGCTGCTCCTGGAGGATTACGCTTTCCGTCTCCTCGACGTCGTGGAGACGTCGCGGCCACTCGCCGACGCGAATGCAGATGACGCAACGGATGATCTCGGCAATTCCTTGCAGGAGCAGGAGTAGGCCGGTGATCGGGATCAACGTCTTGAGCGGAAAGACCGGCACGCCCGCCGGGCTGAAGATGCTCACCTCGCGAAACCGGATCGACATCTCGGCATAATTCCAGCCGGAATACATGAAGGCCAAGACGGCAGGCAGAAAGAACATGATGTAGAGGACGAGGTCCACGCTCGCCTGGGTGCGCGGTTTCCACAGGCGGTACACCACGTCGGCGCGCACGTGCCCATTGCGCGACAGCGTGTAGGCGCCGGCCATCAGAAACAGGGCGCCGTAGGTGATGTAGGTGAAGTCGAAGGCCCAGGTCGTCGGCGCGCGCAGGACGTAGCGAACGAACACTTCGTAGCTGACACCGAGCGTCAGCACCAGGATCAGCCAGGCAAACGCCTTGCCGACCCAGGTGCTGAGCGAGTCGATGAAAAACAGAAATCGCGTCATCTGGATCGTCGGCGGCCCTCGCCGTGCCCCCACAGCCGCTTCGGGCGGCGTAGCGTTACGCCGCCCTCCCAGCTTCCGCCGGCACGCATGTGCCGCAAAACACCGTCACATCTTCAAGACGCCTGGGAAGTGATGGTTGTAGGCGCCCTTGTAGTCGGTGGCATTGAGCATGTCGTAATACACGACGCGTTTCACCCACGCCTTCTGCGAGTCCATCACCTTCTGCATGAAGGGATCCTTGCCAAGCTGGGCAATGAGACCGTCCCAGGCCTTGATCTGCGCGTCGAACACGCTCTGCGGAGTGCGAAGCACGTTGACCTTGTCCTTCTCGATCAGCTCCTGCAGGTCCTTCGAATATTGATCCATCGCCTTCCATTCGTTGGCAGAGGAGGCGGCCTCGGCGGCGTATTGCAGAATCGCCTGCTGCTCCTTGGGCAGCGCGTTGAACTTCGTCCGGTTGAACATGATCTCGAAGTACTCGGTCGCCTGGTGGTGGCTGCCGAGCATGTAGTTCTTGGCCACGTTGTTCGCTCCGAAGCGGCGGTCCGAGGTCGGATTGTTGAACTCGAAGCCGTCGATCACGCCGCGCTCCATGGCAGGCACGATTTCGCCGCCCGGAAGCTGGGCAACGGAAGCGCCCATGGCCTGGAACAGGTCGGCCGCGAGACCGACGGTACGATATTTCATGCCCTTGAGGTCGTCGGCCGAGGCGATCGGCTTCTTGAACCAGCCGAGCGGCTGGGTGGGCATCGGCATGGCGAAGAAGCTCTTGACGTTGATCTTCATGATCTGGGTCTGGAGCTCTTCGAAGAGCTCTTTCCCGCCGCCATTGTGGATCCAGCCGAGACCTTCGTTGGCGTTGAACCCGAACACCGGGCCGGTGCCGAACAACGACGCTGCCTTGTGCTTGCCGTACCAGTAGACCGTGACCGTGTGGGCGGCATCGATCTGGCCGCCGTGCACGCCGTCCAGCACCTGGAACGGGTGTACCACGGCGCCGCCGTGCAGAAGGTCGATCTTAAGCCGACCGCCCGCCATCTCGTTGACCCGCTGGATATATTGCTGGGCCATTTCGGTGAAGATGTCGGTGGCGGGCCACGACGTCTGCATTTTCAGGGTCGCCGTCTGCGCGCGCGACACCTGCGGCATGGCGACCGCCGCGGCGCCGGTCATGGCGGCGCCGGCGAGGAACTTACGCCGCGTCGCGGCCTTGGGCATGCGAGACTGTTCAGCACTCATGGGCATTCCCTCCTTGGGTCTCTCAAGCTTCCTCGCGGCATTCTCGGAGCCGCTTGGTGATATACGAACCGTCCGAATAGGTGTCCTATTCCGGCGTGGCGTAGGTTGTAGGGGGTGATATCGCCCCAGACAAGGCTCGAATTGTCTCGCCCCCCGCGGCATCGCGTGCGCCGGCCGCCCTCGGAAGCGGTCCAGCCCGGCTCCACCAGCGGACGCGCCGGGAAGGCGGCATGCGGCGATGATCGGACAAACTTTCAGCCGCGGCCCTATGCTAAAGTCGCATACGGCGGGTGCGACAAGATCACAAGATTCAGAGGTACGGCTCCGGGCACCGTGAAACCGACCATCGGCCCAAAGTCAGCTTGACAAGCCGGGCGCAACCGACCCCGGCCGCTGTCCACGACCGCAATCTTCCGGCTTGCCGCCGGCAGACAGGAGAAACCCCGTGTCAAGCCTTCTCAGGACGCTCGCCACCATCTGGCGGCTCGCCCGACCCTATTTCGTCTCCGAGGACCGCTGGGCCGGGCGCGCTCTGCTCGGGGCCGTGATCGCCATCGAGCTCTCGATCGTGGCCATCAACGTCATGCTCAACCAATGGAACAACCGCTTCTACAACGCGCTGCAGGAGCGCAACTGGGACAACTTCGTCTGGGAGCTCTTGTTCTTCTGCGCGCTGGCGGCGGCCTTCATCGTGCTCGCGGTCTATCAACTCTACCTCAATCAATGGCTGCAGATCCGTTGGCGGCGCTGGATGACGCAGCAATATCTCGGGCATTGGCTCGACGGCGCCAACCATTACCGCATGCAGCTGCTGGGCGACTCCGCCGACAATCCCGACCAGCGCATCGCCGAGGACATAAACCTGTTCGTCGACCGCACGCTCACCCTCACCGTCGGGCTGCTGAGCGCGATCGTGACGCTGTTCTCCTTCATGACGATCCTGTGGACGCTCTCCGCTCTCGCGCCGCTGCGCCTGTTCGGCACCACCTTCGCCATTCCGGGCTATCTGGTCTGGGCGGCGCTGCTCTACGCGGTGATCGGGACAGTGCTCACCCATCTGATCGGCTGGCCGCTGGTCTCGCTCAATTTCCGCCAGCAGCGGTTCGAGGCCGACTTCAGGTTCAACCTCGTTCGGGTGCGCGAGAATTCCGAGCAGATCGCGCTCTTGGGCGGGGAAACCGCCGAGCGCGAGCGCCTGCTCGACCGTTTCGGGCGGGTGGTCGGTAACTTCATGCTGATCATGCAGCGCACCAAGAAACTGACCTTCCTGACCACGAGCTACACCCAGGTGTCGATCGTCTTTCCCTTCATCGTGATCAGTCCGGCCTATTTCGCCGGCGCGGTCCAGCTCGGCGGCCTGATGCAGACGGCCTCCGCGTTCACCAGCGTGCAGACCGCGCTGTCGTTCTTCGTCAACGCCTATCGTCAGCTCGCGGAATGGCGGGCGGTGATCGCACGTCTCGACGGCTTCAATGTCGCGGTGGCGAAGGCGCAGTCCGCGGCGACCGACGACACGGCGATCATGGTGTCGCCGCGCGCGGGCGAGGAGGCTGTCGCCATCGACGAGCTTCTGGTGCGGCTGCCGGAGGGCGCGCCGCTGGTCGCGGCCGACGGCATCGGGGTCGCACCGGGCGAGCGCGTGCTCCTTACCGGGCCTTCCGGCGCGGGCAAGTCGACCCTGTTCCGGGCGATCGCCGGCACTTGGCCGTTCGGCTCCGGCACCATCTTCGTGCCCAAGGGCGCGAAGGTCATGGCGCTGCCGCAGCGGCCCTATCTCCCCATCGGCACGCTCGCGGCCGCCGTCACCTACCCGGCCGAGCCCGGAACCTTCGACAGCGAGGCGCTGGCGGAGGTCATCCGCGCGGTCGGCCTGCCTACGCTCGCCGGCAGGCTGCACGAGGAGGCGCACTGGAACCGGATGTTGTCGCTCGGCGAGCAGCAACGTCTCGGCATCGCCCGCGCCATCCTGCAGGCGCCGGACTATTTGTTCCTCGACGAGGCCACGGCCTCGCTCGACGAAGCGGCGGAAGCCGCGCTCTACCGCCTGCTCGATGAGCGGCTCAAGGGCACGACCATCGTGTCGATCGGCCACCGCTCGACGCTGTCCGCCTTCCATCGCCGCGGCCTCACGCTGGTGCGCGAGGGACCCGTGCATCGCGTTCGCGAGGCGGCGCTGGCGACCGCCAAATAGGCGCGACCGCGCAGCCGCCTCGCGCGCCGGCTCGTGGGGTTCAAGTCGCGCAAGGCGCGAAGCGCTTCACGCGTGAGGACCTCCGGGGCATGCTTCATGCCGCGTACCAAAAGCAACGGGCGGCGGCTCGTTGCGGAGCCGCCGCCCGCAGATCGTACGATATCGCGCTATTTCAGATTGGTCATCGCTGTCAGGTCAGCCCGGCCGGACACAACGAAGGTGGCGCCGCACCAACTCGAGCCGAAGCCACCAGGATTGATCGAGGTGAAGTCACCGGTGAAGCGTGCGGTATTGTCGCTGGTGAAGGCGTTGCAGTCACCCTTGTTCATGTCGGTGTCGAAGTAACGGAAGTCGAGCGTGAATACGCTCTTGGTGATCGCGATACCGACGTTCCAAGTGGTGTAGCTCTTGTACGGAATGCCGTTCGGGAACGGCGCGGTGCAACCAGGCACGCCGACCTGGGTGCAGTAGAACGCGTCGCTCGTGCCCAGGAACCATTTGCCGGCATCCCCCGAGAGGTACAGTCCCCAGCCTTCCGGCATGGCCGCGCTCGGCGCCGTAAGCTTCGCACCGCCGGTCACATAGGTGCCGTTGGCGCCCGAATTGAGTACGGAGGGGGAATAGAAGGCAGTGCCGCCGATCGACACCTGATCATTCACCGCGTAACTGGCCTTGGCGTAGACTTCCCAGAAGGTCAGGTCCTTCTTGATGACGTTGCCGTTGACCGGGAGATAGCCGTTCTCAAGGCAGTCCGTCCCGAAGACTGGGGCGAGGCTGCCGTTGTAACAGGTCCCGCCCGGGTACCAGTAGACGATGCCGCCGAAATCGAGAGAGAGCGGGCCGAAGGTCGGCCGGATGCCGGCGTAGCCGTCGATCTCCGCCGCCGCGCGGTTCGGGAACGAGATGCTGGAGCCCGCCACACCGGCGTAGAGCTGGAGGTACGGGCTCACGTTGTAGCGCGGCTCGAAGTATGCATTGACCGACGGATTGTGGTTCGACTGCGAGATGCCGCGGAAAATATAGTCCGACGTCAGGCCAGCGCCGAACGCGAGATCCCACGGGCTCGGCGGTGGAGGCGGCGGCGCCGCCTTGAGTTTCATATCGGCCGCGAGCGCCGGCGTCGCCAGCGCGACGGCAGCAACTACGGATAAGAGTAGCTTTTTCATCTGATGCCCCTTTTCAGTCTCACGCCACCCCGGCGCTAAAAGCTCTTTGCGGAACCGATCGCGACTGTGTTTTCTCCCCGCAGTCGCGTCCCCTGCAGTCGCGAAAACCTAACAATATGACAGGAAATGTGAGAAGGAGATTTCGGCAGCAATTGCCGCATTATTAGGCGAATCCGGACTTTCAGAAGTGAAAGACTCCAACTGTTGCGATTCCAACACAAAGACTTCTCGCGTCTCGCCGCAGAAACGCCACAGTGTGCCGCCCACAGGCGGATTTCTCGCCGACTCCTGTCGGATGCGCATGTTCGCGCGCAATGGAATATTCATTGCGGCATACAGCAGGGCGGCGCGGCCGACGTCTTCGGCCGCGCGCCGACGAGCGGCTGGCGCACCGTCGGTCGTTATGAAGCGCTCACGCGGCGGCAGCCTTCTTGCGGTTGGCCTCGAGCCGCGCATCGACCAGCGCCACCGTGGCGTCGATGACGGGGTTGCGCAGGCCGTGCTGCGCGGCAATGAGCTGCACCAGCTTGTCGGCGCGCTCGATATTGGGGACGCCGTTGTTGAGCGCGCGCGCCGCCGACGACGGGCGCGTGAGCGACTGCGCCGCGGCGGCGTATTTCTCGAACGGCACCAGATCGTCCCGGCGCGCGCCCAGCTTGACGCACAGATCGACGACGAAGTTGTAGACCGCGCGCGACGCGTCGAGGTCGGCATGCACGGCGTCCTTGATGTTGATCGCGCCGTCCTTGGTGACGCAGCGGTAATTGCCGGTCAGCAGCATCGCCCACTTGGCGAGCGGCACGAAGATAGAGTCGTGCACCTTGAGCTTCACCGGCAGCTCGATCTTGCCGTCGCCGGTGTCGAACCGGATCGCCTCGATCTCGTCCTGCAGCTGGCGGAGAATGGCGGTGTGCTTGTCGGAATCGAAGCGCGCGACCTTGAAGTTGGTCGGCAGCGTGACCTGCAGCACGTTGACCTTTTCCTCCGGCGGGCGGATCGCCTGCGGGTCCGGGCTGCAGAGGGTGATGAAGGCGGGATCGAAACTGTTCCACACGCTCGCATCGGTGTAGGCGGCTTTCAGCGCCTCGGTATTCAGGCCCGGGATGCGGCGGAGATAGGCGAGCGGCGGCATGTTCATGATCGACATGCAAGGCACGCGCGCCTTGGCCACGGCGTCGAGCAGCTCGCGCACGCCCGCGGAGCGGTATTGCGGCTCCTGCATCGCGAGCCCCACGAGATCGTAGTCGGCCGGGTTGACGTCAGCGGGACCGCCGGCGGTGACCTTGCCGGGGAGCTTGCGCGAGTCGAGCTCGACCGGGTCTTTTCGGCCCTTGATCGGCAGGCGCACGCGGAAGCCCTCGGCATTGATCAGATCGGCCTCCGCGGGAAGGCAAACGAGGTGCACCCGATGGCCGCCGAACAAGAGCTTGGACGCCAGCAGCGACCCGTAGGACGCGCCCATGATCAGAATGTTGTAAGTCGCCGGCATAGCGAAGCTCCTCCATGTTGGAGTGGAAGACGGGGAAGTTCCGTCCCGCCCTTCTCGGATGGGCAATGCTATTCGCCGCACCTGCCCTATGCAATCCGCATAGCCGGACGGGCCGCGACACAAGCGCCGACGTCGGCGATCCCGCATTGCGGCAGCGCTCCGTCCGGATCGCTCCCGCGAGAACTGCTGCAGCCGGGACGCGTGCGCGTCGTCGCGCACGACGGAATTGCGCCTGTTCGCGCAAGAATGCGGATCTTGGCCATCGCAATTCTGCTACTCTGCACTCGGGAAAGCATCGGTGTGCCGACGGCCGCGAGGTTGGGAGACTTATCCGATGAAGACGCTGGTTTTGGAAACGACTGCGCCGTTCCAGGGACTGCCGGAGTTGGTGGCCTATGATGAGGGGCTGTTCGAGCAGGAGGGCCTGCACATCGAGTGGGCCGACCGGGAGAAGGAGGTCGAGAAAAAGACCGACATCAATGTCATCAGCCCGAAGGGACTCGATCCGTTCTCGAGTCACGGCAAGCTGCTCGAGCAGGGCCAGGCGGACATGTACAATGCCTGCGAGTGGGGCAATTACTGCCGCGTCCAGGATACCAGGACCGGCAGCCGCCAGGTCGGCCGGCGCGCCATCGTCACCTACGCCGCGCTCGCGGTGCGGCCGGATTCACCGGTTTACACCGCGCAGCAGCTCGCCGGTCGCACGGTCGGGGTGCCGTTCTATTTCGGCACCCATTATCTCGCGCTGCACCTGCTCGAGGGCTTCTTGACGCGCGCGGACATCAAGCTGTGCCGGGCGCCCAACGGCTCGCGCTACCGGTTCGACGCCATGATGCGAGGCGACATCGAGGCCACCACGCTGACCGAGCCCTATGCGACGCTGGCGGAAAAGAAGGGCTGCCGGCTCGTCTGCGAGGCCTTCTACCACGGCACCGAGGTGGCCTCCGACCGCGTCGATGCCGCGACCTACGCCGCCTTCAACCGCGCGGTGCGCGAGGCGGTGCGCCGGATCAACGCCGACAAGGCCGCCTACCTGCATTATTTCATCGACTACCACAAAGCGAAGGACCCCGAGATCGGGATGCTGCGACCGCAGGACATTCGCGCGAGCCGCGTCGTGGTCTGTGATCCGGCGCCGATCCCGTTCGACGAGATGCAGCGGACCTACGCCTGGCTCAAGAGCTGGGACATGCTGCAAGAGACGGCCTCCCCGCTCGAGCTGGTGAACGTGGACGTGCAGCAGCACGCCCATGTCGCGGCGGAGTGACCCGGCGCCGGCTGACCGCTTGCGAGCCGGCCGGCGGGGCTCGGCATGAGCGGCCCCGTGTGCAGATCGTTCCGCGTCGCTCCGTCCTGATCCTGCTCGCGGCTTGGCTTGCGGCGTGCCTTGCTCTGCCGCTGGCGGCGGCCGCGGCCGAAGCCGACTTCTACGCCGGCAAGTCGATTGCGCTCCTGGTCGGCTTCAGCGCCGGCGGCGGCTACGACCTCTATGCGCGCACGCTCGCGCGCCATATGGGCCGCCATATCCCGGGCAACCCCAAGCTCATCCCCCAGAACATGCCGGGCGCCGGCAGTCTCAAGGCGGTCAACTACCTCTACAACGTTGCCCCCAAGGACGGCACCACGATCGCCGCTTTCGCGCCGGGCGTGGTGTTCGAGCCGCTGCTCGGCCGCAGCGAGGGGACGCAGTTCGCAGCGCCGAGATTCACCTGGCTCGGCAGCATCTCACGGGAGGTAAGCGTCTGCGCCTTCATCAAGGGTGCCGGCATCAGGACCTGGCGGGACATGCAGACGAAAAGCTACGTCATCGGCGCGTCCGGAGGGGGAGCGGAGAGCGACGTCTTTCCCAACGTGCTGCGCAAACTGTTCAATCTGCCGCTGAAGATCGTCACCGGCTATCCCGGCGGCACCGAGATCATTCTGGCCATGGAGCGGCGCGAGGTCGACGGACGATGCGGCTGGTCGTGGACGAGCCTGCTCAGCCGCAGCAAAGCCCTGTTGGACGGCAACCAGATCGACATCACGCTGCAGATCGGCCTGCAGAAAGACAAGGCCTTGCCGAGCGTGCCGCTGATCATGGACCTGACGGATGATCCGCGGAAAAGAGCCGCGCTCAAACTCATCGTTTCCCGCCAGAGCATCGCCCGGCCGTTCGCGGCGCCCCCGGGCGTTCCCGCGGATCGGGCAGGCCTCCTGCGTGCGGCCTTCGACGCGACCATGGACGACCCGGAGTTCCGCGCCGAGGCGAGAGATCTCAATCTCGACGTCGAGCCGGTCGGCAGCGCCGAGGTCGAGGCGCTCCTCAGGGAGGCCTATGCCTCGCCACCGGAGGTCGTAAAGCTCGCGGCCGAACTCGTCAGGGATGCTCAATGACGCCGCAGCCTGCGCCGCGGCATGCAAAGGCCCGCGCTCGCGGAGCGCGGGCCTTGCGAGGTCGGGTGCCTCAGGTAGAGCCTCCGCCGCCCTCCGAGCCGCCGCCGCCCATGGGCGGGAGCGGTGGTTGATACGGGGGCGGGCTCGCCGCGGCGGGCATCGGCTTCGGCGGCGCCGCTTTCTTCGGGGCCGCTTTCTTCTTGGCGACCTTTTTCTTCGCGCTCTTCTTCGCCACTACGCCCTTTTTCTTGCGGGCCGGAGCGGCCTTCTTCTTACCTTTCTTGGTCTTCGACTTCGCCTTCTTCGCTTTCTTCGCCATGATCGCCTCCCGATCGTTGCGGCTCAGGTCTTTGGAATTCGACAACGCCACTGTCACATCGCCCCCGCGGCGGTCTCGCCCACCGCGTCGGACACCCCCCTCCCGGTGAGCGCCCCGGGTGTGGGGCCACCGGTCGCCCAGTCGATCAG
>Ga0081455_10004831_pt1 | contig 14960 bp, 14 predicted proteins | sample TabmetS3T2R1_FD_70207 | JGI IMG/M metagenome (GOLD analysis project Ga0081455, IMG submission 70207) | Tabebuia heterophylla rhizosphere microbial communities from the University of Puerto Rico - S3T2R1 | ecosystem: Host-associated > Plants > Roots > Rhizosphere ... | reverse complement strand
AGCGACGATCTGCGGCTTGTCGTCAGTTAGGAACGCCCGCTCATGGCGTCAGCTCCCTCGCCCGGCGTGCCACCGCCTGCTATCAATCCCCGTCAATCAGAACTCCCGAATGACAATTACATCCAGCGGTCGACGGGCTCGATCGACCAATGGCCGACCAGCTCAGACGGCAATACCGCCGGTCCCCGACGTACATCGAGGCCTGGCGCTGGGTGTGTGCGACGGGTGATACAAAGACTCGGCTCAAGGCGAAGCCTTGCATTACCGGCGCCTGAACGGGTCGACCGAGCTGGCGGTCGATGCGGGTATGAATTCATCAGCCGCGTGGTGAGTTCGGGTGATTGTCGTGCATCTGCTGCGCCGCTGGCCGATTGCGTCGGACCATATCAGTGGCTGCTCCAGCTCGGCCCGACCTGGCGGCCGAGGGCTGCGCCGCCGCTGGTCCACAGCACTCCCTGATTGGTGCCGTTGCTGTTCATCACCCAGACTCGATCGCGTGCCAGCCCCGGCCACGCCGCAGTCTTAGCGTTGCTCTGGTAGGCGATCTCGTCGCCTGACGGCGACCATGAGGGACTCTGCTCGTCGGCATCAGGATCCTCGGCAAGTGGCTTCGCTTCGCTCATCCCATCTGCGTTGATGACCCAGACGTCGGAGTTCTTCCGGTCTCCGGTTCGGTCGCGGCGACGGAACGCAATCTGATCTCCATTGGGCGACCAGGCCGGATCAGCGTCATATACCGTGTCGGTCATTCTTGTCACTCGCCTCGGCTTTCCCTTGCCATCGGTCGAGGCCACGACAATGTCGCCACCATCAAATTTGCGCTCGCCCACGAGTCCGTTGTTGGCCCAGAAGACGACAAACTTGCCGTCCGGTGAGAATCCTGGATCACCCACTCGGACGTCCGTATCCTCGCTGAGCTTGCGAATGACCTTTCCGCCGATGGTGACCAAGTACACCCCAGCCTTCCCGCCGGCGTCCTCGCATCCGATAGCGATCTGGGTGGGGTCGGCACTATTCCATCCTGGCCGCGTGGTCGACTTGACGCACTGTTTCGGCACCCTAGAAAACAGCGGACGCGATCCAGTGCCGTCAACCGCGGCGACCTGCAGCACGCCCTCATGGAGGTAGATCATGCTCGTGCGGTCCGGCGACAAGGTGACGTTGGCGTCGTCACCGGGGCGCTTGATCAACGCTCGTACTGGTGCATTCTTGGTCACATCGCCGAGGTAGATGTCGAAAGCCCCATCCACGACGACCGGCACCAGCAGTTGCGTGTCGGGCAGTGGCACTGACCGGGGCAGCGCCACCGCTGACGGTTTGGTAGGTGTTGGGCTAGACGGGCGGGACGTGGGGGCGCTCGAAACGCTCGGAGTGCTGGGTGGCGGCGCGGCGCCTGGCGTCGGCCGCAGGATGAGCCCGGGTACCACGGAAACTCCGGCGACCACAGCAGCCGCCGTAAGGATCAGCGCAGCGCGCCGCCGCAAGCCGGAGGTTCGTGCTTGAGCGGTTGGCGGACTTCGGCTTTCTGGCGGTGCAAGCGACGCTGGCTCCTGGCGCCCCAGCTCGCCAGCCACTGCCTCCCGTGGCACTGCGACGTCGGGCGCTTCAACCGTGGGCCCGTCTGACTCTTCGGAGAAACCGTGGAAGTGTAGTTTGGCGAGCTCGTCTGGAGGCAGGACGGGATTGGCGGAATGCGGCATCGGCACCTCCCAATAGGTGGGGCGGATGAATGCGCGCCGACCCAAAGCGAGCGCGTGCTCCCATTCGCGGCGGACGTACTCCGATGTCATCGAATTAGATGACCAGAAGAGCTGAAAGATGTCGGCCTCGTCGATGAGCTCAAGCAGGCGCTGCTCCCACTGTTCACCTGAACGCAAGGCCAAGCGATCCCGCAGATAGACGTGGCCAAGAGCCTTCCCGTAAGCCTCGGCCTGGCGGACGATGGCCAGGTCCTTGTGACTGTAGGACGGGAAGACTTTTTGGTAGGGGACAGCGGTCTCCGGTGTCAGCTCTGGTTCCAGCGACACCGTGTGGCCCGTAGGGCTCGGAGGTGCCGGTGCGGCGATGTCGACCCTGAACATCAGATCGACATCAGCGAGGATGAACGCCCCGAGATAAACGGTGAACTGCCCGCGCAACACACGGCCCGCTGTGGCGCCGCGGGCCTTGAGTCGGAAGTTCTGCTGATGAACGTCCTCTTCCCATTCGAAGGTCAATGAGCGCGGGTTGAAGTTCAGGCCCTCCACGAAGGGGACAAAGGTGAGTTGGCCTTCCCGTGGCACCGCACCACGCGCGTCGACACGTGGTGCGCCGTAGCCAGCGTGGTCGCCTAGGGCCTGTGCCGCCAGTCTGCGAACCTGGTCGAGCGGATCAGCCTGCCCAGGCGGTGCATCGGGCCGTCGCTCGGCGAGGTGGGCGAATGCGATCAGCGGGTACCAAACCTCCGGCTGGATGGCGTTCGGACGGTACACCGTGAATTGGACATTCTCATCAACGATCGCAGCGGGCTTCGGGCCGACCGAGGGCTGGCCAGCCATCGGCTCTGGCGCTGCTTTGGGATCTGCATCGTGCGCGAACTCCGGTAGCCGGTCGATCTCTTGAGCGATCGAATAAGAAATATCCCGCCTTTGCCTAAGTCCGCGGAGCAGCTGCAGCGCTATCTCTCGCTCTTCATCGCGGTCAAGATAGCCCTTGAGGTCTGAAAGCAGGTGTGCCTGCTTCTGATAGGTCAGGTCGGGCGCACCGACGAGCTCTCGAATTTCGTTCATGTACGACATGGGAGTTGTCGGCGCCGCAGGGAGGGGATTCGGCAGCGGCGGTGCTGGAGGTCGATTTGCAACGAACGCCATCAGGGCCAACAGCGACTCCATCGAGCGCTTCCTGTAGTCGACTATATGCATACCAGCGATGGCCGGATGTGCGAGCTGAATCGCAACCTCCCGGATGAGCAGCGGCAACAGCGGGCGATTTAGCGCTATCGCGTAGTCCAACTCGGCCTTACAGGCGCGCGATCTCAGCGAGTTCGGGCTCAAGGCGACGATGTAAAGGTCGCTTAATCGAATCTGCTCCAGAATGGTGTCCCACCAGGCCTCATTGCCAATCAGATCCTCGTCCAGCCAGACTTGGAAGCGAGCACGTTTGAGATCAGCGTTGAGCGCCTCAACGGCTGCTTGATCCTCGCGCGCATAGCTAATGAAGATTCGCATCACACAAACCTGACCCTGGCACCTAGGAGCAGCTCGCAGCATCCGAAATACGTGGCGGCCCGAGGCACTAATGGTGGCACATTTCCCGAGTGCTGCTGCTTATGTTCTTGGTGATCTGTCGGACAGCTCTGCTGGATGACATCACCCGGCGAACTGGTCCGTTGGGCCGATAACTACCGGACCGGACGGGTCGGCGGCTCCGCCATGCTTGATGCGATCCCCACCAACGCAGCCGAAACCACCGAGCCCGGCCACCGCTACGGCGCGGGAATCATCGCGGCACCTGACGGCAGCTTGACCCACCGCGGCCAATGGCTGGGATTCGAAACCAGCTTCTGGATCAGTGCCGACCGGCACACCTCAGTGGCCGTCAGCTGCAACCTGAAAGACTTCAGCCCCGAGAGCCTCCGGTCGGCCATAGCCTCGGTGTGGACCGGCTGACAGCTGTCGGTCCGGCCAGAGAGCACCCGTGCTGCTGATCAACCCTGGAGTTGACGCCGCGCCGCCAGGTCATTAACGGGCCTTCGAATTTGCGAGTGCTGGACGTAAATCCGGTGAATCATTCATGAGCTTGACAGCCACTATCATTCGTGTGCCCCGGGGGTTGGCAGACATCGCAATATTCGCGTGGCGAACCTGATGGTGACCCGAGTGCGGCAGCGGCTCGCCTCCGATTCACCAGCACTAAATCTTCCTTCAGAAGCCGATGCACAGGCTGCCAACGATCAGCCCGGTCTGGTCCTTAACTAATGGCCTCGTGCGTGCGTGCGCGTGCCCGCCGCGTACGTATTGGTGTCGCCGACTAGGGTCAAAAAAATTCTGGGCACCGGGAGCGCCTACGCGTCTTAGTAAGCCCCCAAAACCTGATTTGGCGGCTGGTCCAGGTCGCGAAGCGCCGCCCCGAAAGGCTGGCCCGCGTAGATCGCATCCAAGAGCCGCTGTCGCACCCCCATCGGGAGCCGGGCCTGAGCCCTCGCGCGGTCCACGGCGGCCCGGGAAACCGGCCGCTATCGGTCCAGGCGAGCACGGCGAAGCGGTCACCCCGCACGCCGCAGCCGCCTGTCGGGTGGAGGTGATCAACTCCTCGCCCTGGCTCACCAAGCTGACCTCCTGCTTCCGTGCGGGTACGGATCATGATGCCCCCTTAGGAAGACTTCTTGGACGGAAGCCCCCAGTTGACGCAAAAGGAGACCGGTGGAATCGTCTCGGCCGTGATTGCGCCTCCATCCGAAAACGCAGGGACGGGCGACTGAGCCGACTGAGCCGCTGGTCACCTTTTGCGGAATTGCATTCACCGTGCTCTTCCTCCTTTCGACAGGTGCGCTCGGGGCTGGGACTCCTGGGCCGGAAGTCACCGACGACGCGATTGTTCGGTATTACGAGGACTCCCGGAACCAGGTTAAGGCGGAGATCGCCTACGCGCTTCTGACCCTCGGTGCAGTTCTCTTCCTCTGGTTCAGTGGAACGCTCGCCGCGTGGCAACGCGGGAGTGAGCGCGGGCAGGGTTGCTCGCATGGGTCACGCTTCCCTCTGGGACGGCCTTCGCCTGCGTCTTCGTAATTGGCTCGGCGCTCGGTGCGATGGTTCCAGACATCGCGAACGACTCGTCGCTCTTTCGCATCGATCCGAACTGTCGACGGCAACTGAATACTGACCATGGTGCGCAAGGCGGGTTCTAGTCAACGTCGCAACGTGGACCGTTGCTGGAGGCTAGCAGCGCCGCGAAGAGCTCGGCGGGCGCGCGGTCGTTGAGGATGCGTCTGGGCCGGTTGTTGAGTTCGTTCTCGACGGCTAAAAGGTGCTTCGTCGAGTGGGTGCTCAAGTCGGTGCCCTTCGGGAAGTAGTCACGCAGCAGCCCATTGATGTTTTCGTTGGAGCCGCGCTGCCAGGGTGAGCGGGAGTCGCAGAAGTAGATCGACGCGCCGAGCGATTGGGCGATCGTGAGGTGGCGGGCCATTTCGGTTCCCTGGTCCCAGGTGATCGATCGCAGCAGCGCCGCCGGCAGGTCCGCCATCCGCAGCTTGAGTGCGTCGTGCAGCGTGTCGCCGTCGCGCCGCAGAAGATGCAGCAGTCGGACCATCCTGGTCTGCCGTTCCACGAGCGTGCCGATCGCGGAGCGCTGGTCCTTGCCGATGATCAAATCCCCTTCCCAGTGCCCCGGTTGGGAGCGGTCCTCGGGCGGGAAGGGCCGTTGGTGGATCGTCAGCATCGGATGCTCAAACCTGGGTCGAAGCTGTTCGGTGCGCTGCTGAGCGCGCCGGTGATCTCGTCCGGTGCGCAGCGGGGAGCGGTGGTGCGGAGCCAGCCGAGATGGCCGCAGCAGTCCCGATCCCGGCTGATAGACGGCTTGGTAGATGCTCTCGTGACACAACCACATCCCCGACTGGGCGGGGAACTTCACCCGCAAGTGACGGCTGATCTGCTGCGGGCTCCACCGTTGGGCCAAAAGCTCCACCACCAGCTGCCTCAGTTCGCCGTTGGTTTCGATGCGTCGCCGATGATTGCGGGCGCGACGCGCGGTCGCGCGACGATGGGCATCGAACGGACGGTACCCCCGACTCCTGGTCGCGTTGCGGCGCAGCTCGCGCGACACCGTCGAGGCCGCCCGACCCAGCCGGAGCGCGATCTGCCGGATGCTCAAACCCGCGTGGCGCAGATCGGCGATCTCGATCCGCTCCTCCTGCGACAAGAACCTCGGGCTGATCTGACGCACGGCCAGTCGCTCCAATGCGGATACGAACCCGGCGACCTGGCCGTGGCGGTAAGTCTTGTAACCGCGCGACCAGTTGTTCCCCGTTGTCCGGGAAACGCCGACCTCACGAGCGGCGGCGAGGATGCTCCACCCTCGTTCGCGCAACTCCACGAACCGCTGACGCTTGGCCGACTGCGGACGCCGCCCCGGCCCCTTCTTCACACGACGAGACGACGACAACACAACCCCCAGGATCTAGGAAGTGTTGCGACCGTTGGTAGAAACCGCCTTGCCGCACCATGGTCAGTATTCAGTTGCCGTCGACATACGTCACCGCAGCTTCGCGAGATAGAGAACGATGGCGCCTCATCGGCTCACCGGCCGGGGAGCTCCGTCAGGATCGCATTCGTCAATCCCGGCCGGCGTCGACCGCCCAGGGACCAAACGCGTGGCGAGTTCCTCGCACCATATCCGGGCAGCATGAGTCGCGCTCAAGGAAATTCATTGGACCCATGGATCCGTCAAGCGCGCAAACGGCGTCGCTCAGGGCCCCCTTGGGCACAAGTGACCATCCCGCTACCCCAGCTCCCGTGCGGCACGAGCCGTCCCGGTAGCCGGCGGTCGGCTTGCGGGACCGCCGCTCGTGGGGTTGCTCGGCAGTTGACGACACACTTCACCTCAGCGCGGAGTGGGGTTCCGCCTCCTGTCGTCTGCGATGTGGGTGGTGGTACCCGGGTGACGACAGGATCGCGGGAGATTCAGATTCTCATCATCTTGATCTTCGTCTTGCCCGATCTGCGCATGAGTGTGCACGAAGCTCGTCCCGCGGCGGCCGACCGAGCGCGACTAGCCTGAGCGCATGACCATGCTGGACTGCTATGCCGGGTCGTTCGTGAGGCATTTGATTCCGGGCTCGCTACGGTTCACCGGGTATTGCCCTACCGCGACTGCGTCGCGGTAGGGGTTGGTCTCAAGCCCAACAGAGAGCTCGGCAGCGTGATAGCCCGAGGTCTTGTCGGGGTAACTATGCAATATGGCGTGGCGTGGTAGTACCCCAGGCCAGGCCACAGGCCCGGCGGGTACAAAATAGATGCCCGCCGAGCTGCTTCAACCCACAGGCGAACCCGCCAGCTCGCGTGCTTGTCGAGCGAGCGCTGCGATGACAAGCAACATCACGACGAGCTCCGCCAGGCCGCTCCCTCAGCACAACCGCTAGAGCAGCCGACGCTTTTCGAGGCCAGTATGCCCGTCGGTTTATGGATCTGGCATCGGGTGGCAAGTGGATTGCTGGTTCGGCGCACCGGGCTTACGTGTCGAGGGTGAGGTTAGCAAGATCGATTGCTGTGATCAGGATGAACTCGCCTAGCGGGGCACAATCCAAAGGTGGACGCCGAGAGGAGCAGAGCGGTAGTGATCCTTGTCAGCGCCCATCCCGCCGATTACCTATTCGGAGGAGGCGCGTCCTGCCCCATGTAGATCACATTCTCGACACTGTTATAAAGGTACCGCTCGCCCCCTTTCAGTGCGGCTGCATGCGTGTCGCAGACGATTGTCTCAAAGAGGCCCCCCTCACCTTGATCAATCACGAAGTTTCGCGTGGCCCGCTTCTGGCACCGGAGTACCTGGCACTGCAGCACCCGCTCAGTATCCCGTAACGCGCAGATGCATCTGTTGGCTTAGGGATGGTGAACGGGTCGATGGAACTGCCACAGCGCCCACCGTTGCCCGTCACTTGGCTGCAGCGGGGCGCCACCGCCACCCGGGGATGGTCGCGGACATCATCATCGCTGACCAAGGTGACATGGCAGCTTTTCCCGCCGCCTGCCTATGCTCCTGGGCTGGGGCAGCCGCCCGCACATAGGTCCCCCGCAGGCTGACGCAAATTCGCCCCCGACCCGTACGGGACCCTCAAGCCCGCGTCGGCACGCCGCCATGCCGATAAGTGGTCAGCGCAGGACCCTACCGCTTGTCCGTGGCCATGACAAAGTCCCCATTGGTGGCCAGGTAGCGGTCCCCGCTGGTGGCCAGTGAAAGTCCCCACTCTTCGTTCGTCGTGTCGTAGTCGTTGAGGTCCTTCCGCGGTTGACGGTGACGGTGTCAGCCAATCACTGGAGCCGCGGAAGGGGATCTCCATTGTGAAGAACGCGGGGGAACGGATGGATGTGATTGCCGCCTATCGGGATGTGGGCAGCTATCGGGGTGCTGCGCAGATCTGCGGCACCACGCACAAGACAGTGAAGCGGATCATCGAGGCCCAGCAGGCTGGGCAGGCGCCGGGTCGGAAGTCTCGGGGCCGGAATTTCGACCAGGTCAGGGACCTGGTGGTGGAGCGGGTGGAGAAGACGGCGGGCCGGATTTCGGCCAAGCGGTTGTTGCCGCAGGCTCGGGCCGCTGGGTATGCCGCGTCGGCCCGCAATTTCCGCCGGCTGGTCGCCCAGGTCAAGGCCGAGTGGCGTCAAGGTCAGCATCGTGGGCGGCGGCCTGGAGTGTGGACTCCGGCCGAGACTTTGATCATCGATTGGGGCGTTGAGGCTGGCTTGCACGTGTTTTGTGCGGTGTTGGCGTGGTCGCGGTTCCGGTTCGTCCGGTTCGCCGCCGACGAGAAGGCCGCTACGACGTTCGGACTGCTGGCGGAGTGTTTCGAGCAGCTGGGCGGGGTACCGAAGACGGTGCTGGCGGATCGGATGGGTTGTTTGAAGGCCGGGGTGGTGGCAAATGTAGTGGTGCCCACACCCGACTATGTCCGCTTTGCCACCTATTACGGGTTCCGTCCCGATTTCTGCCACGCCGCTGATCCGGAGTCCAAGGGCATGGTGGAGCATCTAGTCGGTTATGCCAAGCAGGATCTGATCGTGCCGCAGCAACCATTCGATGATCTTGGAACGGCGAACCGGGCGGCTGCTGCTTGGTGCAGTGAGGTTAACAACGCTGCTCATTCGGAGATCTGTGCGGTGCCGGCGGAGCGGCTTGCCGTGGAGCAGCCGTTGCTGGCGGGGCTGCCGTCGTTGCGGCTAGAGCTGGGCGTCCGGCCGGTCAGCCGGAAGGTCGACAAGTTGTCGTGTGTGCGGTTCGGCTCGGCCCGCTACTCAGTGCCATGCCGGTTGATCGGCCAGCATGTCACGATAACCAGCACCACGACGATGATCATGATCATTGAGCCGGTGACCGGTGAGATCTTGGCCGAGCATCGGCTGGTCGCCCCGGGTGAGACAAGCATTGTCGATGAGCATTACGGCCGAGCGCGTCCGGACCGGCCGCGGCGAGCACCCCGGCCGCGAACCCAGGTAGAGAAAGATTTCCTGGCTCTCGGCGAGGTAGCCGAGGCATTCCTCGTTGGCGCCGCCGCGGCTGGGGTGTCCAAGCTTGGCACCGAGCTCGCCGAGGTGCTGCAGCTTAAGGCGGCGCACGGTCTCGAGCCGCTGCTTTGGGCGCTACGCCGGGCTGTGGAATTCCGCCGTTGGCGAGCCTCCGATGTCCGATCGATCCTTGCGGCCGGCGGCGCCGCGCCGAGCCCGCAATCAGCCGGTCAGGCATTGGTCTTGACCCTGCCTACAGTGCCGACTCGGCCGCTGTCGGCTTACAAGATCACCAATCCAGGCAGGGGTGAGCAACGATGACCGCCGCCACCCCACCGCCGCTGGCCGCTGATCTGACCGATGGGTTGAAGCGGCTGAAGATGGCCGGGATGCGTCGGCTGGCACCGGAGCTGCTGATCACCGCCAAGACTCAGCGGTGGAATCCCGAGGAGTTTCTGCGCACCCTTATCGAAGCCGAGATCGCCGCCCGGGACGCCTCCAACGCCCGCCTCCGCCGCCGTCAGGCTTGCTTTCCGGTCACCAAAACCCTGGAGGAGTTCGATGTGGCAGCCTCGTCGGTGCCGAGGGCAACCTTTGACTATCTCGCCTCGCTGGAATGGGTACGGGCTGCCGAGAACGTCTGCCTGATCGGCCCGGCCGGCACCGGCAAAAGCCATCTGCTGTTGGCCTTTGGCTCGGCCGCAGTCGAGGCTGGCCATCGTGTCCGCTACTACAGCGCCGCCGACCTCGTCGACACTCTCTACCGCGGCCTAGCCGATAACAGCGTCGGCAAAGTGATCGACGGGCTCCTCCGCTATGAGCTGATCATCGTCGACGAGCTCGGCTTCGCACCTTTGGACGACACCGGCGCCCAGCTACTGTTCCGGTTCGTCGCCGCCGCCTACGAACGCCGTTCCCTCGGCGTCGGTTCTCACTGGCCTTTCGAAGCCTGGGGGCGTTTCCTTCCCGAACACACCACCGCCGTCTCCATGCTCGACCGGCTCCTCCACCACTGCCACGTCGTTATCACCGACGGCGACAGTTACCGCATGAAACAAGCCCGAGCCAAAGGAGGAACCAAGATCAACAACCAGTAGAAACGTCCGAAGAAGTGGGGACTTTCAACCGGCCACTAACGGAGACCACGAACTGGCCATTGACACCGCTGCTGACTCATCACATCACCCTTATCGACAGCAGACCTTCCACCAGCCGTAAGCAGCTGCCGACGACTCGGGCGGTCATCACGACGATCTCGACCTGTTCTGCGTACCCCCACCCCATTTCAAGATTCGATGTCCGATAGGACCCGTCGGCACGTGCGAGGGCCGACAAGCGACAGGCAGCACACACCGTGCTTAGACATTGGAACGATGACAGGCAACGGCTCGTACCAAAACCCGAACGGCCCCCGAGCGGGCCGTCCACGCTCCGCCGATAGCAGGACAGGAGCACACTGCCGAATCTGGCTCTTTCAGATCAAGCGCGGCTTCGCCGCGTCAGCGAAGGGTCTGGCAACGCTGTGTTCGCCCGGGGGGCCCCGGCTCGCTGCGCTCGCCACCCCAGGACCCCGCCCCAGCGTGCCGGACCGCTCGCTCGTGCCGGAGGTCCCTTTGCACTGTTTCACGCCCAACTTCCTTCCCATGGGCGCAGTGACCAGAACGGGAGAATGCGCGCGCCGGGCCTCTTGTCACGCCCAACCCCGGACGATACTCATCGAGTCTTACCCAGACGGACACCCGCCTCTTGGCGCCGCGATGTGATCACCGCTGCTCTCCGCGATGGTGGCTCATCTAGGTTTGAGGTCATGACTCGAGATGCTGTCCATGCCGCGGCCGCGCCGGCGGCTGTCGGCCCCTACTCCCACGCCGTGCGCGAGGGCGGGCTGCTCTTCTTGTCCGGCCAGGCACCGTTCCACCCCCAGACCGGCGCGATCGTCGAGGGTGGCATCGAGGCCCAGACCAAGCAGGTCTTCACCAACCTCGAAGCTGTCCTCACGGCCGCCGGTGTCTCCTTCGCCGATGTCATCAAAGCAAACATCTACCTGATCGACCTCGCGGACTTCTCAACCGTCAACGCCATCTACGCCACGATCTTCACCGAACCGCACCCCGCCCGCACCACCGTCGCCGTAGCCGGACTACCACTCGGTGCAGCCGTCGAGATCGAGCTCGTCGCCCGAGCGCGCTAGCAGCGTAAGAGCTTCGCAGCTAAGCCCGATCATTGGCGGTCGGGCTGCTCGCCGAGCTGCCGGCCGCCTGGCACTCCTACAGTGCCATCGCCGGACTATCCCGCATGCTCCATGCAGTCTTGCAAAGCGTGAGCCGCTGACAGCAACGCGGCTATGGAGCGGCGGGATCGAGATGGATCATGCTGGATGAATCACGCTGCGGGAGGACGTCAGCAGACGCACGCGGACGCCTCGCCTGGACCTACGGAACAGGTGGTCTACGTCGCTCACGCTCGGTGCGCAGGTACACGGACAGGTTAATTAGTGCGAGGGTCGCTGCCGCGATGGCGCCCGCCCACCAGTACCAGCCGCCCTCCGCCACAGCGGCCACGATCAAGCCCGCGGCGAGCACGACTTCCGTAATGGCGAGCCCAAGTCGCCACCACCGGGGAAACCCTGAACTCACGGTGTGAGCGTATTTGGGCCAAGGAGCACAAGGTAAGGCCTATTTGACCGCCCTAGAAGCATTTCCCAGGCTGATATTTGCCGTGTCCCCAGTCTGTCCCCGCACGTGACGATGGGACCGCGCCTAGTCGTCGCCAGCAGGGCCGTCACCACTGCCATCTCGCATCAGCCGTTAAGTGGCTCTTCGGATCTGAGCATGGGTATTGCCGACCGAGGGTTGGCGTGTTGATCAAGTCGTAAGGAGGTCGGGCCCTTCAGGATCAGTAGCGACCAAGCAACTGACTGCCGAAGGACCCGACGGTGCCTCACTCTATGTGTGGTTCGGGGGCGCGCTGGTGCGCTCGAGCCGATGCGATCTTCGATGTTCCCAACATGCACGTCATCGATGTGCACCTCGATGAGCGACAGCAGCTGGTGTTGACTGTGGAGTCGGGCCAGGTTGAGCACGGCTGCCCCTTGTGCGGTGTGCTCGCGGTTGGTCACGGTCGCCGGGTTCGGATGTTGCATGATGCGCCGTGCTTCGGCCGGGTCACGCTGGTCCGTTGGCTTGTGCGGATCTGGCGTTGTAGAGAACCGACCTGTCCGCAAGGCACGTTCAGCGAAGCTCACGCTGTCGCGCCGCCACGGATGGTGGTAAGGACGCGGACGGTCCGCTGGGCGGTCGAGGCGCTCAGCCACGACGACACCACCGTTTCCGCGCTGGCCCGGCATCTGGGAGTGGACTGGCACACGGCTTGGAACGCCATCGAGGTCGAAGCGAGGGCTCGGGTTGCCGACCCGGCCCGGCTGCAGAATGTGACTGCCCTTGGGATAGATGAGCACATCTGGCGGCCGTCGCGTGTCGGGGTTGATAGGGCGGTGACCATCATGGTCGATCTCTCCCGTGACCAGGCTGGATGCCTTCACGCCCGGCTCCTCGACGCCGTCGTCGGTCGGTCTGGGATCGCCTACAAGGCATGGTTGCAGGCCCAAGGCGAGGGGTTCACCGGGCAAGTCGAACAGGCCGCCTTGGATCCATTCCGCGGCTTCGCCAACGCAATCCGCGACAAGCTACCCGACGCCGTAGCGGTGTTAGACGCCTTCCATGTAGTACGGCTCGGCACCCAAGTCGTCGACGAAGTCCGGCGCGGCGTCCAACAAACCACCCTCGGTCACCGCGGCTACAAAGACGACCCGCTCTATCGGATCCGTAGGCTGCTCCGGCACGGCGTCGAACACCTCACCGACCGCCAGCCGGCCCGGCTGGATGCCTGCCTCGAGCCGGCGATCCGAACCTCGAAGTCAGCGTGGCATGGCAGTGCTACCAGCAACTTCGGTCGGCCTACCACGCCGGACCCAAGAGTGGGCGATCGATCGCGGAGAGGGTGATCGAATCCTTCCCTAGCTGCCCAATCCCCGAGGTCGCCCGCCTCGGCCGCACTCTCAAAGCCTGGAGGAGCCAGATACTGGCCTACTTCGACACCGACGGGGTCTCCAACGGCGGCACCGAAGCCATCAACTTGATCATTGAGAAGGTCCGACGCCTCGCCCACGGATTTCGAGACTTCAGCCACTACCGGCTCCGAATACTCCTCGCCGCCTCAGGAAATCGCCGCTATCGATCCCAACCGAACCATGCCTAATTCCGAAGAGCCCGTTAAGTGCCGTGAAGCACTGGGCTCGGTGCGATCGCTCAACCTGTGCCCCACGGCCGCGCCAGCGATCACACCGGTGGTCAGAGGGCTAGTGCGGTGCAGGCCTCGGCGAGCGAGAGCCGTAGAAGGCCCTCGGGATGTCTTTCAACCTGAGCATGTTGGCGCCGGGTCGTCTCGGTAGCTATTCGAGGGGTGAGGGGCAAACTGAGGGGCGCCGGGGCTGAATGGAGGTGGCAGCGCCAACACATCCGCGGACTCCATCATCGCTGGCAACCTTTCCCTTCCGCCACCCAGGCCACCATGGCATGGAAGAGGTCAGGGGTTCGAGTCCCATAAGCTCCACTTACTATTTCTCCTGATCCGGCCCCAATCGCATCGGAGTCATTTCAGCGCTCTGTTTGGTTCTCACTGGACGCGGGGGGCAGAGTGGGGGGCTCGCTGGCCGCGCGGTAGGCATTGAAGAGGTCATCCACTGCCTTCGCGCCGCGTCTTAACACGGGGCGCAATTCCTTGCGATAGACCTTCTCCGTTGTACGGGTGTTGGCGTGCCCAACCAAATGTGCGATGTCCTCAATTGGTATCCCTGCGCTCGACAGCAGCGAGACGAAACTGTGGCGCAGCTCTCGCGGTGTCCATTCCTCCGCGTGGAGCCCGGCGTGCTCGGCTGTCTGGCGGAACGCACGCCGAACGTTGGCGGCGTCGAGAGGGTGCCGCGTTGTGTCGTGAGTACAAGATCATTGTCGGGCCATCGTGCCGTGCTTCGCATGCGGCTTTGAGTCTGCCAGCGTTTGTGCGCTCGAAGCGCCACTACGCAATCGTTCGGGAGCTCTAGAGTGCGTCGCGACAGGCGCGTCTTGGTGTCTCCGCCGTCTCCCACTGATCGCCAGAACTGCACGCTCGGCGGCTCGCCGTCGAGGTCAACATGGCTCCAGGTGAGCGCCCGCAACTCCTGCGTCCGTGCGCCTGTGAGCAACGACACCACGATGTAGGCGTGCATCGCCGGATGTCTCTTGGCGGCAGCCAGCAAGCCTGCGGCCTGCGCTAGTGTGAGCGACTTCGACGGTGACCCAGGTTTTCGACGGCTGCGAACGCCCAGGATTCAGCGTTCACAACGTCGCCGGCGACATCGGTCACGTGGAGACGAACTCGGCGGCTGTGTGATCTTGATGTTCGATACTCCGCCGGGGTTGGGTTCGGCGTCAATCAGGGTGATGCTGACGCGCTGACCTGTCCTATTGTCGAAGACTCCTTCCAGTGGTGGACGTATCGGTGTGATCCCGGGTTGGTGCGGTCGCTTCGGCTGCGGCGGCGGATTAGCGTGTGTCTGTGTCTGTTGCCGCGGCCGACGCATGGGCTGCTCACGCCGCGGGTGTGCAGCGGCTTCTCGGGAGTTATCGGTCCATCCCTGAAAACGCCACGGTTCGGCTGGCCAAGCCCACGTCGAACCTGTTCCGGGCGCGGGCCAAGAGCACTGTCAAGGGCCTGGACACATCGGGG
>Ga0081455_10004830_pt1 | contig 14963 bp, 13 predicted proteins | sample TabmetS3T2R1_FD_70207 | JGI IMG/M metagenome (GOLD analysis project Ga0081455, IMG submission 70207) | Tabebuia heterophylla rhizosphere microbial communities from the University of Puerto Rico - S3T2R1 | ecosystem: Host-associated > Plants > Roots > Rhizosphere ... | reverse complement strand
CCTCGCCAGCCCTGCCGGCACGTGCCCGCCGGTCGGGATTGCCGGCTTGGCGCGCGGAGGGGGGCTCGGGATCCTCGGCCGGGCCCACGGGACGACCTCCGATCACCTCGTGCGAGCGCAGATCGCGCTGGCCGACGGCCGCATCCTGGAGTGCGACGAGCACCACGACGCCGACCTGTTCTGGGCGCTCCGGGGCGCCGGCGCCGGCAACTTCGGGGTCGTCACCTCGTTCCAGTTCCGCACCGTGCCCGCACCCGACGCGACCAACATCCACGCAGCGTGGCCCAACTCCCAGGCGGCTGCGGTCATCGGGGCCTGGCAGCGTTGGGCGCCGTTCGGGCCCGACGGGCTGGCCGCAAGCCTGAAGGTGACCGCCAGCGCCGACATGGACGAGCCGCCGGCCGTCGACCTCTATGCGGCGCTGCTGGGCACCGAGACCGATGCTGCGGAGCTCCTGGACCAGCTCGTGGTCCGCGTGGGCGCGGAGCCCACCGAGGCATCGCACAGGCACATGTCCTTCCCCGCGACCCGGCGATTCTGGGCCGACCTCGGCAATGCCGAGGACGGGGCGATCGGAGCCACGGGGCCCGAGCCGACGCCGCCACCCAATCTGTTCGCCAAGTCGGAGTTCTTCCGGCGGCCGCTGCCCAACGAAGCGATCGCGGCGCTGGTGGACACCTTCTCCCAGGCACGGGCGCCGGGAGAATCGCGCGAGTTGGACTTCATGCCCTGGGGCGGGGCGTACAACCGCGTCCCGCCGGACGCCACGGCCTTCGTCCACCGTGCCGAGCTCTTCCAGATCAAGCACGCCGCAGTGGTCGACCCTCCGGCCAGCACCAACGCGCAGGCGGCGGCGCACCGGTGGGTGACCCGCTCGTGGACGTCCGTTCATCCGTGGGGATCGGGGCGGGTGTTCCAGAACTTCGCCGACCCCGACCTCGAGGGCTGGCCGGAGGCCTACTACGGGACCAACTACGACCGCTTGGTGCGCATCAAGGGACGCTATGACCCCACGAACGTGTTCCGCTTCCGCCAGTCGCTGCCGGCGGGTCGCGCGCCTTGAGTCGTGTCACCTATCGAGGAGCAGCCGATGCGCACAGCGCCGTTGCCCCGTGTGGACGAGCACACGACCGTGATCGCAGCGGGCGTCGACCACGTCTGGCCCGTCCTGTTGGAGACGCTGGACCGGACGTTCTCGCGGCCAGTGGTCAGCGCGTACGCCCGGATCGTCGGATGCACGGAGGCGACCGCGGCGGGGCCGCGACCCCTTGCGGAGGGTGCGAAGATGCCCGGGTTTCGGGTGGCTGCGGCCGCCCCGGCGCGGGAGCTGGTGCTCGAGGGTAGGCACCGCCTCTCGTCCTACGTCCTGACGTTCCGCCTCGACCCACTGGGTTCGGGCTCGTCACGGCTCCGGGCCGAGAGCCGGGCGAGCTTTCCCGGGATGGCGGGGCGCGTCTACCGACTGCTCGTGATCGGCACCGGCGCGCACGTCTTCACCGTGCGGCGCCTGCTCGCCGAGATACGTCGGCGATCCGAGCAGCCGCGGGCCCGGAGCGTCAACATGCAGTCCATGGTGATCACGCAGCACAACCCGGCGGATCTGTACCCCCCATACGTGAACAACGCACATGGGGTGGAGGTCGCGCCCAACGCCCGGACGCTGTACATCAGCGGGCTCAACGGGCTCGAGCGGGACGGAACGACGCCGGCGACCTTCGAAGAGCAGGCCGAACTCGTCTGGCGGAACCTCATCGCCGTCCTCTCCAGCGCCGGCATGAGCACGACCGATCTCGTAAGCCTCCGCTTCTACCTCGCGGAGGCCGCATTCGACGCCGCGAACGTTGCCATCCTGCACTCACACCTCGGCGAGCACAGAGCGGCCCGGACCGTGGTCTGCGCCCAGCTGCTGGAGCCGAGCTGGCTGATCGAGCTCGAGGCGATCGCGGCCAAACAGGGCTGAGTGTCCGATCGGCGCGCCTCAGGAAAGCACTGCGACTCCGATGCACTCAGGACAGCCGCTCGACCAGCTCCGGCACCTGGCGGATCGACGTCAACTCGTGGAATCCCATGTGCTCGGCGTCGGAGTCGGCCACGTGCTCGAGTTCCCATGTGTACATGTAGGGGAGGTGCGCGGCGTGCCCGCCGAGCTCGATCACCGGCAGGATGTCGGAGCGCACCGAGTTGCCGACCATCAGGAAGTTCTCGGGCGCCACACTGGCCTCGCCCATGACCCGCCGGTAGGTGGACACGTCCTTCTCCGACACGATCTCGACCCGGGAGAACCTGTCAGCGAGGCCCGAGCCGGCCACCTTGGCCTCCTGGTGGAACAGGTCGCCCTTCGTGACGACGATCAGGCGGTACCCGTCGTCTGCCAGGCGCGCGACGACTTCGTCGACACCCTCGAGCAGTTCGACCGGATGATCCAGCAGCCGCTTGCCCACGTCGAGGATGGCGCTGATCTCGCTGCTGGTGACGCGGCCGCCGGTCAGTTCGATGGCCGACTCGATCAGCGACAGCGTGAAGGCCTTGGCGCCGTACCCGTAGATGGCGAGGTTGGCCCGCTCGGTGGCCACGACCCGCTCGTCGATCACGCTGGGGTCGCCGTCGACGTAGGGCGACACCAAGGCGACGAACCGGGCGTGGGCGTCGACGAAGTGGCTCTCGCTGTGCCAGAGCGTGTCGTCGCCGTCGAACGCGACCACCTCGATGCCGTTGCCGCCGAGGCTGCGGGAGCCGCTCGCGAGTGTCACCCATTCACACTACGGTCCGGATGATGGTCGAACTCGCCGATTCCACCCGCCTGGCGACCGACGCGTGTGAGCAGGCCCTCGCCTACGTGGCCGGGCGGGCCGAGGCCGTCGCCACCGCGGTCGTCGGCACGTCGTCCCTCACCCGCTTCGCCAACAGCCGCATCCACCAGAACGTCACCGAGGGCCTCGAGGCGATGTCGCTCACGGTCGTGATCGACGGCAAGGTGGCTCGCGCCCAGACCACGCGCACCGACGCCGCCAGCCTGGAGGCGCTGGTCGAGCGCGCGTTGGCGGCGGCGTCCCTCCGCCCGCTCGACCCCGAGTTCCCCGGCTTCGCACCCGAGGCGCCGGTGCCGCCCGTCGACCACTGGGACGACGGCACCGCCGGGGCCACGCCCGACCAGCGGGCTGCCGTCGTGGCGGCCTTCGTCGACGCGGGCGAGGGCTTGGAGGCGGCGGGCTACTGCTCGACGGAGGCGACCACCCACGTCCTCGTGTCGACCACCGGGCAGCGGGCTGTGAGCCGCGCCACGACCGCTCAGCTGGACGGCATCCACCGCGCCTCGGGACCGGCCGTGGACGGCGGCGACACCGCCGACGGCTACGGCCAGGCGACATCGGTGCGGCTCGCAGACCTGGACGGGGCCGCCTGCGGAGCGCGCGCCGCCGCCAAGGCGGTGTCCGGCCGCAACCCGATGGAGCTGCCGCCGGGCAACTACGAGGTCGTGCTCGAGCCCCGGGCGGTGGCATCGGCGCTCGTGTACCCGGCGTACATGGGCTTCAACGGCAAGGCGCACGCGGACGGCACGTCGTTCGTGCACCTCGGCGAGCAGCAGTGGGATGCGATCATCGACATCTGGGACGACGCCACCGATCCCCGGGCACTCGGCATCGGCTTCGACGCCGAGGGGACCCCCAAGCGGCGGCTGGACCTGGTGCAGGGGGGCGTCTCGTCGGGCCTGACACACGACCGCCGCTCCGCACGCCTCGCCGGCGTCGAGCCGACGGGCCACTCGGTCGGATCCGAGGCGTTCGGCGGCTACGCGTCCGACCTGTTCCTCGGCGGCGGCGACCAGCCGCCCGATCGGCTGCTCGGCGACGTGGAGCGGGGATTGCTGGTGACCGACCTCTGGTACAACCGGATCCTCGACCCCAAGACCCAGGTGGTGACGGGCCTCACGCGCAACGGCCTGTTCCTCGTCGAGGAGGGCCGCATCGCCGGACCGGTGCAGAACCTGCGCTACACGCAGTCGATCGTGGGCGGCTTCGGGCCCGGCAAGGTGCTGGGCCTGGGCAACGACGCCCAGCTGGTGGGCAGCGAGGGCGGCATCATGCACGTCCCCTCGGCGCGGCTGGTGTCATGGGCCTTCACCGGCAACGCCCGGGGGTGACCCTGTCCCCCGCCCTGATCGGCCCGCGCAGTCCGCGCACGTGCCACCGGCCGGCACCGGGCGGCGACAGCTTCCGCCCTGGTGCCGGCCGGAGATCCGCTCATGGAGGCTGCACTTGCCTCCACCTCCATGGACCGGACTGGGCCCATCTGGCCCGGATCACCTCGTGGGGACGCATGAGGACCCCGGAAGGGCGACCGACCCCCGTAGGGCGCCATACATCCGCGCGGCCGCACGCCGCGGCCAGCGCCCGGCCACCCCGCCATGGCCGTCCGGGCGCGCTTGCTGCCCGCCACTCGCCTGTGTCCCTTCTGGTCCGCCTCCGCGCCACCCGCCGTGGTAGCGCGCAGCCTATGACCTAACAAGCCCCCATTAACAGCGGCGAAACGAGCGCTGTCCGTGGCAACAAGGCGGCGGCAACTCACGACCGGGCCATGGCCGGCTCTCCTTAGATGTCACACCCCGTCGTTACTCTCCGATACATGACGGAAATCACCGACAACAGCGGCCTATGGGTCGGCGACGACGGCAAGCTGCGCTGCGGCTGGGGCACCAGCGACCGGCTGTACATCGACTACCACGACCACGAGTGGGGCCGGCCGCTGCGCGACGAGCGGGCACTGTTCGAGCTCATGTCCCTCGAGGCGTTCCAGTCCGGGCTCTCGTGGCTGATCATCCTCCGCAAACGCCCTGGCTTCCGCGAGGCGTTCGACGAGTTCGAGCCCGACACCGTCGCCGGCTACGGCGACAACGACGTGGCACGGCTCCTCGCGGACCCGGGCATCGTGCGCAATCGGGCCAAGGTGGAGGCGACCATCGCCAACGCCCGGGCCGTCGTGGCCCTCCACGAGCAGGGCCGGTCACTGGTCGAGGTCGTGTTCTCCCATGCGCCCGGCACCGACGAGCGCCCGCCGGGTCGGTTCCGGGCGTTCGCCGACGTGCCCAGCGTCACGCCCGCGTCCACCGCCCTGGCGAAGGACCTGCGTACGCGTGGCTTCCGATTCGTCGGCCCCACGGTTGCGTACTCGCTGATGCAGGCCGCGGGTGTGGTCGACGACCACCTCGAAGGGTGTTGGGTCGACGTGCTTGCCGAAAACTAGAACACGTTCTACTCTTCCCGGATGGAGTTCGGCGTCTTCGCCCAGCTGTTCGTGCCCCAGTTCGAGCGCGATCAGGATCCCAACGCAGAGCACAAGCGCATCTTCCGCAACGTCGAGATCGCCAAGGCGGCCGACCGAAACGCCTTCAAGTACGTCTGGTGCCCCCAGCACCACTTCCTCGACGAGTACAGCCACATGCCTGGGCCCGAGGCCTTCCTCGGCTACTGCGCCGGCCAGACCGAGCACGTGCACCTCGGTTCGGCGATCTTCAACATCACGCCGCCGGTGAACAAGCCCCAGCGTGTGGCCGAGAACGTCGCGCTGCTCGACCACCTGACCAACAACCGCTTCGAGTTCGGTAGCGGGCGAGGATCGTCGAGCACCGAGGTGCTGGGCTTCGACATCCCGAGCGTCGACGTCACCAAGGCGATGTGGCGGGAGGCCATCCGCGAGATACCGAAGATGTGGAAGAACGCGCCCTACAGCTACGAGGGCGAGTTCTTCCGGATGCCCGAGCGCAAGGTCTTCCCCAAGCCGAACGGTCCGCTGCACCCGGCCATGTGGGTGGCGGGCGGCAGCCCCGGCACGTTCACCGAGGCCGGTGAGCTCGGTCTCGGCGTGTTCTGCTTCGCCATCGGCCGGCCCACCGACATGCGGCCGCTCGTCGAGGCGTACAAGTCCGCCATCGCCAACGCCACGCCCGTGGGCGACTACGCCAACGACAACATCATGGGCGTGACCAACATGCTGTGCATGGAGGACCGCAGCAAGGCGTTCGAGGTCGCATCCACCATGGGCATGAACTACTACTCGTCGCTCGCGTACCACTGGCTCGACAACGTCCCGCGGCCGAAGCACCTGCCCCCGTGGCCGGAGAAGATCCCGGAGCCGAGCCCCGAGGCGGTCGAGCACCTGTCGGCCGAGGGGTACATCGCCGTCGGCGACCCCGACGACTGTGCCCGGTCCGTCCAACGTTGGGTCGACATGGGGTTCGACCAGCTCACCTTCAGCCCGACCACCAACACGCTGCCCACCGAGGTCGTCGTCGGCTCGATGGAGCTGTTCGGGCGTGAGGTCATCCCCCAGTTCGACGATGACCCGGTGCATTCCACGACCCGGTATCGACGGGCCGCCGCCTCCCCGTCCGCCTGACGCCCTGGCGGCCACAGGGGGCGCGTGAAGGGCGCTCGCGTAGGCTTGCCGGCCAAAACCCGAGGAGCCCACGAGCCGCGGCATGACCTCCGTCAAGGCGCCCCCCAACTTCAACTTCGCATCGATCTGGGAGATGGCCGCCGACGCCGTGCCCGACCGCGAGGCGCTCGTGGTCGGCAACCAGCGTCGGACCTACGCCCAGCTCGACGAGCGGATCCGGCGGCTGGCCAACCACCTGGCCGGCCAGGGGATCGGTCGTGGCGACCACGTCGCCCTCTACCTCGAGAACTGCGCCGAGTACCTCGAGGCGATGCTGGCGGCGTTCACCCTGCGGGCCGTCCCCATAAACGTCAACCACCGCTACGTCGCCGACGAGCTCGGCTACCTGCTGGACAACAGCGACTCCGTGGCCGTGATCACCCAGCCGTCGCTGGCCCCCACCGTCCACGCGGTCGTGGGCTCCGGCAACGTCCCGGCGGTCCGCTTCACGCTGGTCACGGGCGACGAGTACGACGCGGCGCTGGCCGCCGCCGCCGACGACCGCCCTGCCGTCGCCCGGTCCGAAGACGACCACTACATCATCTACACGGGTGGGACGACCGGGCTGCCGAAGGGCGTCGTCTGGCGTCAGGTCGACGCCTTCTACGCGTGCATCGGCGGCGGCGACCCCATGCGCCTGTTCGGCGTCGTCGAGCGTCCCGACGAGCTCCCCGGGCGGATTGCGGAGCACGCGATCTGCTTCCTGCCGCTAGCGCCCATGATGCACGCGGCGGCCCAGTGGACCTCGCTGGGGTGGCTGTTCTCGGGCAGCAAGGTGGTGCTCATGCCGGGATCCCTCGACCCCGAAGCCGTGTGGCGGACCGTCGAGCGCGAGCAGGTGAACGGGCTCACGGTGGTCGGTGACGCCGTCGCCCGACCGCTGCTCGATGCCTGGGACCGGGCGGGCGGCTACGACGTCACCTCGCTGTTCACCTTCTCCAACGGCGGGGCACCGATGTCACCATCAACCCGCCAGCGGGTGTTCGCCACCTTGCCCGACCACGTGGGCCTGGCGGACGGGTTCGGCTCCTCGGAGGCCGGCACGCAGGCGTCGATGCGGGTGTCGGCCAAGAACCGGCCGGCGGGGGACAGCCCCGTGCGGTTCAACGCGCCGGCCAAGCCCACGATCGTGGTCGACGACGACGGCCATGAGGTCCTACCGGGATCCGGCGTCGTGGGCCACGTGCTGGCGGGGGGCCGCCTGCCGCTCGGCTACTACAACGATCCCGACAAGACGGCGGCCACGTTCGTCGAGCGGGACGGCCAGCGGTGGCTGGTGACCGGCGACGTCGCCACCGTGACCGCCGATGGATCGATCGAGCTACGGGGCCGCGGCGCCGTGTCGATCAACACCGGCGGGGAGAAGGTCTTCCCGGAAGAGGTCGAGGCGGTGCTCAAGGCCCATGCGACCGTCTACGACTGCGTGGTCGTGGGCGTCCCCGACGAACGCTGGGGGAACGCCGTCACCGCCGTGGTGCAGGCGGCACCGGCCACCGAGCCGACGCTCGCCGACCTGGCGGCCCACTGCAAAGCGTCGCTGGCCGGGTACAAGGCGCCCAAGCACCTCGTCCTCGTCGAGCGCATCGTGCGCTCGCCGTCCGGCAAGGCCGACTACCGCTGGGCCCGCGACACCGCCGAGAAGGCGGTCGGCGGCTGAGCCCTGGCGGTCGCGCCAGCGTGAACGGGTACCCGCCCGCCGGCGCAGGCCGTCAGGGGAGGTAGCAGAGTGCCCGCCACTCACCGGTACGCGGCCAACGGCACAGCGCACCCGTGGCGGTGACCAGCCACACGAGGGCGCGGTCGAGATCGGCGCGCCCGGACCCGCCCACGACCGCCACCACCAGGCCCCGCTTGGGGTGGTCCTGCAGCACCCGCCAGCCGGTCGGGACGGGCGCCCCCCGCTCCTCTAGCATCCGCACCGCCTTGGGACCCTCGGGATGAACGATGCCGGCCGTCGCCGGCTCGCGCCCGTGCGGCGGGGTCCAGGTGCCCAAGGGCACGGTCGGGCCTCGGCTGCCGAGCAGCGAGGCGAGCGGGCTGCGGTCCGGCGGGGGGAAGTCCATGTCGAGCCCCGGGGTCAGGTTCAGCCAGCCGCCCTGCGCTGACGCCATCTCAGCCATGCGGTCGATCACCGCCTCGCGGGCGTCCTGGCGGAACTCGACGATCAGGGGCTCCCTCGGCACCCTTCCACCGTAGGCACGCGCACGCATGGTCGGCGGTCGTCGCCTCGGCATGCGATGCGCGCTCGCGTTGCGGTCGTGCGGCCCCTGGGGCCGGGGCCCGTGGCAGCGTGGGATGGCGGTGATCGAGGCGCCCCGGGTGGGCTCTAGGCTGCGCGACATGGAGGTGGAAACGGCGGTCCGCGAGGCCCTCGAGGTGCAGGTGCTGGAGCACGAGCCCGGCCAGGCGGCCCTGACGCTGCGCGATGCGGTGGCCAGGCTCGGTCCCGAGGCGGTCGCGGGCGGGCTGCTCGACGCCGGCGCCGTGGCGCTGCGCCGGCTCGTGGCGGAGACGGACGAGGCGATCGACCTCGACGAGCTGCTCGAACGCATGGCCGTGGACGGCGCCGTGGCCCCGGACAGCGTCGACGTGCTGGCGCGCATGATGACGGCGGCGGCGGCGACGGCGGGCGGGATCCGGCCCCCGGCCGACCCGGTCGTGGCCGACCTGGGGGCGGAGCGGGCGCTCTTCGGGGCATGGCTCGCCCTTCTGTCGATCGTGCGGATCGTGGCGATCAGCCTCGAGCGCACCGAGGCCGATGTCACCGAGGAGATCGTCTCGGCCCTGGACGCGCCATAGGAGCTGCGTCGATAGGCACGTTCTCTGGGCTCACCGTGGTCAGCGCTGCCGGAGGCCGAGCTGTGTGACCTGGGCTCACGTTGCAAATGCCGTGCTGTTGTGTGCCCACTTCCACGCCTATCCGCTCGGCCTCTCAGTCGCTAACGTCGACCCTCGATGGGGGGAGCATCGGCACGCGATCCCTTCGCGGGCGGCGACCAGGTCTACCTCCGCGAGGTGCAGTACCGCGACAGCACGCGGCTGGCCGCCCGTGCACGCCTCCACGTCAAGTACGGCACCGCCCGGGTCGCCTGGTTCCCGTGGGTGGCGACCCAGATCGACTGGCCGGCCGGTGCTCGGGTCCTGGAGGTGGGCTGCGGCGCCGGTTGGTTGTGGGCCGAGGCCTCGGCGCACCTGCCCGGCGGCCTGCGCCTGACACTCACAGACCTGTCGCCCGGCATGGTGACGGAGGCGGTGGGGAGGGTCGCCGGCCTGGGGCGGCACCGGCGGGTCGAGGGTCGCGTCGCGGACGTTCAGGCGTTGCCGTTCACCGCCGGCAGCTTCGACGTCGTGGTCGCCAACCACATGCTCTACCACGTCCCCGATCCCCGCTTGGCCGTATCCGAACTGGCGCGGGTGGTGCGACCGGACGGTGTGCTGATCGCAGGCACCGTGGGTCCTTCTCACCTGCGGGAGCTGGCGGAGATCCGCGCGGAGGTCTTCGGTGGGCCCTACGTTCTCGCCACCGTCGACACGTTCGGCATCGAGGTAGGCGAGCCGATGCTGCGCGGCTGCTTCGCCGATGTCGAGTGGCGTCACTACGACGACTGGCTCGACTGCACCGATCCCGACGACGTCCTGGCGTTCCTTGCGTCGACGCCGCCGGTCGAAGGAGCCAGCCCGGAAGACCGTCATCGTGTCGTCGACGCCGTCCACGGCCGGTTCGCCGCCGGTGGCGGACGGATGCGCATCAGCAAGGAAACCGGGGTGTTCGTGTGTGCCGGGCCCCGCGTCGCGTCGCCGGCCACGATCTGAGGCCGCGCGCGACGAAGGCGGCGCAACCCCAGCGAGCGCCGCCTTCGTCTGCCCCCAGATCTGGTGGCTAGGTGTCCATGTCGTCAGCGCCAGCCGAGCTGAGCGGTGCAGGACGGCCACGCGCCCCAGCCCGAGGAGGCGTAGAGCCGCTGCCCCATCGTGATCTGCGTTTCACGGGAGTGCTCGTGGGGGTAGCCCGTGCCGCCCACCGCTTGCCAGGAGCCGAGCGAGAACTGCAGGCCGCCGTAGTAACCGTTGCCGGTGTTGATGTGCCAGTCGCCGCCCGATTCGCACTCGGCCAGTGCGTCCCACGTGGCGTAGCTGTTGGGGTCGCCGAGCCCGCCGCCGCTGTCGGGGGGTGGCGGTGTTTCGGTCGGCGGAGGCTCCTCGGCCGGGGGCTCCTCGGTCGTCGGCGGCGGAGGCGGCTCCGTGGTGGTCGTCGTAGGTGGCGCGGTCGTGGTGGTCGTGGGTGGCGCCGTGGTGGTGGTCGTGATCAGGCCCAGCGCCCCGTCCTTTGACGACATTGGATTGGCCATGAGGCGCCGGGCGTTGATGAGCGACGTGTTCGTGTCGTTGCCCGCAGCCTGGACCTGATCGTCGCCGCCGCCGTCCGGCAGGACAACGGTGGCCAGGGCCACGGGGCCGATCAGAAGGGCCAGCCCAAGAACGCCACCGAGGATGGCACGGCGGGCCGTGCGACCCGGTGCCGGGGCGTCCGTCTGACCGGTGGTACTCGGGGGGTGATCCGTCCGCTCGGACATCAGGGGGGGACTCCTTCCGTCGGAGCGCGCGGCGGGGCGTGAGGAAAAGTGAGGGGGAACTGCAACCAGGGGCGCCCCAGCGCGAGCCGACCTATGCGGTTGGTGAAAGGAGTTTGTCACTATCGCAACGCTTTCGCAACATCAGGCGCCAAACGTTGGGTGTCGGCCGCTCCCCAAGCGGCGATATCGACGGTTCCCCAGGACGTCGTCACCGTAGATCGTGGCGACCCTTCCGCGCCGCACCAGAGGGCATCTCGAGCCGAAAATCACCCCGCAAATCGCGCTGTCGGTGATTGATTCACCACGGTTTGGCACGATCGGCACGTTCCGACGTCAGACTCAGCACGTTCCGGGGCGGCTCAGGTGGGCTCGTCCGGTGTGTCGGTGGGCGCCGCCCAGCCGATCGACGCCTCCACGACCTGCCTCGTCGCCCGCGTCAGGCTGGGCGTCAGCAGGCTGCACGCGGCGTCAACCAGATCGTCGAGGGCGGGGAACGTCGCCAGCAGCCATCGGGCCCACATGCCGTCGTCCATCCACGCGACGACCCGGGGATCGGGCAGAGCGCCGGGGACGTCGGCCACAGCCGGATCGGCACGCAGGCGGGACCACGGCCAGGCGTCGGCCAGAGCCCGTGTGGCATCGGCCAGGGCGTCCGCGTCGGGACCGAGGTCGAGCCCCGACCATCGGGTCGCGGCGACTGATGACGCGGGGTGCAACCGCGTCAGGTCCCGCCAGTTCGGCGGCGGCGCGCCACCACGGGCACCGCTCGATGGTGCGAGTGTGTCGACGACGCGGTCGAGCCAGCAACGCGTCCACAGCCCCGCCGTCGTAGCCGGCGGCGGCGCTGTCTCGAGGCCCAGCGCCCGGCGGCATGCGTCGGCCACCGTACCGTCGGGTGGGCCGGGCAGAGCGGTGCGCGCGTCGCCCCGGCGGAGCAGCGAGGCCGCCCCGCCGGATCGGTCGATGAGCACGGTGATGCGCACCCGGGGCGAGCCTGCGCTGCGCACCGCGCGGCCGTCGCTGCCGATCGGGTGCTGGCGACCGCAGCTCGACACGCCCAGCGCCCACCAATGCACGGGCGCAACGAATCCCAACAGCAGGTCGAGCGGATGGATCGGATCGATCGGGAACCAGGCGAGCTCACCCGGCGGATCGGCATCTGCCACCGACACCCGTAGCAATGCGCTCTTGGGCGCGTGGCGTTTCCTCGCGGCCAGGATGGCATCGGCGTTGTCGACATGGGCCGCGAGGGCGAGGTCGGGCGGGGGTGGAACGGGGGGTGACATCGGACGCCTCCGGTGATGCAGATGCCGTGCAAGAGGCGATCTGCACCGGACGGCGCCGGCGGGGCGATCACGAACCCGTGATGCGGGACACTACCGAGGGGCTGTGACACTCGAGGGCGGCCCGCGCCGGCACGGCACCGGCCCGGACGTCACGCCAGCCCGACGCCAGTCGTCGTCACCAAGCGCGGCGCTCGGTCAGCAACCGGGCCAGCCGGGCGTCGCTCGCGACGTAGGCCGCCAGCGCGTCGGGCGCCAGATCGTGGATCCGGGCACGGTCCACCTCGACCGGGGTCAACCCGACGAGCCGGGCGATGGACTTCAGCGAACACGAGATGCCCAGGGCGGGCCCCACGTCGCTGCGGTAGAGCTGGTACGCGTCGACGTGGCGGTGGCCGTGCCAGCAGGCCCGGTACGCGCCGAGATGGCCGGGAAGAGGGTCGCGGCGCGAGGGGATGCGGGGGTCGAGGGTGAGCCGCAAGCCGAGCGCCACGCCGTGGTGGGCCGCTCGGTCGGCCAGGAACGGCAGGTCGAAGAAGGCGCCGTTCCACGTGGCCAGGACGCCCGGCGCCAGCGCCGCCAACCGGGCGTCGACCGCGGCGAGCATGTCGATCTCTGGCCCGTCGAAGACCTCGTCGGCGCTCGGGCTCGACAGTGCCACGGTGACGATCCCACCGACCGCGGGGTCGAGCCCGTTCACCGACGTGTCCGTCTCGATGTCGAGCCCGTAGACCGGCGCCCGCGAGCGAGCCATCTGCCCTTTCTAGGCCGTTCTCGCAGCGGTCAATGGGATGCGGACAGAGAACTGGCAGGGGAGCGGCCTAGCGGACCGCCCGCCCCGATCACTGAGCTCGGTCGTCGGGGCTGAACACCTCGTGGTCGAGCACCTGCGTGACGAGCGCGGCCACCGGGCTCCGCTCGGCCCGGGTGAGCGAGATGTGGGCGAACAGAGGGTGGCCCTTCAGCGTCTCGATCACCGAGACCACGCCGTCGTGGCGGCCCACGCGCAGGTTGTCTCGCTGGCCGATGTCGTGGGTCAGCACCACGCGGCTGCCCTGGCCCAGCCGGCTGAGCGCCGTCAGGAGCACGGAGCGCTCGAGGTTCTGCGCCTCGTCGATGATGACGAAGCTGTCGGTCAGGTTGCGGCCCCGGATGTGGGTGAGCGGCAGCACCTCGAGCAGCCCTCGTCCGAACACCTCGTCGATGACCGCGGACCCGGCGATGGCTTCGAGCGCGTCGGTGACGGCGGCGCCCCAGGGCATCATCTTCTCGGTCTCCGAGCCGGGCAGGTACCCGAGGTCCTGCCCCCCGACGGGGAAGATCGGCCGGAACACGATGACGCGGTTGTGCGTCCGCTGCTCGAGCACGGAATCGAGGCCCGCCGCCAGTGCCAGGACGCTCTTGCCGGTGCCGGCGGGTCCGCCCAGGCTCACGATGCCGACGGCGGGGTCGGCCAGCACGTCGATGGCGATGCGCTGCTCCGCGGACCTGCCCCGCACGTCGAACAGCGCCCGGTCGCTTCGTGCCAGGTGGATCCTCTTGTCGGCGTGCACGCGTCCGAGTGCCGACTGCTGGGGCCCTGCGTGGAGCACGACGCCGGTGTTGCAGGGAAGGTCGCGTGCCTCGGCCAGGTCGGCGACATGGTCGGAGAACAGCGCGTCGACGACGCCCCCCTCCACGTCGAGCTCGACGACACCGCTCCAGCCGGTATCGACCGCCAACTCGTTGCGGTACTCGTCGGCGTCGAGCCCGACGATGGACGCCTTGAGCCGCAGGGGCAGGTCCTTGGTGACCACCACGACCTCCAGGCCCTCGGAGGCCAGGTTGCGGGCGACGGCCAGGATCCGGTGGTCGTTGCTGTCGTTAGTCAGCGCCGCCGGGAACCCGGCCGTCTCCGTGTGGTTCACCTCGACGCGAAGCGTGCCGCCCTGCTCGTTGGCTGGCATCGGGCGAAGCAGGGACCCGTGCCGGACCCGCAGGTCCTCGAGCATTCGCAGCGTCTGGCGCGCGGCCCACCCCAGCTCGGGGTGGTGGCGCTTGGCCTCGAGCTCCGTGAGCACCACCAGGGGCACCACCACCTCGTGCTCGTCGAAGCGCTTCCAGGCCGACGGATCGGCCAGCAACACCGACGTGTCGACGACGTAGGTGCGGCCGGAGGGAGGGCGGCCGGAGGGAGGGTGGTCGGTCACGGAAACCCCCAGTCATGACGGACGGGTCACCGGCGGCCAGTCAAGCCGAGCCCCGGCGCGCAGGCGCGGATGGTGGATCGGGTCAGCCGCCGGCCGGACCGGATGGGGGCGACGCGAGCGGGCCATCGGTCACCAACACCACGTGGAGGGCAGTGGGACCGTGTGCTCCGAGCGTGAGGAGCTGCTCGATGTCGCCGGTCCGGCTCGGCCCTGTGACGACCACCAACGACGGCGGCGGGGCTACAGCCGCGGACCCCAGGCGCCGCAAGACGTCGGCGGGGGTCGCGAACAGCCTGTCCACCGGCACGACACAGAGGTGAACCGAAGGCAGCAAGGACGCGACCCGGCCGCCGGCCCGTCGGCTGTCGAGGACCACCGAACCCGTGGCGGCGATCGCCGCCGTAGCTGACGTCACGCCCAACGCCGCGGCCGCGGCCGTCGCGGGCGTCGCCCGATCGACGGCCAGGCCGCGGGCCGCCAGTCGG